>Ga0207826_1000120_pt1 | contig 20180 bp, 15 predicted proteins | sample LuqExpMetageno80_FD_187837 | JGI IMG/M metagenome (GOLD analysis project Ga0207826, IMG submission 187837) | Tropical forest soil microbial communities from Luquillo Experimental Forest, Puerto Rico - Sample 80 (SPAdes) | ecosystem: Environmental > Terrestrial > Soil > Tropical forest ... | reverse complement strand
GCGGCTGGCCACGACGAACGCGATCAACAAGCAGCAGTTGGATACCCAGGTAGCGATGGTCGCGCAGCTAACCGCGCAGGTTCAATCCGACAGCGCGGCCATCGATAGCGCAACGGCGACGCTCGGCTACACGACGATCCGCTCGCCGATCGACGGACGGACCGGCATCCGCCAGGTAGATCCGGGCAACATCGTGCATATTACAGACCAGAACGGCGTCGTCGTGCTCACCCAGATGAAGCCGATAGCGGTCGTGTTCACGATCCCACAGCAAGACGTGCAGCGCGTGAACGAGGCGTTCGCGAAATCGCCACTCGAAACGGACGCGCTGAGGCCCGAGTCAAATGAGGCGATCGACCAGGGCAAACTGACCGTCGTCGACAATCAGGTCGACCCGTCGACGGGCACGGTGAAGCTTAAAGCCGAATTCCCCAACGCCAATTTGCAACTCTGGCCGGGCCAGTTCGTCAACATTCGGCTCGTCGTCGATACCCTGAAGGGCGTGACGGTCATCCCGACCTCAGCAGTGCAGCGCGGGCCGAACGGCACGTTCGTCTACGTCGTCAGCGCCGACAACAAGGCGGTCATGCGGCCGATCGCCGTGCAAAAGCAGGATGAGACGCAGACAGTCGTCGCGAACGGCGTCGCGCCCGGGGACCGCGTCGTCACCACCGGATTCGTGCAGTTGACCGACGGCAAAGCGGTGACGGTCGGCTCCGACAATTCACAATCCGCGCGGAATCCGGAATTGACTGAAAAGGTCAATACATCACCTCCTCCAGTCCAGAGGCCGCATGATAGACAGCATGGAGGCGAACGCGGAGGACGGCGCGGTCCTGCCGGCGCGCAATGAGCGTCTCCTCGCCCTTCATTCACCGGCCGATCGCGACATCGCTGCTCGGCGTCGCGGTGATGCTCGGGGGCCTGCTCGGCTATTTGTGGCTGCCGGTCTCGTCGCTCCCGCAGGTTGATTTCCCGACCATTCAGGTGACGACGCAGCTTCCAGGCGCCAATCCCGACACGATCGCCTCCCTCGTAACCGCGCCGCTCGAACGCCAGTTCGGGCAAATCCCCGCTCTGCAGTCGATGACGTCGTCGAGTTCATTCGGCATCAGTCAGGTCACGCTTCAATTTGATCTCTCGCGCGACATCGATGCCGCGGCACAAGACGTGCAGTCCGCGATCAATGCGGCGGCCTCGACGCTGCCGCGCAATCTCCCCTATCCGCCGCTGTATGCCAAAGTGAACCCGGCCGACGCGCCGGTGATAACCCTTGCGCTCACCTCGCAGACGCTGTCGCTGCGCGACCTATCCGATCTCGCCGACACGGTGCTGGCGCCGCGGCTGTCGGAGGTGAGCGGCGTCGGCCATGTGACGGTGCAAGGCGGCATCAAGCCGGCGATCCGCATCCAGGCCGATCTCGCGCGGCTCGCGGCCAACGGCATCGCGCTCGAAGATTTGCGCACCGCGATCGTTGCCGCCAACGTCGCCGGCCCGAAGGGCTCGCTCGACGGCGCGCATCAGTCCTACAGCATCGCGGCAAACGACCAGATCACCAGCGCCGATGCGTACAAGGCGATCGTCGTCGCCTACCGTAACGGCGCGCCCGTGCTGCTGTCGGATCTGGCCGACGTGGTCGACGGGCTGGAGAACAACAAGGTCGGCGCCTGGTATCGCGGGCAGCCCGCGGTCGTGCTCGACGTGCAGCGCCAGCCTGGTGCCAACGTCATCGACACGGTGCAGCGCATCCACGCAGAGTTGCCGCGGCTTCGGCGTTCGATGCCGGCGGGGGCGCAACTCACCGTGGTGAACGACCGCACCAATACGATCCGCGCCTCAATTCACGACGTGCAGTTCACTCTCGTGCTCAGCGTCGCGCTGGTCGTGCTGGTCGTGCTGATGTTCCTGCGCTCCATCAGCGCCACCGTCATCGCCGGCGTGGCACTGCCGCTGTCGCTGATCGCGACGTTCGGCGTGATGTGGTTCTGCGGCTTCTCGCTCGACAACCTCTCGCTGATGGCACTGACCATCGGCACCGGCTTCGTGGTCGACGACGCGATCGTGATGATCGAGAACATCGTGCGCCACATGGAGGATGGCGAACCGCCGTTGCGAGCGGCACTGCGTGGCGCTGGCGAGATCGGCTTCACCGTGGTGTCGCTGACCTTGTCGCTGATCGCGGTGTTCATCCCGCTGTTGTTCATGACCGGCCTCGTCGGCCGCATGTTCCGCGAGTTCGCGCTCACGCTGACGATCGCGGTCGTTGCGTCCGCGATCGTGTCGCTGACGCTGACGCCGATGATGTGCGGCCGGCTGCTGCGGCCCGGACACGAAGGCCCGGGCAATGCGCTCACGCGCGCTTTCGGCCGCGGCGTCGAGGCGACCGTCGCCGCCTATCATCGCAGCCTGTTGTGGGTGCTGCGGCATCAGCAGGCAACGCTCGCCGTCACCTTCGCGACTTTGGCCGCCACGATCGCGCTGTACGCGCTCATGCCCAAGGGTTTCCTGCCTCTGCAGGACACCGGCTCGATCATTGCCGTCACCGAAGCGAGCACCGACGTATCGTTCCCCGAGATGCAGAAGCAGCAGGCCAAGATCGCCGACGCCATCCAGCGCGATCCGGATGTCGCGGGCATCGTATCGGTGATCGGCGTGAGCCCGCTCAATCCGACGCCGAATGCGGGACGATTACAGATCGTGCTGAAGCCGCAGGATGAGCGCTCGGACCGGATCGAGCAGGTCATCGCACGGCTGCGCCGCGACGTCGCCTCCATTCCCGGCGCGAACGTCTATTTCCAAGCCTCGCAGGATGTGCAGATTTCGACGCGCGTTTCCCGCGCGCAATATCAATATACGCTGGTGTCCACCGATCGTAACGAAGTGGTGAAGTGGGCCGATCTCTTAACGCAGCGGCTGCGCGCCGATCCGGTCTTCCACGAGGTCGCCTCGGAGGCGCAGGAGGGCGGCCCGCGCGTCGACGTGCATGTGGATCGCGGGCTCGCTGGCCGCTTCGGCGTTTCGATGCAAAGCATCACCGACACGCTCTATGACGCCTTCGGCCAGCGGCAGGTGTCGACGATCTACGGCCAAGCCAATCAGTACCGCGTCATCCTCGAAGCGCAGCCGCGCTACCAGCAGGATCCGTCCGCGCTGTCGCAGATCTACGTCACCGGCGCGCGCACCTCGAACGGCACGGCCGCGACTGTTGCGAACACCGCGACCGGCACGACCAACACCAATACGACCGCCACGCCGAACACGGTCACCGGCACGAGCCAGGTGCCGCTCTCGGCCTTTGCGCGCTTCGAGCGGGGCACCGCGCCGCTCGCCATGGCGCATCAGGAGCAATTCCCGTCGGTGACGATCAGCTTCGATCTAGCGCCCGGCTACGCGCTGTCCGACGCGGTCGACGGGATTACGCGCGCGCAGAGCGCGATCGGCTTGCCGACGTCGGTGACCGGCTCGTATTCGGGCGACGCGTCGGAATTCGCGCGCTCGCTCGCGGGTGAGCCGTGGCTCATCTTCGCCGCCGTGATCACGATCTACATCGTGCTCGGTGTTCTCTACGAGAGCTTCATCCATCCGCTGACGATCCTGTCGACGCTGCCGTCGGCCGGCGTCGGCGCGCTCTTGGCGCTGATGCTGTTCGGCTACGACCTCTCGGTCATCGCACTGATCGGCATCGTGCTGTTGATGGGCATCGTGAAGAAGAACGCCATTCTGATGATCGACTTCGCACTCTCGGCGGAGCGCGAGCGCGGAATGAGCCCGGAGGACTCCATCGTCGAAGCGGCGCTGTTGCGCTTCCGCCCGATCATGATGACGACGCTCGCGGCGCTGTTCGGCGCGCTACCACTCGCGCTCGAGTCTGGTACCGGCGCCGAGTTGCGCAATCCGCTCGGCATCACCATCGTCGGCGGCCTGCTGCTGTCGCAATTGCTCACGCTTTACACGACGCCCGTGATCTATCTCGCGATGGAGCGGCTGCGCGCGCGCCTCTCTCGTTCGCGCGCGCGGACGCAGCCGGCGGAGTAAGCCATGAACGTCTCTTGGCCCTTCGTGCGGCGGCCGATCGGCACGACGCTGATGGCGATCGGCCTGTTCCTCACCGGCGCCGTCGCCTACGCTTTCCTGCCGGTCGCTAGTATGCCCAACGTCGATCTGGCGACGATCAGCGTCAGCGCGAGCAGGCCCGGCGCCGATCCGAACGTGATGGCCGCGACCGTCGCCGCGCCGCTCGAACGGCGGCTCGGCGAAATTGCCGGCGTGACTGAGCTCACATCCGTATCGTCGCTCGGCTCGACGCACATCACGGTGCAGTTCGACCTGTCACGCAACGCGGACGGCGCGGCGCGCGACGTGCAGGCCGCGCTCAACGCGGCACTTAGCGATCTGCCCGGCGACCTGCCGACACTGCCGACCTTTCGCAAGTACAATCCGGCGAGCGCGCCGATCCTCATCCTCGCGCTCACCTCCAAGACGCTGCAGGGCAGCGCGATCTACGACGCCGCCGACAGCGTGCTGGCGCAGCGGCTCAGCCAGGTGGACGGCGTCGCCGACGTGACGGTCGCCGGTTCCGAGCAGCCGGCGCTGCGCGTGCGCGTCGATCCGATGCGGCTTGCGTCCATGGGCGTCGCCATGGAAGACGTGCGCACCGCAATCACCAACGCGAACGCGCTCGGGCCGCTCGGCTCCTTCGACGGTCCCAGCCAGGCGGTCTCGATCGGGATCAACGACCAGCTCACGCAGGTCGACGATTACAATTCCCTGGTCGTGAAAACCGTGAACGGCACGGTCATCCGTCTGTCCGACATCGCGACGATCCGGCCCAGCGTGCGCAATACCCGCTCGGCCGGCTCGTATAACCGCGATCCGTCGGTGCTGCTGATCATCACCAAACAGGGCGACGCGAACGTCATCGACACGGTCGACCGGATCTACCAATTGCTGCCAGAGCTGCGACTATGGATCCCGGCCGGCATCGACATATCGGTGCTCAACGACCGCACGCAGACCATCCGCGCCAGCGTGCGCGACATGCAGATCACGCTGGCGACGACGATCGTGATGGTGATGCTCGTCGTCTTCTTGTTCCTGCGGCGAAGCGCGGCGACCATGGCGGCAGGTGTGACGGTGCCGCTCTCGCTCGCCGGCACCTGCGCGGCGATGTGGGCCGCCGGCTTCTCGATCGACAACCTCTCGCTGATGGCGCTTGTCGTCTCGGTCGGCTTCGTGGTCGACGACGCGATCGTGATGATCGAGAACGTGTTCCGCAATCTGGAAGCAGGCTACCGACCGTTGCGGGCGACGCTGAAAGGCGCACAGCAGATCGGCTTCACGGTCATCTCGATCTCCATTTCGCTGATGGCGGCCTTCATTCCATTGCTGTTCATGGGCGGCATTGTCGGTCGGCTGTTCCGCGAATTCTCCGTCACGCTCGCATTCGCGATCGCCATCTCGACCGTCATCTCGCTCTCGGTTACGCCGATGATCTGCGCCTATTTCGTGCGGCAGGCGCCCTCGCCCGACGCGACCTGGCTCGACCGACGCATCGAAGGCGTGTTGCGACGGATGATTCGCTTCTACGATCGGACGCTGAGCTTTACGATCGCGCACCGCCCGCTCGCGATGATCGTATTTTTGGCGACGATCGCGCTGACGATCGGGCTGTTGATCAAGGTGCCGAAAGGCTATTTCCCGCAGGACGACACAGGGCTCGTCTTCGGCAGCACGACAGCCTCGACCGACATCTCGTTCGACGCGATGGAAGCGTTGCAAAAACAGGCGGTCGACGTGGTGCTCGGCGATCCGGCGGTCGCGGGCGTCGGCTCTTCGGTCGGCGCATCCGGCTTCAACGCTTCGGTTAACAAGGGCCGCCTGTTCATCAGTTTGAAGCCGCTGTCAGAGCGCGGCAACGTCTCCACCCAGCAGGTGGTGAACCGTCTGCGCGGCAAAGTGAGCCGCATTCCGGGCCTGCGCGTCTTCATGGTTCCGGCGCAGGACATGCGCACGGGCGGCCGGCAGAGCGATTCGCAATATCAATTCACGCTCTGGAGCGCGGACATCGACGCGCTGCAGACCTGGGTGCCCAAGGTGGTCGACCGTGTGAAAGAACTGCCGGAGGTGGTCGACGTCACCACCGACCGCGAGCAGGGCGGCTTGCAGGCGAACGTCTCGATCGACCGCACCGCCGCAGTGCGGCTCGGCGTCCAAGTTCAGGACATCGACAATGCGCTGAACGATGCATTCTCGCAGCGGCAGATTTCGACCATCTACGGGCCGCGCAACCAGTACCGCATCATCTTTGAAGCAGCGCGGCATTTCACGCGCGATCCGAACGACCTCAGCACCATATACCTCCCGGGAAATAACAAATCCCAGGTGCCGCTCTCGGCTGTTGCAAAGATCGACCGTGGCATCGCGCCGCTGGTCGTCAACCATCAGGGGCAATTCCCGTCGGTCACGATTACCTACAATCTCGCGCCGGGCGCGACGCTGGAGGACGCGACCGCTGCGCTAACGCAGGCCGTCCGCGAGATGCATCTGCCGGATTCGATCCACGGCGACTTTGCCGGCGACATTCAGACGTTCAAACAATCGGCAGGCGCGCAGCCGATCCTGCTGATTGCGGCGCTGATCGCGGTCTATATCGTGCTCGGCGTGCTGTACGAAAGCCTCGCGCATCCGCTCACGATCATCTCCACTTTGCCTTCGGCCGGTCTCGGCGCGCTCCTCGCGCTCATGGTCGCCCGGATGGAGCTGACGGTGATCGCCTTCATCGGGGTCATCCTGCTGATCGGCATCGTGAAGAAGAACGGGATCATGATGGTCGACTTCGCGCTCTCGGGCGAACGCCAGCACGGGCTTTCGCCGGAGCGCGCGATCCACGACGCCTGTCTCGAGCGCTTTCGCCCGATCCTGATGACAACAATGGCGGCGATGCTCGGCGCGCTACCGCTGGTCATTGCCAGCGGCCCCGGGTCGGAGCTGCGCCGTCCGCTTGGCATCACCATCATCGGCGGGTTGTTGGTGTCGCAGATCCTCACGCTCTACACGACACCGGTGATCTACCTGCTGCTCGACCGGCTGCACCGACGGCTCGGCGGCGCAAGCTTCATCCGCCGCGCGCCACCTGCGCCGCAACCGGCGGAGTGACGCGCGACACGCGCTTGTTTTTGAACCAGACGCCGGCCGCGACGGCTGCGGCGTTGATCAAGCCGAATGCGGCGAGCGCAATCCCGAGAGCTGCGAACAAGCCGGCCGATTGCGACGTGAGCCTGAGCGCAAGATAGCCGCCGCCCGCCGCAGCGAGGACGCGCACGAATGCGGCGAGCAGCGGCCAACCGAGACGGCCCGCGCCTTGCGACGCGAAATAAAGTGCCAGGCCCAATCCGAAGAATCCATAGAACGGCCCGACGATGCGCAGATATTGCGCACCCACGTCGAGCATAATCGTATCGCTCCCGAACAGGCCGAGCCATGCGCGCGGATAGAGCGCAGCGCCAAGTCCGATCGCCTCGGTGAGGCCGCCGGCAATGGCCGCTCCGATCCAGGCCGTGCGGATCGCACGCGCGTGCCGCCCTGCGCCAATGCTGGTGCCGACCATCGCCGCGAGCGGCGCGCCGAGCCCGAAGATCAACGGCACCAATAGATATTCGAGCCGCGCGCCCGTGCCGTAGCCGGCAACGGCGGCAGGGCCGATCAGGCCAGCAAGTCCGGTCGCGACGCCGATGCTCACATTCGTCGAAACACTCACCAGCGACGACACGGCCCCGACGCGCAGGATCTCGCGCAACGCGTTCCAATTCAGGCGCGAGGGCCTCCAAGGCGGATTCAACACGCCGCGCCCCGACCATATGTAAGCGGCGAAGACGCACGCTCCGACGACGTAATAGATGACGACCGCCGTCGCTCCACCGACGATTCCCAGTTGCGGGAATGGGCCTATACCAAAGATCAGAAGGGGCGAGAGCGGAATGAGCAACAGCGCACCGACAGCGACGACGGTCGCCGGCACGACCATGTTGCCCATTCCGCGGATTACGGCGGCCAGCGAATTGAACAGCCACAACGGCACGGCCGCGGCGAAGATCAAATTGGAATAGACCAGCGCCGCGCGCAGCGATTCCCCGCGTCCGCCCATCAGCGCATAAAGGCGCGGCGCCGCCGCAAGCACCGCAGCCGTGGTGATGATGCCGAGTGCGACAGCGATGGCGACCGCATGCCAGACGAGGTCACCGGCAAATTCACGCTTGCCCGCGCCGAGCGCGCGCGCGACGGCGGACAGGATGCCGCCGCCCATCGCGCCGGCAGACACCATCTGGAACAGCATGAGCACCGGGAACACCAGCGCGATGCCGGCGAGCGCATCGACGCCGAGCTTGGCGACAAAATAAGTTTCGATCAGACCGACCGCCGCCTGCATCCCCATCACGACGATGTTCGGGGCGGCAAGCCGCAGCAGAGTCGCTGCGATCGGTCCTTCAAGCAGCCGCTGCGTCCGCCGGTCCATCTGCTGCATGGCTTGACCTTTGTTACGTTAGGCGCATATGCACATAATACGGGGCTCCGCTCACGAAGGTCAACAAGGTGCATATGCACTCAATTGGATGGGAGCCATGCCGGTAAAGCAGTCCCCCGAGACTCCCTGTAATTGCCTCGCAATTCGCCAGGCCGCCCGTGTGATTACGCAGCTTTATGACCGGCATCTCGCGGCCGAGAATCTGCGTACGACCCAATACTCGATCCTGTCGAAACTCGGCCGGCTCGGTCCGCTGCCGATCAACGCGCTGGCCCAGAGCATGGCGATGGACCGCACTACCTTGGGGCGGGCCGTGCAGCCGCTCGAGCGCGACCGGCTCATCGCCATCGCTGCGGACCGGGACGACCGGCGCGTGCGCATCGTTCGCCTGACGCAGGCGGGGCAGGCCCGGCTGCAGGCCGCTTTGCCGCATTGGCGCAAGGCGCAGCAGGAGTTCGAGGCCGGCTATGGCGCGTCGGACGCAGCATCCCTGCGCGACGCGCTCGGACGGATCGTGGAAGCGACTTGACATGATCCCATGACGCGGCGGGAGGCCGGGTGTATAAGCCGCCCGACAAAAGACCATCGCCGCCACAGGAGCCGATCATGGACGAGAGAACGCGCGAACCGCTGCAGATCCGCGCCGAGGACATCAATCCCCGTCACAACTGGGGCCGCGCCCTGCCGGCGCTTGGCACCATGGGCGTCGATTTCGAGGAGCGCGTCGACTATCGCCGCCTACACCGCTACCGGCTCGGCCGCGCCAAGCAGGCGCTGGAGAAATCTGAACTCGGCGCGCTACTCGTCTTCGACGTCAACAACATCCGCTATCTCACCTCGACCAAGATCGGCGAATGGGAGCGCGACAAGCTGTGCCGCTGGGCCCTGCTGACCAAGGGCTCATCCGATCCGATCCTGTGGGACTTCGGTTCGGCCGCCGTGCACCACAAGCTCTATACACCGTGGCTGAAGCCGGAGAACTGCAAGGCCGGCATCATCGGGATGCGCGGGATGGTCGACCCCGCCTTCGGCCTGATGGCGAAGCACGCGAAGGAAATCGCCGCGCTTATTAAGGAAGCCGGCTGCGACAAGCTTCCGGTCGGCGTCGATATCATCGAGCCGCCAATGATGTTCGAGTTGCAGAAGGCCGGCCTCAAGATCGTCGACGGTCAGCAGGTGATGCTGGAAGCGCGCGAGGTCAAGTCCGCTGACGAGATCGCGCTTTTGAACCGCGCCGCGGCGATGGTCGACGGCGCCTATCACCTGATCAATGAAGAGCTCAAACCCGGCGTGCGCGAGAACGACATCGTCGCCAAAGTGAACGAGTTCCTCTATCGCCACGGCTCCGACGACGTCGAGGCGGTGAACGCGATCTCGGGCGAACGCTGCAACCCGCATCCGCACAACTTCACCGACCGCATGCTGCGCCCGGGCGACCAGGCGTTCTTCGACATCCTGCAGGCGTTCATGGGCTATCGCACCTGCTACTACCGCACCTTCAACGTCGGCCGCGCGACGCCCGCGCAGCACGACGCCTACAAGAAGGCGCGCGAATGGCTCGACGGAGCGATGGAGCGCATCAAGCCCGGCGCGACGACCGCGCACATCTGCGAAGCCTTCCCGACGGCGCCGGAGTTCGGCTTCCCGGACGAAACCTCGGCCTTCGGCCTTCAGTTCGCGCACGGCCTCGGCCTAGCTTTGCACGAGCGTCCGATCATCTCGCGCGTAGTGTCAATGGATCACCCGACCGAGATCAAGGAAGGCATGGTGTTCGCGATCGAGACTTATTGCCCGGCGACCGACGGTTATTCCGGCGCACGCATCGAGGAAGAGGTCGTGGTCACGGACAAAGGCTGCAAGGTGATTACCCTCTTCCCGGCGGAGGAGCTGCCGATCACGCACCGGTACTGAGTTCTGGCCTGCGCCGGTCCACGCGCGTGAACCGGCGCAGTACTGCTTTGCTCTGCCGCTGCTAGCGAAAATCATTCGCAATTGCTATCTCACCGGCATCCGCCGAGTGGGACGCGCATGAACACCGTCGAATTCCAGCTGCCGCGCCGGGACCCCCCTGTGAGCGGCGAGAGCGGCAGCGATGCCGCGCTCCGCGGCTTCCGCGGCCGCTGCCCGGCCTGCGGAAACGGGCGCATGTTCGGCAAATTCCTCAAGGTCAACGACGCCTGTCCGGAGTGCGGAGAGGAATTGCACCACCACCGCGCCGATGATTTCCCAGCCTATCTCGTCATCGTGATTGTCGGCCATATCCTGGTGCCGATGGTCCTCGCCGTCGAAACCGAATTCGCGCCGGCCTATTGGGTGCACGCGCTGCTCTGGGGCCCCGCCGTGCTCGGCATGACGCTCGGCCTGTTGCAGCCGGTGAAGGGCGCTATCGTCGCGATGCAGTGGTTCCTCGGCATGCACGGCTTCGAGGAGTCGAAGGGCCGGCGTGCGCCAGCCGCCACAGCGGACGCGGCGTAATTCAAGCTGTCTTCGTCCGCTTCTCCCGCAGATGCGGGAAGCGCTCCGACACGAGCGAGCCCGGGTAGTAGGTCGGCTGAAAGGCCGGCTGCGCGCGGATGTTGTCGAACCACGCGACGACGCGGGGCAAATCCCGCCACTCGGCCATTCCGAGATCGTGCATGCGCACAAGTGCGGGCATCACAGCCACATCGGCGAGCGTGATGTCCTTGCCGAGCATCCACGGTCCGCCACTCGATTCGATTTCCGCATCCATGCGCTCATAGGAACGGCGTAGCCGCGCGAGCGCCGCGTCCATGTCCGCCCGCGGAAATCCGGTCTGCCCCATCGTCAGCATAAACTCTCGCCGCAGCGGCTTCGACTCCGCCATCGCGATGAAATCGTCGCTGCTCATGGCCTGGAATTTCGGGAGGAACGCAAGATTGAATGTGGGAACGCGCACTGAGGCAGCCGGCATTTCATCGATGAAATGCATCAGCGCCCGCATGTGTGCGCGTTTCACCGGATCGTCCGGCGTGAAGCTGACAGGGGGCTCCACTTCATCGAGGTATTCCATGATGACGGTGGAATCGACAATGATCGCGCCATCGTGATCGAGCGTGGGCACGACCCCATTCGGGTTGAGCTTGAGATACTCGGGCTTGAGCTGGTCGCCTTCGAGCAGATTGAGCTTCACTTCGGCGAATGGAAGCGTTTTCGCATTCAGAACGAAGCGGACACGCTGACTGCAGGTCGACTGCGGTGCGTTGTAGAGCGTGTATGCCATGCTGGTCCCTCCCCGTTGCGCATTATGGTGCGATAAGCGTTACACACCATTCTGGGCCGAATTTATGGGCTATTTACTTGTTGAACCGCTGGACCTTCGATTGACTAATCAGGTGCGCAGCCGCTGCTTGTCCTCCCTATAGGTCCAAGCGGTGGCATGAATCCTCCACCTTATGCACAAAGGGCCGCGAAAGCGGCCCTCTTTTTTTTGAGATCGAGCCGCTCACTCCCGCAAGGCGGAAATGAGCAGGATCGGCTTAGTGTTCGAGCCCGGTCGGGACCTGCTTGTTCTCCGGCTGAAGCTTCATGCCGGCTGCAAGCGCCATCGTTTCGAGCAGCGCCGCGAAGTCCTTCTGGAGGTATTCCTCCGGATTCTTCTGCAACGTCGCCGCGCCAAAATGTGTCTGCAGCACTTCGCGCGTCGCTGCGGTCACCGGCATCGGCACGTCCATTTCGCGGCCGAGCTCAAGACCGAGGTCGAGGTCCTTGCGCAGCAATTCCGGCGTGAAGGTTGTCGTCCAATCGAGGTTGACCAGCGCCGGCGACTTGTACCGCGTGAACATCGAGCCCATCACGCCGTTGTTGAGGAACGCGAGGAAGGCGTGGCGCGGCACACCCATCTTGTTCACCAGGAGCGTGATCTCGATCAGGTTCTCGATGACAACGCCGAGCATCACGTTGTGCGCGATCTTGCAGACGCGCGCGAGTTCGCCTTCGCCCACGTAAGAAACGCCCTGCGGCGCGACGATCTTCATCAGCGGCATGATCGTCTCGCAGGCGTCCTGCGCGCCGGAAAGGACCGACGACAGACGGCCCGCCTTGATGACCTTCGCGTTGCCGGACACCGGTGCCGCGATGTACTCCGCGCCCTTGTCCTTCAGACGCTTGCGGATGTCGACGGACTCTTGCACCGAGATCGTCGAACAATCGACGCAGATGCGCGGCGCCTTGCCGCCGGACAGAACGCCGTCCTTGCCGAAATAGACCTGCTCGAGATCCTTGCCCTCCGACACGATCGAGAACACCACGTCGCACGAGGCGAGCTCGGACAACTTGTCCGCGATCTTGCCGCCGTGCGCGGTAAGCGGCTCGGCCTTCGCGCGCGTGCGATTCCACACTGTCACGTCGTGGCCCGCCTTCAAGAGACGCTCCGCCATGGGAAGTCCCATGCGCCCCGCCCCGATCCAGCCGATTTTTTGCGTGTTCGACATCCCGAAACTCTCCTTGAAGAAAACCCCCAAACGCGGCGAGGCGGCAGCGCTTTAGCCGTTCTGCCTAATCTGCGCCAGAGGCGTGCACCGCCAAATGACCGCGCCGCCTTGTGGCAGCGGAGGAAGGCGCATTATCCTGTCGAGGAACCCGGAAACAAGGGTCGGCGGCGCGCAAGCGCTATGCGCGCCGACAGGAAAGAGGAAACAGTTCGCGCATGCACGAAGTTGCGGCATTCGCAGCGGCGCCGCCTGCAGGCACGCCGGTCAGCGAACGTTTGTGGGCCGTCGCCCGCAATACTTTTCCGTTTGTCGTGGTCGGCGGGGTTTGGGAGATCATCGCCCATCTCGGCATATTTCCGATCAAGCTGTTTCCGCCGCTCGAACAGGTCGCGCGCGCATTCGTGACGCTCACCCTCTCCGGCGTGCTGCCGCTGCATGCGCTGGAAACGCTGTTGCGGCTGATAGCGGGATTTGGCCTCGCCGCGATTGTCGGCGTCTGCATCGGCGTGCTGATGGGCCGTTCGCGGCGCATGGAAGACATCGTGCTGCCGCTGGTCGCCGTGCTCGCGCCGATCCCTGGGCTAGCCTACGCGCCGCTGTTTCTGCTGTGGTTCGGCCCAGGCGAAGTATCGGCGGTCCTGCTCGTCGCGTTCGTCTCGGTGTTTCCAGTGATCTTCAATAGCTGGACCGGTGTGAAGGCGGTGAAGGAAATCTGGATGCGCTCCGCGCAGGCCCTGGGCGCAGACAATCACCGCATCTTCCGACACGTCATCTTGCCCGGTTCGCTTCCCTTCATCCTCACCGGCCTGCGGCTCGGGCTCGCGCAGGCGTGGCGTATCCTTGTCGCGGTCGAGATGCTCGCCGCCGTGCCGTGGGGGTTAGGCTGGCTCATCTTCGGCGCGCGCGAATTCCTGAACACCGACGTGATGATGGCCGGCATCACGGTGATTGCGCTGATCGGGCTCACGCTGGAGAAATATCTCTTTCAGAAGCTCGAGGATTTCACGGTCGTGCGCTGGGGCATGATGGAGTCCATGGGCGCATGAACGACACGCTCCAGCGCCGCCGCAGCTATACACGCGCCGCCATCACGCTCGTCGCGGCGACCGTCCTGTATGAGCTCGTCGCTTTGAGCGGCTTTTTCCCGCCGGTCTTGCTGCCTGGCATCGCGACTATCTGGAAGACGCTGTTCGCGATGCTCGCGGACGGACGCATGATCGAGCATGCCGGCGCGACGCTCTATCGCGTGCTGCTCGGCTTCGGTCTCGCGATCGTCGTTGGACTTCCGCTAGGCATCCTGATGGCGCGGTTCAAGCCGATCGAATATTTCGTGCTGCCGCTGACCAGCGCGCTGATGCCGATCCCCTCCTTTGCGCTGGTGCCGCTGTTCATGCTGTGGTTCGGCATCGGCAACCTCACGACGGTGCTGATCGTCTTTTACGCAGCGACGTTCCCGATGATGTTCAACACCTGGACCGGCGTGCGCGCGGTCAATCCGCTGTGGCTGCGCGCGGCCGGAGCCATGGGCGCGGATGAGAAGCGTCTGTTCTGGAAGGTGATCATCCCCGGCGCATCGCCCTTCATCATCACCGGCATGCGACAGGCCTTTCTGCGCTCGTGGATTGCCGTCGTCGGCGCTGAGATGATCGCGGCCTCCGATTGGGGCCTCGGCTGGGTGATCTTCGATTCCAAGGAATTCCTGCAGACCGACGTGATGATGGCGTCGATCGTCGTGATCGGCTGCATCGGCTTCGTGTTCGAGCGGCTGGTGTTCGGCTCGCTCGAACGCTTCACCGTCTACCGGTGGGGCATGATGCGCATGGCGCGGGGTTGATCGTATGGCGCAGGACAGCGGGCCCTTACTCTGGAGCGTCGATGCGCGCGGCGTCGCGCGCGTGACGCTCAATCGCCCCGAGGTCTACAACGCCTACAACGGCGAGATGATCTCGGGCTTGCTCGCGATGTACGATACGCTCGCGAAGAAGAATCTGCGCGCGGTAGTCATCACCGGCAGCGGGCGCAATTTTCAGGCCGGCGCCGACGTCAATTGGCTCGACTCCGTGCGCAAGAGTTCGCCCGAGGAGAATGCGCGCGCCTCGCGCATGACCGCGGAAGTGGTGCAGCGACTGAACTGGCTTCCGGTCCCGACCGTTGCGCTCGTGCAGGGCGCCTGCTTCGGCGGCGGGACGGGGATCGTCTCCGCCTGCGACATCGTCATCGCGGCGGACAATGCGAGCTTCTCCATCGCCGAAGTGCGCATCGGCGTCGCCGGGACGATCATCATCCCGCAACTGAACGACGCGATGAGCCTGCGCCAGGTGCGCCGCTATGCGCTCACCGGCGAGCGCTTCGACGCGCAGGAGGCGCGCCGGATCGGCCTTGTGCACGAGGTCGTGCCGCTGGTGGAACTCGAAGCGTGCGGCGAGCGCATCGTGCACGAATTGCTAACGAACGGTCCCGATGCGATTGCGCAGACCAAGCTGTGGGCCTTGCGTTCCGGCTGGAGCCACCTCGACGAAAAAGCATTCGGCGAATTGGTCGATGCGCATGCGGCCAAGCGACAGTCGGAGGAAGCGACTGAAGGATTTGCCGCGTTCCGCGAAAAACGAAAGCCGCGCTGGGCGCCCGAGACGAAGCGGTAAGAGAAGGAGAAGAATGCCTCATATCGAAATTTCCGGCGTCTCGCTCGCCTATGACACGCCCGCGGGCCGTGTCGAGGGCGTGCACGAAGCCCATTTTGCGATCGAGCAATCCGAATTCCTGTGCCTCGTCGGTCCATCCGGCTGCGGCAAGTCGACCTTGCTCAACATCATCGCCGGCTTTCTCACGCCCACGTCCGGCGAAATCACAATCGCCGGCAAGAAGGTCGATGGCCACGGTATGGACCGCGGCGTTGTATTCCAGGATTTCGCGCAGTTGTTTCCCTGGCGCACCGCGCTGGGCAACGTCGCGTTTGGCCTGGAAATGAAGGGCGTCGCGAAAGAGGAGCGCACCAAGATCGCACGCGAGCAGTTGCGTCTGGTGAAGCTCGAAAAATTCGCCGATTCGTATCCGCATCACCTCTCCGGCGGCATGCAGCAACGCGTCGCGATCGCGCGTGCACTCGCCTACAATCCGGCGGTGTTGCTGATGGACGAGCCCTTTGCCGCGCTCGACGCTTTGACGCGCGACGAGATGCAGCGGCTCTTGGCGGACGTGTGGCGCGAGACGAAGAAGACGGTGATCTACGTGACGCACAACGTCGCCGAAGCGGTCTATCTCGCCGACCGCGTCATCGTGATGTCGCCGCATCCCGGCACCGTAAAGGCGGAAATAAAGATTCCACTTCCGCGCCCGCGCGATCCGCTCAGCCCCGAATTCCTGGAATGGCAGAAGATCCTGCTGCGCGAACTCGGCCAGGAAGTCGAGCCGACAAGCAAGAACAACGGACATTTGAACCAGAGAGGATGACATGAGCACGCAAAAAGGACTGACGCGGCGGCAGACGCTGCTCACAGCCGGCGCAGTCGCCATGCGCCTCGGACTGCGCGGCGCGGGCGCAGCGGACGCCGTCACCATCCGGCAGGGCTACCAGACCAATATGTGGGGCATGCCGACCTATTACCTGCTGCACTCCGGCATCGCCGACAGACACGGTCTCAAATTCGAGGAATTCGCCGTGCCGTCAGGCAACCTGACGATGCAGCAGCAGGTCGCGAAGCAGGTCGATCTCGGCACGTATGCAGGACCTTCATTCGCGCTCGGGCATGAGAAAGGCGACCTGATCGCGATCGCAGTGATCGAGGACGTCGGCAGGACTGCGCGGCTGATGGCGCGCAAGGACCTCGGTATCAGCAAGGTCGAGGACCTGCGCGGCAAGAAGATCGCCAACCAGACGGGCTCGTCGATCGGCAACATCCTGGTCGACGACATCCTGCCGAAGGCCGGTCTGAAGAAGGGCGACTACCAAGAAGTCCGCATGAATGTGAACGACATGGTCGCCGCGCTCGCCGCAAAGACCGTCGACGCGATGGCGAACGTCGAGCCGTACAACGCAATCGCGGAATCGGAAGGCCTGGCGAACACACTTGTGGACTACTACGACTTCGACAAGCTGCCGGTGTTCATGGCCGCGACGCCGGAATTCGTGAAGCAGCACTCCGACGTGCTGGTCAACTATCTCAAGGCGTGGCTCGACGTCGCCAAAGATTTCAAGAGCAACCCCGGCAAGGTCGCCGATACGATCTACTCGTTCTACACCTCCAAGGGCTATCAGATGTCGAAGGACACCTTCAGCAAGGCGCTATCGCGCGTGGAGGTGCATCCCGGCTGGCCGTCCGATCTGGAAGCCTACATGACCAAGCAGGCGCAGATTCTGGTCGACACCAAGAAGCTGCAGAAGGTGCCGGACTGGTCGACGGCTTTCGACAAGAGCCTGATGCAGAAGGCAATGACGTAAGCGCAGCGACCCTTACCTCCCGACTCCCCGCAAGCGAAGCGAGCGTGGGGAGGTGCCGGGGTGGGGGCGCATTTCTGCATAGATCAGCACAACACCTATTGAAGTCCCCCCACCCCGGTTTGTATCGCTAGCGCGCTACAAACCGACCCTCCCCACGCTGCGCCGGAGGGTTAAAAACCGAGGTCCCGCATGTCCGCCGCAAATCCGCTCGGGAAGAACGCCGAGCCCGTCACCTGGAATTTCAAGCTGCTCGCCCAGAACGACCTCGCCGGCTTCGGCGGCATGGGCGAAGGCATCGGCGTGCAGATCGCGAAGGACGGCCGCCGTATCGCCTGGATCGCGCACGAGAGCGCGCCGAAGAACCTTACCGGCGTCGACGTCTCCGATCCGCGTAATCCGAAGGTGGTCGTGCAGACCGACTTGCCGGAAATGCACATGCGCTCCAACTCGCTCGACGTGTCCGGCGACATTATGGCTGTCGCGTATCAGACGAAGAAGGTCGGCCAGAAGCCCGCCGGTCTCGAACTGTTCGACATCTCGGTGCCGGAGAAGCCGCGCTCGATCGCGTTCTACGACTGCTCGGGCCCGCATTCGCGCGGCGTGCATCAGCTCTGGTTCTGCGACGGTGAGTTCGTGCACATGGCCTCGGGCGCGCCGGATTTCAAACCGAGCCATCCGAACGACGACCAGTTCTATCGCTGCATCGACGTGCGCAATCCGTCGAAGCCCACCGAAGTCGGCCGCTGGTGGATGCCCGGCACCTCGGCGACCGACAACGTCAAGCCGCCGCCGCGCCATCCGCTCGACAAGGGCTATCGCGCGCACAACACCAACTGCTATCCGCAGCGCGGCGACCGCGTCTACCTCTGCTACATCGACGGCGGCATGTTCGTCATGGACATTAAGGACAAGTCGAACCCGAAGGTCGTCACGCACTGGACCAATTCGCCGCCGTACACCGGCTTCATGCACACCGCTGTGCCGCTGTTCGACCGCGACCTGATGCTGGTCACGGACGAGTCGACGGAGGACAACGCCGCCGACTGGCCGAAGCTGATCTGGATTCTGGACGCGCGCTCGGAAGAGAACCTAGTGCCGATCGCGACCTGCCCGCTGCCGCCGGTCGATGCGTTCAAGGATCGCGGCGGACGCTTCGGCGCGCACAACATCCACGAAAACACGCCGGTGCCGACCGCGTTCAAATCGGACCAGATCGTGCTCGGCACGTTCTTCAACGGGGGCTTACGCGCCTACGATATCTCTAATCCGTATCAGCCGAAGGAGATCGCGACCTTCGTCCCGCCGGCGCCGGCGAACTCGCCGGTCGGCGCTGCGCAACTCAACGACGTCTATGTCGACGAGCGCGGTATCGTATACACGGTCGACCGTTTCTCCGGCGGGCTGTTCACGCTGGAGATGGATTTTTAGTCGACTGCGTAATGCCCGCGAAAGCGAGGCATCCAGTCCTGCGCGACGTAATCATGCTTGGCTTTCAATGCTGGATCGCCCGCCTTCGCGGGCGATGAAGGCTTTGGTATTGGTCATCCCATGACCTCTCTCTTCCCGTCCCGCGACGCCGGACCGTTCGGGCGCCGTCAGAAACGCGAGCGTGGACACCGCATTCCGGTGACCGTGCTCACCGGCTTTCTCGGCGCGGGCAAGACGACGCTGCTCAAGCGTTTTCTCGAAACGCCAGAGGGCCTCGGCACGGCCGTGGTCGTCAACGAATTCGGCGCGGCGGGGATCGACGATGCGCTGCTGCGCGCAAGCGCCGAAGAAACGGTTCTGCTCGGCAATGGCTGCCTCTGCTGCGTAACGCGGAGCGATCTACAGGAGACGTTGCGCAGGCTGGCGGTCGAACGCGAGCGCGGCGACGTTCTCGCGTTCCAGCGCGTCGTGATCGAGACCTCAGGTCTCGCCGATCCGAGCCCGATCCTGCAGACATTCGCGACCGACCGCGCGCTCGGCGAGCGCTTTCACCTCGATGTGCTTGTCACCGTTGTCGACGCGGTCACCGGCCGCGATACGCTGTCGCGCGCCGCGGAAGCGCGCAAGCAGACGATCCTCGCCGACCGGTTGGTAATCAGCAAATCCGACGTCGCGGGCTCAGGTGCGGCGGACGCGCTTGCGGCGGAATTGAAAGCGCTCAATCCAAACGCCGAGATCGACGTCGCGTCAAACGGCGCACTCCTGCCGGGGAAGCTAACTGAGCCGGTCACGACGCGGCGCAACGCCTTCGTCGCCGAAGCCGAGCACTCGGACGGCATCGGCAGCTTCGTGTTGACCGAAACTCGGCCGATGCCGTGGCCGGTCTTTGCGCGCGCGCTCGACGTGCTGATCGCGCTGCGCGCGCCGGATCTCCTGCGCGTGAAAGGCTTCCTCAATGTCGAAGACTGCCGCGGGCCGGTCGTCGTGCAGGTCGTCCAACATCTGACCGAGCCGCCGGTGGAATTGGAATCCTGGCCCAACGACGCACGCGACAGCCGCGTCGTGTTCATCACCCGCGGGATAACGGAAAGCCAGATGCGCGATTTGATCGCGGCGGTGTGGGCGCTGGTGTGACTCGTGTCCCGGGCGCAGCGCAGCACACAAGTGGTGCGCTGCGGACCCGGGACCCCGGTTCGGTACAAGCGTGGCCAGACCGCTTTACTCCCGATCCCTGCCCGAAATCTCAGCCTGCCAGGGCGCGACCTTTCGCTCGACCCAGCCGATCAGGCTGTTCAGTCCGATCGCCATGACCATCAGGAGGATGATCGGCACGAACATTGTC
>Ga0207826_1000119_pt1 | contig 20255 bp, 16 predicted proteins | sample LuqExpMetageno80_FD_187837 | JGI IMG/M metagenome (GOLD analysis project Ga0207826, IMG submission 187837) | Tropical forest soil microbial communities from Luquillo Experimental Forest, Puerto Rico - Sample 80 (SPAdes) | ecosystem: Environmental > Terrestrial > Soil > Tropical forest ... | reverse complement strand
GCGGTTCGATTTCCGCGAGCCGTCAGCTTCCCGGCGCTGCGAATTCTGGGCATCCTGGCAACACTGACGGTGGTGAATCTGGCCATCTCAGGCCTGGGGTTGCCGTTTGCGGCGGCGCAGACCAGGAAGCTCGCCACGGGCTGGCTGTACGCCCGTTGCCGCAATCCCATGGGGCTGTTTTCGTTACTCTTCTTCATTGCCGTGGCGCTGTGGCTGCAATCGCTGCACGCCGTGGTGTGGACGACGCTGTGGCTCGCACCGGCGTGGATCCTTTTCGTCCGACTCTATGAAGAACGCGAACTGGAAATCCGATTTGGCGAACCGTACCTTCGCTACAAAGCGAAAACGCCGTTCTTCTGATTGCGAGCTCCGCAGAGCGACCAGGTGACGCGCGCGCGTCTGCGTGGCTCTGCTCTTACGAGTCTGATACGAAACCAAAAACGCCGCTCCGCGGCTGGGGCATATTTCCCACTTTGCCCCGGGCTGACGCCCAGGGTCTAACACCACGTCGCCGCTTCGCGGCTGGATCGAGCATTCCCAGGCAAAAGAACCCCGCTCAAGCTTCGCTTGAATGGGGCATCCGGCAGATTCCTCGCGGCTGAAGCCCGCTCGGAATGACAAAAATAACGGAACCGTACGGTGCGGCTGAAGCCGCACCCTGATACGAAACGTTCGCCAATGCGAGTTCTTCCGCAAGCTGTGGCTGGTGTGCAATGTAAGAGTCGTCGCGACAAAAGGGGTCCTTCGACTCCGCTCCCTGCGGTCGCTCCGCTCAGGATGACAAGGCAGAAGTAGATCCCCCGCGCCGTCTTATCGGAGGCGCGAGGGATGACAAAAGACGAGGCAGCTATATGTCGGTTTCATTTTTTCTGTAGCAGCGGCGCAATTTTGTGTCGCCGGCTGAAGCCGGCTCCGGAGATTCATAATGCGGCTGGACGCTGAGCTGAAGCAGTCTCACAGCTGGTGTAGCCCATATAGAGTTCCGCCGGGTTAAAACCCGGCTCTTGACTAGAAGGGCATCGCGGACGCGGCGCTGAAGCGCCGCTCTACCCGTTCGCACGCAAAGATACAGCGACTCTGAAACTTCAGCTCTACCCAGCGCGGCAAGTCACACAGTAAAAACTAAACCGCTCTAGAAGCTGATCTTGGCGGCGAACTGCAGGCCGCGGGGACCGCCTCCTCCGAGGAAGGGGTTGCCGATGCCCACATCGCCGGTGGCAGTGAGGGCGTAAAAGCCAACGCCGCGGCCAGCACTACCGATGCCGTTTACGCCGGGATCAGCGATGAAGTTGGGCAGGATGGGATTGGCGAAGTTCGGGTGATTGAAAATGTTGAAGAATTCGGCACGAAGCTGAAGCATGACCCGCTCGGTGAGCTGCGTGTCTTTGAAGAACGAGACGTTGAATTCCTTGAAGGTCGGGCCGGTGAGCTGGTTGCGTCCCAGGTTGCCGAAGTGTCGGGTGCCCGCGAGGCAGTTGCTGTCTCCTGAGGACGTGATGGCCGTGGTGTTGCCGAAGGTGCAGGGCACGGCGAACGAGGTGAGGTCGATGTAGTTGGCGGGGGAACTGCCGTAGCGAATCGGGCCGACTACGTCGGGCCGGTCGAAGCCTTCGCCGGAGCCGGAATAGTCGCCTTCAAAGTTGTAGTTCAAGGTGAAGGGCTGGCCGGTTTGCAGATTGATGACGCTGTCGAGGCCCCAGCCGTTCTTCAGCTTGGCGTAGTCGCCCCCGTACTTGGGTAGTTGATAGCTGAAGTTGAGGCTGAAGCGCTGACGAATGTCGAAGCTGGAATTGCCGCGCTCCAGCTTGGTGTTCCAACTGTTGTTGGGCTGAGCGGCGTTGGGGATGAAGTCTTCGAGGTCGCTGGCGTTATCGATGGCGTGGGACCAGGCGTAGTTGGCGGTGAGAAAGAGGCCGTGCCAGGAGTTCATCTGCAGACTGGCCTGCAAGGCGTTGTAGATGGAGTTGGCGCTGGAGACTTCCTGATTGACATAGAAGAAGTTGGGGAAGTTGGTGCGAGGCACGTTGAAATTGACGCCGTCGGGGCCGTCGAAGCCGGCGATGGGACAATTCGGCGCTGTGTACACACCCGGCACACACTGCGCAGAGGACAAGTCATAGGAGGTGATTTGGCCCTGCGTGGGCTGGTTGATGTCCTGGAAGCGGAAGAGTTTGGTGCCTTTGGAGCCGACGTAACCGATCTGAGCCAGGACCTTGTTGGTGAACTGGTGCTGGATATTGAGGTTCCAGTTCTGGACGTAGGGAGTGCGGATGTTGGGGTTCACACCGAAATAGCTGCCCAGGGGCGAGGCGGCACCATACACGGGGACGCCCGGTGCGATGGCATTGCCGCTCAGGCTGGCAAAGCCGATGGGGGCGACGCCGACACCGGTGTAGGCAGGGCCGGGACAGTAAGTGCAGTTGTAGGGAGCGTGTCCGAGGAAGATGTCCTGGGAGAAGGCATCGTAGAAGATGCCCCAGCCGGCGCGAACGACGGTCCTGCCGTCGCCAAACATATCGTAGGCGAGGGAAACGCGCGGGCCGAAGTTGTTGTAGTCCTTGTTGTAGAGGCTGGAGGGGCCGCCTTTGCCACCGACCTGCACCAGGGTGCCGCCGTTGGCCGGCGTGAGTTGGTAGAACAGGTTGTTCTTCTCGCTGGGGACGCCGAAGTAATCCCAACGCAAGCCGTAGTTCACGGTGAGACGCTTGGTCCAGCGGAAGCTGTCCTGGATGTAGAGGCCCTGGCTGTTTTCTGCTTCGTGGCGGTTAGTGTAGCCGGATGCCTGGCTGCCGCTGGAGGGAATACCTTCGAGGAAGGCCGTCAGCGGATCGTTCATGGTGTCGCCGTTGAAGGCCATCTTGCCGCGGAAGTTGTTGTTCTGAACGACGGTGATGGTGGTGCGGCGGAATTCGTATCCGAACTTCCAGTCGTGACGGCCGATCTGCCAGGAGTAGTTGTCGATGAAGTGCCAGTTGGAGTCGACGCGGTTGCGCGGGACGCTTTGGGTCGCACCGATTTGAGAGAACCCGCCTACGTTAATCTTCGGCAGGCCGTAGTTGTACGAGGTGACGCCGGTGTCGAGTCCGATGGATGAGGGGTTGAAGTTCTGGTCTTCGGGGAAAAAGCCTTCGACGAAGCGGTTCCAACCGAGGCGGGCTTCGTTGACCTGAGCGGAGTTGACGACCTTGACCCAGGAGAGCGAGACGAGTTGCACGGTGGTCGGCGTGATGGTGTTGAAGCCGGGGAGCAGGCCTCCGGCCAACTGGGCGAAGGGGAAGCTCTGGTTGCTGGTGCCGTAGTAATAACGGCCAGTGAGGTTGTTGTTGGTGTTGGGATTGTAGTCGGCCTTGGCGATCACGCTGTTGACGTTGTTGAAGAAGCGCGTCGAAGTAGCGAGGTTGGGGCCGTTGGGACAGCCGGTGGTGTCGCTGGCGACGCCGGGAATATTCGGCGAAGGCCACGGGTTGCGCGCCAGCAGGTTCAAGCTAGTCTGGCTGATGGGGATGCCGTTGGCGGCGGCCTGCGCCTCGGCCGCGGAGATGGAGGCGGCGTCGGGGACGCAACTCAGGCCGGCTTGGGCGCCGCTTTCGCGCTGGCCTTCGTAGTTCACGAAGAAGAACGCCTTGTCTTTTACGATGGGGCCGCCGAGCGAGCCGCCGAATTGATTGTTGGTGAAGGGATTCTTGGGCTGGCTGTCGATGTTGAAGTAGTTGCGCGCGCCGAGAGCGCCGCTGCGGTAGTACTCCAGGGCCGAGCCGTGCCACTGGTTGGTGCCGCTCTTGGTCACGATGTTGACGACGGCGCCGGAGTTGCGGCCGTACTCTGCCTCGTAGTTGGAGAGCACGCGCAACTCGGCCACGGCATCAATGGGAAGAATGGTGGCGGGATCGCCGAATACGCCGGCTTCGTTGATGGCCGGATCGTTGCGGAAGCCGTCGTTCATGTCGGTTCCGTCGAGCAGGAAGTTGTTGGAGCGGCCGCGGGAGCCGTTCATGGAGAAGGTGCCGAAGGAGCCGGGCGAGTCGCTGATCTGGTCGGGCGAGCCGGCGACGCCGGGATTCAGATAGATGAGCTTGGTGTAGTCGCGTCCGTTGACGGGAATGTTGGCGATGGCCTGGGCATCGAGGGTGCCGCCGAGAACGTCATTGGTGGTGTCGACCTGGGCGATAGCTTCGCCGGTGACTTCGACGGTGTCGGTGACTTGTCCGGGCTTCAGGGCGATGTCGACGCGGCGTTCGGTGGCGACATCGACCACAACGTTGGTATTGGAAGCGGTTTGAAATCCGGACTGGGTGACGGTGACGGTGTAATTACCGATTGGCAATTCAGGGATGGAGTAGTTGCCCTCGGCTGAGGTCAGGGCGGTGCGCTCCAGCCCGGTAGCGGCGTTCTTTGCCTTGACGGTGGCTCCGGGAACCACCGCACCGGAGGTGTCGGTTACAGTTCCCAAAATCGTGCCGCGGAATGTTTGCGCTGAAACGAGCGTCGCCGTTACCGCCAGCAACACGAAGAGAAGAACTACAAAACGCCTGGATCCCATGCAACCCCCCGGGAGACAGCAAAGTTAGATAGTGCGAGATTATAAACCGCGCTTCGACGCAAACGTTATGCGAGTCTATTTATCGGGGACATCAGTTTTTTAAATGTTCGTATTCAGATTGTGCCTGTTGCAGTAGAAGCAAGTCGGAGTCTGCCTGCTTCCAAAACGCGAACAGGTCCTGATAGGCGACGCGGGCAGCAGCCTTGTCGCCGCTGAGCGCGTCGGCACGTGCCAGTTGCAATTGCGCGAGGGAAATAATCGGAGAACCCTGAGCCACACCGCGATGAGCCAGTATCTTCTTGAACTGCGCCGCTGCCTCGGGTCCCTTTCCGGCTTTCAGGTACGCCATGCCCCGGACATAAATCGGAACCATGGAACCGACGTTTTCCAGGCCCAACTCGTAAGGAGTAGTAACTTCCAGTAAGGTAACGGCGCGATCGGCGTCACCCTTGCGCACGGCCATGGTGGCGCGAATGCTGGGCAACCAGTAGCTCTGGACGATGGTGTCCAACGGAGCGTCGGCCGCGAGTTTGTCGGCGACCTTCTGCGCCTGGGCGGCGTCACCGATCTCAGCAAACGTGATGGCAGCGGCGATCTGTACGTCGCGGCCGGTGGAAATAGCCTGCGCCTGAGCGATGAGTTTGCGGGCTTCGGCCGGGTTGCCAAACAAAGCCTCGCGGTAAGCAGCATTCGCCAGCCAGCCGGCGGCAGCTTCGGGAGAGCCATCGCGCTGGGCTGCGGCCGCGGCACGCTGGGCTGTCTCGCGCGACTTTTGCAACTGGCCATGAAGGGCGACGGCATCGGCGTGAAGACCAAGAAGGCCGGCTTCGGCTCCGGGAAGCTGACCGGCGGACTGCACCTGGCGTTGCATCTCTGCGGGATCGTTCTGCAGGAAGGCAATGGAAAAGCGCATCTCGCGCAGGTATTCGTTATCGAAGCCCTGCTGCTTGGCCTTCTGGTAGATGGCGAGGGCTTCGTCCACGCGGTCGAGGGCAAGATAGGCAACTATTAAGTCGGCGTAGCCGGTGACAGCGGAAGGCGCCAAGTCCATAGCGGTGCGTGATTCTTCGACTGCTTTTTCGAACTCGCCCATCACTTCGTAATTGAGGGCCAGGTTGACGTGCGGGCCGTTCTCGTTGGGGTACTCCTGGGCCCACTGCTTGTAGACCTGGTTGGCCTTTTCAAGTTCGCCGGTGGCAAAGCTGAAATAGGCGGCTTCGATGTAGAAGCGCTCGCGTTCGCTGACGCGATCGCGCAGTTCAAACGCCTTGCGAAAGCTCGCGCCCGCGGCCGAGGTTTCGCGGAGGTTGTATTGCGCCATACCGAGCGAGGCATAAGCGCGAGCGAAATTGGGGTCGAGTTCGATTGCGCGCTTGTGATAGGGGACCGACTCGCCATCGCCTTTCAAGGTTTGCATTCTGCGGCCGGTGGAGTAGGCCTGCAGCGCTTCCAACGAGGAGGTGGTGACCTGGTCGAGCGGCTTGTTGTAGCGCTTGACGGAAATCAGCGACTCGCCGAGCTTCTCGCGCAACTCGTCGCCAGCCTCGCCAAGGCGCTTGAGGACATTGTCGCGGTTGGCCGCTTCCGCCGCAGCGCTGGCAATGGTGTCGCCGGTCTGGCAGTTCACGGCCTTCAGCCCGATCATGTAGTGACTACCGACGCTGCCGATGGAACCTTCGAGCAGGGCCTTGCTATTGCTGCGCAAGCAGACCTGGTGAGCCAATTCATAGGTGAGGTGCGCATCGGCGGGCTGGTTCATCAGCTTGAGAGTCGAGCTGACACGCCGCTCGGAGAGAACATTCAGGAACGGAGACTGCTCCAGTTGGATAGCCAAGGCCTGCTTTAATGTGCCGTCAAAGACGGTGTCGCCGGTGGTGTTGACGAAGTCGGCGATGACCACTACGTCCTTCTCACCCAGCTTAGCGTGCTTGTGCGATTGCAGGTAGAGCCAGTATCCGATGCCGACGGCGACGAGCAAGATGGCGGCAATCACGGCGCTAAGTATTTTCCAGTGCCAGCGCGATGGAGGAGGCTCCTCCTCTACGGGTTCAGGAAAGACTGAGACTTGCCGGAGGCGATCGCCGGAGCGGCGCGACGGCGGCTTGGTCACGCTGCGGGCGGATTTGGGGCCGGAGCGTTCACCGGAAGGGATGGTAACGACGTTCCCGGTATCAGTAGTGTCGCGCTTGATGCGCTTCAGGTCGGCGCAAATTTCGGAGGCGTGCTGATAGCGGAGCTCGCGGTCTTTCTCGAGGCACTTGGCGATCACGTCTTCCAGCTTCTGCGGGACGTCGGGATTCAATCGCACGGGTGCGATGGGTTCGGAGTGGAAGAGCGCGTCGAACATGTTGGCGGAGGTGCCGCCGCGGAAGGGCAGCAGGCCAGTAGCCGTCTCGTAGAGCACAATGCCGAAGGAGAAGAGGTCGGTGCGGGCATCGAGATCCCAGCCGCGCGCCTGCTCGGGCGACATGTAGGCCATGGTGCCCATGAGCTTGCCGGGATTGGTGAGGCGGGCGCCTTCGGGCTCGGTCATCATGGTGCTGCGCTGGGCATCGATCAGCGGATTGGGCAGGACTTTGGCGAGTCCGAAGTCGAGTACCTTGGCGTGACCGCGACTGGTGACGAAGATGTTGGCCGGCTTGATGTCGCGATGGATGATTCCCTGCTTGTGCGCAGCGTCGAGGGCTTCCGCGGTGTCGAGCGCGATGCGCAAAGCGGGATCGAGCTTCATCGGATGGCCATCGAGGATCTGGAAGAGCGTGTGCCCTTCCATGAACTCCATCACGATGAAGGGCCGACCGGCATCCTGACCAATTTCGTAGACGGTGCAAATGTTGGGATGGTTCAGGCCGGACGCGGCGCGGGCTTCGCGACGGAAGCGCTCCAGCGCGGCGGGCTCTTCATTCATTTCTTCGGGCAGAAACTTCAGGGCAACGAAGCGGCCAAGATCGAGGTCTTGCGCTTTATAGACCAAGCCCATACCACCGCCGCCGAGCAATTCAACGATGCGATAGTGGGAGATGACCGTGCCAATCATGACTGGGGGGGGAAGAAAGAGCCCTCGATTGTGCATGTTAGGGAGTGCAACAAGCCAAGTCAAATGATAAGGATGCGAATACACGTAAGTCGCAGGCAGGGTGCCCGAAACGGGATGGAGAGCGGTGTCGCTTCGGTGGTTGTTGTGGCGACGAACGGGGCGTATCGATCAGTCGGCGGACACAGGCACCGGCAAGGGTGTCGGGATGGTGTCGCGTTTGGGACGCAGTTTGCGGCGGGCGGGCTCTTCGATGAAACGATAGACCAGGGAGGAGATGGTGAGCATCATCGCCGTCCAGGCCAGGATTCCGAGGAAGCCGTTGAATCGAACCTGCTGGGTCTGGAAATCGCGAAAGAACGGCCAGACGAAAGATGAGTGCAACAGATAAAAGGTGTAGCTGGCGTTGCCAAACAGGACTAGAACGCGGTTGTTGAGCCAGCTAGCCCAGTTGGGTTCAAGGGCAATGCCATAGACCAGCGCAGCAAAAGCCGGGCCCGACAACGCGGTGTGGACTATAAGGTACGGGACGAACTTCGACGCCACTACGGTCGCCGCAACTCCCAAAAGACCAAGTGCGACCAAGGGGAGCGCGAGCTTGGGATTGCGTTGGTTGCGCACGAAGAGGAATCCGCAGGCCATGCCCATCAGGAACTCAGGCAAGCGCACGAGGGGAAAGAACTTCACGAACTGCACGGCGCCAGACCAGTCGGCGCTGCTGACGTAGGGTGCGCCCGCCGGGAGCATGGCCAGGTATCCTGCGGATACGGCCAAGCCGGCAATCCAGCAGGCTGGAATAATCGCGCCGAGTAATGGCTTCGAGAACCTGGCAAAGCGCCGCAGGGCGAAGGGGAATACCGCATAGAAGAAGGCCTCGACGGAGAGGCTCCAGGCGACGGCGTTCCAGGCAAGTGCCGCCGCAGGCACCCAAGCCTGCAGCAACGACAACACCAAGAACGAAGATAGCAGAAAATGCCGTTCGGCAAATTCGAAGAACGGCACGTGAAAATGATGCACGCCGAAATAGAAAAACGGGAAAGTCAACACCAGCGAGAACAGATAGGCCGGATAAATGCGCGCGAAGCGGGTCTGCCAGAAGTCCTTCAGCGCGATGTTGCGCCCGGCATAGGTGTAAACCAGGATGAATCCGGACAAAACGAAGAAGAAGCTGACGCCGACATAGCCAATGCCGGCCAGACTCTTGAGCCATTGGGGTCCGGTGATCACTCCCATGGCGTCCATGTGGAAGAGCGCTACATGAAAGGCCGCGAAGAAGCGCAGCGAGGTGACGGCGGGCAGGCGCGGACGGGAGACTTCTAAGCTCATGACATTGTTACGAACCAGCGGCAAAATCGGTTCCCCAGGGACAAATGATAGGGCCGCAAGATGAACGAAATGTGAATAACCTATGGCTCTTTCGCGGTGGAGGGAGTTAATTCCTCAAATGGGACATTGATGATTGGGTACAGCCGCCAGTCCTTGTAGTCGAAGTGCCACCACTCGTTGGGGTTGACCTCGAAACCCTCGGCCTCCAGGGCGGAGCGCAACAGGGCGCGGTTGGCGTTTTGCAGCGCGGTGCCTCCGGCATAGTCGGAATGAGCGCGCTCGGACATCTCGTCGTAGCTGCTGGGCATGTCGAGGGGTTGGCCGGTGCGCAGGTCATAGAGGGTGAGATCGACGGCGCAGCCGCGATTGTGTTTGGAGCCCTTGGAAGGATCGGCAACATAGAGGTGGCCGGCGACGGGAGTGCCTTCCCAGAACATTTTGGTCACGTACCAAGGGCGGTAGCCGTCGAAGATGAGCAGGCCGTAGCCTTGCTTATGGAGCCTGGCGTTGGCGCGGACCAGAGCTTCGGCGGCGGGGCGCTGCAGAAAGGCGCGCGCCTGGGTGTAGAAGGGCGTGCCCATGAAGTTGTTGTCGGAGGCGTAGTGGATGTCGAGCTTGATGGTGGGATCGAGCTTCACGAGTTCGGTGAGGTCGGGCTGGCGAAACGGTCCGGATTCTGCGGGAGGTAGTGCTTTGAGGGCCTCGGCACGCAACTGCGGAACGGGCTTGAGCGGCGTGATCTTGAAGGTCTGGGTTTGTTGCTGCGCCAGAAGTGACGCGCATCCCAGCAGCAAAACAAGAGCTCGATGCAACATGGATTCAGGTTAACGCAACGCCGCGTCGAGTAGAATCGTACCCTGACCGAAGGCTTATTTCTTCGTTGCCTTGCCGTCCATCACCGTCGTCCACTGGTTGCCGTCTTGCGATACTTCAAACTTGTAAGTGTAGGAGGTTGGTGACGTCATTTTCGTCGAGTAGCGGCCCTTCATAGGCTGGCCAGCAAAATTCTCATCGCTGTTCCAGGTCCAGGTATCGCCGTCCACGGTTCCTGTAGCGTGCTCGACTTCACCCCAGCTGTTGTAGGCGGCATAGGTATAGACCTTGTGGTCGGCGTCGTATCCGAATATCGCCAGACCCACGCCATCACCCATCGATCCAGAGAATTTGGTATGCATCACCAGAAAAAACTTGCCGTCCATCCAGTGCGCATCGTCGGTTGATGTGACCTTGCCGCCGGGACCCATGGGGCCGGGCTTCATATCGCCATCGGTAGTCCACGTCCCGGCGAGATAGTCGAGCTTACTCAACTCGGGAGCGGGTTTGGGCATGGGCATCTGTGCCGTCGCTACGACGGCGACGAACACGATTGCAAGCAGGCAAACAACAAGCAGGCTGATACGATGCATAGCTTCGATACTCCCTGGAAGGTTACATTTGGCAACCTGGTGGGACCCCGAGTGTCGCGAATCATATGTCGCTGGCTGACGAACTGTCAAACCTTGCTCTGAGCCACGGGGCGCTGAACGGATGCGTGTTGCGGTAATGTAGATGTGATGTCCTCCGACTTCGTGGTTGTTCGCTCGGCGCGCAATATTCTGGGCAGCATGCGCGTGCCGGGCGATAAGTCGATTTCGCACCGTTACGCCATGCTGGCGGCGCTGGCGCAAGGGCGCTCGCGGTTCGAGAATTACTCGCCGGGCGCGGATTGCGCCAGCACGCTGGGTTGCGTGAAGGCGCTGGGCTGCAAGGTGGAGCGCGACGAAAAGGGCGCAGTTGTCATTGATGGCATCGGCCCGCGATTGAGAGCGCCGAGCGGTGCGCTGGATTGCGGGAACTCGGGCTCGACGATGCGCATGCTGTCGGGCATAGTGGCGGCGCAACCGTTCAGCAGCGAGTTGATGGGGGATGAGTCGCTGTCGCGGCGTCCGATGAAGCGGGTGATGGAACCACTGCGCCTCATGGGGGCGGAGATTACGGCGACGGATGATCATGCGCCGCTGCACATCACGGGAACGCGGCTTCACGGAATTGAGTATGCGCCGCCCGTGGCCAGCGCGCAGGTGAAGACCTGTTTGCTGTTTGCTGGGTTGCTGGCTGACGGGTTGACGGTAGTGGAAGAGCCGACACGCACGCGGGATCACGGCGAGCTGGCGCTGCGCGCATTCGGCGCAGGGATCTCGCGCACGGGCAACGCAGCGAGCATTGCGGGAGGACAGACACTGCATCCGCTGGAGGCGTTCGTTCCGGGCGACAGCTCGTCGGCGGCGTTCTTTTTGTGCGCGGCGGCAATCTTTCGGGAGTCGAACCTGGTGATTGACGGCGTGCTGCTGAATCCGACGCGTTCGGCGCTGCTGGACGTGCTGGCGGCGATGGGTTGCCGGATCAATATGCTGCGGGTGGAGGAGCAGTTCGGCGAGTTGGTGGGAACGATCTCGCTGGTTTCCAACGTGAGCAGGCCGGTAGAGATTTCGGGCGCGCAAACGGCGCTGCTGATTGACGAGCTGCCGGTGCTGGCGGCGATCGCTCCGTACACGGCGGGCATGGTGGTGCGCGATGCGGGCGAGTTGCGGGTGAAGGAGTCGGACCGGCTGTCGGCGGTGACGCGAAACCTTCAGGCTATGGGCGCGGAGGTGGAGCAGACGGCGGACGGATGGAAGATTCCTGGCCAACAGAAGCTGCATGGAGCGGAGATCGAGAGTTTCGGCGATCACCGCATCGCCATGGCGTTTGCGATTGGCGGGTTGCGAGCGGAGGGCGATACGGTTATCCGGAATTCGGAGTGCGTGGGGATTTCGTATCCGGGATTTTTCGCCGACCTGGAAAAGCTTTTGGAACGCTAGAGCACTTGCTAAGTTGCCGTAATGCAGCATTCCACTTTCGTGCCAGGCGGCTGCGCTAGTGCTCTCCTAAATTTCCGTAACATTTACGCCCAAGACGTGGAAGTCTGTGCTATATACCTTTCGATAAAACAGCGCGTTCCCGGGAACGCTCTCGGAGGTGCCTATGAAACGGGTTCTCACCTTAGCGTCCCTGCTCACGCTTTCCGTGAGTGTGATTTCAATCTCAGCTTGGAGCCAGGCTCCATGTGCTCCCCTTAACGGCAAGAACAATGCATACACAGTCAACGAAACAAACGGCGAAACGACCACGCAGACGGTGGGAAATGGCGAGATAGACTCGGGGATCATCAAGATTTTCGAGATCGCAGTTGGCTCTGCCATCAGCGATTACATTGAATGTTCGGGCGGGAACACGATTACATTCGTTTCCGACGCCGACAATGGGACGCCTCTCAATCCAGACTGCTCGTTTGGAAACGGTTGCGCTAACGGCCCGGTCGAGAATGTGAATCCGATGACCTATACGACTGGAAAAAGCGCTGACGGCTTCACCAACACGTTCACGATCTACAGCGACTTAGGGAACGAAGCAACGCCCGAACCATCGTCGTTGCTGCTGTTGGGCACTGGACTTGTGGGGTGCTTCCGACTTCGCCGCCGAAAGCTATGACTTCCACTTGAATGGACCTTAACCCTGCTTCGCAGCCCTGCTTCGCAGGGTTTTTTTCTGCTCCAACTACCGGCCAAATGCTGAGCCTATCGTGGCAGCACGAGAGGACTTCCACGCCTAATATTCGCTGTCGATTGGCTCGACCGGCTCGGGTCTTTCGCCTTCGTCCGGAGCGATAGGAAATTCGGTATGCGACTCTTCCGGCGGAGCAGTCTCGGCGATCGCCGCCGGCTCGCCCTCTTTCTTCTTCAGGCGCACGACGGTGATCTTGGCGAAGCCCTCTTCGAACTTCGGCGGGCGCAGCTTGCCTGCCATGCGCAACATGACGTCTTCGGGAACATTGCGCTCACGGCGGCGGTTGCGCTCGATGCATACCTCGGGCGGAACGTCGAAGAAGACGGCGTGCGCTTCGTAGCCGAAATCGTTGGCGAGCTTGATCCAACTGCGGCGTTCGTGGGGCGAAAGATTAGTCGCATCCACGTAGTTCCAGGGACGGCGGGCGAGAAGCCGGGCGCGCAGCATGGAACGCAGCGTGGAAAATACCAGGTCCTGATAACGCTGCTCGGTGACGTCGTCGAAGAGCAGGATGCGCACCAAGTCGCTGGAGAGCGGAAGAATGTTGTGCCGCTTGAACCAAGTGCTCTTGCCGGAACCGGGCAGGCCGATGGACAGCACGACGGCGCCCTTCGACTTCTGCGATTCGTGGGGCGCGGGCGGACGCGCGGCGGCTGCGACGGGTTCGGCCGTCTCGGGAGAGGATTCGGCCTCGGCGGCTTCACCGGTCGGACCTCCGGGACGAGGCATCGCCGGTACCTGGGCCGGCGCAGGAGCAGGGGCCTGGGGACGTCCGCCACGGCCGCGGCGGCCACGGCGGCGGTTGCGATCACGATCGCGACGCGAATCCTGAGGAGGCTCGTCGCCGCCGCCGGTCAGCGCTGCAGGCCGGCGGTCGTCGAAACCGGGCTGGGCTTCGGTCTGGGGAGCCTGATACTCAGAGGGCTCAATGCGGTTGCCGATGTCATCAGGAATCGGGTCGGGAAATTTAGGTTGAAGAGGTGCCGGCTGGTCCTGGCCCTGTTTTTCGGATTGCTGTTTGCGCCGCTTCGAACGGTCGCGCATCCATCTGCGCATGTTGCACTTGTAACACGGTTGATGGGGCGGCGGCAACGTCAGGCCGAAGCTACAGCCGGGGCTTAGGCTGGAGCGAATATCGCAGATCTGGGAAAGCCTGGCGCGCAAACAACCGGCACCCACAAATCGCCGTGTGGGACGACGTGATGCTAGCACAGACGCACAAAAGGAAACGTATGCAGTCGATGACTCCGGCTTCGCTCTGACGACCCACACCTATGGGTCATCGGGCCTACCCTTCTTGTGACGCCCGACATTTACCGCTGGTGGTGCCGGATGCTACCCTTTTTATCTCCGGACATTGCGTACGGAGTGGCAATCATGCACAGTGCAGTACCGGTTTTTTGTTCCTACAGAACGACCTTACCTAGAGAGGCGATATGACGATTAGAGTTGGAATCAACGGATTTGGACGCATTGGCCGCAACGTGCTGCGCACCGCGCTCAACGACAAGGAACTGGACATCGTAGCCGTCAACGATTTGACCAGTCCGAAGACGCTAGCCCACCTGCTGAAGTACGACTCGGTGCTGGGCAACCTGTCGAACGAGATCACCGCGGGCGAAGACTTCATCACAGTCGATGGCAAGAAGATCAAGGTGTTCTCGGAGCGCGAGCCGGGCAAGCTGGACTGGAGCTCGCTGGGCGTGCAGGTTGTGATCGAGTCCACCGGCAAGTTCACCAAGGCCGAGGCGGCCAAAGCGCATCTGCAGGGTACGGTGAAGAAGGTCATCATCTCCGCTCCGGCCACCGGCGAAGACATCACCATCGTGATGGGCGTGAACGAAGACAAGTACGATGCGAAGAAAGACAACATCATCTCGAACGCATCGTGCACCACCAACTGCCTGGCACCGGTGGCGGTGGTGATCCATGACAAATTCAAGATTGTCAGCGGCACCATGACCACCATTCACTCGTACACCAACGACCAGGTGATTCTGGACTTTCCCCACAAGGACCTGCGGCGCGCGCGCGCGGCGGCGTTGTCGATGATTCCGACCTCGACGGGCGCGGCCAAGGCGCTGTCGCTGGTGATCCCCAGCCTGAAAGGCAAGCTGGACGGGTTCTCGATGCGCGTGCCCACGCCGAACGTCTCGGTGGTGGACCTGGTGGTCTTCGTAGAGAAGGCGACCACGGTGGACGAAGTGAATGCGGCGTTGAAAGCGGCTTCCGAAGCGGGCCGGCTGAAAGGCATTCTTGGATTCGAGACCGCCGAACTGGTGTCGTCGGACTACAAGGGTGACTCGCGCTCGTCGATCGTGGATGCGCCTATGACGCGCGTGGTGGCGGGAAACTGCGTCAAAGTGATCGCGTGGTACGACAACGAGTGGGGGTACTCGTGCCGTGTGCGCGACCTGATCCACTACATCGCCGGCAAGGGCCTGTAAAGCAGTAGAAAGTAGCCAGTACCCAGTAGTCGGCCGTGAGCCGGTAATGTCGAGGACCTGATATGAACAAGTCTTATCGAGATCTCGTTGCCTGGCAAAAGGCCATGGATCTGGTGAATGCGATTTACGAAATTACCGCTTTATTCCCAAAGGAAGAGCTCTACGGACTTACTTCCCAACTCCGCCGGGCCGCCGTCTCAGTCCCAAGCAATATTGCCGAGGGTCAGGGTCGTCGCGGTCCGGTGGAGTTCAAGCATTTCTTGAGACAAGCCAGCGGCTCGCTAATGGAGTTAGAGACGCAAGTGATGATTGCGGAACGGTTATGTTACGTCACCCAGGACTCGGCCATTGGAATTCTGGGACTCTCCGCTGAAGTAGGCAGACTGCTGCATGGTCTTATGAATTCGCTTGACAAGAAAACACTGGCTACTGGCTACTGACTACTAACTACGGGGTTATTATGTCGAAGCTTTCGATCAAAGACCTTCCTCTGAGCGGCAAGAGGGTTTTCATGCGGGTGGACTTCAACGTTCCACTCGACGACGGACGGGTGATGGACGACACCCGCATTCGAGAAACGCTGCCAACCATCGAATACGCGGTCCGGCACGGGGCGCGCCTCATCCTGGCTTCGCACCTGGGACGTCCCAAGGGCAAGGTGAATCCGAAGATGAGCCTGAAGCCGGTGGCCGAGCGGCTACGCGTCCTATTGGACGAAGTGCTTCGCAGGGGTGAAAACGTGGGATTTTCGCCGGACTGCATTGGCCCGCAGGCGGAGGAGATGTCCACGAAGTTGGAGCAGGGGCAGACGCTGTTGCTGGAAAACCTGCGCTTCCACGCCGAAGAGGAAGCCAATGATCCGGAGTTTGCCAAACAGCTGGCCAAGTTGTGCGATTACTACGTGAACGACGCGTTCGGCTCGGCGCATCGCGCGCATGCTTCCACCGAGGGCATAACGCATTACGTCGAAAAGAGCGCGGCCGGACTGCTGATGGAGAAGGAGCTGGAGTACCTCGGGAAGGCGCTGAGCCATCCGCAGAAGCCGTTCGTAGCGATTCTGGGCGGAGCCAAGGTGAGCGACAAGATCGGGGTGATTCAGCACCTGATGTCGAAAGTGGATGCGCTAATCATCGGTGGCGGCATGGCGTACACCTTCATGAAGGCGCAGGGCCATGAAATCGGCAAGTCTCTGCTGGAAGCCGACAAGCTCGACCTGGCCAAACAGACGCTCGCCGACGCCAAAGCTAAACACGTCAGACTGCTGCTGCCAGTGGACCACGTGGTGGCGGACAAGATGACGGCGGATGCGCGCACCAAGCTGGTGGGCGACGGCCAAGCCATTCCCGCAGACATGTTGGCGCTCGACATTGGCCCCAAGTCGGTGGAGCTGTTCACGTCGGAGATCGGGACCGCCAGGACGATTGTGTGGAACGGCCCGATGGGCGTGTTTGAGATCGAGGCTTTTGCGAAGGGCACCAAGAAGATCGCAGAAGCGGTGGCGGACAACGGCGCGGCCACGACGATTGTGGGCGGCGGCGATAGCGTGGCAGCGGTGAAGGCAGCCGGCGTGGCCGACAAGATCTCGCACATTTCGACCGGCGGCGGAGCGTCGCTGGAGTTCCTGGAAGGCAAGAAGCTCCCGGGAGTAGAAGCGCTGACCAACAAGTAGTACTATTCTCGCGACATCAAAGAGGAACGCGTTGACAGATCGATTACGACTGTCAGCGCGTGCCCCCGAAAAGAGGTCGGTATGAGACGACTGAAACTGGCTTCAGTTGTACTTGCCGCCCTCGTCCTAGCTGCGTGCCCCAACAACCCAAAGCCACAGACGCTGCCTCCGGGGGCGCTCAACCAGTTTGACGCCACCAGCTACACTTCGTTGATGGGAGCGCAGGCAGTGTTGAATTCCGTGAAAGCGGATGCCAGCAAACTTCCGCCCGACGCCAAGCCCGCATTGAACAAGGCCATTGAGTCGTACAATGTCGCCGAAGCCGCATGGCAGGCTTACCATGCCGGCAAGACCGGCGATCAGGCCACTCTTACCCAGGCGATCTCACAGGCAGTGACCGACGTTGCCACGTTGCTTACACAGATTAGTGGAGGCAAGAAATGAATCTCCAACAATCCCTTGCACTCGTCTCGCTTGGTCTGGCCGGCATTAAGGCGACCGGGAAGATCGACCCCGTGATCATGGGGTATATCGAAACTGCGGAACATGCGATCACGGCCGCGTTGAACGCGGTAGAGAAGGCGAAGCAGGGGGTGGATCCTACCCTGCTGAAGCCGATTGAACCGGTAAAGTAGATCCGGTTGCCGCATTGAATTATTCCGGGCGCGGAGTGGCGCGCCCGGTTACCTCACTCGCATGACCGATGCCAATCACCCGCTGCAGGTGTTCTTGACTCCAGAGCGGTCCATCGTGATCAGCGGACCGGGAGACATCACGCGCGAGGCGTGCGACGCCATCGTGAACGCAGCCAACTCGTCGCTCATGGGCGGGGGCGGGGTGGATGGGGCGATCCATCGCGCGGGAGGACCGGCCATTCTGGAGGCCTGCAAGGCGATTGTTCATCGCCAAGGGAGTCTGCCGGCAGGCAAGGCGGTGGCTACCACCGGGGGACGGCTGCCCGCACGATACGTGATTCATACAGTCGGGCCGGTGTGGGGCGGCGGACACAGTAACGAAGCTGCAACACTCGCAAGCTGCCACATCGAATCGATCCGCGTAGCCGATGAACTCAAGCTGAAGTCGATTGCGTTTCCCGCCATCTCCACCGGGGTTTACGGTTATCCTGTAAATCTGGCGGCCGGCGTTGCTATTGCCAGCGTGGCAGCAGCGCTGGCGGAAGCTACGCATGTGCGGGAAGTTAAGTTTGTGCTGTTCAACGGCGGCAGTCTGCGGGAGTTTTGTGACGCCGCGAAATCGTACGCCGAAAGCAAATCCCTAAGAATGGACTCATACCATGCCTCGTAAGAAAGTTATCGCCGCAAATTGGAAGATGTATAAGACACCCGAACAGGCTTCGGCCTTTTTCCAGGAGTTCCTGCCGCTGGTAGCCGGACATGACCGCGATGAGATCGTGGTGTGCCCACCCTATATCGATTTGCACACCGCGGTGGCGGCGGCCAAGGGATCGAACGTGTTGGTCGGCGCGCAGAACATGCACTGGGAGAAGGAGGGCGCGTTCACGGGAGAAATTTCTGCGCCGATGCTGAACGCCATCGGAGTGACGCACGTAATTCTGGGACACTCCGAGCGGCGCCAGTACTTCAACGAGACCGACGACACGGTCAACCGCAAGCTGGAGTACGCCCTGGAGAGCGGGTTGACGCCGATTGTGTGCGTCGGCGAAGTGCTGGAAGAGCGCGAGGCTGGACTGACTGAGGACGTGCTGCGTCGGCAATGCATGCGGGCGTTCAACGGCATCTCGGCCAAGAAGGCAAAGAAGATGACGATCGCGTACGAACCGGTGTGGGCCATCGGCACCGGCAAGACGGCAACTCCCGCGATGGCGGCGGACGCGCACGCGGTCATTCGTCATGAGGCCGCCAAGGCGTTTGGCGATGATTTCGCCGCGGCGCTGCGGATTCTCTACGGCGGTAGCGTGAAGACCGAAAACTGCAACTTGCTGATGTGCGAAGAGGAGATTGACGGTGCGCTGGTGGGCGGGGCCAGCCTGGATCCCAATAGCTTCGCCAAGATCGTGAAGTACTAGGCAACTTGAGGGAGGCCTGATGTTCTGCAATCAATGTGGCAAGGCGAATCCGGATGACGCGCACTTGTGCGGGTATTGCGGCGCTTCCCTGACGGGATCTCCTGCGACACGCCGTCTGGTGCGGCGCCGCGACCAGAAAGTGATCGCTGGAGTCGCCGCCGGAGTCGCGAACTACTTCGGATGGAACGTGACCGCCGTGCGCGTGCTCTGGCTGGTGCTGTTGCTGTTCGCGGGCACCGGCGGATTGCTGTACCTCATCCTGTGGATCGTGATGCCGCTGGAGGGCTGAAGCAGTTTAGTTTTTGGTGTAGTCGAATCGGTGGCCGCCTATTTCTCCAAATCATTAATCTTCGGGTTGGCGTCAGTGGAAAGGACGAGAAGCTTGCCGCCGCTGCCGGCGGATGCGCCGTTGACTACGTAAGCAATTCCTATCGTATTCCCACCGTTGACAAGCGGTGCGCGGCCCGTCGAGTCAACGCTATAGGTCAGCGCTGCGGTGAGGCCTTGCTGCGGGCCTCCGGGGCCACTGATGTCGTAAATCAGAGACAGGTTGCCGTTGCCGTCGGCCGCGCCGGAGTCGTCTTCGACCGTCACAGTAGGGAGCACCGCCTGCAAGGTGGCGCCTTGATAGGAGCCGCTAATCGAACTGTTGGTAAAGGGAGAGCCGAACTGCGGGAGGGTAGTCCCGGCAGTGACTCCCGCGTCCCCGACAAGCGTAAAGGCAACGCTGCTGGAGAAGTACAGCACGATGGGGTTGCTGCCGAATCCCGAAACCGTGGTACGGCCGTTACTGGCCGCACTGTAGGTGGCAGTGGGGTACTTGTTGGCGCTGAGCGTACCGCCGAGGTTCTCGTCGGTGGAAACCGACAATCCGCCGTTACCGTCGAAGATGGCGAAGGCCAGCAAGCCATACGGCACAGTGTTTCCGTTTGAGGTACCCAGCCCTTGCAATTGAGCCACGGTAGTAGTGTGGATCGTGGTGTTCGACCAGTTGCCGGGATTGAAGTAGAGCGTATAGAGCGCGAGTGGAGCCGTAGTGGAAACGGGATCGATGCTCACCATCACCAGTTCGCTGGTGGAGACGGGATAGAAGCTGAAATTGGTGGTGACCGAGTTGACCGTCATGTTGGCGGCGCCTCGCTGTGTCACCGGGTCGATGGCGACGAAATTTCCGGTGCCGGCGGTGTTGTGGGCGACAGCGCCGTTATCGTTGGAATCTTCCTCCAGGGCCGTCCAAGCGCCTGTGCTGGCGGCTGTGAACGTACCAGCGGCGGCGTAACGGCCAGCGGCGACGTCGGCGCCGGTGCCGCCGAACGTCCAGGAGCTGGCGAGTTGGGCGATGGTGATCTTGGTGACGGAGGTGACCTTGCGGATGTATCCGGTGCCCTGATTACCGGCAGTGCCGTTTTGGATGAATCGGATGGTTCCCGTGGCGGGCACGGCGACCTGGTAGGTGAAGGCGCCGAGCGTCGCAATGTTGAGCGTCATGGGTCCGGCGTTGTTGGAGCTGAGGGAATACGTGCCTGTAAACGCGAGCTGGGTGAGGACGCCGGAGGCCGAGTTGGAGTCCATCAGTCCGGCGGAGATGTTGCCCGATCCATCGGCGG
>Ga0207826_1000117_pt1 | contig 20299 bp, 15 predicted proteins | sample LuqExpMetageno80_FD_187837 | JGI IMG/M metagenome (GOLD analysis project Ga0207826, IMG submission 187837) | Tropical forest soil microbial communities from Luquillo Experimental Forest, Puerto Rico - Sample 80 (SPAdes) | ecosystem: Environmental > Terrestrial > Soil > Tropical forest ... | reverse complement strand
GCGCACGGCCTTAAGAAGGTTTCGCTGGAAGGGAAAGATGTGCTTCATGTACCAATCGAGGGTGGTCGGCATGCTGATGAATCGCATGGATTCGGCTGTGGGCGCGGCATCGAGCACGATCACGTCATATCGTTTTTCCCGGTGATATTGATTGATGTACATCATCGCACTGAGTTCTTCCATGCCTGGCAGAATAGCCAGTTCTTCCGCTTCGACGTCACTGATTCCAGTCGTGCGCAGCACCGAAATAACGTAGGAAGAGATCTCCTGCCAGTGTCGTTTGACCTCTTTCTGAATGTTCAACTCGAGAATCGAGAGCCCGTCGCGAATCGCCAGCGGATCTGCCGTCTGAGAGTGAAATAGGTCGGTATTCAGGTCAAAAGAATCTGCGAGGCTGTGCGCCGGGTCAATACTCATGACCAGTGTGCGATAGCCGAGTTCGGCCAGTCTTAGGCCAGTAGCTGCTGCTAGGCTGGTCTTGCCCACGCCCCCTTTGCCGCTGAACAACAAAATTCGCATACCATAATTCTATACGCGGTTCCCGTTCCTGGGGATACAGCGGACCCCGGAGTCTGATCGTCAAAGAGGGAGACGCATCTTGTGACCAGCCACATCCACGAGCCATCCCGGTGGAGGATCGCTCACCTCTCTGGACTCTGCGATTGCTTCGTAGGTTGCACCAACGGCAGTCAGCAGCAAGACGAGGACGATGATCCGGCGTGTATCCTAGACAGCGAAGCGCGCTACGCTTTTGCGAGGCAGGCCGGAGCATAGTGTACGACACCGATTTCGAGGGAACTCCCCACCTGTGGAGACTAGATCCACAACCAGCAAGCTAACCAACGGTCCCGGCGAGAGTAATGCCGTGTGTCCGGGCGCTGGTGATCGCGTGTTCTTTGTGGGCGTAACAGCCGACGGCCGAACACAAATCTACAAGGTCTCGGCGAGCGGAGGGCAGGCCGAGCTGGTTGGCAACTGGGTGGTACTTCCCTACACGGTCCCGGCACCTTCCGTGGATCGAAGACACATGGCCTTTCTCGTGCTGCGAAAGGACGGCACCATAGGGGTCCAAGCGATCTCGCTCGAAACAGGCGTCTCCGAAGGAGAATTAAAAGCACCTACAACCGTGAGTCCAAACCAATTTTCTTTTTGTTGGACGACCGATGGCCGTGCTGTGGTGCTGGCCGATAATCGAAGTGGAGCAGAGAATCTCTGGGCATTTCCTATTTTGGCGGGAGGGGAACCGAAACAGCTGACATTTTATGATTCAGGCTCGATTTGGGGTTTTCAGCTTTCCCCAGAAGGCAAATCGATAGCGATCGTACGGAATTCACAGGTCAGTGATGCCGTGCTATTGGAAGAGGCAAAGCAGAAATAGATTCGAGCGGTGCGGGCCGCCAAAAGCCGCTGCATTGGGGCAGTACGTGATCGAACCCACGCGCCCAACATTAGGATGATGCTTTCAGACGTGCTGGACGATGTTCTCTTCTTGGCGGGCTCCTGACAAGTAAGATAACCTGTCGATGGGTCCAAGCTTGGGTCCAACTTGCCCGTCCTTTTGGCAGCAAAATCGGGGTTAAACGGTGTCGAATCATATTAGTGTGTTGCCAGTTGCTCAGGCTTCTGGTATAGTACGTATTATCACTACATTTCGGAGAGGTCATGGAAAAGACTGTTTCTGCCGCTGATGCAAACCGCAAGTTCTCGAAGCTCCTCCGAGCGGTCCGTGAGGGAAAGAGCTATGTGGTGACGTCACATGGGAGGGCGGTTGCCAGGATTGTGCCTGCCGAGCAGGACACGGGCGTCGCGCGCGGTGCCAGGGCTGCTCTCTTGAAAAGACTCCGGTCAGAGCCAGTGGTTACAATCGGCCGTTGGAGCCGGGATGCACTCTATGAGGATAAAAGGTGAGGGTAGCACTCGACACAAACATCCTGGCGTACGCCGAGGGCGTAAACGGAGTAGACATGAAGCGGACGGCACTCGAACTGGTGGAGAAGTTGCCGGAGAGCGCAGTGTTGTTGCCCGTACAGACGTTGGGTGAGCTGTTTAACCTCTTGGTTCGCAAGGCGGCGCGACCGCCCGAAAAAGCGCGCAAAGCGATATTGAGTTGGCGTGACGCCTTCTCTCTGATCGAGACGTCCGCCGAGGTGATGCTTTCAGCGGCGGATCTTGCCACCGACCATCAGCTCAGCATTTGGGACGCTGTAATCCTCTCCGCCGCCGCTGAAGCCGGATGTCGTCTGCTTCTTTCCGAGGACTTGCAAGAAGGATTCACTTGGAAGGGTGTCACGGTCACAAATCCGTTTGCGGCCAAGAAGCATGACCTGCTCATAGCCCTGCTTGGTGACAACGCGCAGTCCTGAGTCATCCACGGAAGTACTCCAAGAAGGACTAGTTGCCGCCGATGAGCTTTGGAAGAAAAACGTGTGTCGGGCCGTATAGATCATTGCGGGGCACAACACTTAGTTCCTACCGCTGACCATCCGTGAGCCCGGGATCACGCTGTCTTTCGGAGTTGTATTGCTGTCAGGCAGGGCAGCAAACGAACTAATGACTTGCTGGTCGTAAATGACCTCGGACCACATCCACCCGCCATACGCGAGGCCGAGAAAAAACATGGTTAGAAGTACGTATCTTTTCGCTAGGAATTGGGGACTCTTGACCCCCCCTGCGACTACGACGAACCCAAAGATGTTGATAACGGTGAGCAAGCTCTCAAGAACTGGAATGTCAAAGATGTCGCGGTGCCTGAGATCTTCGTAACCGTTTAGAAGGCAGAAGAAAGCGAGGCTGACAGCCAACAAAACGCCAAATGCCTTTCTCATCCGATGAGATGAGCGGCCGTTCACTTTGGCAAAGTAGGAACAGAGAAAAATCAAGAACAGAATGAACAAGCTGAATACCATGCCTCGGAGCACAACGATACGTTCGTGAAGCTGCCTGAGGTTTTCCGTATTCTGTGAGGCTTGATTCAATACCGCATTCTCTTGTTGCTGAAAAAGTGTCAGGATCTTGTCGTTGATCGAGACTTCATTTGTGTCGGAATCATTTTCTTTGGGCCAAGCGAACCAAAGTTTCACGAACCGCCACAATGCCCATTGCTTGGTTTCCTCGCCTTTTGGGTAAAAAACCGGGGCCCAATAAGAGCAATGATCGGGTTTCAACTCAGTTTTCGGGAAATGCTTGGGCAAGCCTGCGTCGTCGATTGCCCCCAGAAAATTCTCTTGTTTCGTGAAGACCTGACACCGGATGGCGCTTTCATTCAGTGGCCAGTGCTCGTCGTTCACCAGTTGGTCAGCTACAGGCAGGACAGCTGAGCCCAGACAGTAGGCTAGAAGCAGGACGCCAACTCCCATGGCGGTCGAATTTTTCTCGACGAGTCCAGGAAACTTCTCCTTGATCGCACCGAGTTGTAGATTGGGAAATAGCAAATACGCAGCCACACCCAACCAGGCAAGTGTCAACAAACCGACCACAATGGTTTCGAAAGCAAGTTTAAATACATCCATACGGTCTACCCAAATTTGCGCGGTGCAGCGCCGTCACACCGACCGTCAAGGGGGAGTGCTTTGTCAGAATCAAACACTTTTGCACTGCTCCGTCTATGTCATGTAGTGAGCCCAGGCGGCCAAACGTTGCACAGCTTGTTGCATGAAAAGGGCTGGGTGGAGTCGTGGCTAGTCGGCTCACCGGCGAAGTCGGTGCTAGCCCATCGCAAGCTGTATCTACTTCTTCATTGCAAAGGGTTTCGCTGTCGGAGGGAGTTGTCCGAGCCTAAGCCCCCTGTTTCGGCGCGATACAGGAAAGGCAGTGCGCCGGGATTTGCGGTAATGGAGGAAGCGAGTTTGAAGTAGGTGTTGAGGTCAGCGACGACGGCGGAGAAATGGTGCTGGAGTTCGTGAATCTTACCTCGGTTTCTTACGGAAGCTGCAAGTCGAGCGCGTAGATTTCCTGGGTGCCGGTGTCGCGCATGGCCAGGACAGAATCGTCGGGAGTCAAGCCCATCCAGTAGGTCCAGTAGGCCATGTCCGGACGGCGCAGATCCTTGAGGCTGGTGACGGTTGCTACCTTACGATCGGGGAGAGAAACGCGATAAATGGTTAGATCTGCAGAATCCTCAAAGTATAGGGCTTTGCTGTCGTGGGCGAAATGCATGTCACCAACGTGCTCTTTTGCATTGCACAACTCGGTCCACTCCAGAGTTTTGAAGTCATGAACGAAAATCTTCCGTAAATCACGATCCAGGGCGATCAGGTACGTGCCGTCGGCAGACCAGGCTGGAAGCCAGAGTCCGTCGGAGCCAGCGACGTCGGAGACCTTACGCGTCTTCAGGTCGATCCGCTGGAGGTTGAATTTTTCTTCGCGACTTTCAATGCGACCGAAAACGATGGAGTTTCCGTCGGGCGACCATGCCGGGTCGAGTTGGCTGCGGTCTTCGACCAGCAGCGGCTCGATCGCTCCTCCGGCAGCAGGAACGAGATAGATTCTCCAGGGCTTGTCGGGCTCGATTCCGGTAAAGGCGATCTTCGCAGCGTCGGGAGACCAGTGTGGCTGCACAACCAGCATGGGTGCGTAGGTCAGCTGAAGGCAATCGCTGCCATCCGCGCGGCAGCGCCACAAAGTGTTCTCGGGATAGCTGACGTAGGTAACCCACTTTCCATCGTGTGAAAACTCCACGTGCCCGGCGGAAATACCCGAGAGAAACGGAAGGAACTGCCCAGAGTTGGCGTCATACCGAATCAATTCGGAGCGGGACTGGATGCCGAGGACAAACAGTCGCGTGCCATCTTTGCTCGGCACCAGCGAGCCATACAACAGAGGCCCACTGGTGAGGCGTACGGGTTGGTTCTTGCGCTTGAATAACCAGTTCCGGCTTTCGGGGAGCAGCCAAACATCCAGGGAACTATCGCGCCGGCTCTGGAACAAAAATTGCCTTCCCTCGGGAGTCCACGCCCCACTGAATTCGCGTGCAGGCTTGTTCCAGCCCGGTGGCAAGACCGGATGCACACCGCTGCCGTCAGCGCGGGCTTCCCAGATGGTGGTGCTGTCGGTCTGGCGATCGGTTACATCGAAGCGAATACGACGGCCATCGGGCGAATATACGAAGTTCCCGATGCCCGGCACGGAGAGGATTTTATGCGCCCCCGTCCCGTCGCTATTGCAGACGTAGATCTCCGAGCGGTCTTTGAGGTAAGCAATGTGCTCGCCGTCGGGTAACCAGTCGGCGCCCGAGACTTCCAATCCACCGATGCGACGTGGGGAGCCGGTCGGCAAGGGTAGAGACCAAAGGAGCAGCTGCTCCGGTGTGCTCCCTTCCGTTCCAATCAGAAGTTCACTTCCGCGAGGGGAGATGTCCATGATCCAGGAATTAGGCCAGGGGGTGGGGATTCTCGCAGTGTCGCCTCCCGCGGTCGAAACCTGCATCAAGGCAGACTTGCCAGCCATCGCCTCATTGAAATAGAGACGCGTGCCGTCGGTAACCAGGCCCCCTTTGGATCTTCCATCTTTGGTGATTTGTGTTGTCTTGATAATTTGCGGAATCGGAGGAGGCACCAGCGCGCTGACCACGCCCCACAGGAGCAAAGCGGCGAAAAGCGCTATGGGGACAGCCCAAATCCAGTGGGGACGGCGCGCCCAAGCGCTTACAGGAGTGGTCGGTGGCGAAGACACGTAGGCGGCAGATCCACTGGTAACCGGCGAGCGGCCCGACTCGGTATCGCGGAGCAGCCGTTTCACGTCCACGCGCATTTCGGCCGCACTCTGGTAACGGATGTCTCGGTTCTTCTCGAGTGCCTTGCGGATGATTTGCTGGAGTTCCATTGGCAGGGCGGGATTGAGTCGGACCGGAGAAGCCGGCTCACGATTAAGAATTTCGTCAAAGATGATGCCCGAAGTGTCTCCGCGAAACGCCGAGACGCCGGTGGACATCTCGTACAGCACAGCGCCGAAGGAGAACAGGTCGGTGCGGCAGTCGAGATCTTTTCCTCGCACCTGCTCCGGTGACATATAGGCGACAGTGCCGAGCGCGGTGCCAGGGCTCGTAAGATATTGCGGATCGACATCCACGGTGACGATCGAATCGGGGACAGAGGATGGCGAGCCTGACGCAGCAATTTTAGCCAGACCGAAGTCGAGGATTTTTGCATGTCCTCGTTTCGTGACGAAAATGTTGGCAGGCTTGATGTCGCGATGAACAATGCCCGCGGTATGCGCGGCATCAAGAGCGTCCGCGATGTCGATGGCCAGCGAGAGTATTTTTTCGAGTTCTATGGGCCGGTTTAATATGGCGTGCTTTAAAGTCTTGCCTTCCATATATTCCATGGCGATGAACTCTCTGCCGTTTTCTTCGCCAATATCGTGAATCGTGCAAATGTTCGGGTGGTTCAGAGCCGAGGCGGCTTTGGCCTCACGTCGAAATCTTTCCAGGGCTTGGCGGTCCTGGGCGAGGTCATCGGGCAGGAATTTGAGAGCAACGAATCGGTCGAGACGGGTGTCTTCAGCCTTGTACACCACGCCCATGCCACCACCACCGAGCTTTTCGAGGATGCGGTAGTGAGAGACGGTCTGGCCTGTGAATTCAGAGGGGAGGGCCATTTGGCCAGAATCTTAGGTTCTGACAGACAGTAAGTCAACGAACCCGCGCTTTTCGTGAGTTGAATGTCCTTCACCTTTCTGGTCAGCAAATTCCTCGGGCCTTTACAAAGCTTATGAGCAAGTTCCTCCCCCTCGGCTGAAGACCTGCCCTCCGCCATGGACCCCCGCGCAATGGCGTGCTACGCGATGGTGTCACGTAGCAACTGCACACAGAGGAAGGCTGCCGTTGGGTCCAACCTGCCCGTTCTTTTGGTGGCAAAATAGGGGTTAAACGGTGTCGAATCAACGAAAAGTAATAGAGTTGACAGCCGAGCGCTCGACCATTGACCGGGGAACCGCGCAACAACCTTGTTTTCATTGCTAGGACAGCCGTTCGCGCTACGAGTTCTCGGCAGCATACCGAAGACTCCTTGAAACAATCCGAAAGGGCAAGCGAGTAATTGTCGAAGTCCCCAGGCTATTTCAACTCCCCAATTGGTTTAGACACCGGCGCCTTCCATGAGTTTTGCGTGACGCTGATCACGCCCGCGCCGTCGTCCGCAGGTCGAGTTCCCAGGTCTCGGCCGTAAGATCCTTCCCGAAGCTGTGATGCTGTTCTTCGCGCACGATCCGGAATCCTGCCTGCTTGTAAAGGTGTCGTGCTGCATGAAGAATGTCCTGCGTCCAAAGCGTCATCTTCTGGTATCCTGCCTGCCGCGCGAAGCGGACGCATTCGTCAACGAGCCGCTTTCCGATTCCCAACCCACGCACCTCCGGTTCAACGTGCAACAGCCGCAGCTTTGCGGTTTCGCCTGATGCCTTCGCAACGAAGACGGCCCCAACCCTTTCTCCATCCTTTTCCGCAATCCAGCAGCGTTCGCACTTCGGATCGTAATTCTTGATGAATTGCGCCACAATTTCCGCCGCCAGCGCCTCGTAGGTTCCATCCCACCCATACTCCTCGGCATAGAGAATTGCTTGGCGATGCACGATCCAGCCCATATCACCCGGCTGGTGCTGCCGCAGCAAATAGGGGGTCCTTGGCTGCGCTTTGTCACCAAGCAGTCTGCCGACGGTCCGAACCGCGTCTACCAGTTGTTTGCGCTCCGTAGGTGAGAGTTTTTCGAGCATTGCGGCCACGTCGCGATTCGAACGCTCATCAAGCGGCGCAAAGGCTTCTCGCCCCTTGGCAGTTAGTGAAAGGAACCTTTGCCGTTCGTCCGTTTTTGACCGCTCTCGGGTCACGAGCTTCCGGCGTTCGAACTCACGCAGTATGCGGCTCATATATCCGGCATCCAGCCCCAGCTCCTTGCGGATGTCCGTGGCGGTTGGCTGCTCGCGGTGCGCGAGCTCATAGAGCACGCGAGCCTCGGCAAGCGAGAACGGGTTGCTGGCGACTCCGTCCACCACGCCGATCTTGCGAGTATAAAAGCGGTTGAACCCGCGAATCGCGCTCACATATCCGTTCATATCATTTTCCACCATACGCCCTTCCTATCGCCTGACTTTAGCACATATATAGTTGCCTATGTCAAGTATATGCATTAGCCAATGGTTTTGGTTGCATGAATTGGGTGCAGCTAGGAAGGCTTATAAGCAACTGTAGGTCGCATTTCACCCGACATAAATTTCCAGGCTTCCCTTGAAAAGAGCGACGGCGCCGCGGTAAGGTTGCGCTTCACACCCATGAGAAAACTTGGACTGATTTTTGCGGTGGTATGCCTCTCTCTGGCATTCGAGGGAGCCAAAGGTCCGGAGGTCGCGCGATGGGACGCAGAGGCGCGGAATGTCACGATCTTTCGCGACGATTGGGGAATTGCGCACGTTTACGGCAAAACAGATGCCGACGCGGTGTTCGGGATGATTTACGCGCAAGCCGAGGACGACTTCAATCGCGTCGAAAAGAACTATATCACTGCGATGGGACGATTGGCGGAGGCCGAGGGGGAGTCCAAGATTTACCAAGACCTGCGCATGAGATTGTTCATCGACCCGCAGGATATGAAATCGAAATACGAGGCGAGCCCAGCGTGGTTGAAGAGCCTGATGACAGCATTCGCGGATGGGCTGAACTACTACTTGGTGAAGCATCCGGAGGTGAAGCCGCGGGTCATCAAGCGCTTCGAGCCGTGGATGGCACTGACGTTTACAGAAGGGAGCATCGGCGGCGACATCGAACGGGTGAACGTCGACCGACTTGCGGCGTTCTACGGCAAAGCGCACACGAGCGAATCGGTCTCGGAGGACGACGAGAGTCGCGCCGTGCTGGCATCCGAACCGACGGGCTCGAACGGAATGGCGATTGCGCCTGCCAATACGCTCGATCATCACGCGCTCTTAGTTATCAATCCGCACACGTCGTTTTATTTCCGGTCAGAGCTACAGATGGTAAGCGAGGAAGGCCTGAACGCGTATGGCGCCGTGACCTGGGGACAATTCTTCATCTATCAAGGATTCAACGCGCGCGCGGGTTGGATGCATACGTCAAGCGGGGTGGATGCGATCGACGAATACCTCGAAACGGTGAACAAGAAAGGCAACCAACTTTTCTACAAGTATGGGAACGAAGAACGCCCGGTGGTCACAAAGGAAATCACGGTGTCGTACAAAACCGATCAAGGAATCGCGCAGCGGAAGTTCACGGTGTACTACACGCATCACGGTCCAGTGACCGCTGAGGAAAACGGGAAATGGGTGAGCGTGAGTTTGATGCAGAAGCCGATTGAGGCACTCGAGCAGTCGTATACGCGCACGAAGACGACGGATTACAAATCGTTCCGGCAAACGTTGGAACTGAAGGCCGACTCTTCGAACAACACGATTTTTGCCGATGCGGATGGGAACATCGCCTACTTTCAGGGCAATTTCATTCCCAAGCGCGAGAGCAGCTTCGATTTTACGAAACGGGTCGACGGGAGCAATCCTGCGACCGATTGGCACGGATTGTTGTCGGTGGACGAAACACCCCACCTGTTGAATCCGAAGAGCGGCTGGATCTACAACTCGAACGACGCGCCTTGGTCGGCCGCGGGAGCGGGCAGCCTGAAGAAGGAAGATTATCCCGCGTATGTGGAGCAAGGCGGCCAAAGCGCGCGTGGGAGACATGCGGTCCTGGTGTTGCAGAACAAGAAGGATTTCACGTTGGACTCGCTGATCGCCGCTGCCTACGACAGTTACCTGCCCTGGTTTGAGAAACCGATCCCGGCACTGGTCGAAGCTTGGGAAAACCTTCCGAACGAAAATCCATTGAAAGCGAAATTAGCGGAGCAGGTGGGGTTGCTGCACGGGTGGGATCTTCGCTCGGGGGTAGCGTCGGTGCCTACCAGTCTTGCAGTGTTTTGGGGCGATGAGGTGCGACGCCGCGTTGGGGCTGATGCGAAGAATGCGGGCATGATGACTGAGGAATATGTGGCCAACAGAATGGCCCCGTCGCAACTGTTGGAAGCGCTCTCAGTCGCGTCGGTGAGGCTCGGCGCGGATTTCGGAACGTGGAAAACAGCTTGGGGCGACATAAATCGCTTCCAGCGCATAAACGATGACATCGTGCCTGTATTCACGGACGCGGGTCCAAGCATTCCCGTGGGATTTACTTCTGGGATGTGGGGCTCGTTGGCATCGTTCGGCGCGCGGGCGTATCCGGGCACCAAGAAGTGGTATGGGTCGAGCGGAAACAGCTTCGTCGCTGTGGTGGAGTTTGGCGAAAAGGTGCAGGCTCGCGCGATTACGGCCGGCGGCGAGAGCGGGAATCCGGCATCACCCCATTTCAACGATCAAGCGAAGCGGTACAGCACGGGCGACTTGCGAGAGGTGTATTTCTACCGCCCACAACTCCGGGGTCACACGACACGGGAATATCATCCCGGGGAATAGGGTCCCCAAGTCTTGCCGGCAAAAACTCAAGGATGCAACACCCATCTCAAATGGCCTTCATCATCAGCCCGTATGCTGCAGGCGGCGTCAACACACAAAAGAATCTGATTCGGGTCGGCTTGTGGGGCTACGCGAAAATCATCCTCGGCACTCCGGAACGCCATTTCTCCGAATCATTTCCGATCTTTGAAGTCCTTCTCTTTGACTTCCTTGGCGTCCTTGTCTTTTTACTTAGTCTCTTCGTGTTCGAGGTCGATAATCTCTTCGTCGTGATCATGTTCGTCGCCGTCGTGATCGTCATGGTCATGCTTCACGACATGGACGGTAATCGGATTTGAAGCGATTCCGTTGGCGATGACAACGAGGCGATACTTGCCCGGAGGCACAGTGTTCGGCACCTCGAAATGGGTGTGATGAATAGTGTTTCCGGTAGCCACGCCCATAGTGGAGTGGTTGAAGGTGCGGCAATAAACAGCGCCTACCGCGGGGTCGCCCCACAAACGAACCAGCGGATAGTTGGTGGCCATCTGCTGGTCGTCGCCATAGGCGCAAGCCTGAGACAGGCCATTCAACTGGCGGCCCTGCAGGCGATAAGTCCGGCCGGCATGCAAGCGGCGCGGAACATGAGCGATCTGCGGCCGCCAGGCATTTTGCGGGCCGCCCGCCGGCGTGTATATCTGGATGTCGAACTGAGTGCCTGAGTCATCGGTAGAGGTGTAGAGAACCTGTCCGGTGGGTAGCAGGAGCAAGCGCGCGTTGTAGGTGGGACTGATGCCGGCAATCGCCGGGCCCGGCACGGGATTGAGCGACGAAGTGGCCGGTTCAAACTCGAAAAACTGGGTCGGATCGGACCAGCCGCCACCGGTGATTGGACCGACAACACAGAGAACGTTGCCACTCGGCAGCAGGCAAGCGGGCGCGTCAACGGCGCCCATCAATGCTCCGCCGACGACGGGGAAATCAGGACCTGCAGCCCACGAGCCTGGGTCGGATGGCACAGTGTTGGGCGGCGTGTAGAACGCGGTGTGCCCGCTGGCTCCGATGGCAAAGACGCGTCCATCGGTCAACAGGATCTGAGGGCCCATCTCATAGATCACCGGCGGCACGTTCACCGGATTCCCGGGCAGGATGGCCGGCGTGGCTCCGGCTGGAATCCACGTGTTGGTTGCGATGACGTACTTTTGCGCATTGGGAACGTTGGTGCACTGCACGGCGAGAACGGTTCCGTCGGGAAGCAGAGTCCAGCCTTCCTCGGAATTCAGATCGAGGCTGGTGCCGCCAATGGACCAGGTTCTCGACTCGGGGTCCCAGATCGCGGTGGCCTGCGGAAATGAGTTGGTGTTGGGATTCCCGAGCAGAAGGCGGCCGTCAGGCATGACGCACGAGGAAGCATCGCCGATGTTCGTCCAGCCGACTGGGGTTGCGATGGCAGTCCAGACGTCGGTCGTGGGGTCGTAGGTTTCCGCCGCCAGGTAGTCGGTTTGCGCGCCGGCGTCATACTCGCCGCCCGCACAGAATACGGTGCCGTCGCGCATGACGGCTGAAGCGAAATAAAGAGGAGCATTGCCGGGGCCGCCTTGCGCCACGGAGACGTTGTTGGGCATGGAAGCCAGGGTGTGAAAGGCGCCTTTTGCGTAATCGGAATTCTTATCAGGGACCAACCTGTGCCAGTTTGCAGTTTCGTACTCATGACACATCACACTGCCGTCGGTGAGCAGCAGCATCGCATCGATGTTGAAGGTGGGTGGAGAACTGAGCGGTTGCCAGGAACCAGACATGATAATAACCTCCGTTGTGATCCAGTGGGGCAGACACAACTGTGTAGGTAGTGAGCCGGACCGTCGAATCGTTTCAGCGGCCGAGGGAAGACTTTCAGGGGAAGGTTTTCGACTAACGGAAACTCGCGGACAGTTTTAGTCCCGGGCGGGTGAAATTGGGAGCAGATGCATCGCCTTTTGGAGTCACACTCCCGGGCCCCGGTTTAACTCAAGGTGCCTTTAATATCGCCGCGGTAGGTGATCAGTTAGGCCAGCACGCATCTCGTTCATTGATGTTGGTCGGAGCGCCAGTATGTTGTCCATGGGCGTGCGGCCCTCAGCAAGTCGCGCATCCAGTAGTCCATGAATTGTTCGGAAATTGGGCACCGGTTCGAAAGTTGGGTCCACGTTTGGGTTCGACTTGCGCGTTCTTTTGGCGGCAAAATCGGGGTTAAACGGTGTCGAATCAACGATACGTTATAAAGCGAACAGTCGAGTGCTCTCCCATTGCGCTACACAGATAACCAGCCATACTAAGGCCAACAGAATTCACCCATTTCGCAAAGGACATCAACCTATGGCGATGGTGTTTTATGCTTTCCGCTGTGCCCGTAAGAACCGCCGCCATAAGCCAAGTTCTGCAATCCAGCTGACCTCATAAACAAATTCGCGTTCTTCGTTCGTATGGGTCTCGTTGTTCCAGACGGTTCGATTCTCCGTTTCATAGTGCGGGTCAATCGCTAGAGGAAGCGTCGGAACAAGCGCTGTTGCGTGTGTAGCATGCATGAACTGTCAGAGAGCAATCCATGTTCCATCGCTTTGAGCTAAGCTGACGGATTGGTGAGTGGCGAAAACCCAATGCTCAGAGGCACTTACCAGGTGGAGATCGGCTTTGGTCGAAGAGGTCGCGAAGTAACTGGCCTCGATGGCGGAGGTAAGATTTGCCAGGGCTTCATTCAACCGAGATGCCACCGATTTGCCAGACCGCGGCGGATTTTGCGGCTCACTAGGGTATTCCTCGTATTGACGCAAAGCTCTCGACTCCTGAACAGTAAGACAAAGCCCTCAGGAGGCACGAATGCACGCGCTCTTCGATATCTACAAACTTGATTTTTGGGGTTCCGCCCTGTGGATGGGAAGCGTTCAGTCCTACAGCGTCGCGCTATTTGAAATCGAATTGGTCGCCGCCAAAGCGCCGGGTGATTACGCCATCATTAACCGGCAGACGGGCGAGCGAGACGTCCTAAGCTTCGGATTGAGCGTGGACGGTCACCATGATCACGTTGAGCCTATCGGCCCACAAAATGGATTGGGTCGCTTGGTCCCCTTAAGCCCCAGATAGTGCGGAAAATCCTCTCCTCGGGAGAGTTGGAGAAGTCAGACGCAATCATTCATCACAAGGCGGCCGGACCAGGGGCCTAAAAGAAAGGAGGGCGCCAACGCTCGAACCAGCGATCGTTGTCACCGTGCGCGAGAAGAAGGACAACAGCCGAATGCCCTACCATTGAGCTACCGGGATCCGTAAAAGCCGCAACAAACAGTCCCTAGAAATGCAGGACGACGCCGGCAACGCCTTGGAAGCTGTTCTGGCTCTGGCTGAAGAAGGTCGTGTACACCCAATCGGCTTCCAAGCGCAACGACATCCGCGCGTGCACCCGGTAGTCCACCCCACCTCCGGTCTGCACCAGCAACGCTGCCTTGCTCGCTCCCGCGGTCTGCGGTTGCAGGTGCGCGCCTCCCGCCAGCACGTGGCCCCACGGCTCCCATCTCGCTCGCCGGCTCCCCACTCGGATCCCGCCCCCTCCTCCAAATAACTTCACGTGCTCGCGGTCGTAGATCTCCGGGGCAAATCCCGTCACCAGGTTCCCTTCCAACGCAAACCACCCGTTCGTGAAATACGTCACCGTCGTGTTCGTGCCCACCATGGTGGCGTCGAACCGGCTCGACAAAAAGCGATAAACTTCCACTCCGATCCCCAACTGCCACCGGTAATCGTCCCGGTCCCCAAACACAAATTTCGGTTTTGCCGCCGGTGCCGCCGGCGCTTCCGGAGTCGCGCTCGCCGCTCCTTCACCCGCCGCCATCGCCACACTCGGCGCTGCACTCGACTCTTCGTTCGTCACCAACAGGTTCACCTTCGCCGCCGATGTCTGCTCAAACGACGACGCCGCATTCGTCCGACCCGCCGGACTGTTTTCTTCCTGCGCCCCAGCCACACCGGCTGCCCCAAGCAGCAACAAAACTCCCATCCGTAACTTCATACATTCCTCTCTGCCTCTCCTGCCTGCGCGTTCGACAGCGAGTTTGCGTTCCCTAGGGTAACGGAATCATAACCCGTCTGAGGAAATATTGTTCCAAAAGAAGCGGCCGGGCGGGCGATGGCGCAGACGGGACGGCCCTAACTATAGCGCATTCCCAGACCAGCGGAACAGGTAAGGCTGACCCCTCTCCGGTCGATTCGTTAAGTAGCTGGATGGCGATTGCTGCGAGAGCCAGAGGAGCGGTCTAGTCGTTCGTTGATATTCGGATCGAAGGATGCTGGCGCGCTGAATGGCCGCTTCTTTTGTCCGCTTCGGACGGGCGGCCAACCGGTTTAGGGCACGATGCGGTAATTGTGGATGGCGGCGCCCGCCGAAACACTGGCACCGGCCGCCTGAGGTATCCACCAGGTCTTGCGCATCCACGAATGGCTGCTGCGCATCATGCGGTACCCGATGTAATCCATGATTAGGGGGCAAACCTGCGTCGAAACATAAACTGCGCCGGAGTTCGCGAACGGCCGTTGAATCGGATCGCCTTCCACCCCGTATCCCTCGGAAATCGCGCGGCGCGTCGTCCAGGCGTCAAACACCGAGGCCGTGTGACCGGCCGCGATCAAGCCGTACCAAATCTTGCGCTTTCGCGGCGTTTCATAGGAGTCGGGTGTGGCGGGCTTCACCGGTGAACTAACGAACGGCTGACTCGCGGCCGAACTGGATTCCGTGCCGCGCACGGCTGCATCGTCTGCAGCCTTCGAGACATCCGCCTTTGGCGACGGCGTTTCGGGCAAAGCCGCCCGCGCATCCCGAGCCTCATTCGGCGCCGGCGCACTCACATTGCTTGACGCCGTCGCTACGGTCTCGGCGTTGCGAGGACTATCGGATGTTAGTGTGCAGCAGAACAGCGCCAGCGTTGCGATCAACAAGGTTCACCTCAGGGATCCACCCGGTAGCAAGCGAAAGCCACCCGCAGCTTCCCCTACTCTACTGTACCGGGGGACAGGGTGTCACTGGTCCTTTGGTCATGTCCGCCCTAGTACTACCGCAGCCCGGACTCCTCGCCTTCCTTCCATGAAACAAGAACACCGGCGCCGCGCCGCCAGCGAAAGTGGGAAAAGTCCTGTTATAATCACGCCGGTTTTTCCAATTCAGTTCCGTTCAGGACGCTATGCCAGGCTCTGACTCCTCATCCGCAAAACGAGCACCCGTACCCCAGAATGCACCGCAACCTCCCCGTTACATCGTCATCGAAGGGCCCCTGCGCGTCGGGAAAACCACGCTTTCGCGGGTCCTCGCGGAACGCCTCCACGCACGACGCATTTACGATTGTGACGACAACCCGTTTCTTGCCGACTTTTACGCCGCGAAACCCGGTGCCGCGTTGCGCGCCCAGCTTTACTTCCTCATGGAGCGCCAGAAGCGCATCCGCGAGGGCTTGGCTGGCGACGCGCCCGGGCCCGTCATCAGCGACTTTCTGATGGAGAAAGACCGGATCTTTGCCAACTTGAACTTGGATGACGAGGAGCTGAAGCTCTACGAACGGTTTTACGAAGCCCTTACTGTCGACATGCCCCAGCCGGATTTGGTCATCTATCTTCAAGCCAAGCCGGAGGTGCTCCGGACACGGATTGCGAAAAAGCGCGCTCACGAAGAGCGCGAGATTGCCATTGAGTACGTTGCGGAAGTTGCCCGCGCCTATGAGCATTTCTTTTTCCGCTACGAAGGCGCGGACCTTCTGGTGATCGACACTTCCGAAATCGATTTCGTGGAGCGTAGCGAAGACTTGCAGCAGCTTTTGCGTCGCCTCCAGGAACCGGTCAAAGGTACCCAGTATTTCCTGCCCCTGGGTGGGACAGACTAGCACGAGCGATTGCTTCACTCCTCTCACCCGTTCGAGTATTTTCTTTCACGCCTGCCTGGCATAAAGTGCAAGGCGGCAGGCTCACCCGCAAATCAAAAGAGTATTCGCATGGACCGTTGGACGCGACGGAAATTCTTCGCTACGACACTGGCAGGCAGCGCTCTTGCAGGGGCTGAAAGGCTGTTCGCGAATTCGCTCCCTTCGAACGGCGAATCGCCAGAGGCGGCAGAACTTTTTGCGTCTCCCGACACGGGCGCAAAACGGCCGGTCATCATTTCATCCGCCAACGGAGTGAATGCCCTCGGCAAAGGCATGGACATTCTCAAGAGCGGCGGCGACACGCTCGAAGCGGTTGTTGCTGCCGTCACCATCGTGGAAGACGATCCGAACGATGATTCCGTGGGCTACGGTGGGCTTCCCAATGAAGAAGGCGTCGTCGAGTTGGACGCCAGTGTGATGCACGGGCCTACCCGCCGCGCTGGCAGCGTCGCTTCCGTCCAGCGCATCAAAAATGTCTCGCGCCTTGCCAAAACGGTCATGGAACGCACGAACCACGTCATGCTCGTCGGCGATGGCGCTCGCCGTTTCGCGGTCGATGAGGGATTCGAGGAGATGAATCTCCTCACCGAGCATTCGCGCAAAATCTGGCTCGCCTACAAGGCCAGAACCAGTCTCAACTGGCGGCCCGGCATCGACAGCCCCGAATGGAAAGCGCAAGTCGCCCGGATCTTCGACAACGATCCCGAGAAGATTTCATACGCCGAACGCGTGATTACGCATCCGCCGACGGGCACGATCAATTGTCTCGCCGTAAGCGAAAAGGGTGAGGTCAGCGGAACCACCACCACCTCCGGCCTTGCCTGGAAAATTCCCGGCCGCGTTGGAGATTCCCCCATCATTGGCGCGGGACTGTTCGTCGATGGCGATGTGGGCGCAGCGGGCTCGACCGGTAAAGGTGAAGAAAATATCAAAATATCCGGCGGTCACACGATCGTCGAAATGATGCGCAAGGGCATGAAGCCCGCGGATGCTTGCCTCGAAGCGTTGGGCCGAGTCTCCCGTAACTATAATGGCGACAAGAAAAAGCTCGCCACTTTCCACCTTTATTTCTACGCGGTCAACAAAGACGGAGAGTACGGCAGCGCCTCACTCTGGAAAAACGGCTATGAGGAATCCAAGATCGCGAAGTTTGCGGTTCACGATGGAACCCAGGCTCGCCTCGAACCTTGCAAGACCTTTTTCGACGAAGCCGGTCAGGAAGGCTGATTTCCCGCTGGTCGGACTGTCGTATCCTATCTCTTTATGGACCAGGTCAACGTTCTGATCATCGGCGGCGGAATTGTTGGATGTGCCGTTGCCGAAGCGCTTTCATGCCGCTGGCAAGACGTGTTCCTTGTCGAGCAAAATCCGAGGCTTGGCATGGCCACGAGCTCGCGGAACAGCGGGGTTATCCACTCCGGTATCTACTACCCGACGAACTCCTGGAAAGCCCGTCACTGTGTCGAGGGAAATCGCCTGACCAAGGAGTTCTGCGAACGCCACGGCGTGCCCCACCGGACAACGGGGAAACTCGTGGTAGCCCAAGGCTCGGGCGAAGAGCACGAACTGGAGGCCCTGCTCGAAAAGGGCCGGGAAAATGGAGTCGAAGGTCTGCGGATCATCGATTCCAGGGAAATCCTCGCCAAAGAACCGCACGTGAAGGGCTGTGCCGCTCTCGAGGTTCCCTCCGCGGGAATTTGCTCCGCCGAGGAACTCGTTCACGCCTACGCCCGCATCGCTCGGGCGCAAGGAGCAAATCTGGTGACGCGCGCCAAGGTCGAATCGCTCAACCCACACGACAAAGCGGTCCGTGTGAGCTTACGCATTGGCGATGACCAGCAGTCCGAGCTAGAAATGATTGAGGCTCACTGCGTCGTGAACGCGGCCGGCTTGTATTCCGATGAGGTCGCGCGGTTGCTGGGCCCGCGTCCCTGGACCATTTATCCCGTTCGCGGAGAATATTGCGAGATTCGCGGCCCGCGCGCGGAACTCGTACGCAACCTCGTCTACCCTCTTCCTCACAAAGATGGTCTCTCGCTCGGATTGCACTTCACAAAGACGCTGTGGGAAACGTTGCTTCTGGGCCCTACCGCCACCTATGTCGACGGCAAGGACAACTACGAACGCGGCCGCATCGCGGCTCCAGAATTTGCAGCGGACGTAAAAACGCTGGTCCCCGAGATCCAGGAAGAAGATTTGCAGCTAGCCTACACCGGTCTGCGTCCCAAACTCGTGCCCCGCCATGGCAAAGGCATCGCCGACTTTGTGATCGAACCCGACCGCGAATTCCCGCAGGTCATCCATCTTGTCGGCATCGAATCTCCCGGACTCACCGCCGCCCCGGCAATCGCCCGGCATGTCTCCCGGTTCGTGGCCGCCATCCTCGCTTAGCGCCCGGCCGCCCGGTCGCGTCACTTCCGAGCGGAGTCTCGTAAGGAGGAAGGTCGCTTCGCTTTCTAGCTGCGCCAGCCGTTACTCCACCACCACCCGCAGAAACTTCTTCTTCCCGGCACGCAACAAGAATTCCCCGGGCTTGCTCAAATCAATCTCTTTACGCACATCCTCCACGCACGTTTCATCAATCTCCACGCCGCGCTGTTTGATCAACCGTTCGGCCTCGCTTTTCGACCCCACCAGTTTCAACTCAACAAGTAACGCCGTGAGCTTCTTCGCTGGTCCAACCGGGAGCTTTTGCACCGGCGCTTCTTCCGGCGCCCGCCGCTCGCGAAACACCCGTTGAAAATTCTCCGCCGCCTTCCGCCCTGCCTCGTCGCCCTGAAAACCGCTCACGACTTCTTTCGCGAGTTGCATCTTTGCGTCCATCGGATGCAGCGTCCCGTCGTGCACTGCCTTCTTCAGTCCCGCGATTTCGTGCCGCGTCCGGTCGGTCACCAATTCGTAGTAGGACCACATCAACTCATCCGGGATCGACATCATCTTGCCGAACATCTCGGCGGGCGGTTCCGTTATTCCTACGTAGTTGCCGAGGCTCTTCGACATTTTCCTCTGGCCGTCGAGACCCACAAGAATCGGCATGGTAAAAACAACTTGCGGAGACAATTCATACTCGCGCTGGATTTCGCGGTGCACCAGAATATTGAACTTTTGCTCCGTAGCCCCCAGTTCCACGTCCGACTTGAGCATCACCGCGTCGTAAGCCGTCAGCAAGGGATACAGAAGCTCGTGCACCGCAATCGGCAGACTGTTCTCCAGCCGCGAACGAAAATCCTCGCGTTCGAGCATGCGCGCCAGCCGGTAATGCCCGCAGAGACGCACCACGTCATAACTGGACATTTTTCCGAGCCATTCGCTGTTGTAGCGGACCTCAGTCTTCTCCGCATCCAGAATCTTGTAAACCTGCGCGAGGTACGTCTTGGCATTCACTTCGACCTGCTCGCTGCTCAACGGCGGCCGGGTCTCCGATTGGCCCGTCGGGTCGCCAATCATCGCGGAAAAATCGCCGATCAGGAAAATCGCCGTGTGGCCCATGTCCTGAAAGTGCTTCAACTTCCGCAGCACCACGGTGTGGCCAAGATGAATGTCCGGCGCGGTCGGGTCCACGCCGAGATACACACGCAGCGGCTTGCCGGTTTTGGCCGAATTCTCGAGCTTCTGCTTCAGCTCCTGTTCCGGGATAACTTCGGCCGCGCCCTTCTTCAGGTATTCGAGCTGTTCCTCGACCGGTTTGAATTTGTTGCGCATCTCGGTTCGTTACTTCGCGCCTAGGACTCGCCGTCCGGCAATCTGATATTTTCCTTCGAGGACAATCTTCACGGCCTCGCTGTAAATGCGGTGCTCTTCCTTCAGAATACGCTCTGAAAGCGCGCGCTCATCGTCGTCATCGAGCACCGGCACCACCGCCTGCAGGAGGATCGGCCCCGCATCCAGATTTTCGTCGACGAAGTGTACCGTGCATCCGGCAAACTTCACGCCGTGCTCCA
>Ga0207826_1000116_pt1 | contig 20343 bp, 16 predicted proteins | sample LuqExpMetageno80_FD_187837 | JGI IMG/M metagenome (GOLD analysis project Ga0207826, IMG submission 187837) | Tropical forest soil microbial communities from Luquillo Experimental Forest, Puerto Rico - Sample 80 (SPAdes) | ecosystem: Environmental > Terrestrial > Soil > Tropical forest ... | reverse complement strand
ATACCCCGACTTGCCAGTTAATTCTCTTCCCCCTAAGGGATTGGGGGAGGGGGTAAGGGCCCTCTGGCCCTTACCCCCTTTCCCCACTCCAACCAAAGGAATTGCCATGTGGGAGCCGGTTTATTTAGAGACGCATCGGCAGGGTTTGCTGAAGCCCAAGATTGCGGCTGCCTCGGACATTTTAAATCAGTGCACCTTGTGTCCGCACAATTGCCTGGTGGACCGGCATCACGGCGAGTTGGGGATTTGCCGCACCGGGGATAAGCCGGTGGTGTCTTCTTACAGCCCCCACTTCGGCGAGGAGGACCCCCTGGTGGGGCGCCAGGGCTCGGGGACTATTTTTTTCACCCACTGCAACCTGTTTTGCGTCTTCTGCCAGAACTGGGACATCAGCCACGGGGGCGAAGGGGAAGAGATCACGGCCAGGGATTTGGCCGCCATCATGATCTATCTCCAGAACAAGGGCTGCCACAACATCAATTTTGTCACGCCCAGCCATCAGGTCTTCCAGATCCTGGAGGCCCTGCCCCTGGCCATCGAGGCCGGGCTGAAGATTCCCCTGGTTTACAACACCGGCGGCTATGATACAGTGGAGACCCTGATGCTTCTGGACGGCGTCATCGACATCTACATGCCCGACTTCAAGTTCTGGGACCCCAAGGTCGCGGAACGCCTGTGCGCCGCCAGGGACTACCCGGAAAGGGCCCGGGAGGCCCTAAAAGAGATGCACCGCCAGGTGGGGGATCTGGTAGTGGATGACCAGGGCGTGGCCCGGAGGGGTCTTCTGGTGCGCCACCTGGTCCTCCCCGACAACCTGGCCGGCACTAAAGAGGTCATGGAATTTTTAGCTGCAGAACTGTCCCCCAACACTTACGTCAACGTCATGGGCCAGTACCGCCCTTGCGGCGAGGCCTTCCAGCATCCGCCCCTGGACCGCTTTCCCAGCCGGGAAGAACTGGCCGACGCGGAACAGGCCGCGCAACTTGCCGGCCTCACCCGCCTGGACCGCCGGGAGAAGCTGTTCCGGTGGTTTTGAAAGTTGTTGTGGGGGGGGCCCACTGGCCCTGGTAGCACGGGCTTCCAGCCCGTGGGATCCCCCCTCCTCCAAAACATCCTTACACGAGACCCGCATGAGTGGTGATTTTTACGTCATCGGCGATGTTCATGGCTGTCTGGCGCCCCTGCAGCGCTTGCTGGAGCATCTCGAGCCCGATCTTCATCAGGACCGCCTGGTCTTCGTGGGGGACTACATTGACCGGGGGCCGGACTCCCGGGGGGTGGTGGACTACATTTTGCGGCTTAAGGCCCGCTATCCGGCCGAAAACGTTATTTGTCTCCGGGGCAATCACGAAGTCATGCTGGTGGATTTTTTGGCCGGCAAGGACCGGGAGCTTTTCCTGATGAACGGTGGCATGAGCACGCTCGGAAGCTATTTTGGGGAAGACTGGGACGAGCAACCCGAACTTATGCTCCCCCTCGACCACGCCCGCTTTTTCCGGGAATTACTCCCCTTCTACGCCACCCCCGGCTACATTTTCGTCCACGGCGGCCTCAGGCCTGGTTTGCCCGTGGAACAGCAGGCGGAGGAAGATCTCTACTGGATCCGGGGCGAGTTCATCACCTCCACCGAGGATTTTGGCCGCCGGGTGATTTTTGGCCACACCCCCTTTAAGCAACCCCTTATTCTCCCTAACAAAATCGGCATTGACACCGGCCTCGTCTACGGCAATTACCTCACCTGCCTGAAGCTCCCCCAGGAGGACTTTTACCTTGTGGGCCACGGAGTTGAGCGTAATTGAGCCCACCCTCAGCCTAGTTCTTCCCTTTTCTTGACAGCCCGCCCTCTCTCCTGTAAATTCGGTGAGTTGGGGTAGTCAGGCGGCTGCCTCCCTGACCCCGGTTTCCTGGCAGTCGAGATACCCGGCCAAGGCTTCGGCTGCGGCCCCAAGGAGTAGAGCGGATGTTGCGTGCCGTGCGTCTGAAGTTCCTTTTCCTGTTTTTTTTGACCGTCCTTTCCATTCTCCTGGTCCTGCCTTCCTGGGTGGCGATGCCGTCGTGGTGGACAACCTACGTCAGTCGCGGCCTGAACCTGGGGTTGGACCTGAAGGGAGGCATGCACCTGGTCCTGGAAGTGGACCTGGAGCAGGCCGTCCACAACGAGCTGGACCGCACCGCCCGCAGCTTAAACAGCATTGCCGACCGGCAGAAGGTCAGCCTCAAGGTGGGGGACATCGTCAATGACACCCTGCCTGTGACTCTCCTTAAGGCCGGAGACGAGGAAGCCTTCGCCAAGCTCATCAAGGACTACTTCCCCAAGCTGGAGATGAAGGGGCCCCAACCGGCAGGCGGCGGCCAGGCATACATCCTTAATCTCCGTCCCAAAGAAATTGAAGCCTTTAAAGAAGACACCCTGCGCCGCAGCCTGGAAATCCTCAGGAACCGCATCGACCAGTTCGGCGTCGCTGAGCCGGTCATCGTGCCCCAGGGCACCGATCAGATTGTGGTGCAACTCCCCGGCGTGCAGGACCCGGCCCGGGCCCGGGCCCTGATCCGCCAGACCGCGCAATTGGAATTCAAGCTGGTGGACGACGAGTCCCCGGTCAATCTCAACGAGTTGATCGACCAGGCCGAAAAGGACGGCCGCCTGAAGGACCGCTACGACCGGGCCGATGTGAACCAGGCCCTGGGGGGTAAAATCCCCGCGGATGACGAAGTCTACTACGAAATCCGCCGGGATCCCGACACCCACCGGGAGACCAAGATCCCTCTCCTGATGAAGAAAAAAGTGCTCCTCACCGGCGACCGGATTGAAAACGCCTCCGTCCGGGCCGATGGCGCTGAAATCGCCGTTCTGGCGACGTTCAACACCGAGGGCGCCCAGGAGTTCGACCGCATCACCCGGGATAACGTCAAAAAACGGCTGGCCATTATCCTGGACAACGTGGTGCGCTCCGCGCCGGTAATCCAGGAACGCATCTCCAAGGGCACCGCCCGCATCACCGGTAATTTCACGCCGGAAGAGGCCGCGGACCTCGCCACCGTGCTCCGGGTGGGCGCGCTTCCCGCCAGCGTCAAGGTCGTGCAGGACATTACCGTGGGCCCCACCCTGGGCCAGGACTCCATCCGTAAGGGCTTTATCTCGGGCCTTTTGGCCACCCTCCTCGTGGCCGGGTTCATGGTCTGGTACTACCGCTTCGCCGGGCTGGTAGCCGACTACGCCCTGATTATCAACACCATCATGCTCCTGGGATGTCTGTCCCTGTTCAACGCCACCCTGACCCTGCCGGGCATCGCCGGTATTATTCTTTCCCTCGGTATGGCGGTGGACAGCAACGTCCTCATCTATGAACGCATGCGGGAGGAGTTCGCCGCCGGCAAGCCCCTCAAGGCCGGCATTGACGGGGGCTATGACAAGGCCTTCTGGACCATCATCGACTCCCACGTCACCACCCTGATCACCGCTCTGGTGCTCTTCATCTTCGGCACCGGACCCATCCGGGGCTTTGCCGTCACCTTGAGCCTGGGCGTCAGCCTGAATCTCTTCACGGCCCTGTTCGGCACCCGGGTGGTCTACGACTGGGCCATGTTAAAGCGCCTGCTGAAGAGCCTCGCTTTCCACGAGCTCTTTAAAAAGCCTAATTTGGATTTCATCGGCAAGCGTTATTACGCCTTCGCAGTTTCCGCGGTCCTTTCCACCCTGGGGATTATCGCCTTTGTCTTCCTGGTGTGGTTCGGCAGGGGCAATCTCGGCGTGGAGTTCTCGGGAGGCTCCATGATCCAGTTCGCTGCGGCGCAGCCCTTCTCGGTGAGCGGGGTGCGGGCCGCCCTGGACAAAGAAGGCTGGGGTACCGCCGAAATCCAGGCCATAGAGGGCGGCAAAGGCCTCATGGTCAGAATGAAAAAATCCGAAACCTCCGTGCCGCACCTGTCTGAGAAAATGACCCAGGTGCTCAACCAGGCCCTTCCCCAGAGCAATTTCAAGGCGGTGGGCACCACCGAAATCGGTTCCTCCGTCAGTAAAGATCTGCGCCACAAGGCCATCGTCGCCATCACCGTTTCTTTTCTGGCCATTATCGCCTACATTTGGTTCCGGTTCGAATTCGTCTTCGGCATAGCCGCCATCATCGCCACCCTTCATGACGTGCTGGCGGTCCTGGGCGTCTTGTTTCTCCTGCACCGGGAAATCACCCTGCTGGTGGTCACCGCGTTGCTTACCATCGCCGGTTATTCCCTCACCGACACCGTGGTGGTGTTCGACCGCATCCGGGAAAATCTGGCCCGTCGCCGGGGAACGCTCGCCGACATCATCAACCTCAGCGTCAACGAGGTCTTGTCCCGCACCATCGTGACCAGCGCCACCGTCTTTCTGGTGGTGGTGGCCCTCTTCCTGTTCGGCGGCGTGGTCCTGCAGGACTTCGCCCTGGCCATGATGATGGGGGTGATCGTCGGCACCTACTCTTCGGTCTTTGTGGCCAGCCCGGTTATTTTCGCTTGGCGCAAAGAATTCAAACGGGTAGAAATCAAGCGGGAGAAAGTCATCGAACTCGCCGCCCAGCAGCAGAAGAGCCAGGAGAAGCGGGCCGCTGGCGGCAAGAAAAAGAAAAGTGGCAAGAAAAAGACCGGGTGAGTCTATCAGGGGAATAATAAGATGTGGAACAGCCGCCCCCGGCTGTTCCTTTAAAGAGCAGGCGAGGGCGCCTGCTCCACATTCCCCAAAGTTTCTCGATTAATTGGAGGCTCCGCCAAAGTGCAAGGCTTTCGGTGGCACAGGCCTTCTAGCATGTGCTGGCGCAGGCTAAAGCCTGCGGCTACACTTTAATTTTAAGAGGAGGCCTGGTTTTGCTTTGAGCCTGACGAAACCCGAAAACCAAAAACCGCAGACCGGTGACTCAGCCAGGCCCAAGGCCCTGGTCCTCTACGGCTATGGCCTCAACTGCGACTGGGAGACCCAGTTTGCCCTGAACAAAGCCGGGGCCGAGGCCGTCCGGGTCCACACCAGCGACCTTCTGGCCAGGCCCGCCCTGCTCTGGGACTACCACCTCCTGGCAGTGCCGGGGGGCTTCAGTTGGGGGGACGAGCACGGCGCCGGGGTCATCCTGGCCCTGCGCTTAAAGCTCGCCCTGGGCCAGGCCCTACAGGAGTTCGTCCAGGCCGGCCGCCTGGTCATCGCCATCTGCAACGGCTTTCAGGTGCTGGTGAACCTGGGCCTGCTCCCTAATCTTCCGGGCCGGGCCGGCGAGCGCCTGGTGGCCCTCATCCCCAACGACTGCGGCAATTTCCGGGACGCCTGGGTGCACCTCAAGGTCAATCCCGACAGTCCCTGCGTCTTCACCCGGGGGCTTGCTTCCCTGGAACTCCCGGTGCGCCACGGTGAAGGCAAATTCTACGCCGGCGCCGAGGTGCTCTCTACCCTCCAGAGCCGCGGCCAGATCGTCCTCCAGTACGCCCTGCCCACAGGCGCCCTGGCAGGCGGCCGCTTCCCTGCCAACCCCAACGGCTCTCTCCTGGACATCGCCGGCATCTGCGACGCCACCGGCTTGGTCCTGGGCCTCATGCCCCACCCCGAGGCCCATATCGCCGCCTTCCAACACCCCGCCTGGACCGCTGACAAAGAAACCTACCGCCGCCAGGGCCTCCCCTACCCGGAGCAGGAAAGGGCCGGCCTGGCCATCTTTAGAAACGCAGTCAGCTACTTAGCTGGTATTTTGTGAGTCTTTTGGCAGAGGAAACCAGGGTCAACTGCTGAAGGCTTTAAGCTTTAAGCAGTAAGCTTTTTTCGCTTTTAGCTTATAGCTTATAGCTCACCGGTCCCTGGCCCTCCCCCCCCAGAATCTTTCTTGCCCCTACCCTTTCTCCACCAGCCGGGGCAGGAGGTCTGCCGCGTGTTCCAGGACCAGGCCGCTATGCTTAGCCGCGGCCTCGCTGTAAGGCCGGGGTTTGTTGCCGGGATGCCGGGAATCGAAGAGCACGAAGGGCACTGGCTCTGAGGTGTGGGTCTTCAGAATTATGGGGGTCAGGTGGTCGCACATCACCAGCACCCGGTGGTCTCCCAGGCTCTTGAGCCCCTTGAGGAGTGGCCCCACCACCCGGGCGTCGAAGTCCTCGATGGCCTGGAGTTTCAGCTGCAATTCGCCCTTGTGGCCGGCTTCGTCGGGGGCCTCCACGTGGATGAAGGCCAGGTCCTTCTCCTGCAAGGCCGTGAGCGCCGCCTCCACCTTGCCCTGGTAATTGGTATCCAGAAACCCGGTGGCCCCCGGGACCAGAATGGGCGTGAGGCCGGCGTAAAGGCCGATGCCCCGGATGAGATCCACCGCAGAGATCACCGCACCGGTGAGGCCGTAGCGTTCCTTGAGGGTGGGCAGGGCCGGCGAGCGTCCTTGGCCCCACAGCCAGATGGAGGTAGCGGGCTTTTTCCCCTCTGCCTGGCGGCGGCGGTTCAGCTCATGCTCCTGAAGCACCGGCCAGGAGGCCCTGATCAGCGCCCAAAGCGGCGCGGCAGGGCCCTCGTCCTGAAAAAGTTTTCCCACTTCCTGGCCGGAATGGTCATGGGGCGGGTAGGTTTTCCAGCCCGCCTCCCCCTGGTTCCAGACCAGGAGATGCCGGTAGCTCACTCCCGGGTAGAAGTGGCGGCCGTTCTGGCCCAGCGCTGCCTCCAGGTCGGCTATGAGCTCTTTGGCCTCCTCGCTGGTGATGTGCCCGGCAGCATAATCTTCCATATAGAGGCCCCCGGGCTCGGCCCGCAGGGTCACCAGGTTGCAGCGGAAGGCCACTTCGTCAGGGGCCAGGGACACCCCCAGGGCCGCGGCCTCAAGCGGCGCCCGCCCAGTGTGGTAGCGGGCCGGGTCGTAGCCCATGATAGCCAGGTTGGCGATGTCGCTCCCCGGTTCCATGCCGGGAGGAATGGTGTGGGCCAGGCCCACCTCCCCCTGCCGGGCCAGGGCGTCCAGGTTCGGAGTCGCCGCCGCCTCCAGGAGGGTTTTCCCCCCCAACTCAGCCTGGGGGTAATCCCCCATGCCGTCGCCGATCAGGATGACGTATTTCATGTAGTATTCTCGAAATTTATAAGATATTACCTTGTGGTAATCGGCCCCATCATCTCCCCACCCGGTAAATCACCGGGCGGCAGCGAGGTGGCAGGATGGGCTTGCCGGTTTCCCTGGCCGCCGCCAGCCAGGCTTTCTTGGCCTCCTCCACCTCGGCCAGGGCTTGCTCCGGGATTTCGCCGAATCCGGAGCAAGAATCCAGATCGGGAATGTCCGCGATGTAGCCCCCGTCCTCTTCGCTAAAAAATATATTGATGTGATATCCTGCCATGGGAAAGATGGTGAAAATTTTTTATTGTAACAATTCGCTAAGATCTTCTCTGGTCAGATTGCATTGTTTCAAAATACCCAGAAGTGTGCCTTTGGCTAATTCTTCATGAAGCGGCACCACTGTTCTTTATAGCCCTTTTTCTAAGCTGACATGACTACCACGTTGTCGGACCCGGCGAAACCGCCCTTTTCCAGTGCCCTTACCAATTCCTCCCCCGAAAGAACTGGTAACTTAGGCACCGACAGAAACTTCGAGGGGGTAGAATAATATCTCCCCTAAATTTTCCGGCAAGTCTTCGACGCCGAAACTCTCCACGTAAAGCTCCACAGCCTCTTTTAAATTGGCCTGAGCCTCGGCGATGGTTTTCCCCTGGCTCACCACCCCCAACTCCATACATCGGGATACGTACCAGTTCTCTTCTTTGGTGATAACCGCAGTGTATCTCTTTAACATGACAAAGCCTCTGGTGTAGCCGCAAGCTCCAGCCGACGCCGGCTAAAGCCCGCGGCTACAGGTTTTTCGTCATCATTCTAGAAAAAGCCACCCGACGTTCTATTCTTCCCGGAAAGCCTCACGCAGCCTGGGGGGGCGTTGGCGTCTGGACTGGCGCTGGCGGCGCAGTCCGGCGCTCCTCCAAGTCGTGCTTGATCTCCATCAGGGTCTCGTTGATGCGGAAAAAGATAATCAGAATTTCGCAATAAATGCGCACCACCACGGGACCGAGAATGAGGATGGCAAAGCCTGCCACCCCGGAGCGGGCGTCATATTTAATTCCCGCCACAATGAAAATGAGCCCCATAACGATACAGGCGGCAACCCCTAACCAAAAGATGATCTGAATAATGATCGGCGTGATCATGGTCCGGAATTCCAAAAAATCCTTCACGCTCTTCTCCTTTTACCCTCTCGTTTATTTGGCGGCTGCGAAACCCCGGCAAATTCACCAGGTTTCCCTGCCCTTCTCCCAATCCTGCCTTACCTTGGCATTGGCTATTGCTTCTATCGGCAGAAGACCAATGAATCCAAATTCCCGGGCAAACCACCCCGGCCTGTCCCAATTTTGACCGCCCCTCAGATCTTCGCCGCGTCCAGATTCGGGTCCTCGATGCGGTAGACCACCGCGGGCGGGCTCACCGCCGCCAGGTGGTCGATCTCGGCCAGGGCCTTTTTAACGTCGGCCTCCTTCGCCTCATGGGTGATCATGACGATGGGCACCGCACCTTTGACTTCCCGCCCCTTCTGGATCACCGCGCCGATGCTGATATTGTACTTCCCCAGCACCCCGGCGATGGCGGACAGCACTCCCGGCCGGTCGAGCGCCGCAAAGCGGAAGTAATAGTTGGTGATGATGTCGTCCAGGGGCTTGATGGTCCGGTTGCTGGTGAGCGCGGCCTCGGAGCCCAGCGGCGGCAGGCGGCGCCTGATACCCAGGGAGAGGTTCCTGGTCAGGTCCAGGATGTCGCTCACCACCGCGCTGGCCGTGGGCATCATGCCCGCCCCGGCGCCGGACAGCAACAGGGGCCCCACCGCGTCCCCGGTGATGTGCACCGCGTTCATGGCCCCGCCGACCCCGGCCAGCATGTGGACCCGGGGGATGAGGGTGGGGTGCACCCGGGCTTCCAGCCGGTCGCCGTCCTCCCTTGTTATGGCCAGAAGCTTGATGGTGTAGCCGAACTCCCGGGCGAACTGCAGGTCCAGGGGCTCGATCTGACTGATGCCCGACACACTCACCGCCTGGAAATCAATCCGGGTGCCGTAGGCCAGGCTGGTGAGGATAGCCAGCTTGTGGGCCGCGTCCACCCCCTCCACGTCCAGGGTGGGGTCGGCCTCCGCAAAGCCCTGGGCCTGGGCCTCTGCCAGGGCCTGCCCGTAGGGCAGGTTGTACTCGGACATCTGGGTCAGGATATAGTTGGTGGTGCCGTTCAAAATCCCCAGGAGTTCCTGGATGCGATTGGCCGCCAGTCCCTGCCGTAGCGTCAGAATAATGGGGATGCCGCCGCACACCGAGGCCTCGAAGGCCACCTCCACCCCCTTTTGGGCCGCAGCCGCAAAAATCTCATTGCCGTGGAGGGCCAAAAGCGCCTTGTTGGCGGTGACCACGTGCTTGCCCCGGTCGATGGCGGCCAGTACCAGGTCCCGGGCGGTCTTGACCCCGCCGATGAGTTCCACCACAATGGCGATCTCGGGATCATCCAGGATGTCCAAGTCCCTATAGGTGAACAATTTTTTGTCCACTCCGGCATTCTCAATGTGGCCCGGGTCCACCTCGGCCACCTTTTTGAGCGTCAACGGCACCCCCAGGCGCCGGGCGAACACCTCCGCCCGGTACACCAAAAGGCGCGCCACCCCGCTCCCCACCGTGCCGCAACCGATAAGGCCCACGAAAACCGGCATCATGGCTATCTCTCGGGGCTGAACATGGCCAGTTCCTGGGCAAATTCCTGTTCCATCTCTTGCGCCCTCTGCTTGATCTCTTCTTCGGGCATCTTGAGCATCCTGCGGAAACCCCGGATAGCCTGGTTGGTGCGGTGGACGTTTTCCACCAGTGCAAAGCGCACGTAGTCGTCCCCCCACTCCCCGAAGCCCCGCCCCGGGGACACGGCCGCCTTGGCCTCCCTGATGCACAGGGCCGAGAAGAGAAACGACTTCATATGCCGGCGGAATTTCCCGGGAATCCGGGCCCAGACGAACATGGTGCCCCTGGGCGGCTCCACCCGCCAGGGAATGTTGTTCAGGCCCCGGCACAGGGCGTCCCGGCGCTCCTTGTAAGTGGCCACGATCTCCTGCACGCAGTCATAGGGACCGTTCAAGGCAATGATGGAGGCGATCTGGATGGGCTGAAACACCCCGTAGTCCAGGTAACTCTTGATGCGGGTCAGGGCGTGCACCAGGCGCTTGTTCCCCACCACGAAGCCCATGCGCCAGCCCGGCATGCTGTAGCTTTTGGACAGGCTGAAGAGCTCCACCCCCACATCCTTGGCCCCCGGGACCTGGAGGAAGCTGGGCGCCTTGTAATCGTCGAAGACCAGGTCGGCATAGGCAAAATCGTGGACCACGAAGATGTCGTGGCGCTTGGCAAAGGCCACGATGCGCTCGAAGAACTCCGGTTCCACGCACATGGTGGTGGGGTTGTGGGGAAAGGAGAGGATGATCATCCGGGGCCGGGGCCGGATGAGCTCGGTAATCTGCACCAGGTCTTCAAAAAAGTCCCGGTCGTGGGCGAGCGGTATGCTCACCAGCTGCCCCCCCGAGATGACCACGCTGGCCGCATGGATGGGGTAAGTGGGATTAGGCACCAGCACCACGTCCCCGGGCATAATCGTGGCCAACACCAGGTGGGACAGGCCCTCCTTGGCCCCGATGGTGGCGATGGCCTCGGTCTCGGGGTCGATATCCACGTCGAAGCGGCGCTTGTACCAGTCCGAAATGGCCACCCGGAGCTTGGTGATCCCCTTGGACGCGGAATAGCGGTGGTTGGTCCCCTTGCCGGCCGCCTCGATGAGCTTTGCCACGATGTGGGGCGGGGTCGCCAGATCAGGATTACCCATCCCCAGATCAATGATGTCTTCGCCCCGTCGACGGGCTTCCATCTTCAGGGCGTTTACCGTGGCAAAGACGTACGGGGGCAGCCGTTTCATGCGAGGGAACTCTTCCACCGGCATAATTTCTCTCCTTTTGGGCTAAGGTTGCGTAATTTCCAGAGAATAATTATCCCAAATGCGGGAGCAAAGTCAAATGGGGAATGGGTGGGGAGCAAGCCCCCGACGCAGATTTTGCCTGAGTAATCCTGGCAAAATTTGTTTCTTGTCATCACGAGCCACGCGAAGGATCTCAACTGCTTAAAAATACAATATTCTTAACTTCCCTGCTTGAGGTGAAAATGAAGTTTTCCCATAGCTTCTCCTATCATGGGCTTTTGACTGCTTACTGATGACTGCTCGCTGATTACCGCTCACTGCTGACTGCTTGCTCTTTCCCTGTTCTTACTTGACCCTTCCCCCAAAAGGCCGTATGATTAACGGGTAAAAATTTTTTAACTCTTTCAAATAATTGTCCACGCCTCACTTAAGAGAGGAAAATGCGAGCACTTCTGATCAATCCTGTATTTCCCAAGTTTTACTGGACGATGCCCCGGCTTTGCTATATCCAGGGGTCCAAGAGCAGCACCTCGCCCTTGGGCCTGATCACCGTGGCCGCAATGTTGCCTGCCGATTGGCAACTGCGCCTGGTGGATCTCAACACCGGGCCCCTGACTGAATCCCACTGGGAGTGGGCCGAAGTGGTCCTGTTCTCGGCCATGGGCGTCCAAAAGCCAAGTTTGCTGGAACTCGTGAGGGAAGCCAAGGTCCGGGGCAAAACCGTGGTCGCGGGCGGGCCCTACCCTTCCACTGTTCCTGAGGAAGTGATGGCCGCAGGCTGTGATTTTCTGGTGCGGGGCGAAGCCGAACTGCTCATGCCTCAACTCCTGGAGGGCCTGCGAGAAGGCAGGTCCGGAAGTATTTATGAAGCTACCGAGAAACCGGACCTGTCCTTATCGCCTATTCCCCGGTTTGACCTCCTCCAGCCGGAGAATTACTCAACCCTCTCCATCCAGACGACCCGGGGCTGCCCCTTCGACTGCGAATTCTGCGACGTGGTGAGCCTTTTCGGCCGCAAGGTCAGGACCAAAAAGCCCGAGCAGGTGCTGGCTGAATTGGAGGCCCTGTACCGCTTGGGAGGGGTCAACCATATCTTTATCGCGGACGACAATTTTATCGGCAACAAGGCTTATGCCCGCCAATTGCTGAAACAGCTTATCCCCTTTTTGAAAACCCGGGGCGAACCCTTCAGCTTTATGACCCAAACCTCTGTCAATCTGGGGCAGAACCTGGATCTCATCGATCTTATGACCGAGGCCAACTTCGACACTGTTTTTATCGGCGTTGAGAGCCCTGATGAACAGGTGCTGCAGCGCGCTCATAAGCGCCAGAACGTGGCCAGCCCCCTGGCGGATTCCTTGAGGGCCATCAATGGCAACGGCTTAACCATTATCGGCAGTTTCATCCTCGGCCTGGACGGGGAAACCGCGGGGGCCGGGGACCGCATCGCCGAATTTGCCGAGGCCACCGACCTGCCCATAGTTATGTTGAACATACTTTTTCCCATGTTCAGGACCCGCCTCTGGCACCGCCTGCAAAAGGAAGGCCGTCTCCGGGAAGACCTTGTGGATGAATGGGTGAGACGCAAAACCCCGGAAATGGAATATTACACCCAGATGTTCTTGCAACCCTCACGCTCCGAGGAAGAGATCGTGGAGGAGTACTTCCGGATGGTGGACCGTCTCCTGGAACCCTCCGCTTTCCTGGGCAGGGCCTACCGTTCCATCCTGGCCATGCGGCCCACCCGCTCGGCCCTGGCGGCCAGGAATGGCAAGACCTTACCTCCCGCCGGCCCACCCCACCAGAAAAGCCGGCGAGATTATCTCAACGACATCCGCCGCTTCCTGCGCCTGGCCTGGGGGCAGGGGGTCAAGTCTGCCTGCCGGGGCCAGTTCTGGCGCCAACTGTACGGCGTCTGGCGGCATAATCCCAGCCGGCTGATTCGCTACCTCAGGATCTGCGCCTATGGCGAGGACTTCTTCCCCTTCCGGGAGGCCTTGCTTCGGCACAAGGACAGTCTTAGGGCCAAGGACCAGGACCAGGCGAAAGCGAAAACCCCGCAACTCTCGGCTATGGCTTCGTGACCGGCTGAGCGAGCTCACCCTGGGAGAGGGCCAGAGACGTAGGGGCGGGGTATCCCCGCCCGTTGCCCTCCCCCCATACCCCTCTCAACCCGCAGAATACTCTGGTAGGCCGGGCATCTTGCCCGGGCCGGCACGTGCTGGCCCGTGCTACGGCATTAAAGGGTTGGGGAGGGAGTTTGATGGAGGGGAAGGGGGCCACTGCCCCTTGACCCCTCCCTCAAAATGACTGTTTCAACAATGCTAAGGCCAGACGCTAAATAAGGTGGCTAGGCCCAGGACCAGGCTCACCGAGCCGTTCAGGGTAAAAAAGGAGTGGTTCAGGCGGGTAAGGTCCTGGGGGGATAAGAGGCGGTGTTCCCACCAGAGGAGCAGGCCCGCGGCCAGGGCGGCCAGGTAGTATAGCCAGCCCAACCCGGCCAGCCAACCGGTCAGGAGAAACCCCAGGCTGGCGAGAATATGCAGACGCCGGGCCAGCGCCATGGCCCGGGCCCTTCCCAGCCGCACCGGCAGCGAATGCAAGCCGGCTTGCCGGTCAAAGTCCTCGTCCTGCAGCGCGTATAAAATATCAAACCCGGCCACCCAGAGGAGCACCGCCAACCCCAGGACCAGGGGTGTCATGGCCAGATTCCCCCGCACCGCAATCCAACCCGCCACCGGCGCCAGCCCCAGGGCCGCGCCCAGGACCAGGTGTGAGGCCCAGGTGAAGCGCTTGGCGTAGGAGTAGCCCAGCACCAAAGCCAGGGCCAGGGGCGAGAGAAACAGGGCCAGGGTGTTGAGTTGCGCCGCGGCGAGAAAAAAAAGCAGACTGCTCGCCACGATAAAGCCCAGGGTAAACCCTCGGCTCACCAGGCCCTGGGGCAGGGCCCGGCTGGCGGTCCTGGGGTTTTGGGCATCCACCGCTGCGTCAGCCAGGCGGTTGAAGGCCATGGCCGCGCTTCTCGCCCCCACCATGGCCAGCAGAATAAAAAAGGCTTGCCGGGCCGTGGGCAGGCCCCGGGCCCCCATGAGCGCTCCCATAAAGGCAAAGGGCAGCGCAAACAGGGTGTGCTGGATTTTGATCATCTCCAGGATGATCTTGATTTTGTGCAGAATAGATTGCTTCTGGGATGTCATGTTTTCGTTCGGATTTGGGACATGGCCAACACTTAGCGGCTTTAAGATATAGGCTTTAAGCTTTAAGCATTTAAAAAAGAAAGAAGCCTAAAAGTTGAAGAAATATCCTCCTCTTTCTCTTTTTTAGCTTATAGCATACAGCTTACAGCTTATTGCCCTATTCCCCCCACCTCTGGCTCAATTCATGCTCCAGGCCCAGGTGATCCAGGATGCGGCCTACGAAATTCCGGGCCATCTCCGTCAAACTCCGGGGCCGGTGGTAAAAGCCCGGCATGGCCGGAAAAATGGTGGCCCCCGCCTCCGCCGCAGCCAGCATATTGCGCAGGTGCACCAGGCTGAGCGGCGTCTCCCTCACCACCAGAATAAGGGGCCGCTTTTCTTTGAGCATCACTTCCGCGGCCCGGTGGATGAGATTGCGGGAGAGACCCTGGGCAATGGCCCCGAGTGACCCCATGGTGCAGGGGATAACCACCATCCCCCTGGCCTGAAAGGAGCCGCTGGCGAGGGGCGCGGCGAAGTTTTTCCAGTCGTGCACCATGACGCCGGGCCCCGCCAGTTCCGCCAACTCCAGGCCCAGTTCCAGGCGCAGCACCTGCTCCCCGGCCTCCGAGGCCACCGCGTGCACTTCCAGGTCCGGGCGGCTAGCAAAATAGGCGAACAATTCCCGGGCATAAAGCATGCCGCTTGCCCCGGTGACCGCCACCACCAGGCGGTTTTTGCCGCGGGACCGGGATGGCGTAGTCATAAAACCTCTGCAAAAACCATGGTGAACAGTCGCCCCCGGCTGTATTTTGCAGGTGAAGACGCCTGCTCCACAATATCTTGATCTAATAGACAGAATCGACAATGAGGAAAAGATTTTTGCAGAGATTTCGTCATTTCAGCCCCAATTTTGGCCATAGGGCATCCACTTTCTTTTTGATATCCGGGGACATCTCGATGACCTCCGGCCAATCCCGGGTGAAGCCCTCCTCCGGCCACTTGCGGGTGCAGTCCACCCCCATCTTGCTGCCGTACTGCGGCAGGGGCGAAGCGTGATCCAGGGCGTCCACCGGCCCGTCGACGAGAACCACGTCCCGCCGCGGGTCGACGTTGTTCCCCAGGCGCCACAACACCTGGGCCAGGTCCTGGACGTCCACCTCTCTGTCAAAAATCAGGATCATCTTGGTGAACATCATCTGCCCCAGGCCCCACAGGGCATGCATGACCTTGCGGGCGTGCCCCGGGTAGCGCTTGTCAATGGAGATGAAGGCTAAATTGTGAAACACCCCCTCCATGGGCAGGTTCAGGTCCACGATCTCGGGCAGCGTCTTCTGGATCAGGGGCAGGAAGATGCGCTCCGTGGCCTTGGCCATGAAGCAGTCCTCCATGGGGGGCTGCCCCACGATGGTGGCGGGGTAGATGGGCTGGCGGCGCCTGGTCATGGTGGTGACGTGAAACACGGGGTACTCGTCCGGCAGGGAATAATAGCCGGTGTGGTCCCCGAAGGGCCCCTCCACCCGCCGTTCTCCCGGCTCCACGTAACCCTCCAGCACGATCTGGGAGCTGGCCGGCACCATGAGGGGAATGCTGACGCAGTTCACCATCTCCACCGGCTCCTGGCGCAGAAAGCCCGCGAAAATCATCTCGTCCAGATCCTCCGGCAGGGGCGCGGTGGCCGCATAGATCGTAGCCGGGTCAGCGCCGATGGCCACCGCCACGGGCAGCCGCTCCCCCCGGCGCTCCGCCACCCGGTAATGCTGGGCCCCGCCCTTGTGCCGGTGCCAGTGCATGCCGGTGGTCTGCTGGTCAAAAACCTGCAGGCGGTACATGCCGAGGTTGCGCTTGCCGGTCTCGGGGTGGTGCGTAAACACCAGGGGCAAGGTCACAAAAGGGCCGCCGTCCCCCGGCCAGCAGGTCAGGACGGGAATCTTGGTGAGATCGACCTCACCTTCCCGTAAGACAATTTCCTGGCACGGCGCTTTGGTCACGGTCTTGGGGAAGATATTGGCCAGCCGGGCCAGTTTGGGGAGCATTTTCAGCTTCTTGATCAGGGTATCGGGGGCCTCCGCCTCCAAAAAGCTCAGAATTTCAGCGGCGACCTCCTCCAGGCTCCCCACCTCCAGGGCCAGGCACATGCGCTTCATGGAGCCGAAGGCATTCATGAGCACGGGCATGTCATAGCCCGGGACATTCTCAAAGAGCAGCGCCGGTCCGTATTTTTTGTTTACCCGGTCGGTGATTTCCGTGATCTCCAGAAAGGGACTCACCGGCTCCTTGATGCGCACCAGCTCCCTTTTTTTTTCCAGGACCTCGACAAAATGCTGCAAGCTCTTGTATCCCATATCATTCCTACTCGGAATCAGCCGATCGTCCGCTTATTGGATCTTAGCCTTCTCTATGGACTCGACCCACCACTGCCGGGACATCTGCGCCATGAGCGGCGCCGGCGCCAATTCCTGGGTGACCGCGGCCATGGTCTCTTCCTTTACTTTGCCGTCCCGCACCAACTCTTCCCCCGCTTGGATGGTGGCCGCCAAAACTTTGTCTACCCGAGGTTTAAGCTCAGGGACGACCAGGGCCTCGGCGGAGTTGCGGTAAATCTCGGCCACCAGGTCCGGCCCGAAAAGCGAACGCACCGTCAAGGACAAGGCGTCAAACATGGACTGCTCCCAAAAGGCGCACACACTCACCACCACCACCTTGGCAAACTTCTCAAAGCGATAGGGGCGGACTCCCGTCACCGTGCCCAACGGGTCGAACATGGGCAGGGTGCGCTCCATGAAGCGCTTCATCCGGGCATTCATGGTCATATGATACACCGGCGTGGCCAGCACCGCGATATCAGCCTGAAGGTACCACTGTCTTAAAAGCTGCTCCGCCATGTCATCTTTCTGGACGCAACGCCCCAGGTCCTTCACCCAGCAGCTGAAACACCCCAGGCAGTCCCGAATCTTGTAGTCCCTCAGATACACTGTCTTAGTGGCGGCCCCGGCCCGCCTTGCTCCTTCCAGGAATTTCTGCAGGATCAGTTCGGTCTTGCTGGTGTCATTACTTCTAGGGCTGCTATTGAAGGCAATGATATTCATGAAATTCTCTCTTGAGCTCAAAGTCGAGAGCTGCGGTTCCCCAAAAAGTTTGAGGAGAGCGTGTCGGGACACTTGAGGGGAGGGCGGCAATCGTGCTCCTCAGGTCCTGCCATCACATCCATTTCAATAAACTCCAACGCCGGCAGGGTCTCCAGCGCGCCGGAGCGGTAAAGATAGCGGTAGAAGGCGGACAGGCCCTCCCGTTGCCGGGCATTGAGGTCATAGTCCAAAAGGTGGAAGTAGTGCCGCAACTCCGGAACGCTCATCTGCACCAGGGTCGAGGCGTGGCGGCAGATGTCTTCCAGGCCGGCCAGGCCCCAGCTCTTTGATTCCAGGAGGGCCTGGTGCACAGTGCGCACTTCTTCCGCATGATCCTTATAAAAGCCGCGCCGCACGGCCCAAACCCCGAAGACGAAGGGCAGACCGGTGAGGTCGTGCCAGGCCCGGCCCAGGTCCAGGTAATACGAGTAGCGCCCCGTGGTTTTGAGGCGCAGGGCTTCATCGCCGATGGCCAAAAGCCCGTAGGCTCCGTCCGGCAGCCTGTCTTCCACCGGGGCGGTGCGGTACAACGGCTGCGCCCCGAACAGTTCGTAGAGGAGCACTTTCAGGAGGGCCGCGGAAGTGGCCGAACTAGCACTCAGGATCACGTCCTTGCCGGTGAGCCGGGAAAAGGGGATCCGGCTGAAGAACAGCACACTCCCCACGTCGCCCGCGGTGCTGATGGACAGATCAGGCAACAGGAGGTAATCCTTGAAATGGCGCCCGTATTCCGCCGAAGAAATGGCGCTCACCTCCACCTCGCCCCGGAAAAGACGCCCGTTGAGCTCGGCCGGCGTGCCCGGCACCATCTCAAAGCCGTTGGCCACATAGGCCCGCTCCAGGGCATAGTAAATGGGCAGCACGTTGATGTAATGGATGCGGCCCACGCGAATTTTAGGCTCCATGAGCGTCCCCGCTGCCTGGCCCCGAAATCCAGGATATCTTCCCCTCGGCCCCGGAGTTGAGGAGCCCCGGCCAGAACTCCCCCCGGCTGTCCGCCGGCACGAACAAAAGGTCTGCCATCTTCCCGGGTTCGAGGCTCCCCAGGTCCTGCTCCCGCCCCAGGGCCCGGGCCCCGTGCCAGGTGCCCAGGGCGAACAGCTCGTCTGGGGCAAAATCAGGATAATACCGGTGCAGGGCAAGCATTTCCTTGAAGAGATTCAGATCCTCATTGCTGGCCAGGGAGTCCGTTCCCAGGGCCAGAGGCACCCCGGCCCGGGCCAACCCCGGCAGGTCCGGAAACCCGGCCCCGGTGAAACGGTTCGACCGGGGGCACAGGACCACCGTGGTTTTCCGGTGGGCCAGGATTTCCCGGTCACTTTCGCTCAACCAGAGACCGTGCACCGCCAGGACATCCTCTCCCAGGAACCCCAGGCGGTCGAGAAAAGCCACGGGCGAGCAACCCGGGGCCTCAAAGCCGTCGTACCAGCGCCCCCGCTTTTTCAAAAGCTCCCCGAAAAAGCCGTTGCCGAGCCGCAAAAAGTCCAGCTCTTCCAGGGATTCCGCCAAGTGCACGGCACTTCGGCGGTGACGCGGCCGGTTCCAGGCGGCAATGCGCTGAAAAAGCGGCGCCGACACTGAATACGGCGCGTGGGCCGCGGCCCCGAGGTTGCCGGCCTGGGATTCCGCCCGGTTGAAAAAGGGAAAATCAGTCGGCAGGGGCCCGTTATCCAGGAGGTTAAAACCCAGGCACTCGTAAAAATACTGGAATTCCAGGCCGCTGGCCAAAAGCATCGGCAAACTGGCCCCGGTGTTGCTCACCTCCCCCAAGAGCCCCGTGCCGGTGCGCCTGAGTTCTGCCAGCCCCTCCCTTACCCCTGCCTGCCTATCTTCCGGAGTAAGCTGGGATGACGCGGCCAGGGTCTGTTCCAACCAATGGGGAAAATCGGATTGGGGCGAAACCCGGTTCTTCAACCCGGAAAACTCCAGATGCACGTGGGCATTCACCAGGGCCGGGAGTATGGCTCCCTCGCCGTGGTCCAGGACCGGGCCGGAGAAAATCCGTCTGAGATCGGAGGCCCTCCCCACTGCGGCAATTAGGCCGGCGGCCACCGCCACCGCGCCGTTTTCCACCACCGGCCCGTTTCCCGGGACCACCCAGCGGGCCCGATGCAGGCTTACTTGAACCATGTGCGCCACTCCGTCCCGATGTCCCCCCGCAGGCGGTAACGCTCCATCAGCCTGTTGCAGCTGCAAGCCCTGGGAGCGCCAGCCATCTCGGGGACCAGCCGCAAAACCAAGTCCGCCATCGCGGCCTCTACTTCCTGAACCCGTGCCACTTCCTCCGGAGCCGCCAGCCCCTCGAAGAGGACTCCCGGCTGAAACGGGCGGGCCTTGATCCCTTCCGCAAAATTCACCACGTAGCACAAGGCCGCGTAACAAAGCTCCAATTCCCTGGCCAAAAAGACCTCGGGCACTAAAGTCATGCCCACCAGGTCGCCCCCCAGCTTCCTGAACTTGCGGACCTCCGCCGGCGTCTCCAGCCGCGGCCCGCTGGTGGCCACATACACCCCGTTATCGTGCAGAGGAAAAGGCCGGCTTGTCAAAGTCCTGATCACAATCTTACGCAATTCCGGGCAAAACACCGGGTTCTGCCGGACAAACCCCAGTCCCCGCCCCGGAAAAAAGGTGTACGGCGCCCCCCGGGTCTCATCCAGAATGTCATCCGGCGCCGCCAGGTGGCCCGGCTCCATGGCCTCGTTGATGGCCCCCGGTGCACACCAGGCCAGGACCTTCTCCACCCCCAGGTCCTTCAGGGCAAAAAGATTGGCCCGGTCATTCACAAAAGCCGCGGCGACGTGATAGCCCTCCTCCCCGTGCCGGGAGAGCACCGCAAAGGTAAGCCCCTCATGCTCAAAAAGATGCACCGGGTTGCTCTCCCCAAAGGGTGTGGCATAGACCTCCCCCCCCAAATACCTCACACCCCGCCTCATAAAATCCCGGTGCGCCCCCACCCGGGAGATGACGGCAAGTTTGGGGGTGTTGGGGGAAGGGCCAGGGGGCGCGGCCCCCTGCCCTCCCTCCAAGTCCCCCTCCCAACCCCTTGTCGAGGCCGGGGAAGGCGGGGCCTCTGGCCCCGACTTCCCC
>Ga0207826_1000115_pt1 | contig 20347 bp, 16 predicted proteins | sample LuqExpMetageno80_FD_187837 | JGI IMG/M metagenome (GOLD analysis project Ga0207826, IMG submission 187837) | Tropical forest soil microbial communities from Luquillo Experimental Forest, Puerto Rico - Sample 80 (SPAdes) | ecosystem: Environmental > Terrestrial > Soil > Tropical forest ... | reverse complement strand
CCTACCCGCTGTTCATACAGTTGCTTGTTCATCATGTTGTTCGGTGTAACGTTGCCATCATGGCAGCTGAGGCAAAGGCTGCTGGTCACGCCCAACGGCGGCTGGGTGTTGCCGGTTTGATGATAGGTGGTGCTGTTGTAGGGATAATATGAGGCTTTGGAGAGTTGCTGGTTCCACAAAGGAGTGACACCGCCCAGCCCAGTATGGGGAGCGTGGCAGTAGGTACATCCGAGGTTGCCAGACGGAACGTAGATGCTCGCACCGCTGCCTGGAGTCAAGTTGTGCATGCCCAGCACGTCGGCGGGCGGCTGTTGGGAGAAACCAAGAGCGGTGGCAAGAACCAGGATGCCGCTGACAACAAAGAGGGCCCTCACGGTAGTTTGCCCTCCGCCTGCCTGGGCAGCCCTTGATAATGAAACACCTGGACCCGGCGGTTGAAGGAATCGACGACATAGACGTGATCGGTCGAGTCAATCTGCATGCCTGCAGGGAGTTGGAATTCGCCCGGGCCGGTTCCCTTCTGCCCGAAGTAATAGAGAAGTTGCCCTTCTTTGTTAAACACCTGCACCACACCCCAGGCGCCATCGACTACGTAAAGATGCCCCTCGGAGTCGAAGCTGATCCCTTTGGGACGAAACATCCAGCCGGCGCCGTCGCCGATTTGGCCAATGGAATAGCGAAAGGCACCGGAATGATCCAGCACCTGCACGCGGAAGTTCATGGCATCCACCACCGCCAGATCGTTTCCGTTCAACCGCAGCTCGGTGGGATAGTTGAACTCGCCGTCTCCCGAACCGTTGGTTCCGAAACTCTGCAGCACGCTGCCATTCATATCGGTCACGAAGATCTTGTTGCGCAGCGTGTCGGTGATGTAGATGCGCTGGGCGGCGGAATCCACCGCTATACCGGTGGGCCGTTTGAAGAAACCCTCGCCACCCTTGAGGCTGCCGATGGCCCGCTGGTACTTTCCATCGGCGTTCCACACGAAAACTTTTCCCGCCTGTGAGTCGGTTACGTAGATGTTGTCCTGGGCGTCGACCGCCACGCATTGCGGAGACAGCGTGCCGTCGTTGTCCTTGTCTTTCCGGGTCAGGAACTTGTACTTCTGCTGCCCGAAGTCGAAAATATGGACGCCATTGGCCCCGGGATCGCTGACGATGACGCGTCCCCGCGAGTCGGTGGTGACGCTATAGGGATTCACCAGATAGCGAAAATCCGGAGGCCCGGCGACCGCGTCCACCAGCTTGGTCCAGAAGCTGCGCTTGGGCTTGACCTCGCGCTCCAGGCTGAAACTGCGCTCCCAGGTGAGTTTGCGACCCCCGTCGAGCAGCAATTCGGGGCCGTCGGGCTGCGTCACGGGAACCTTGGGCTCCTTGGCGAACCCAGCCAATGACGTCGCCAGCACCACCACGCCGGCCCACATGGCGATTGGCAGAAGTGAATTCTTGTCCCGCGCTAAAAGAAATCGAACCATCTAGAGATACCGCCATAATACGACGTGACCGTGCCGGGCGGCACCCCGGTGGCGCTAATGCCCTGGGTAAAGCGAGTGTAACCGGCCAGCAGGCTGATGCGGCGCAAGTGATATTGCATCTGGCCGAAGATGATCTCCGTGTTGTTCTTGGAGTAGATTCCGTTCGTCAGGGTGTTGCTCAGCGAGCGGTTGTAAGTCCCGCTCAAGATCAATCGACGGACGGGCGTCCACGAGATGCCTCCGCCGTAGCTCTCGGCGTCGTAAGAAATGACGTTGGTGGGGATCACGCCCGGAATCGGAGGCAGCGGTACGAGGCCGTTGCTGGTAATGATCGAGTTGCCCGTCGCCTTAAGATATTGCCCAGTGAACGCGACTTGCCGCAGGCTTAACGATGTCGAGAAGGCCTCGCTGCTGTTGGAGGAATTTTTAGTGCTGCTCAAGCCTTGCATGCTTCCATTGAAGGCCGCGGTCCACTGCACTCGCGAACTGAAGCGGCGGTGAAGGTTGGCGCTGTAGTTGTAATAAGACGTGGTGTAAGTAATCAGCAGTGACTGCACATTCTGGGCGTAACTGAAGTTCCCCGAGGTCTCCCATCCTCCAAAGCGGCGGTAGTAGTTCACGGTGCCGATGAACCCCACATTGTTGTTGCCGAGCCCCGTGCTGCTGTCCACCAAGCCTGCCGAGAAGGTAAACATGTCGAACAGCTTCCGTCCGTAGTTGACGTTCGCGCTCAGAAATGTTCCGGTGTAGGTGTTGCCCAGATACGACTGCGTGTAGTGCGTGGCCTGGGCATTGGCATTGAGATGGTCGGTGAATTGGTAGTTCGCGCCGCCACCCACGGTGAGCGCCCCAGAGTTGCTTCCCAGGACATTGACTGGGGGAACGACGGGTCCGCCGTTCCCCGGGACCTGGTTGTAATAGGACGACAGGTTATCCGTGTAGTTTTCGTTGGCATAAAGGCCGAGCTTGTTGGTGGGATGGAAGTTGACGCCAGCCGCCTCAAGATCGGCGTCGTAACTCGAGTTCGTCGACGGTAGCGACGTGCCGTAATCGTAAGTGGTCGAGTACGAGGAGCGGCTGTAATTGGCGTACATTGAGCCGTTCCACCAGGGAATATTGCGCGAGGCATTGACGCCAAAGTCTTGGCCGCTGCTGTCAGAGACGCTCTGGCCCTGACCGGTCAAAAACTCCGGGAAGTTCGTGTTAAGGTTGTCGTGGTCGTAGAAAGCGTTGAGGTTAAATTCGGCGAGACGATAGGAAGAATGAACGTTGAAGATCCGCTGCTCGCTCGACGATTCCTGGTTCGTACCATACAGCGTCCCGCTACCGCTGCCCTGCTGGTATCCAACCGAGAGTGTGGGCCAATCCGGGAAGAGCGCGCTCCAGTTCACTCCGAACCCTTGCCCGGTCCCCTGGGTGGTGAAGTCCGGGGTGCCAGGGAGTCCGAAGGTGCCAGTGCTGTTGTAATCGTAGCGGTAGCTGACCGAGCCGGGGAAATGGCTCCCCGTGAAGAAATTGGCGGTGGCGGCCACGCCGCTGGCGTTGGTCAGCGACTGGTAGGACGAGTCGGCTCTCGATTGGTTGTAATAGGGGGTTATGTTGAAGTTTAGGAAGTTCGGGTTATAGTAGGAACCGTCAACCGCGCCGCTGGCTCCAAATTGCAGGCCGTGACTCGATTGGATCTGGTTCCCGTAGTCACCGGCATACCCGACCGAAAACAGGCCGCCTGCGGTCATCTTCGTATTGTCGCCGATCTGGAGTTGCGCCGTGGCGACCTGCGCCGCCATTAGAAGCACTACCGAACCGAAAGTCTTTCGCCACCGCTGCACAGATCCAACGCTCGTTTCCAGGCGATCCGCCGGTTCGGCCAGCCCGGCACCTGCCTTTACCCTGCTGTATTGCACGAGCTTTGCCAATGACCACCGATTCTCGGCTAATGTAATCGATTGATTACAAAAGCACTAATAGTCATTGGCAAGAGCGCTGCCAGTTCCTTCGTCCCCTTCTGGGGGATATTCCACAAAGGCCGTGCAGAAATCCGCAATTGCAGCCTCATCTCTTGCGAAGTCATAGGGTTGCAACGACAAGCGGCGCGGAGCGGGCAACTGCCAGTCGCGGCGCCTAAAAGGTGTCGGCCCGGTTCGGTATCCGGGCCGATGCGAAGAACAAGCAACTGCCGCTACACGACTTCGATTTTCGCTTTTGCCCGCAACTGCTTGGCAAAGTTCACCCGTAACTGCTCATACTTCAGCTTCTGCAGTTCGGTCTTCAATTGCGCCTGCACTTCCTGAAAGCTCTGCTTGTGCGCCAGGGTATGGGCATTGAGACGCACGATGGTGTAGGCGTTCTCAATCTGGATCAGGCCACTCACTTCCCCCGGCTTCATCGCCTGGAAGGCCTTGATCACCTGCGGCGGCAACTTGTCGGCCGGAACCATCTTGTGGTCCCCCATGTTCACCCGAAAGTCGTCTTCCGAGATCTTCTCTGCCAGCAGCCCAAACTGCTCGTAGCTGGTGGTGGCCTTGGCCTGCTTCAAAGCGTCGTCGGCCTTCTTGCGGGCTTCCTTGGCCTGCTCGGGAGTCGCGGTTCGCGGAGGCAGGATGGAAATCGCTTGAAACGCATAGGACTCCGGCTGCTGAAAGCGAGCCGGGTTCTTGTCGTAGTAAGCGCGTACCTCGGCAGCCGACACCACAGCCTTGTTGTCCACTTCCTGTTTGAGCAACTGGTCGATCAACATGGAGCGCTCGATCTGCTGGCGCAGCGCTTTCTCTGAGCCGTGCATTTCCGTCTGCATGAAAGCCTGGAACTGCTGTGGGCTTTCAAAGGTCTTCCGGTAAGCGGCTTCACCCTGGTCGATTTTGGCGGCGGGTACGGTCATCTTGCGCCGCTCCGCTTCCTGGTAAACCAGTTCCTCGAAGATGATCATCTCCAGTGCGCCCTGCCGGATTTCCGCTTCCTGCGCTTTGGGAAAACCGTTGTGCTGCTTGCCATAAGGGAAGATGGCGTACATCTCACGCAGCAGGTCCTTATCGGTAAGGACAGCGCCGTTCACCTTAGCCACCGGCTTGCCGGTTACTTGCATGGGGGCAACTTGTGCCGAGGGCATCTTGGCCTGCGCGGCGGGCGCCGAGGGCGCATGCGACGCAACTTGAGCCGGAGCGATGGTGCAGGCAGTCAGTAAAACTGCGGTTATGAATGGGTACTTCATGTTTCCTCGCCGTATTTTGTCCACGAAAAAGGGGGAAAGGAGTCCCTTTCCCCCTGGTACTGATCAAGCCGACGTTTACTGGAACACGGTCGGGATGTTGTTGGTGTTGTTGGCTTCGTTGGCTTCGCCGAAGTGGCACTGACGGCAGAACTGCGTCGTGGAGGCTGCCTGGCCTGCGGTGAGCTTGCCCTGCAGGTTCGGATTGTACGGGCCATTCACGAAGAAGTAGGTGGCATAGTACTTGCCACCGCCGTCGCCCACGATCGGGCTTGAAGCGGAGGAGGTGTACACGGTCATCACGTGCTGGTTGTGGCAGGTGGTGCAGAGCACGTAAGGCTTGCCAGAGCCGTTGACGCCGTAGGGATTCGACCACTTGCCGGGCGCCAACGCCGGCCAGCCGTAGTTTTGTACGAATTGGGCGTAGGGCGTGCCGGGGGTCACGGTGAAAGTGTTGTTCGCGAACACCAGGCCGCTGCCGCTGCTGATGGTGGCATTCAAGCCCACCGGGTGATCGTTGGTGTAGTTGCCGGCCGTGGTGCCGTCATTGCCCAACAGGGTGGGAATATGCTGGCTGCCGTAGGTGGTATTGGAGAGCAGGCCGATCTGCTGTTCGTAAGCCCAGTTTTGCATCATATTGCTCTGGGTGAGGTTGCCGTCATGGCAGCTCAGGCAGAGAAGAATTCCGCTCACTTCCGGACCGCCAGCGGTAAGGCTGCTGGGCAGAACTTCAACGTAGCGGCCGTTGTCACCAAAGGCGACTGTCTTGCCGTAGAGGGGGCTGGCGTCCTGTCCCCACAAGGCATAGTTACCGGCGTCGGAGGCTCCGCCGTGACCGGAACCGAACGAGCCGCTGTGCGGAGCGTGGCAGCCTGCGCAGCCACGGCCCTGATTCTGGTGTGCGCCCAAGACGTCAACTGTCGAGGACCAGTTCTGTGCCATCATCAAGCCTGCGACGGCGAGTACGAATACAGTAAGAAATAGAACTTTCTTCATTTGAGGCAGCGCCTTTCGCGAATGGATTTGGTCGAACGATGGAGGCTTAGGCCGTAGCGGGAGCGGATCCGAAGTGGCTCTTCGCTGCCTCCGTGCTATCGAGGAAGCACTTTGGTGGCCGTAACTACTCCCAAATCGGGAATCATGTCGCTTGCAGTCAATTACTTGAAAGGAAATAACTTGTGAGCGAAGAAGGTCACTGTTACCGCGCTCTCAACTGCGCCAAATGATCCAGTTCGGCACTCTGGCGCGTCAAATCTCGCAGCTGAATTTTGCAACAGCGTGGAATTTCTCAACTATCAGGGCGTGTTGTGTTATTGCGCAGTCACGCATGGTCCGTGTTATTTCGGCGGAACTTCCGCTGGGGGTTGAGCCTGTGGCGGCTTCGCCTCGGCAGCAGCAGCGGGCTTCGATGCCGGTTGGGGAGCTGACTCTGCGCGCATTTGCTCACGCTCCTTGCGCAGCTGATCGGCCTCAGCGTCGGTGACATAGCGGAATTCCTGCACTCGTCCGGGGTAGATCTCGGAGGTGTAGATGCGGTTCCTGCGATTGTCACTGGCGATGTTGACGAGTCCTTGAAACTGGCCGGGCAACAAACCGTGACCACCCATGGCGATGAGCAACTGCCCTTCGTTGGTAAAGACCTGGACACGATCCTGCATTCCGTCGGCCACCCAGACATGGCCGTCGCTGTCGATGGTTACACCTTTGGGACGCGCGAAGTAGCCCGGACCATCCCCGTTCTTTCCCCAGGTGCGCAGATAGACCCCGTCGGCGTCGAAGACTTCGATGCGGTCGTTGAGGGTGTCGGCAACGTAGAGGTTTCCTTCTTTGTCCAGGGCCACGCCAGTGGGCTTGGCGAAATCGCCGGGCCCGGTCAGTTCGTGGTTGTGGCCGGTTGTGCCAATTTTGCGGAGCAGCTTGAACGTATCAGCGTCGAATACGAACACTTGATCGAGATTTACGTCGGAGACATACAGCAGACGGTTCTGGGTATCGATTGCCAATCCGCTGGGTTCGACCAGGCCCTCGGTGATGACGTCCTCAGCTTTGTGCTGCGGATTGAAGACCAGCACGTGTCGCAGGCCGGGATCGGAGACAAACAACCGGTCGTTGTCGTCCATGGCGAGGCCGATGATGCGCACGAAATGGGCTTCGACCTTGTTCTTGATCATCTCCACATCGCGCGTTTCGGTGTTGAAGATGAAGATGGCGCCAACCTTGCTGTCGGCCACGTAAACCTTGCTTTTGGAATCCACCGCCATGCCGTAGGGCTGGCCCAATTGGAACAGGACTTTCGTGCTCTCGGATTGCGGGGTGGTGCCCGCCAGGCGGTCCATCCAGCTCTCCTTGGCCGTCTTGGGGGCCTGCACGTCTTTTAGCGGTTGCGCCGAATAGAAGGCCAGGTAGCGGATGCGGGCTATGGCCGGAGGATTGGGCCATACGATGTTGGAGTAGTCGATCTTCGGCGGCGTTTTGGAAGCCGTGGCGTCGTTCTTCTTTTTCTTGCTGCTGCCGGCGTTCGCCGTGAACGGCAGGGCGAGGAGCAGCGCCAGCAACAGGGATGTTACTCCCACCGCGGGACGGATGTTGGTGAAAATCTTGCGTACGTCAAACATCGAAAACTACCTCCTGCGGTGCGCTACTGCCTCTGGAAATTCGTGTGGCAGGTTGCGCAAAACGCCATGTTGTTGGCCTGGTCTTTCACCAGCAGGCCGGGCCGCGCCGAAGCATGTGGCTGATGGCAGGTCAAACAATCGATCTTGGTGTGGACTTTCTTGATGTCGGTCGGGTCCATTACATCCGACACCGGGTGCCCTTCCACGGGATGACCCTTGCCGTACTTCAGGGGCAGAATGACCACCTTGTTCTTAGAAAAATAATCTTCAGGCAGCTTCACCGAGCCGTTGAAAATCGTGATCATGTGCTCGGACTCCAGCACCTGCGGCTTTGAATCGGGGCCGTGACACTCCAAACAGAGCGCGCTCCGTGTATTGGCGCGCAGCAGGTGTTCATTGTCGCCGCCGTGCGGCTGGTGGCAGATGGCGCAGCTCTGCTTGAACGCAGGCTGATGCAAATGCGCCTTCTGGAACTGCTCCGCCTGTTCCGAGTGGCAGGTCAAACACACGTCTACTGGGTTCGGCTGGATAAATCCAGGCGTTCTGCCGGCGTGAGGATTGTGGCACGTAGTGCAATCACCCTGCGCCCCCGGATGCTGCACCTTCGCCTTCTCGATCTTTTCCGCCTGCTCTCCGTGGCAGGTCACGCAAATCGCCTTGGCATCCGGCTGGGTCAGCACTACCTTTCCGTCTTTCGCCGGCTGGTGGCAGGTGTCACACGCCCCCCCTGCGAAGGGGACATGGGTGAACTTCTGCATGAGGTGAGGCTGGTTCGACTGGTGCGGGTCATGGCACTGCACGCAACTGGCGGTTGCGAAGGGCTGGCCGTTGTGCGCTTTTTGCAGGTCTGCCGAGCTGGGATCGTGGCAGTCGAGACAGAGCGCAGGAGTTGATTTGGTCAGGTGGTAGTCGAATTCCTGCTTGCCCCGCTCGCCGGTTTTATGCGGCACGTGGCAGGTGTCGCAACCCATATCAAGTGCGGCATGACGGCTTCCCTTGTCCGGAACATTCAAGCCCTGGGTGTGGCACTGGAGGCAGAGGTTCTGTGCCTTGTCGCCCGAGGCAGGCTTCAGCAGCTGATACTTATTGTCGGATTCGTGAGGGCTGTGGCATTTGATGCAGTCGCGCACCGCCGGCGGATGAATCGTCCCCTTGAGCGTAGCCGGGTTCTTGTCAGAGTGGCAGGTGAAGCACAGGGCCTGCGGGGTGGAGGTAATCAGCTTGATGCGAGTGACGCCCTTAGTCGAACGAATCTCGTGGCAGCTGGTGCAGCCCATGGCGATCGCGGAATGTACAAATTTGCCCTTGGCTTTGTCTTCGTGACACTCAATGCACGTCTTGGGATCGGTGTTCGGCTCCAGCGGTACTGGATGGACGCCGGCCCAAAGATGCGCTGCGCCGGCAAAAAAGGTCCATGTCAGCAGGATCCGTACGGCTTTACTCACAACTTCCTCCACGATCTCAACGAGTCCTCCGTGCACGGCGAGTGCCGCAATTCGATCAGCCCTTGCCGAATCATAACGCATTCTCGTAACTTGCTGATTTGTAACAAATTACAACCATCCGCGGGTCTCAGCGCGCGACTTCAGCCGGAAACGAAACGAGGGCTGAGTTGCGCGGTAGCCCGCAAAATACCCGTGAAATCACCCACCAAAGTCGCTCGAAATCATAGGGACGAGAGAAGATCGAGTCCCGGAGGCGTCTCCAGGCTTGCCAAACGTGCGCGGTTTAATCACCGTAATGGGTGATATTCCTCACTGCGAGCGTCAGCACCAACCAGGACGTAACCTGGAATTCTCTCTCTCTCAACAACTTATGAAACCCGGCATTTTGGTTGCCGACGTGCGCTTATGACCCTAGAACAGAAGGAGCCCCGATGGCCTTCAACGTACTTTCGATACCAAAACGAATCTACAAAACTCTTGCGAATCTGCGCACCGGTGTGGTCCTGCTGATCATCGTGGTTGTGGTGTCGGCGCTTGGCACATTTATCTTGCAGCGCCCGGTCACCGAACCGGAAAAGATGCAAGCGGCTTATTCACCTCAAACCCTGCGCCTGCTCGATCGACTTACGCTCACTGACGTTTTTCACTCCTGGTGGTTTCTGTCGCTGCTGGTGCTGGTGAGCTTAAGTATCATCTTCGTTTCCGTTGAGCGATTTCCCAATGCCTGGCGCTTCTATGCGCGACCGTATCGGCGGACCGACGCGCACTTCCGGTCCGCGAATCCTTACAAGGTTGAACTCCCAACCAAGTCTGCCGAACAAGGATTGAACGCGGCGGAACGCGCGATGAAGAAATTGGGATGGCCAATCGAGCGGATCGCCGATGGCAGCGAACAGTCACTGTACTCGGAGAAGCGCCGCTTCTCGGTCATGGCCGTGTACGTAATTCACGCCAGCCTCTTGCTCATCTTTCTCGGCGGGATCATCGACGGGGTATTCGGTTACAGCGGCTTTATGTCGATTCCGCAGGGCCAGCAACGCAACACGCTTGAACTCAAGAATGGAAAGAAGAAGCAACTGCCGTTCTTCGTGAAGTGCGTCTCCGCCGGCCAGGAGAACTACGCCGACGGATCGCCGAAGAAATGGTGGTCGAATCTGGCAGTGGTCGCCGACGGTCAGGAAGTCAGCAGCAAACAGATCGTGGTCAACGATCCGCTGATCTACCACGGCCTGCGCTTCTATCAGGCCAGTTACTGGATCGATGGCACGAAGATCGACGGATTGCGTATCGGCTATGCCGGACTCGACAGCAAAGTGGTCCCACTGGAATTGAAGACCGGCCAGCCCGTCGAATTGGACGCCAACACTACGGTGACCCTGGTTGAGTTTCTACCCGACGCGTTCGTGCGCGATGGTCAGGTATTCAAGAAGTCGGACTCGATCGAAAACCTGGCCTTCGGCCTCGACGTGGTCAACCGGGCGGACAACAGCAGCACAAGAGTCTGGCTCTTCCCGGCGGAAGGACAAGTCGTCGGCGCAGAAAATCTGAAGTTTCAATTTCAAAATCCGAAGGCGGCGAAAGACATCGATTTCGCTCCCGTTACCGGCCTGGAAGTCTCTTTCGAACCCGGACAGTGGTTTGTCTGGGCCGGATGTCTGCTGATGGGGGTTGGCCTGTTCGCCGCCTTCTACCTCGTCCATATGCGGATCTGGGCGGTCCCGGTGCGCGATGCCGAGGGCAGACTGGTGCTGTGGGTAGGCGGAGCCGCCAATAAGAACAAAGACCGGTTTGAGCAGAAGTTCTCAGAATTGATCGACGAAATTTGCAGTGAAATCGACAAAACCGCCCCAGCAGCCCGTATCTCTGCGCAAGAGCAACCACGGCATGAACTCAAGCTGGCGGGCGTGAAGTAAAACGGAGGAAAGTATAAAAATGTCGACTCGTGCACGCGTAACACCTATCGAACCACCCGCTGCCACCGGGGGGAATGCCTTGCTCGTTCTGGTCGGACTCGGCGTGGCCTTCCTGCTGATCACGGCATTGCTGGGCGCCGTCAAGTCTGGCGGAAACTTGTACACCGAAAGTAACCTGCTTTACGTTGCCCTGATCTTTTACGCCGGCGCCGGCGCACTGTATATGGGGTTCGGAGTCACCGGGACTGCGAAGTACGTGAACTTCGCTTCCATCAGCACCGCCATTGGGTTTGTGGCGAACACTCTGGCGGTAGCGCACCGATGGTATATGTCGGGACGACCGCCGTTCGCCAGCATCTATGAAATGCTACTGAGCTTTGTCTGGACTCTGGCCCTGCTGACCCTGGTGGCCGAGAAGAAGTTCGGAGTGAAAATTATCGGCAGCATCACCATGCCGCTGGCCGTGGTGTGCGTGATCCTGATGCAGTTGTTGCCCTCGGAAGTTCGGCCTTTGGTTCCCGCGCTGCAGTCCACATGGTTGCACGTTCACGTTACGTTGGCCATGTTGAGCTATGCCACGTGCGCAGTGAGCTTCGCGCTGGCCATGATGTTTCTCATCAAAGACAACTTCAGCACCGAGTCCTTCCTCGCCTGGACCAGCACGCTGGTCGCGGGCATATACCTGGGAATCGTCGCGACGCGCTTCGAGAGATGGGGCGGCCTGTCGGTAACGGCATGGGACGTGGAGCACAAGAGCGACATATTCCTGGGGCGCGGCGTGCGCCTGTTTGTCACCATTCCCGAACTCGGGTGGCTGTTCGTCATCGCCTTGCTCGGAGCCCTGGTGCCTCTGGTGCTGTACTTCATGGCGCGCGCCAAGAACGACAGCGCCTATCTGAGGATCGCCGACAAGGCGGTCTTTGTCGGCATCCTGCTTCAGCTGGTGGTGCTGGCTGCGTTCGTTATGCGCACCAAGGACGCCGCCTATGCGTCTCCTTTTCAGGAGGGTCTCTATCCCACCTCGCTGGCCGCCTCACCGTTCATTCTGGGAGGCATGGTCGCAGGCATCTTCGCTTCGTTGCTTTACCTGATGTTGCTGTGGCGCCGCAACGACCTGCAACATCTGCTGCCCAGCGCCGACACCCTCGATCGCGTCACCTATAAGACCATCTGCATCGCATTCCCCCTTCTTACGGGAATGATCGCGACGGGAGCGTTCTGGGCCAACCGCACCTGGGGTTCTTATTGGAGTTGGGACCCCAAGGAGACTTGGGCGGCGATTACATGGCTGGTCTACGCCGGCTACCTGCACATGCGTGTTACTCGTGGGTGGAGAGGGCGTCGCGCTGCCTACTTTGCCATCCTCGGATTTGGAGTGGTGATCTTCACTTTCCTCGGCGTAACGTATCTGCTTCCCGGCTTACACGCGTACGCATGAGGGGCCCTCGGGGCTGGAGGAGATGGACTCAAATATGGATTAGGCCCCTTATTTCCGTCCCGCTCGCCAGCCCTTAGGAGTTAGATGCGCGTTTCAAATGTCGGATAATTAGGATAGTTTAGAAAGTTCCGTATTCCGGCTTGCGTGCGGTGCAGCCGCATTCCGGCGGGGCTGCGCTGCGGTCAGGATTTTGGGCCGGCCCAGCCCGTCAGACGACTGCTTGGTCAAAAGGGTTCGCGAATTCCCAAGCTGTACTGCATACTCGCTCATGCCCATGGACAGCCCGTTACAACCCGTTGAGGCCGCCGCAACCGGGCAGCCTCCCTTGGTCGTGCGCAGGCGACACATCAACTGGGCCCTCAAGGCGGTCCTGCCGATTGCCATCGTGCTGTTAAACGGCCTGCTGCTGTTTATGCTCGTGTCATCCTCGTTGGCGCCGGGACCGCGCAACGACGTCATCGCGGTGGCGGCAGCGGGAGCCATTGTCATTTGCGTGGCGGTGCTCATGGTGCTCGCCGTCATGGTGCGTCGGCCGATGATGGAGCTGCAGGAAAAATTCGCGCGCGTGCAAACGGGCGACCTCGACGTTTCGGTAAGCTTCGCCGACCGCCATGACGAGATCGGCGATCTGGGACGCGACTTCAATGACATGGTGGCGCAACTGAAAGCCAGCCGCGAGGAGATCCAGCGGCTGCACCAGACGCAGATGTCGCGCGCCGAGCACTTCGCGACTCTGGGCGAACTGGCGGCCGGACTGGCACATGAAATCCGCAATCCGCTGGCCGGAATCGCGGGCGTACTCGACATCGCGAGCCGCGATCTACCCGACACCAGCCCAGCCCGCAACGTCATGGAAGACGCCAAGCAGGAGGCGGTGCAGATCAACCGCATCCTTACCGAGTTACTGGACACCGCGCGCCCGAAGCCGCCGCAATTCCGGGTGTCTGACATCGTCGGCACGGTCGAACATGCTGTGATGTTCGCCCGCCAGCAGGCCGTCACCAAGCAAATCACTATTGAGTTTGCCGTGAAGGACGCTCCGCCCCTGGTGGAGCACGATCCCGGTCAGATCAATCAGGTCATGCTTAATCTGCTGCTGAACGCCATCCAGTCCATGGACAAACCAGGTGTCATCCGCGTCTCCCTGCGGCAACTTGACGACGAAATGGTCGCCATCGCAGTGACCGACCAGGGTAAAGGAATTGCAGCCGAAAACCTGCCCAACATTTTTCGGCCGTTCTTCACCACCAAGGGTCACGGCACGGGCCTGGGCTTGTCGCTGGCCCGGCGCATGGTGGAATCGCATGGCGGCACCATCCAATTAGATAGCACGCCCGGTCAGGGCACGCAGTTCAGGGTCGAACTGCCCATTCGCCGGGCCCACGAGCAGGCCGCCTCGTAGCCTTCCACGCAGCAACCACTGGCAGTGCAGACCCCGGCTAGGGCGCACGGTGGGGGACTGGTGGCAGGCATGTGCGACTGTCGATTGCGACCGCAGCCTTGCGTTTATCGCGGCCAATGGCGCGCTTGAGGTCGGGGGCGAACTCGCTCAATAAGTTGATCGAAACCCCGACCCATGCCTGGGTCGCGACACCCTGGTATCCCTTGACGAGCGGACTGGGCCGGTACGGCTGCCAAAGAGCTGACAATGAAGCTCCGGCGAAGGAAGCGGCATAGAGGAAGACCTGGGGCCGCAGTGATTTCTCGTCGCTGCCATAGGTGACGAAGTTCCTGACGGTCGCGTGCTTGACGCGTTGCCAGGTACCCGAGCAATTGCGGCAACGGTCGTAGCGCACTTCCCACCCGGGCATGGCATCGCCGATGGCGGTGAACGAGTTCTGCATCAGGAACTGCGCGTAGCGCGAGCCCAATCGCTTGGCAAAGCCGTCGGGATCTTGCGGCCAGCCCGGTGGCGCATCCCGTGCCTGGTCACTGACGGTGAAAAAGCCGGTCTTAATGTAAATTCCCGGCGTAGTGAAGCTCATCCGAACGAACAGCCTCCAGCGGTCGGCGTCGCTCAGTGCGTGCAGTGGAGCTTCCTTGGGAACGAATGCGCCATAGAGCCAGTTGACGGGCAACTGCTCCTTGCTGCCGGGCGGCTGGGCGCTGGCAGGCGGTTTCTCCGTCGAGGGCGGGGTGGTATCCTGGGCGCCGCAATCAGGAGGCGCCAGGCTCAGAAATATCGCGGCCAGCAGGCAGAGGGCCCGGCCGATCATTTGGCAAAAACTAGTGTTGGGAGTGCGCCGTCTCATTGCGTATCATCTCCTGACAGCCGAGGACACGCGGGCGCTTAACGCAGCTCGTAATTCGAGCCCATCTCGTTCACAGAAACACCTTTTACCGCTCCATCGATGTTTTCTGCTTCTTCGAAGTTTACTACCGGCAATGAGGCGGGCGTTAACGCCGGCTCATCGAGGCCGACCTATCCATGAGTACTGCCAGGCGACCGAAACGTTATTGTAGTTGCCGCCGAAGCGGATGTAGGCGCCGTCGCTGTAAGCGACCTTAACCGACTGGTGCCTGGTAACCGGAAACGAAACCGTGGCCCCGATGCGCGAGCTGGTTTGCTTGGTCTCGAGGTTGCGAATACTGTTGACTGCGGTAATGCCTCCCCACCAGAAATTCCCGTCGAGCGAGGCCCACAACCGCGCCCGGCGAAACCCCTTGAGCTTCGGTATGTCATAGCTCAAGTGGCCTTCGAGGCTGCCGATCGGCGATTCCGTCTGCGGCCGCGGCACTGGGATGTTGAAGTACGCTGGATTGGTCGTGTAGAACCAGACGCCTGCATAGCCGTCGAGGATCCAATTGCCCCAGCGCTGGGAGTAGCCGAATTCCGGTTTGAATGCCCAGCGGTTGATGCCCCAGTTGATGAGTTTGGTCGGGTCGTATTGCCCAGTAGGAGCGACAACTCTGAGGCTCGCTCCCAGAATCACCTTTTGCTTCCACTTGCGAAAGTCCTGCACTGGCATCGCCCGCCCGCCGTACAGATTGACCGACAGACGCATGCCGAAATCGAGGAGCCCGGAGCGATAAATCGATCGATTCTGGCTCCCCACTTCGCCGGTGAAATTTCCCACCGCGTAGGGAAGCGACGCGGTAAAGTTGGCCGAGCGGCCGAAAAAACCGAACGCGTGATAGACGCTGAAGACCGGGACGTTATATGTTCCCTTGGCGTCTTTGACGGGAATAGCCCCGTTGAAGTCCAGCCCGCCGTTGTAATACGACCACGTCAAGGTTACGGCGTTGGAGTGTGTCGGCGTAATAATGTAGGCGCGCGGCGCGAGGTCCTGTGCGGCCAGCGGCGCCAATAACACGATCAGTAGCAACCACAAAATGACACAACGCCGCATGCACTCTCCAGGTCGCGCCCTCGCAGGTGGGCCGCACACACCCGGTCTTTTTAGTTTTTCCTATTGTCGCCCGGACCGCGAGTTCGAGGAAACTGAAATAACTTCAGTTCCCTGTTAAAAGATCCCCCAGCGCCTTGTTGTCACCCTAAGACGCAGTTCCTGACAATCGACGCCGGCATGATCCGGACCGCCACATGCCAGCGTCGAACCGCAAGAAACGGCGAAGTTAGTCTCTTGCTTACGGTCTAATGCTTCTGATAGTTCGAATTCTGATCGTTAACCGTGAGCTGTTTGCTCACTCCGTTGATGGTGGTAGTCGCCACGTGGTTGGTGCCATCCGGTAACTGCGCGAACTGGGAGGAGATGGTAACCGCATCCTTGGGATCGTTCAGGTACGAGTTCACCTGGACGCTCACCGGCGAATGGGTCTGCTCGCTGACTGTCATGGTCACCGAGTCACCCTGCTTCACATAGTTCTTGATCACCAGGCTCACGGTACCAGATCCGGGCCGAATCGAGATGTTGCCCGCCTGTTTGGCCTGCATCAGGGCTTCGGAGTTGGGCGTGGTGTACTGCTTGGCCAGCGCGCTGATCGACTGTCCATACTCCTGATACTCCTCCTTCTTCTTTTCGACGACGCGCTGCTTCACGCGACCCTCGCGGCCGCCGGACTGCGCCGCTTGATTACTGATTTCCGTCTTCTGCGGCTTGCCGTTCACCATCTGGACCTGGTAGGTCTTGGTATCTTTCACGTCGCCCTTGATGGAAATCGTTTCGGTTTCCGTCCAAGTGTACTGGGCAAGCTTCGCCTTGTTAGCATCCTGCGCCGTCTTGATGGCCATCAGCTTGTCGAGCAGTTGTTGGTTCTGCGCCGCCACAGGCGTGATCGCGAAGACGCCTGCCGAGATGGCGACGGTCAAAACCAGCGCCACGCGTTTAGGTCCGGGTTGTCGTTGAATCATTGTGCCCTCTTGTCATTCGATTTGAGTATTGCTTTCGGTTGAAACCCACCCGCCTCACTGATCCCGAGTGTGCAAAGCTGCAGCGGTCCACTGCACGCCTTGCAATCTCCAGCGATACGACGTTTTCACTTACGGCGCCGGCACCACCTTGTAGTACACGCCGCCCCCGCCATACGACGGGCTGAACCAGGTGTTGCCGCACAGATAGTACGTTCCACTGCCAACATTGGGTGAGATACATCCCGCCGGAAGCACCGACACGATCTGCCCCACCGAATAGCTGCCCGCCGCCACGGCCGCGCCATTCGCGTTCGCCGCAGCGTAATTCGCATTGGCTGCCGCGGCATTGGCGTTGGCCGCCGCCGTATTAGCGTTCGCCGCGGCAGCGTTGGCAGTCGATGCTCCCGCGTTGTAGCCCTGCGCATACGCATTCTGGGAGGAGTTCGCACTCGCTGCCGATGCGATGGCTGCTCCGGTGGCCACACCGACCGCTGCCCCTACTGCCGCTGCGCCCGCAGTCGAACCGCAGTCATAACAGCCGGGGTAGTAGGGCGCTGGCGGATGATATCCGTACGCATAGGCCGTGGTCGGCGGATGGTACCCGTAGTAGCTGTCAGGCGGATGGTAGGCGGTCGCCCCGTTGTCGTACGTGTGGGTTGCGCCGTAGCCGGCCTCACCTGAAGTTGTGCCGCCGTAGGCGTTGGTGTGGGTGGTTCCACCCTCGTAATTATGCGAAGTGCTGCCCCCGTACTCATTGGTGTGCGACGTGCCTTCGCCGTAGGTATGCGAGGTGCTGGTGCCATACGCACTGCTGTGCGACGTGGAATCATAACTGTGCGAGGTGCTGCCCCCGTATCGATTCGAGCGTGAATACGCTGACGCGCTCTCCAGCGGGAGCAGCGTAATCGCCAGGCTCAGGCCGGTGACAATCGTCTTGTGCTTCATCTTCGAACTCCTTAGTTATTGCGCCTTGGCGGGCTTGGCCTTAGCGGGTGCCTTGGCGCCGGTTGAAGCATGCTGCCGTGCATCAGCAAACGGAATATGCTTTGCTGTTGCTGCTGAACTGGGCGGCGCAAATGTGTCCGCAGGCACGGCTTCATCCAGTTTCCAGTCCGTGATCGCGAGATCGTGGCGCAACTCGTCGGGATCATCGAGGTAAACTGCGCGAACCAGCCTCGGCAACTTGTCCTCCGCCCCAACCCACATCTGCACGAACACGCCATCCCCCGCATAGGCCACGATGTCTGTCGTGATTCCTCCCACCACGTTGGACTGGCCGACGTAATAGGCGTGCTTCAGGCCAGGCGCCAGTTCTCCGTAAGGATTGGCAACGATCAGATCGTCGAACGGCACCGAGATGCCCGCCAGTTTGTATGCCTTCTCCAGGGTGGCATCGATCGTGGGAGGAGCATCGGCCACCGCCAACAGGTTCTCGGCGAAAGCGTAGCCCGTCATCGTCTTCCCGTCGTAGTAAAAGCCGTTAGCGGGGCCATCCGCGGGTTTCAACACGCGCAGTTTGTCGGGTCGCTGCAGCGTGACCTCGTATTTCGCCGTGTAACCCAGCGGAGCGCCCTGCCGGGTCAAGTGCTCGAACAGCTCCACCGCCGTGAAGCTCAGGGTGTGAGCGGCCGCCAGTTTGTCACTGGTGGCCTTGAGGACTTCCAGCGCCTTCGGCTCCAGTTGCAGTTTAGGAGCCGACGATGCGAGCTTCGCGCTCGCCGCCGGTTTCTTTTTGGCCGGCGGGGTTGCGGTTTGTGCAAATCCCGCGCCCGCGACCAGCAACAACATCGCAAAAGACAACGGCGCCTTACGGCAAAACATGTGATGCATCAGCGTTCTCCTTGCCCGCGGGTGCCGTCGTCCATTACGGAATCATGCCGCATTCGAACATCTTATTGGCAATAGGGGCGGCGATCTTGTTGATGAAGGCCGCGCGCATCTGCGGATCGCCCTTCAGCAACTGGATCGCTTTCTGTTCCTCTGCGGAAGGCGGTGCCTTCTGCGACTTCTTCTCCCAAAGTTGCTCGCAAGTAGAGGTCTGATACTTCTGGATGACCTTGTCCGCAACCTTGTCCATGATGGGGTACTGTTGTGCGCTGCCCACGGTCACGTAAAGCAACGCCAGTGCGAATGCGAACACAAATAGACGCTTCATTCCTCTTCTCCTCAGCAAAAAGTGTCTGGCCTGGCCGATGGTTGCGGGCGCCGCCAGCCAGCGTCACCCCCTTCGGTATACCGGTTTAGGTCTGAACGTACAAGTCGTCTGCCCGTCCCCCTCGCGACGCTGGTAATGAGGGTTTTGCAATTCATCACGTCTTCCTGTTGGCGCGCTTCTCTATTAGGGTTTGTAGTTGCAAGCACCGTCTTATCAATCGCGAACTGATACATCGCCTTGTAGCCGGCAATCATCGGAAAGCCGTAGATATACGCCAGTTGGTAGTCGTCCTTGTGTGAAACGGCCTCCCGCACTGGCCCTTCCTGCTTGTTGCAGGCGACTGTGGCGAGTATGGCAACTACGGCAAGGAATGCTGCTGGCGATCGTGCTTTCATGAATTCTCCTCGTCCGTGATCCGAGGAAATCCTGTCGCCCTTCGTGCACTACGATGGGCGTGCCCCTCCGTATGTCCAACTGGCACGATTTCCTCAGGATTGCACCAAGATTCTAGGCGCGACAATAGCCCACTGCAAACGTAACCTGCTGTTAACAAAAGGAGTGGCGCCGGCAACGTGACCAAGCCAATTTGGTAACCGATGGAATGAGCAAGCATCCGTTACGAGAGGAGCAGGAAGCTGGGTTCCCTGAAAGGCTTACTGCAAGCAGACGGCCAGTACTGTCACTTACCACGCAGGGGTCAGGTAGGGCCTCAAAGAAGGACTACAGAAGCCGGAAGTCCGCGCCGCAGGATATGAGGCGGGATTCAACCCTTCCCCTCAGTGAATCGCCGAATCATTGCATCGGGTCGGCTTGGGTCACGTCTTGTTTTGATTAGCTGAGGCAACCAGTTCATACGTCAACGCCCAGGCGAGAGTTAAACGGCGGTGTCCAACGGCTTAACCGTGATCAAGCCGATCTTGATCGCGTGTTGAACCAGCTCGGCTGTGGTTCGAATCCCCAGTACATTCATCAGGTGATATTTGTACGATTCCGCGGTGCGGGTCGAGATCTTAAGTTGCGAGGCGACTTCCTTCATGGTCTTCCCCTCGGCAACGAGTTGCAGTACCTCCCGCTGACGGGGAGTGAGTTGCGGCACCTTATCGACCAGGGGACGACGGGCAGCCTCCGCCAGAACACTGACCAGGTTGCTGGGGAACTGCGGACTCAGATAACACCCTCCACTTTGCACTACCTTGAGGGCCTCTTTCAGTTCGCCGCTACTGGCCGTCTTCAAGACAAAAGCCGACGCCCCAGCGCGAAAAACCAGTATGGCCAGACTTACGTCCGCGTGCATGGTCAGAACGATGAATTTGGTGCGCAGTCCCCTTCCCACCAGGGCTTGCATCGCGTCCAGTCCGTTCAGCAGCGGCATCGAGAGGTCGGTGAGAACCAGGTCTGGCTTCAGTCTAACGGCTAATTCAATGAGTTCCTTCCCGTTCGCGGCAATGCCAAGCACCTGATAAGACGGGCCCAACATGGAGCGCAGGCTCTCAGCGAAGAGTTGGTGGTCGTCAGCGATCAGGAGGGTGGGACGCATCGGTTTCCCTTGCCAGAGACACAACGGGTGGCAGTTTCGGTTGCTTTCGAGCAGGGAGCGCGGGGGGCACTCAACTGCGGAGCGGAACGATTCCCCAATGAAACTCGATATCTAAACTCATCGAACAGTTTACTACGCTAGTTCTACTGTATCCAGCGCGGCCTTTAATTCTCAAATGGGGCAATCTGCTGTGCTATCGCAGTAGCACCTGCGAATCATTGGGCCCTTGATGAAAGTCAACAACCAGAACTTT
>Ga0207826_1000114_pt1 | contig 20478 bp, 18 predicted proteins | sample LuqExpMetageno80_FD_187837 | JGI IMG/M metagenome (GOLD analysis project Ga0207826, IMG submission 187837) | Tropical forest soil microbial communities from Luquillo Experimental Forest, Puerto Rico - Sample 80 (SPAdes) | ecosystem: Environmental > Terrestrial > Soil > Tropical forest ... | reverse complement strand
CCAGACAGAAGACCGAGACCCGGTTCTGCAGAATCACCTTCACCCAGCCCCACACCCCTTTCGGTGGAAAATAGATGCCGCGGAAGAAGATCCGCGCGATGAAGTGACTGATCTTGTAGGGAACGGGCTCATCTGCGATCGACTCTATCGCCCTTGCTGTCGCAGCTGGGCTGTAGGAGTCTGCCCAGGCTCGCCGGACTTCCGCTTGGACTTCGGGGACGGACATCTTCAGTGGTGTGTGAGCCATCTGGAATGGCGCAAACTCTAGCCAGTGTTTCGGTCGCGTGAGCCGGCCCTCGTCCTCCAGGCGCGCGTAAAGCGGAGTCGCCGGGAACGGAGTGATCTGCCCGAAGACCGGCAATACAGGAGGCCAGTCTCGCATCTGTGCGAGCGTTCGGTCTGCAACGCCCGATGAATCGTGATCCAGACCGAAGATGAATGAGGTAATCGCGTACACGTTTCTGCGCGCTAACCGCGCGAGCACGGTCGCGTATTCGCCGGGTTTGTTGAAACTCTTGTTCACGCTGGCCAGGTTTGCGGGATCCAGCGACTCCATGCCGATGAAGATCCATTTGCCGCCCGAGTCTGCGATGAGGTCCACCAACTCCTCATCGCGCAGCAGGTTGGCGCTGATCTGGCCAACCCACGAGAGTTGCGCGCCGGCAGCGATCACGTCGCGCAACAGCGCCTTCGTGCGCTTTACGTTGATGGCGAAGTTATCATCCACGAAGAAGACGGCGACTTTACCCCGCGTGCGCTGTGCGAGTCTCTTGAGGCGCAGCATTTCGTCCACTATGCTCTGGTTGGAACGAAAACGGATCGAATCGCCGAAGAACCCGGTCACAGTGCAAAAGTCACAGCCATACGGACAGCCACGTCCGGATTCGATCGGAATGATGTGAAATGTCTCCCAGGGCTGGTGAAAGTGCGCCATGACCCGCCGGACGAATCCGGGAATCCTGTTGAACTGAGCGATATCGATGGATTCCCACGGGATTTCGGGATACTTCTGGAGGTCGGGCTTTCGCTCCTGGCCGAATGCGTCCACCGGCGCATAGATTTCCTTCAATTGTCCCGCAGCCGCATCGCTCACGATCCGAGGCCATGTCTCGTCCGCTTCGCCGAGCGCCACTGCGTCGGCGTGACGCAGGCCGCCATCCCGGCCTAGCGCTTCGCCCGGCACCTCAGTCACATGGGGTCCGCCCATTACCACCGGCACGCCCGCAGCACGGACGGCGTCCGCAACCCTGTATGCCTTGGCCACCATTCGGGTCATGGCGCCGATCCCGACCAGTCCGATTTTGCGGTCGAGCACATACCGAACCACGTCAGCATCACTCATGGGCTGCGTATTGCCGTCGATCAGCAACACCTCGTGCTCCCGCGGCGTGAGCGATTGGAGCAGAAACATCCACAGGTGAGGCATGAAGTTTCTGGTGACACCATTGTCCGGGCAGTATAGAAGAATTTTCATCGAGGCTCTGTCGCAGGAAAAGGGATATTAGCACTCTGAGGCATCCCACGCATCGCCGGTCTCGACACCCTCGGGACCCAATTTCGGCGGTCCACGATAGGGCCTGGCTCAGACGTCACACCATCGGCGAATCGCCTTTCTTCACGGCGGGCGGTCCAGAGCAGGAAGGGGCCCAGCAGTCCGTTAGCCAGCCGACTGAAGGAGCGGATTGACTCCGCCGATGTCTCCAGATCAAGGTTGCCAACAGAAAAGTTCTTCACAGGATCTCCTTGCCTCGTTCGAAGCGACTCTGGGAGCGACCGGCCCCCTGACTGTCGCAGTCTGCCGCGCCGCCCGGATCTGGTGTAGTCGATTCGCTGCACTCGGGTGCGGACTGCGGGGCTGTATCTGCAGTTTCAGCGTGGCCTTGGGTCGGAGGGGCAGAATAACGCGCATGAGCACCGCCACGCCGGTCCACCGCAGGGCGACTTGCCTCTCTTGCGGCCCTGACTTGTTCCGGCGTTCGTACGTCGGGTTCCGAAAGCCTAGTCCTCCCTTTGGCGCGCAAAACCTGGCGCTTGTGGCGTTTCAACAGTCGCTTGTTCATCGGTCTCCTCGCCGGCCTGTTCCGCAGACGACTAAGCGTCGGCCTCGTCCACAGCGCTGCAGACCATGGCTTCGGTCGTGAGCATTAGCGAGGCAATCGACGCTGCATTCTGCAGGGCGGAGCGGGTTACCTTTGTGGGATCGATTACACCGGCCTTCACCATGTCTTCGTACTCTTCTGTGGCTGCGTTGAAGCCGAAGTTCGGATCCTCATAATTCTTGATCTTCTCGGCGACGACGGCTCCTTCGGTCCCGCAATTCAGCACAAGCTGGCGGACCGGCTCTTCGCACGCCCGACGTACGATGGTGACCCCGAACTGCTCGTCGCCTTCGAGCTTGAGGGTCTGCAGGGCGACCGAAGCTCGCAGCAATGCAACGCCTCCGCCGGGTACGATGCCTTCCTCGACCGCCGCCCGCGTTGCGTGGAGAGCGTCTTCTACACGGGCCTTCTTTTCTTTCATCTCGGTTTCGGTGGCAGCGCCAACTTTGATGATAGAGACGCCACCGGCTAGTTTCGCCAGGCGCTCCTGCAGTTTCTCCCGGTCGTAGTCGGAGGTGGTTTCTTCGATCTGTGCTCGGAGTTGCTTGATCCGACCTTCGATATCCTTTTGCAACCCGGCGCCATCGATGATAGTGGTCGTGTCCTTGTCCACGGTGACGCGCTTGGTACGGCCGAGATCCTCCAGTTTGATGCCCTCCAGCTTGATGCCGGTCTCTTCCATGATGGCCTTGCCGCCAGTCAGGATCGAGATGTCTTCCAGCATTGCCTTGCGGCGGTCGCCAAACCCCGGCGCCTTCACGGCGCAGGCACTGAGTGTGCCGCGCAACTTGTTGACTACGAGCGTGGCCAGGGCTTCGCCTTCCACGTCTTCGGCGATTACCACGAGCGGCTTACCTGCGCGCGCAATCTGCTCGAGAATTGGCAGCAGGTCCTTCATGTTGCTGATCTTCTTATCGTGAATGAGGACGTAGGGATCTTCGAAAACGCACTCCATGCGTTCGGCGTCGGTCACGAAATAGGGTGAGAGGTACCCGCGATCGAATTGCATCCCATCCACTGTCTGCAATTCAGTGGTCATGGTCTTGGATTCCTCGACCGTGATCACGCCGTCCTTGCCCACCTTCTTCATTGCCTCGGCAATGATGTTGCCGATGGTGGAGTCGCTGTTAGCGGAAATGCTGCCGACCTGGGCGATCATGTCGCCGGAGACCGGCTTGGAGAGCTTTCTGACTTCCTCGACGGCAACCTCCACGGCCTTGTCGATGCCGCGCTTGATGGCCATCGGATTCGCTCCCGCAGTGACCGCTTTAACCCCTTCGCGGTAGATTGCCTGAGCCAGAATCGTGGCCGTTGTGGTACCGTCGCCGGCAACGTCAGAGGTTTTGGACGCCACCTCGCGAACCATCTGTGCACCCATGTTCTCCAGAGGGTCCTTCAGCTCAATCTCTTTGGCCACGGTCACCCCGTCCTTAGTGATTGTTGGTCCGCCGAACTTCTTTTCAAGAACAACGTTGCGTCCCCGGGGTCCGAGGGTCACTTTCACCGCTTCAGCAAGTTGATTCACGCCGCGTAGAATAGCCTGTCGGGAATGGTCGCTGTAAATGATCTGTTTGGGCATGGATATCTATTCTCTCTTCCCCACCTGCGTGGTTACCTGGTCTGTGTCAGCGGCTGATTCGATGATGCCGAGGACCTCGTCCTCGCGCATGATGATGTACTCTGTGCCGATCAGCTTCGTCTCAGTACCAGAGTACTTGCCAAAAAGGACGCGATCGCCGACCTTGACGTCCAAGGCCATCAGTTCGCCGCTTTGGAGCATCTTACCGTGGCCTACGGCGATGACCTCACCCTCTTGCGGCTTTTCCTTGGCGGAATCGGGGATGAAGATACCGTTGCGGGTGCTCTCCCGTTCCTCGATCCGCTTCACCTCGATGCGGTCGTACAAGGGTCGAAAACTCATGTGCTGTCAGCCTCCACTGTTGTCAAACTTAAGTTCGCCGTCATCGTGACGGCCAATTGGTTTTGATCGCCTGGTAGCGGGAGTCTTGGAATATCAACTGCCGCACCTGATCCCCAATCTCTTGCCAGCCGTGAATGAAATAGCCGGCCTCCTCGTTGCGCATCACTTCCAGACGTTTCTCTTCCAGAATGGCAATGATCGTTTCCGTCTCCGTACGCCGGCGGCCGTTCTGTCGATGGGCTACTACACTGAATGCCGCCGCCACGCGGTCGAACTCCTGGCTGACCTGGCGCCTGATGCGGAGGGCCCATTCCACCTGGTTCTCTGTGCCCCTGAGAGATGTCACGGTAGGATCCAGACGGCGCGCCGCTCCACCCTGCGGAGGGCGCCATTGCGTTCCACTTTGTCGGCCCAACCCACCGCATCCCTGAGTCGGACAAATACACTCGAGGTGCCCTGATCAGTGCCTTCGACAAGTTCGACTTCGTCGCCTTGGTGCAATCTGGAGAGGACCTTGCCCGTTTGAGCCATCGCATTGTACCTTTTTTACATCGCCGCGGCGTTACGGGCGAAACTTCGCCTTGTTGACTGTGCGCGCCTTTTCGAGAGTGGCTGCTTTGGCGTCCTGTTCCTTTGCGGTTCGTTCGGCTTCGCGTTGAGGTGCTTCCAGATCGTCGAGACGTTTCGCTTCCACATTGGCGGCCTGAACGGGTATCTCCAGGCTCTTGAGGCTTCCCACCAGGGTGTAAGTGGGGCCATACGAACCGCGGAGCAGGTCAAAGCGATACTGCGGATCTTCCCATCGCGCAACGGCCTCCTCCTGATCGCCGTAGGACTCCTTCGCGGGTTTTACCGCAGGGAGAATCTTTGCCGGTTCCCCATAAACTGCCGAGATGGCCTCGACGAAATCTTCCGTCGTAAGGCCTTCGGTCGCGTATCGGTCATATTTGACCGCAATCCGAAACAGAGTCCCATTGTAGAAGCTGAAGATCACTTCTTCAGCTGATTCAGCTTTGGGTGATGGTCCGAGCGATCGTGGACGCCACGCCAACTCTTGGATCAGCGCCGGTCTACCCTGGATTAGCTTCGGCTGCGACGGGTTTTCGCCAATTCGACTGGTTACGGTTTGCAGGTCGGTCCCGAGCTGGAAATCCCGGTATTTGGAAAGATCCCCTGCCAGTGCCGTTAGGGACGCGGCTGTTAACAGCACGAGAGCCGATCTCGATACAAACAAACGGAACTTAGTCAATGTGGGCCGCCTTCAGATCGCGCGAGGCGAGTGATATCACAAACGGGATCGCGCTCGCGACGACGAGCGCGCGCTGCCAGTTGCCCGAAAAATCGAACACTGGCGCAACCGGGTTATAGAGGAGCGCAAGCGCAGCAAATACAGCGGCCAACGCGTACTGCCGCTTATGGAATGCCTCAAACGTCATGCCGGCCGCGGCAGCCGCCAGGACGGAGCGGATCACGATCTCATAAGACCCAAGCTGAGACCACAACGCAGCTACGGCGAGCAACGCTACGATAGAACCCCATTTCAAAGCCTTTATGCGAGCCTCGCGAGCTTGCCTGTCTTGAGCGCGGCCTTTCGCTTTCCAGGCTTGCCAGACGGCTTCGTCCAGCGGTTTCACCGGAGGAGATTCCCATGCGGTGGTCGATTTCTTTGCTGCGACTGCCTTGGACATGTACTTTTCTCTTTCCTGATCCCTTAATCCCTACTCGTCGCCTCGTATCGGCGCGCTTTTATGGGTCTCCCGCGGTGGGTCGTCGGATTGCCCTCGAGAGTCCGTTCCATTGGCACTGCCACAATTGCACGGGTCCTGCCAACAAGCCTTTTGTACTGAGCGCATTCGCTGAAGGGCAACGGGCAAGTCGAGTTTAGCGGGGAGGAGGACGCCCTGATCTAACCTTATGCGGTCAGGTGACCGCCGGCGGTCAACGATTCGTTGACGCCATCAAAGGTCTTTTCGCGAAATGCCGAGCTTGCGCATGAGGGCGTTCAATGTGGTCCGAGGCATTCCGAGACGAGCCGCGGCCTGGCTAACGATTCCGCCGGTCTCCCTTAGCATGCGGATCACATGCTCCCTCTCGACGTGCTCCAGTGTGCTATCCCCGGCGGGTTGCGACGCACTGGACCGTAATTCCGACAGAGGTGCGCGGAGATTGGGGCCTGGCGAGAGAATGACGGCCCTTTCAATGAAGTTCTCAAGCTCCCGAACATTGCCTGGCCACGACCAACTCACGAGAGCCCTCATCGTCTCCGACGGAATCCTTTCGATCTGCTTGTTCATTTGACGGGCGTATTTCTGGGTGAAGTGCCGGGCGAGTAATGGAATGTCTTCGGGGTGATCGCGCAACGGCGGCGTCGTGATCGGGAAGACCTTCAGGCGGTAATAGAGGTCGCTTCGGAAGAGCTTATCGCCCATCATCTGGGTCAGGTTGCGGTTGGTGGCGGCGATTAGCCGGACGTCAATGGGAATGGTCCGCGTCCCTCCCAACCGTTCGAACGACTTCTCCTGGAGGGCCCGGAGCAGTTTGGGCTGCAGGTCGAGCGGAATATCGCCAACCTCATCCAGAAACAGGGTGCCCCTGTGCGCCATCTCGAAGCGGCCCAGTTTCTGTCCCAAGGCGCCGGTGAATGCTCCTTTTTCGTAACCGAACAACTCGCTTTCGAGAAGCCCCGTGGGGATCGCCGCACAGTTCAAGCTAATGAAAGGCTGCTTCCTCCGAGGGCTGAGCCGGTGGATCGCCCGCGCGACTAGTTCCTTGCCGGTACCGGTCTCTCCGATGATCAGCACGTTCGCGTCGGTAGGCGCCACAACCTCAATGTGGCGCAGAATTCGCCTCAGAGCGGCGCTGTTCCCGACCATCTCCTCGAAATCCTGCTTGCTCTCGACGTCTTCGTCTCCGATACTCTCACCCCGATTGCGGTCACGAAGGTCCTGCACAAATGTGATCCACCGAAAGGGAGAGAGCTTCAAGACCGCGGTGGAGATCAAAACCGGCACCCGGGCACCGTCCTTGCGGAGGAGTTCCTTTTCGTAAGGCGTGCAGGCGCCGAACATTAATGCTTCTTCGTGTGCGAGATCATCGAGCGCGATGTATTCCGGAGGTGTCAGATCCGGCCAGTTCAGGCTGCCGTTCAGCAGATCTTCGCGCCTGTACCCGACAATGTTCAAGAACGCGTCGTTGGCTTCGGGAATCCGGTTGAACTCACCAGATACGATGCCGGCGATGGTGGACCGCAAAGGCACCGGGCGAACCCGTGCGCGGCTGTGGCGCAGTTTTTCGTCGCGATCGTGACGCTCGCTGAAATCGCGGACGATCCGGGCAAATCCTTGTAGGTCTCCGCGTTCATCTCGTAGCGCCAGCGTAATAACGTTAGCCCAGAATCGCATCCCGTCCTTCCGCAGGTGCCAGCTTTCATTTCCGAAATGGCCTTCGGCTGCGGACCGGGTCAGCTCGCGCTGCGGCTCAGAGCCATTGTTCTCGTCTACAGAGTCGAGAGCGGATACGTGCTGGCCAATGGCCTGATCTTCGGTGTGCTGGTAGATGCGCACCGCTCCCGAGGACCAGGTGACGATATGGCCTTCAACATCTAACAGAAACTGTGCAAGGTTCTGATCGCACGCTGCAGCCTTCGCCACCTCGGCCGGACTATCTGATTCTGTTGCAGGGACTTTATGGCTGACGATTGTCCCCAGGAGCGAATCGAGTTGTGGCGGACCGTATTTGAGAACCCAACTGGCCGACCGGGCCCGGGAGACTTCTGCGGCCAACGCTCCTCCTCGGCCCTGTCCAGAAACAGAACACCTTTGGGGCGTCCAATGTTGGCCCTATATTGCAGGCAGGTCAACGCCGAACCGGGCCACTGATCCATGCTACCACTGGCCGCCATCGGGCTGTCCCGGTTGACCGTATTTCGTCAGGTAGCGGCTACGTTGCGGCGCAGCTCGTGCGGTTTGATGTTCGCTGCGTCCCCCGCTTGACGGGTCCGCAAAGAGCATGCCTTTCTGGATGTGCCGCGGGTGGACTGACAAGCGTACGTACGGAATCCCCAGAAAGGAGTGCATCTCCACGCTTTCGATCTGAAGACAATTGCATCTTTGCTGTCTTACGGCCTTGATGCAGCGATTCAACGCCGCGCGGACCGTCTTGTCGCGATCAAATCCGAAGGCGGTCGCCCGGATGGGGCCGGCCATGAAGAACAATGTCCAGCCAGCACCCGAGAGTTCCTTTTCGAGCTGCTGAGGAGTGAGTGCGTGCTTGAGAGGCATCCAGCCATCCGGATGCGAACCGGCTTCGACCTCAAAGCATCGCGGGCGCAATGCCTCTCGTTCGATAAGAAGGAGCCCTGGCGTGATCATCGGATTCTCCCTTGTTTACCCTTTGGGCTGGCGGCCGTGGGGCCGGGCAGTTGCCCGCCGGCCCCCTGGAACGCGGTAGCCCCCGACTACCTTGCGGCAAGTGAAATCCCGATCTCCGTGCTTATGCTTGCCGGAGACCACTGGCTCCACACGCCGATCCTCCGATGCTTACGCTGGTGCACAATTCGGCCCAGCCCGATATCTGTTGAGCACATTGGCGATAAGCCTGATTTCCGCCGGAAGAGCGTTCGACGCATGACCGGGGGTGGTCAGTTGACGCGGTGCGGTCAGTGTCCCTCCGCGCCAGGACTGCGACGAATTTCGCTCGTCGCGTCGGCCCACCTCCATCACAGCTATCTGACCGTATCTGGTCACCTGACCCATAGCCGCCGTAAGCGAAGACGCGGAGATCGCCTTCGCGCCTCGTTGCGGCGAGCATTTCCGCGAAGTTGAAAGATCGGACAGCCGATTGCTCCCCGCCAAGGCTGAGGAGTACCGGAAAGTCGTTGGTGAATGTCCCGCGATGGCTACGCTGGAGCATCCTGGGGCACCACAGCCCTGATCGCCGGTCGGTCCAAGGAGGACGGACTTGAAAGAGAAGAACACTGGTGTCCGGCAACGGGTGGTGCCGCTGTTGGCGCCTATGACCAAGCACCAACACAGCGACGGGTGCTATGTGACCAAGGCGCGCGGCTTGGCCGTGCTTAATACGCCGCGCTTAAACAAGGGAACGGGCTTCACTGCGGATGAGCGAAAGGCCCTTGGGCTCACCGGTCTGATCCCACCGGACATCAGCACACTGGAGACCCAGGTGGAGCGCGCCTACATCCAGTACGAGCGGCTTCCAGACGCACTAAGCAAGAACATCTACCTGACGGCTTTGCATGACCGCAATGAGGTGTTGTTCTATCGCCTGTTCTCCGAGCACCTGCGCGAGATGATCCCCATCGTCAACGATCTTACCGTCGGGATGGCGATGGAGCAGTATCACCATGAATGCCGGCCGCCGCGCGGTGTGTATCTCTCCATCAACCACGCTGAGGAGATCAAAGAAGCTTTCGCCAACCTCGGTGCTGCGGCCGCAGAGATCGACCTGATCATCGCGACGGACGCCGAGCAGATCCTAGGGATCGGCGATTGGGGCGTGGGTGGCATCGAAGTGCCCATTAGCAAGCTAGCAATCTATACGGCAGCCGGGGGAATCGACCCCACCCGGGTGATCCCCGTGATGCTCGACGTTGGCACGGACCGGCAGAGCCTCCTGGACGACCCGACCTATGTAGGCAACCGGCACCAGCGAGTCCGCGGGGCACGCTACGACACCTTCATTGACGCTTACGTCGATGCGGTGACAGAACTGTTCCCGCATGCGCTTCTGCAGTGGGAGGACTTCGCACCCGCAAACGGCCGCCGTATCCTCGAGAAATACCGCGACCGTGTCTGCATGTTCAACGACGATATGCAGGGCACCGGTGCCATCACGCTTGCGGCCGCGATCTCGGCGGTCCGCGTCTGCGGCACACCGTTGCGAAGCCATCGCGTGGTTATCTTCGGGGCCGGTACAGCCGGTATCGGGATTGCCGACCAGATTCGCGGGGCCATGGTGCGCGAGGGCCTGTCCCCAGAGGCTGCGATTGAGCGCTTCTGGTGCGTCGACCGTCACGGCCTGATCACCAGCGACATGACGGAACTCGGCGAATACCAGTCGATGTATGCGCGGCCCGCGGCGGAATGCAAAAGCTGGCGCCACGGCAGAAATGGAGACGGTATTGGCTTGGCCGAAATAGTGTACCGGGTCAACCCGACCATGCTGATAGGCGCATCGACAGCCCCCGGCAGTTTCACGGAAGCTATCGTCAAGGAAATGGCGGCACATGTCGACCGGCCGATCATCTTCGCGCTCTCCAGTCCATCGGCAAGGGCGGAGGCGAGCCCGGCCGATCTGATGAGTTGGACCGAAGGCAGAGCGCTGGTCGCCACCGGCAGCGCGTTCGCCCCAATCACCTATAAGGGAGTGACGTACGCGGTCGCCCAGGTCAATAATGCCATGTTGTACCCCGGCCTCGGCCTCGGCGCAATCGTCGCACGGGCCCGAAGGATCAGCGACGGTATGTTCGCCGCGGCCGCGGGTGCTGTGTCCAGCCTGGTGGCTGTCCGTCAGCCCGGTGCGTCGCTCCTGCCGCACATTGACGATTTGCGCAGCGTATCCGCCACAGTGGCGATGGCCGTAGTCGAGGCTGCGGAGGCGGAAGGCCTTGCCACCGTCAAAGTCGGCGACATCGTGCAACAGGTGCAGGACGCGATGTGGCAGCCAGAGTACGGTCACGTTGAGGCGTCGTGAGGAGGTTACGGAATCGGTTATGAATGAAGCCCCTAAGATTCAGAAGATAGCCTTCATCGGCGATCACCTGCCGCGCAAGTGCGGCATCGCCACATTCACCTCTGATCTGCTTGCTGCCGTCCAGAGCGCGCACCCGGAAAGCCGCTGCCTGGCGGTGTCGGTCAATGATATTCCGGAAGGATATGAATATCCCGATGCAGTGCGCTTCGAAGTGGAGGAACAAGACCTGTCGTCCTATCTGCGGGCAGCGGACTTCCTCAATATCAGCAATGTGGACGTGGTGTGCCTCCAACACGAGTTCGGAATATTCGGCGGTCCCGCCGGTGGTCATATTCTGGCGCTGTTGCGCGAACTGCGAATGCCCATCGTCACCACGCTTCATACGATTCTGCGTGAGCCGAGGGCCGACCAGCGTCGCGTCATGGAGGGATTGATCTCCCTCTCGACACGGCTCGTGGTCATGGCCGAGCGCGGCAGGGAGATGCTGCACGGCCTCTACCAAGTGCCCCTTGCCAAAATCGATCTGATCCCTCACGGGATTCCCGACGTCGGTTTCGTCGATCCGACTTACTTCAAGGACCAGTTCGGAGTCGAGGGCAAAGTGGTGCTGCTCACCTTCGGGCTGCTTTCGCCCAACAAAGGAATCGAACACGTTCTGGATGCTCTGCCGCAGATTCTGGCGGAATTCCCCGAAGTCGTCTACATCGTCCTCGGCGCCACCCATCCCAATGAGGTTCGGGAGCATGGTGAAGCCTACCGGCTCAGCCTGGAGATTCTGGCCAGGAAAAACAAGATCGACAAGAGCGTCATCTTCTACAACCAATTCGTCGATCTAGACAGTCTTAAAGAGTTCATTGGCGCGGCGGATCTCTATATTACGCCCTATCTCAACGAAGCGCAGATTACGTCAGGCACGCTGGCCTACACGTTCGGTTCCGGTAAAGCCGTAGTTTCCACGCCATACTGGCATGCAGCCGAATTGTTGGCGGACGGCCGCGGTGTCCTGGTGCCATTCGGCGACGCGCCGGCCATCGCGCGCGAGGTGATCGGCTTGCTCCGCGACGATACCCGCCGGCATGCGATTCGCAAGAACGCATTCAAGATCGGGCGAGAGATGGTCTGGAATAACGTGGCCCAGATGTACATGCGTACTTTCGAGTGCTCCAGGCTCGAAGTGGCGGCATTACCGCGAAAGTTCCTCGCCACCAGGACACTCGATCAAAAACCCCGTGAACTGCCGCCGATGAAGCTAAGCCATCTGCAGCGCATGACCGATTCCACCGGAGTCTTCCAGCACGCAGCCTTCAGCATCCCCAACTTTTCCGAAGGCTATTGCACCGACGACAGCGCGCGGGCTTTCATTTTGTCGGTGCTGCTCGACGAGTTGGGCGAGGATTCCGAGCAGGTGCGTGCGATGGCCACCACGTTTGCGGCCTTCCTTCATCACGCCTTTAACCTGCAGACCAAACGATTCCACAACCATCTGAGCTTTGACCGGCACTGGTTGGACGAGCAGGGATCGGAGGACTGCCAGGGACGGGCGCTCTGGGCGCTCGGGGTGGGCGTAGGACGCTCACCGTTCCGCAGTTTTCAGATGATCGCCGGACAGCTCTTCGGGCAGGCTTTGCCGTCCCTGCCGAGCTTTACTTCTCCGCGGGCCTGGGCATTCGGCCTGATCGGCATCAATGAATACCTGCGGCGTTTGAGCGGCGACAGCATGGTCAACCAAGCCCGAGACACACTGACCAATCGGCTCATGGAACGATTCGACGCTAGCGCCCATCCCGATTGGCAGTGGTTCGAAGAGGAACTTTCGTATGACAACGCGAGGCTCGCGCAGGCTTTGATTGTGACCGGGCGGGCCACCGGACAGAGCGCCGTGTTGGAGCGAGGCTTGCGGGCGCTACGCTGGCTCACGGATTTGCAGACTTCAGAGGACGGTCACTTTCGGCCGGTCGGCAGCAATGGGTTCTACCGCCGCGGCGGCACCCGCGCGAATTTTGACCAGCAGCCAGTCGAAGCACAAGCCAGCGTCTCAGCCTGCCTGGATGCCTATTGGGCAACATCGGACACCTGCTGGTACGAACAAGCGCAGCGCGCATTCGACTGGTTCATCGGTTGGAACGACCTCAGCCTGGACCTATACTCCCCGGAGACCGGCGGCTGTCACGATGGCTTGCATGTCGACCGGGTGAACGGGAACCAGGGCGCCGAATCCACCCTGGCCTTCCTGATTGCTCTAGCCGAGATGCGACTGGCGCAGAACATCCTGACTAGCTTCAAGGAGCCACTCGCAGCTGCTAACTAAGCCCTTCCATGTCCATCCATCTCAACCGAACAACCACGATCCTGAAGCCCGATCAATCTCGCGTTCTTCTGCGCCCTTTCAGTCCGGGCGACACCGAGCGGCTCGCCAGAATTATGGAAAGAATCCTGGCCATTCCAGAAGACCAGGTAGCACCGCTGCTGGACGAGGTCTCAGGTGAATTTTCGAAGCGGCACCAACAGATCTATGATCTCTTTCTGGACCGCTTCCATCAGGTTCACGGCCTCTTGTTTGCGGAGGAGGGGCTCTCCCGCGAACGAAAACTGCTGATCGGCGCGTACTTCCTGGCCGAGTACTCGCTGGAGTCCGCCGCACTGTTCAATCCGTCCATCGTTCCGCACCCGGATCAAACGGATCTCCCGGCCGGCGCGATGCGATTTGTTCTGAGTTTGCGCGCCACCGGCGAAGGGCACATTTCGTCGATCACATTCCGGGCCGGGATCATCCACAGTGACCTGCGAATCGAGATTTCACTTGCCACTGGATTCCTCACCGAGCCACGCCAGGTCCCAAATCCTGTTTATGAAAAGCCGCTGTTCGGACGGAAACTCGCGGAACTGGGGTTGGCCGGCGCTTTCACGCGCCGGATCATGGGCCGACTCGGAGAGTCATTCACACTCGAAGAGCTCCGCGCGAGCCTTCAGGCCGAGCAGTTCCGGCTTCCGGATGGTAACAGCCTGGAAGACCAGAACACGGCCCAGGGGATATGGATGTTAGCCCGGTCCAACTACGAAGTCGAGTTCCGGCCGGAATTGCAGATCTCGGAGCGCATCCTCTTCCCGGCCACCCCGTCCCAGCGCAACGGCATCGAAGATGCTCGCTTCGTCTATTTCCACGACGGTGAGGGGCCACCGGTCTACTACGCCACCTTCACCGCCTTCGATGGCAGGGTCGTCATGCCGGAACTGGTTGAGACTGCCGACTTCCTCCATTTTCGATTCAGAACGTTAAATGGACCGGCCGCCGAGAACAAGGGCATGGCGATCTTCCCGCGCAAGATCGACGGCCGCTATGCAATGCTCTCCCGCCAGGACAACGAGAACATCTACCTCATGTACTCCGACAACATCCACTTCTGGAACGAACGCCAGGCGCTCCTCACACCCGCCTTTCCGTGGGAGTTGGTCCAGCTCGGGAATTGCGGCTCGCCCATCGAGACCGATGCCGGGTGGTTGGTCCTAAGCCACGGAGTTGGGCCGATGCGAAAGTACTGCATCGGCGCGTTCCTTCTGGATCGCAAGGACCCAGGCAAGGTGATCGGCCGTCTCCGCGAGCCTCTGATCAAGCCGAACGAAAACGAGCGCGAAGGCTATGTGCCCAACGTCGTTTATACCTGCGGCGCCCTGCTCCACAATGGGCACCTGATCATCCCGTACGGTCTGGCTGATCACGCCACTGGTTTCGCCACCGTTCCGTTATCCGAGGTCATCGCAGGAATGGAGGCTGTCCAATGAAAGTGATCGTGCAACACTCCACGGTGTACCGTTATCCGGATGCGGTGCAACTGGAACCGCACACCTTCCGTTTGCGCCCACGAATGACGACAACACAGCGGCTCCTCACGTTTCAGATGCAGATTCTTCCGGCGCCCGCAGGAGCGACGGAATGCCTGGATCAGGACGGCAATCTCTCTTTGCGTGCTTGGTTTACTTCGCCGACCCAGCAACTAAGCGTACGGAGTCACTTTACAGTCGAACTCGCCCGCGAAAACCCCTTTGACTTCCTGATTCGGGACGAATCACTGAATCTCTCGCTCTGGTATCCAGAGCCGCTGGGTTTGGCTTTGGCGCCGTACCGAACTAACGGACTCGTCAGCGCGACCGTGCGCCAGTTCGCAGAAACAATCGCGTCCAATTCAAAATGGAATACCCTCGCTTTCCTAACGAACTTATGCCAGCAGATCTTTCTGGCGTTTAGGCAAGTGACCCGGGCAGAGGGGCAGCCGTGGACTTCCGGCGAGACTCTGGATCGGATGGAAGGCTCTTGCCGTGACTTGGCGGTCCTGTTCTGTGATTGCTGCCGCGCAGTCGGTATCGCCGCGCGATTTGTCAGCGGATACGAATGTGCCTCCGCGGGGCGCGCGGATTCCTATATGCATGCGTGGGCCGAAGTTTACCTGCCGAGTGCAGGCTGGCGAGGCTACGATCCTTCTCGGGGAATTGTCGTGGCGGACACTCATGTGGCCGTAGCCGCGGCTCTTGATCCCACGCTTGCGTCGCCCGTTACGGGAGCGTATCTGGGCGGATGGCAGTCGCAAATGGAGGCATCGCTGGACCTGCAGGTTCAGCCGGGGCCAACTGCATGACCGTGTCTCGAAAACGAGTGGCCATTCTCTCGCCGGTCGCATGGCGAACGCCTCCCCGGCAATATGGCGCCTGGGAGACGGTCGCCGGCAACATCGCCGAAGGATTGGTTGCACGTGGCTGGGACGTGACGCTCTTCGCGACGAAGGACTCCATCACTCGCGCCCGCCTGCATGCGGTCGTGGACCGCGGCTATGAGGAGGACCCCGACATCGATCCAAAAGTTGCGGAGTACCTTCACATCTCCGAGGCATTCGAGTATGCCGCTGAGTTCGACTTGATCCACAGCCATTACGATTTCATGGCGCTATCCTACTCCCGTTTGGTGAAGACGCCGGTCCTCACGACGATCCATGGATTCTCTTCTCCGCGGATTATGCCGGCCTACCAGAAGTATCGTGACGGATATTTCGTGTCCATCAGCAACTCGGACCGCGCGCGAGGGCTGAATTACATGGCCACCGTGTACAACGGCATCGATCTCTCGTTGTACCCGCTCCTGAAGTTCGCCGGTGATTCGCTGGTATTCCTCGGCCGGATCCATCCGGATAAGGGGGTTCACCTTGCCATCGAGGTTGCTCGTCTGAGCGGACTGCCGCTTCTGATTGCGGGCATCGTACAAGACGCGGCATACTTCCACGAGCAGGTGGAGCCGCACCTCGGCCAAACGATCTGCTACCTCGGACCGGTAGATGTCCCGGGCAAAAACGAGCTGTTCGCGCGTGCCCGCGCACTGCTGCACCTGAATACGATTCCGGAGCGATTTGGACTTGTTTTGGCGGAAGCCAACGCCGCCGGCGTGCCGGTGGTTGCGATGGACCTCGGTTCGTGTCGTGAGGTGATTGAGGACGGACGCACCGGCTTCCTTGTCCATAGTGTCAGCGAAGCCGCACAGCGACTGCGCGACCTTTCCGAAATTGATCGCAGCGTCTGCCGCCAATGGGTTCAGCAACGCTTCTCCATCGAGGCGATGGTGGAGTCCTACGAGCGTGTGTACCAGACAATCTTCGAGCTCGAGGCGGCAAGGCGATGAAACGCGACGTCGTCCGGCGATACTCGGGGAACCCAATCCTCACCAAGGATTCGATCCCTTATCCCGTTGAGACCGTCCATAACGCTGCGGTGGTGAAGCACGGAGGCGAATACGTCATGCTCTTTCGCTCTCATCTGCGCACCGGGCGATCCATCATTGGTCTGGCGCGCAGCGCCGATGGCTTCCACTTCACCGCGGATCCGAAACCATTTCTACGGCCTGCAACGGAGGGCCCCTTTGCCCCTTATGAAGAGTATGGTGTAGAAGACCCGCGCGTGACGCTGATCGAGGGAGAATTCGTCATCACCTACAGCGCCTATTCTCGCAATGGAGTCCGGATCGCCCTGGCCAAAACGAGAAATTTTAACCACGTCGAGAGGATCTCGCTGATTACAGAGGCGGACTACCGGAACGTAGTGCTCTTTCCCGAAAAGCTCGATGGGCTTTATGCGCGCTTGGACCGTCCCCACTCCGAGATTTCCCCATGGTCGATCTGGATTTCCTATTCCCCGGACCTCCGCTTTTGGGGAGACTCCCAGCTCATCATGCGGCCGGAACCATATCACTGGGATGAGATGAAGATCGGACCCGGTGCGCCCCCGATCAAGACGGACCGGGGCTGGCTTTCCATTTATCACGGCGTCTTCAAAACTATGGACGGATCTGTGTATCGGCTTGGGGTCGCTCTTCATGACCTGCTCAACCCTGCGCAACTCCTCGGTATTTGTGATTCCTGGATTCTGCAGCCGGAAGACCCTTGGGAGATCACCGGCTACGTTCACAACGTGGTCTTTACTTGTGGCGCCGTGGCCGAGGCCGATGGGACTGTTAAGATTTATTGGGGCGGCGCCGATACGGTCATGTGCGTTGGTGAGGCGAATCTCGCCGACCTGATCAATTTATGCCTGGATCAAAATAGGCTGCCAACTCGCATCGCTGTTGAGTCCGGAAGGCCGGCCGGGAGCAGAGCGTAGGGAGGAGATCATGACGAGCCAATCGTTTACATTTATCGATCCAGCGGGAAATCAAGCCCAATACACCGTCTACGAAGCGGATCGCCACAATGAATATCACTGGTCAACGGACCATGGCGATAATGGATCTGACGGTTCTTTCGCACAAGCTCAGGATCGAGCGAGAACAGCTCTAAAGTCCAGCATGGCAGCGAGGCGCCGCCGCCCTGATCAAAGGCATCAATAACTTCTTGAGACTGGCTACTTACATCGCGCGGTGACGCTCATAGGCCTTCCAGATCTCCGAGGCTGCTGCCTCGTAGCACTGTCTATCGCCGCAATTCTCCTCACCGAAATCAGTCCGGAACACTTCAAATAGGAGTTCGTGTAGCGTATCCAGGTTTTCAGCCTCCTGGATGCGTGAGAGCAATGCGTCTATCTCGGGATCGTACTCGCCGGTATTGCGCTTGCCATCGAGGTCTATTGGGTTGTGCCGGAAGATGATATCACTCACGGCGCGATAGAAGCTGCCGTATTCCTTCTGAAGAATCCGATGCTGCTGGCGAGCTTCAATTTCGGGATGCATAGTTCACCTTAACAAAGCAAACCGTTCATTGCCCGAATAATGTCCGCTCATTCCCAACAATGGATTCGGCCCGTGTGGTTTCCGAATTCATCGCTATAGTTGGGTTCCGGTTGCACGCGACGGCGTCCGGTCCTTCAGCTTTCGCCGTATGGCTTGGCTGCGCTCGCGCCGAGCTAACTTCGCCCTGCGCTCGCGGTTGAATCGTGCCTTATCTCCGTTGAGGGCTGACATGGTGCCCCAAGGGTACCAGAATTTGCGGAGGGCCATCGGACAAACAGTATCGCTGCACGCATCAAGGCCGCGGTGCAGTCGAACGTCCTTCCGCCCACCCAGCGAGGTCCACACCATTCTTCTATGGTAAGAGGTCGACCTGCCGACCTGCAGCGATTGGGATGTTTGCAGATTCGGTCACACCCAAGAACCCAGAGGAAGTCCGTACCCACCAGATACCGGCACAGTTACGACGGTTCCCCCCAACCAGCTTCGCCTCCCCGTCCGCGCATATCGCACCTATGGCAGCCGCCTGGGTGTCGACTAGGCGGTCAAAGACCGTTCACAAGCACGAAATGGATTTCGGATGGAGAACTTGAGCTTAGAACAGCGCCGATTGGGACCGCGAGATCCGCCCGCCCAAATACCCACCCAGACGGGCAGACGTTTTTCTAATCCAGATGGGCGTTGACGAGATCGGCATCGATTACTGAGACACTCTTCAAAAAGAATAGCTCCTAGGAAATTTTGGGGGTTGATGGGTTGTGACCCGTAGCGCTGCCAAGCGCTGGTTGGATCAATTGTGGCGGCGAACGGGTCTTCTGCTGGCAACGACCTCCTGCTGAACGGACTTCCGCAGCGGATCTGGATTCGTAGCGACACTGGGCGCGACAATCTGATCAAGCCGGTCGTGAACATCGCTCGCTGGCACCAAATAGCGCATCGTCGTCTCCAACGATTTATGTCCCATCCAGTGCTGGACGGTTCGCACATCGAACCCGGACCGGAGCATACGAGTGGCAAACGTCGAGCGGAAGGTCTTCAGATCGAACTTTTCCGAATCCAGTCCCGCGCGCTCGGCGATTGCTTTACATTTGAGCAGCATGTTGTGCTCCCGATGGCCGGTCGGCGACGGGAATACGAAACGCTCACTGTGGAGGTGCGGGCGCGCTTCAAGCAGGTTGGCTAATTGCACCGGAATCGGAATTTCCCTCTCCTCCCAACGCTTGGGTGAGAATCCCAGATGGGGCTTCGAGGTCACTCGAATGGTCCTGAGCCTCAGATTGATATCGCTCCAAAACAGGAAGGCGACTTCTTGCTCTCGAAATCCCGTCAGCAGAAAAGTCGAGAACAACTCTCTCTCGCGATCGGTCGTGACCGCGAAGAACGATTCCAGCTCTTCCTCGGCGTACTCCAGGGGAAGTGGCAATATTCTCTCCGGGAGATGAAGCAGGCGGGTGAGGCCAGCTCTTCCGTTCCTCTTGCAGAACTGCGCGATGATCACCACGTTGTGTAGCACCGTATTCGCCGACATGCCGGACTTCTTCAACTCGACGACGTAATCGTTCAGCTCCTCAATGGATATGGCTTCCAGGGTGCGTCCGTCGAAGTGTTTCGTAAACCTGCCCAGCACGGCGTCGTACTTGCGGTAGGTATTGGGCTTCTTCAGCGTTTTGATCTGATCGAGGTACCGATCCACGAGCCTACGTAGTGGCGGTCCAGTAGTCGCGGCGATCTCCCGGGCTGCATCGCCGACACTTAAGCCCAATGCGCAAGCCTCCAGTTCGTGCTTCTTTCTGCGCTGGGCCTCCATCGCTTGCGCCGCCGTGTTCCCAGCTGGCTGGCGCCGGCGCCGACCGTCCTGCCGCCACTCGACGAAGTAGTCACCGTCGGGTAGAGCAGTCCAGTCGTAATGGCCCGACTCCTTCTTGGGAATCGATCTCAAGGTCCATTTGCCATCGACCTTGACCTGCTTTACGATGTTGACGCGTCCCATGGCACAATCCCAATACCATGGTTCGCAAATGGAAATCAAAAGTCAGACAGTAAACTGGACAGTAAGGCAGGAAAACTGTTGACCTGAAAGGGGATACGCAGGAAGCTGGCATTCTACCACTGAATTACTCCCGCTCGGATTTCCTGCTTAAGTATAACAGAAACATCAGGTTATGAAAATGGAAAAAATGGCCAGCGCCAGATTCTCATGCCAGCAACTTCGATATTGATTCCAAACCAATTAGCCGTGATAAGCAGAGGCCTTCGGTCGAGAAAAGGACACCACAGGGCTGGCTAAAGCGTAGGCCGGATTGCCTCCCTCAGGGGAGTTTCAATTGATTCGCTTGGATTGCGTTTATTTCGAATATGCGGTATACTCCTGATTGGAGGTCACAACTAGTGCTTATGAAGGAACCAGTCACCTTACCGGAGTCCGAAGAGGCGCAAATTCGAGTATTGAATCGGATGCTGCAATTCGGCTCGCCCGCTCTGGTCGGGGCCGATGGGGAACGGCTGGAGCTTCCGGATGCGGTGTACCGGTTGCTGAAGGACATCGCGCG
>Ga0207826_1000112_pt1 | contig 20698 bp, 20 predicted proteins | sample LuqExpMetageno80_FD_187837 | JGI IMG/M metagenome (GOLD analysis project Ga0207826, IMG submission 187837) | Tropical forest soil microbial communities from Luquillo Experimental Forest, Puerto Rico - Sample 80 (SPAdes) | ecosystem: Environmental > Terrestrial > Soil > Tropical forest ... | reverse complement strand
ACAGGCTACCCGCGGTATACGTTCAACGACCTTTTGTTGCTGCTGGCGGATTGATCTCCTATGGGCCGAATTTTGATGACCAATTTCGACGCGCGGCAGGCTACGTTGATCGCATATTGCGGGGCGAGAATCCGGCTGATCTGCCGGTGGAGGCCCCAAACAAATATGAGCTTGCCATTAACCTGAAGACGGCAAAGGCGCTCGGCTTGTCGGTGCCCCAATCCTTACTCGCCCGCGCCGATGAGGTGATCGAATAACGGCAGAATTGCTGCAGGGCGTGAGTCCGCTTGTGACCCATATCGGATATCGCCAGCCGCGGATTGCCGCTGTGTACTGCAAGCCCAAAACCCCATTCCGCCGGTCCTAAATCCCTGCTGTAATTGGCAACGCTGTTGGCGTGGTCCTGACCCTTGGAGAAGGCAATGCGACGACGCGATTTCATTAAAGCAATTGCTAGTTCAGCGGCCGCCTGGCCGCTCGCGGCGCGCGCGCAACAACCCAAGCAGATGCGCCGGATCGGCGTGCTAATGAGCGCGGCAATCGAGACAGATCAGCAGGCCGGTCTCGCGGTGTTCAAGGAAAACCTGCATCAGTTGGATTGGATCGATGGTCGCAATGTGCGGGTCGAAGTTCGATGGGCAAGCGGTGATCCCGCGAAGGCTCGCAAAAACGCGGAAGAATTAGTCGCGCTTCCGGCGGACGTTATCATGGTGACCGGGGCACAGGGGCTCCAAACGCTGTTGCAAACTACACGCTCGGTGCCGATTGTGTTCAACAGCGTCGCCGATCCGGTCGGTAGCGGCTTCATTGACAGCTTGGCGAGACCGGGGGGCAACGCAACTGGCTTTATTCTATTTGACTATGCATTGACCGCGAAATGGGTCGAGTTGCTCAAAGAGATCGCCCCAACCGTCACACGGGTGGCAGTTCTTCGGGATCCCGAACTCACGGCGGGGGTCGGCCAATTCGCTGTGATCCAGTACGTGGCGCCGTCTGTTGGAATGGAAGTGAGCGCAATCAGCATGCGTGATGTCCGGGAGATCGAGCAGGACATCACGAGATTTGCGAGTTCCCCAAATGGCGGTCTAATCTTGACGGGCAGTGCGCTTTCACTAGTGCACCACGATCTCGTCATCGCGCTTGCAGCACAGCACAAACTGCCCGCTGTCTACCACCGACGCTACTTTGTCACGAGCGGGGGCTTAATGTCCTACGGGCCCGAAGTGGATGATCAGTTCCGGGGGGCGGCGCAGTATGTTGATCGCATCCTCAAGGGCGAGAAACCTGCCGACCTTCCGGTGCAGGCACCGACCAGGTACGAGCTTGCAATCAATCGCAAGACGGCCCAGGCCCTCGGTCTCGCGGTCCCGCCATCGTTGCTCGCCCGCGCCGATGATGTGATCGAGTAATTCGGCTGATGTCCGTTTCGACTTGCTTGCGATCCTTACCGGGCGCTGACACAACGGAGTTGCCTGTTTAGAGCCATATTGGCCTACTCCATGGGGCCAGTCGGGAGGCTAGCTTTGTCGATCCGACGCGGCACAATGAGGCGAGCAATCAGGATCTGAACGGCCTGATCATGCTGATTACGTGTCTCGCTGCGTACGCGCACAATTCCTCGATCGGTACGTGAGCGCGATGGAATGACTTCCTCAATCTCGCTGTGAACTTTCAAAATGTCGCCGGGGCGGCACGGGTTTGGCCAACTGATCTCCCCACCTGCGCCGATGATGCCGCCCGCCAACGGCAATCCGGTTTCGACGAGTAAACGCATCGTAATCGCCGCGGTGTGCCAGCCGCTTGCCGCCAATCCACCAAACAGCGTTCCCTTCGCAGCCTCCTCGTCGAGGTGAAACGGTTGAGGATCAAATTGGTAGGCGAATGTTTTGATCTGTTCCGCGTCCACCGAATATGTGCGGGTTACGAACCGTTGTCCTTGAAGCAGGTCGTCAAGGTAGAGCCTTGTGTTCATATTATAGCCTATGGCGTCAGCCATTTCGATCCATATCAATGTTAGCCTTTGCGGGCTCGCCATGGTGGTGCAGTAGACGCGTTGTGTCCTTCAAAAGATCACGCATTGCCATCCAACGCTGCTCGCCCATTAGGTCTAGAAAAGTTTTCTGTGCCTCGTCCCAATGGGGCATGGCGTTCGCGAGCAGTTTTGCGCCCTTCCTTGTGAGTGAGACGATCCGTGTTCTCTGGTCGGTGCCAACACAACTGTGGACGAGTCCATCCCGCTCCAGGGGAGCAAGCGCGCGCGTAATGCTCGTCCGATCCATGACCATGTAGCGTCCGATGGTTGACACCGAAATCTGTGGGCTCCCTTCGATTACACGCAGCAACGAGTATTGCGTGATGTTCAAACCCAAAGGCCGTAGGCAGTCGTCATAAAGACGCGAGGCCGCACGGGTCGCTTTTCTCAGGTCAAAACAAGCACATCGGCTCAGTAAGTCATCCTGCGTCGTCTTCGTCATTAGTTTAGTCCGCTCTCACAGTATCGTGATTGTGCGCCGCACTCGAATGGGTGTGTACTCAACATTAATACGTGTGTACGCAATCAAATCAAGTGGGAGTGGAAATAGGGTAACGGTTCGTGGCGCAAGTCGTATGCACGGCGGATTGTGGCATCGTCGTTAACCCCGACACCGTCCGGGCCTAAGTTGAAAGCGGGATTATTTTTGGTATCACCGCAGCGCTACGGCGAGATTACTCTGAAGAACGGCCGTGTTGAGCAATCCAATTTCGACAGCTACCCTGTGCCGCGGATGAACAAGGCCCCGGAGGTCGAGGTACACATCGTGCAAAACCGGGAGTCTCAAGAGGGTATTGGCGAGATCGATTGAGCAAAGCGAGAGTCTAAATGCCAGGTGGATTGTGTTGGGCCATGTCTGGGCGGCGCGCACCGGTTCTGACTGTTTTCGCATTTGTTTTTGTTTCTTGGGTTTGCGGAGGTGCCGTTGCACAGACCGCACCGCCGCCTTCGGTCTCCGTCGTTCCGGTCGTGAGCCGGCAGATTACGGAGACGGGTACCTTCATCGGACGCGTGACGGCGATCGATAAAGTCGACGTCGTGGCGCGGATTAGAGGCTTCATTGAAGAGCGGACGTTCGTCGAGGGGCAGAACGTCAAGCGCGGCGATCTTCTTTTTCGCATCGAACAGGCGACTTACAAAGCTGCCGTTGAGCAGCAGCAGGCAAGCTTGGCGAAGGCGAAAGCGGTCGAAATCAATACAGCCCTGCAGCTCCGCCGTGGCAAAGGCCTTGTACGCGACGAGACGATCACTCAGGCCTCGCTGGATCAGCGCGAGGCGGATCATGCTGCTGCTGAAGCCGATGTGATGCAGGCGCAGGCCCTGCTCAATCAGGCGGAAATCAATCTCGGCTACACCGAGATCAGATCGCCGATCAATGGCCGGATCAGCCTCGCCAACTTCACGGTGGGTAACTTGGTCGATCCGACGTCGGGTAAGCTTGCGACGATCGTCAGTCAGGATCCCATCTACATCATCTTCCAAGCGAGCCAACGCGACGTTCTAGAGTATAAACACAGGCTCGCCGAATCAGGCGGCAAGACCCAGCACGTCACCGTTCACATCAGACTTCCGGATGGGCGAATTTATCCGCACCCGGGCGTCAGCAATTTCTTGGACGTGCAAGTCGATCCAAACACCGACACGCAGGCAATCCGCGCGCAGGTCGCAAACCCGGAGGGGCTGCTCGTTCCCGGCGGAGTGGTCGGAGTGACCGTCGAGCGCGGTGAACCCCACTCCGCACTGACGCTTCCTCTCTCGGCGGTACAGCTCGATCAGGCTGGCCGCTATGTCCTCGTGGTCGACCCAAGCAACAAAGTCGAGCTGAGACGGGTGAATACCGGGGTGGAGGAAGGCAAAAACGTGGTTGTGTCGAACGGCCTCAAAGAGGGCGAACTGGTCATCGTCGAAGGAATTCAGAAAGTCCGGCCAGGTCAGGTCGTGGCCGCGAGCCGATTACCGGAAAACTGAACGATGTTTTCCAATCTGTTCATCGATCGGCCGCGGCTCGCATTCGTCGTATCGATCGTAATCACCCTCGCAGGCATCATCGCGATCACGGCGATCCCGGTCGCGCAGTTTCCGGACATCGTGCCGCCTCAGGTCTCGGTCACTGCCACCTATCCGGGCGCCGATGCGGAAGTAGTCGAGACGACCGTTGCCCAGCCCATCGAGCAGCAGATCAATGGCGTCGACAATGCGCTCTACTACCAATCCGCCAGCGGAAGCGACGGTAGCTACAATCTCACGGTGACGTTCGCTCTGGGCACCGATCCGGACATCAATACGGTCAACGTCCAAAACCGCGTCAGCCTTGCGACGCCGCAATTGCCAAGCGAAGTCGTGCGCTCGGGCCTAACCACCCGCAAGAAGTCTGCAGCGTTGCTGCAGATCATCAATATCTATTCGCCAAATAAGACGTACGACGCGCTCTATCTCAGCAATTATGCGACCATCAATATCATAGATACCCTGGCGCGGATAAAAGGAGTCGGGCAGGCGACGCTGTTCGGACCGCTTGATTATTCACTACGCGTTTGGCTCGACCTTGATCGTTTGAACGACCTCAATCTGACGCCGAGCGACATCGTAAATGCCGTCCAGGGACAGAACATCCAGGCCGCACTCGGCCGCGTCGGTGCCGCGCCTCTGAGCAAGGACCAACAGGTTCAGCTCACGATCAAGACCAAGGGGCGTCTGACCAGCCCGGACGAATTCGCCCACATCGTCGTACGAACCGAACCGGATGGCTCGGTCGTACGCGTCAGCGACGTGGCGCGCGTTGAAATGGGCGCGAAGACGCAGGACCGATACAGCCGCTTCAATGGTGCGCCGGCAGCGGCGATCGGGATTTACCAGACCCCCGGATCGAACGCGGTCGACGTCAGCAAACATGTTCGCGAGGCGATGGCCGCGCTCGCGAAGCGCTTTCCGGACGACGTCGCATACAACGTCTTCTATGACGCGACGGTCTTCGTCACCGCCACGATCGAAGAGGTCATATGGACGCTCGGCGAAGCCATCGTGCTCGTCGGGCTCGTGGTATTTTTGTTTCTCGGCCGGCTGAGAACGACGCTCATTCCGTTGATTGCCGTTCCGGTGTCTATCGTCGGCACGTTCGCCGTGATGTTTTTGCTTGGCTATTCAGCGAACACGGTCTCGTTGCTTGCCCTCGTGCTGGCCATCGGGATCGTGGTCGACGATGCGATCGTGGTGGTCGAAAATATCGAGCGCGTGATCGAAGAGAATCCGAATCTGCCTGTCTCCGACTGCTGCAAGAAGGCGATGGCGGAAATCACGGGCCCGATTCTCGCCATCACGCTTGTTCTGCTTTCCGTCTTTGTCCCCGTAGCATTCATTCCGGGCATCAGTGGTCAGCTGTTCAGGCAATTTGCCGTTGCGGTCTCAGTGTCGATGCTGTTGTCCGCGCTGAATGCCTTGAGTTTGAGCCCAGCGCTGTGCGCCGTGCTTTTGAAGCATGGGCAGGCCACGCGTGGTCCGATGCGTTATGTGCTACGCGGCATTGAAGGCGCCCGTAACGGCTATGTGGGCCTCGTCGCGCGTCTTGCACGCGTGTCGATCGTCGGAGTCATCGTGGTCGGCGGCGTCCTGGCCGGCTCGGCATGGCTTTTCGGCAAGACGCCTAAAAGTTTTCTGCCCGAAGAGGACCAGGGCTCGATCTTCGCCGCTGTACGGTTGCCCGAAGGCGCATCGCTCAATCGCACAGAGGACGTCGTTAAACAAGTCGAAGATCTCACACGACCGGTTCCCGGAGTCGAAGGTGTGCTTTCGATTGTCGGCTTGAATTTCATCGATTACGTTACCTCGTCGAACCAAGCCTTTTTCGTCATCCGACTGAAGCCATATGAGAACCGGACGGACCCCGCTCAATCCGCGGGAGCCATCATCGCTCGTTTGCGACCGCAATTCGCGGCCATCAAGGGAGCCGTCGCTTTCCCGTTCAACATTCCGCCGATCCTAGGGCTTGGGAATACGGGTGGCTTCCAGTTCGTCCTTGAGGCGCTACAAGGGCAACCCGCGACCGAAGTGGCGGCCGTGCTTCGAGCGCTTTTGGTCTCAGCGAACGGAAGCCCGGCGCTTGCAGGTGTGTTCAGCACATATGCAGCCGATACGCCGCAAGTCTATCTCGATATCGATCGAGACAAGGCGCAAGTTCTTGGCGTGAAGATCACAGACATCTTCAACGCGCTGCAGTCCACCCTGGGCAGCTACTACGTCAACGACTTCAACGTCTTCGGCCGCACGTGGCAGGTGAACGTGCAGGCCGAGACGCCATTTCGAGCCAAAACCACCGACATCGATCAGATCTATGTGCGGAATGCACAAGGCGGCATGGTCCCGCTCCGGGCGGTGGCATCCGCGAAGATCGTCCAAGGACCGCAGACAGTGGTTCGTTACAACGGCTATAGAGGCGCCATTGTGAATGGTGCTCCAAAGCCAGGCTTCAGTTCTGGGCAGGCGCTCGCTGCCATGGAGGGCGTGTCCGACGTGACGCTGCCGGCCGGATATGCCTTCGAATGGACCGGTACCGCCCTGCAGGAAAAGCTGGCGAGCGGACGAACTGCTCTCGTGCTTGCGCTAGCGATCCTGTTCGCCTACCTCTTCTTGGTCGCGCTTTACGAGAGTTGGAATATCCCGATTCCCGCGCTCCTGTCGGTGAGCGTCGCGGTCCTTGGCGCGATCGTTGCTGTCGTGATTGCAGGGCTAAGCCTCGACGTCTACGCCCAGATTGGGCTGGTCGTGCTGATCGCGCTCGCCGCAAAAAATGGCATATTGATCGTTGCCTTTGCGGTCGATCAGCGGCAGTTCGGCAAAGGCATCAACAACAGTGCGATTGAGGCTGCCGGACTGCGATTCAGGCCGGTGATGATGACCAGTTTCGCGTTCATTCTAGGGCTTCTGCCACTGGTCATCGCTCATGGTGCGGGCGCCGCGACGCGTCACGCGGTTGGGATACCGGTGTTCGGCGGGATGATCGCGGCAGCAGCGGTCGGCATATTTATCATCCCCTTGCTCTACATCCTGGCTGAGCGGATGCGCGAGTTCTCCAGCAAAAGCGGCCCAACCAAGACGGCTTCCGCGCGGCCGGGTGGTGTCGTCGCGGATGATTTTTCGAGCTAGCGGCGAACAAATAGCTGCTCAGAGGAGCCTTCAGGTGTCCATTCCTCCCGATCTGAAATGCGAAGAATGCGGAGAACCAATTGGCAGGCTCGTATCGCATTCGCAAGATCGCCTTGAGCCACTTCAATTGGAGATTGTCTGCCCGGAGTGTGTCGAAAGGATTGCGAGGAGCATGGCCATCACGCTCGATTCCGAGACTAGTTGGGGAAGGCTCATTGCCAAGCTGAAGGGTAGGCGATGACCGATCAACAGAGAGTCGCGGCGACTATGTCGATTCCATATGCCAGAAATTAATCCCGCACGTCAGATTCTGGCACGCGGGTTCGTTTTGGTAGTCGCCAGATGGATCTGGGCGAGATGATTGAGCGAAGCAAACAAGAGCTTCGTTAGGAATGTTGCTCGGCGTGTTTTTTGGATGCGTGTTCGTGATGCTCATTGGCGTGAAGAGCATGTCCGTGCGCGATCGTGGAGTGGTGTGCGGCCTTCTCGTGGTTCCCAGACTTGTGATGCTTAGCTGCTTCGCGGCATGTTCGTGGTGCTGTGCAGCCTTCTCATGATGCTCGTGAATTTGAGAAGTGTTCATGCAAGCCTCCCTTGGTTTTATGGGAACCGCAATGCTTTCATTGCGACGTGACGGACATGTGACAGCCCCTCAGTTTGAGCGCGAAGGGTAAGGGTGCCGCTGGAACTGTTCGCTCGTGCACCGACTGCGGCACTGCCGGTCGTTGGGGGGCCCGGCTAGCGTGGTGGAATTTCGTATCGCCAACATACAACTTGATTTTGCAATGCCAGTCCGAAGCCTAGCTGATCCGATTCTGGTTGTTGCGCTATTGGCCCTAAGCCGACCTAGCCGCGCATTGCCTTATTGGTCCGCTTGTGGCCCATACTCGTGGCGTAAGTTCTTTTGGTTCAACACCGGCTACTTCGTAAAGGAGGACGGTCTATGGAGCTGCTACAAGCGCTGGACCGATTTCTCGCCGAGAATGTGAAAGGTGTGTCCATCGACGCCCAAGCCGTTCTGGCGCATGTCATTCGACCGCCCAATTACGATGACGTCTCCTCGGATGGCGGAACCGAGGGAAGTAAGGTGCTGTTCGAGCCGGTGCAACCGCCCGGCGTCCCGTACTCTCTGGATGTCCGCGCGTTCCAGGCCGTCCTGGACGCTGCGTTGAAAGACGTCGTTGCAGGCTACGTGGCGCAACTCCGTCGGTCCGGCCAGATCCTATTCACCAACGCATGGGCATACGCCATACGAGGCAGCGAGCTGTGGAGCCAAGATATACCTATGCATGTGGCAAGCGTGAGCAAGCTCATGACCGCTATGGCTATGAAGGTGCTCTTACGAGATAACAAAATCTCGCCGGACGCCCAGATCATTAATTATTTGCCGGACTATTGGGCGAAAGGGTCCAATATCGAACACATAACCTTCCGGAACCTGTTCAACCACACCAGTGGCCTCTCGGCGAATTATCTCGTCGACTTCGACATGATGAAATCGGCGATCGCCGGTGGCATCAATCTCAATGATCTCGGGCAGTACAACTATCAAAATTTGAACTACGGGCTGTGCCGGATGGTCCTCGCGGTCATCAACGGAAACATCAACAAGGACTTATATTGGGGGGTTCTAGGCTTGCCCGACCCCCTCTCGTTGAATGACCAAATCTGGGAGTTCGTGACCATCGCCGCCTATGAGGCATATCTGCAGGCCAAGGTGTTTGAGCCCTCTAATGTGGGCGGCGCCACACTCGATCATCCGCCCGGGTGCGCGCTGGCTTACCAGGGACCACCCGACAATATTGGGCCCGGCTGGAACTCGGGTTCCCTGCAGCAGAGCTGCGGCTGCGACGGCTGGCATCTCTCCGTCAACCAGTTGCTCAATGTGATGGGCGAATTCCGCCGGGGCGGCGGCATTCTGACACCCGACGACGCGCAGGCCATGCTCGACGACGGCTTTGGCGTCGACCCGTTTATCGACGGTGAAGCACTTCCTGCCGCCCTGACTACGCTCGCCGGTAATGTATACTGCAAGCCCGGCGACTGGCACGATACCAACAACCGGGACGAACAAAGCCTCGCGTTTTTCTTGCCGCAGGACATGGAGCTCGTGGTGTTCGTTAATTCAATGGTCGATGGGCAAACGGGGCCACCAAACAACAAATTCCGCCAGGTCGTGAAGAAGGCGTACCTCGACAGCCTGGTGCCGTCACCACCTCATCTGTAGAAGTCTCCGCGGAACACGTGTCGCTCGAACGCGTGCACGACGAGTCGCAACGCGGCGCACGCGACGCTCAATCGCAGCCACATCGGCCATAGGGCGCATGAAGCGGAAGACACGCGGACCAACTTCGAGCTTTTGATCAATCTCAAGGCCGCGAAGGCGCTCGACCTCACCGTGCCGCAGACGCTGCTCGCCACCGCCGACGGCGGACATCGAGCCTAATTGAAATCGGGCGGCATTCCACCATACATAGGTCCATCATAGACGGGCCCACCATACACGGGTCCACGATACACGGGCGTTCCACCCATATCGACGGGCGGAGTGATGTCCGCCGCGAAGCAGGCCGTCGAAATTAGTAGAAATGCAGTTCCGAGAAGCCATCTCATAATTCCTCCTAGCCTCATCGAGAGCCGCGGCTTTGGTGTCCTGTGATTTCGAGGCGATCGCCGCATGATCACTCACCCAGCATCGTGAGGCCACAAGCATACGCGCGCCCTCTTCGATGTAAACATCACTGATGAGGGACGTCGCACACCCGTTTCCGCACATGGCCCTTGGCAGAAGTGGCGGCATCGGCGTGCTGAGTCCGATCTCAGGGGCAAAGCGGACGTGCGCTCTCAGGCCGGCGATGGCGCCTTTTGACCCAAAGCGGACATTTTGAAGCCCTTTCAACTCACCGACGCTAGTTGGTACGATGCCGCGTCCAAGCCTTGGGGGCGATAATGCGGCGCCGCGATTTCATCAAGCTTGTTGGCGGGTCGATTGCGTGGCCGAGTGCAGCGCGGGCGCAACAAGGCGAGCGGACGCGGACTATCGGCGTGCTCCTGCCAATAGCTAGGGACGATCCGGACTATCAGCCCTGGATCACGGCGTTCAGGGAGACGTTGCGAGAACTGGGTTGGGTCGAGGGTCGCAACGCGCGATTCGATATTCGTTGGGCTACGAGCAATCCCGCTGAGATTCGCAAGCAGGCTTCGGAATTAGCCGCACTTGCGCCGGACGTCATCCTAGCGCCGGGCACGAGCACCGTCGGGCCGTTGATGGAGGCGACGCACACCGTGCCCATCGTGTTTCCGATCATCGCCGATCCAGTGGCTGGCGGCTTTGTTGACAGTTTGGCGCAGCCAGGTGGCAACGCCACCGGTTTCATGCTTTTTGAATACAGCATCAGCGGAAAATGGCTGGAGTTGCTCAAGCAGATCGCCCCTAGCGTGAGGCGGGTAGCGGTCTTTGGGGATCCCGATACAGCCACGGGCCCGGCCCAGTTCGGGGTCATTCAGGCGGTTGCGCCGTCGCTCAGAGTGGAAGTCAGTTCATTTAACAAGCGTGGGGCTAGCGACATCGAGCGCGCGATCACGACCTTTGCGCGATCCCCAAATGGCGGTCTGATCGTGACCGCAGGCGGACCTGCGTTCCTTAATCGCGATCTGATCATCACACTTGCAGCGCGGCACAGGCTACCTGCGGTCTATTTTGATCGTGCCTTCGTTGCCGCCGGCGGCCTAATATCGTATGGGCCTGAGCGAACTGACCTGTATCGCCGCGCCGCTGCGTACATTGACCGTATCTTAAAGGGCGAGAAGCCAGCCAACATGCCGGTACAAGCGCCGACGAAATATCAGCTTGTTATCAACCTCAGGACGGCCAAAGCGTTGGGGCTGGAGGTGCCGCTTCATCTCCAACAGCTCGCAGACGAATTGATCGAATAAAGAACGCCTGTGATATCCGCTTTTGGCGCTTAGTGGACATTCGGTTTTGCACTGCACATGCTTATGACCCGAAGCGGTCATGCCGACGATGGAACTCACTCCGGCTTGATAGTCGCGAGTGCGGATAACCCTGCCCCCCAAGCGATAGCGAGCGAGACTGGATCTGCGATGGCAAAAGACTCAACGCCCTTACCCAAGAAGATTGCGATTCCACAGCCGGCGAATCCCGACAGACGACAAGAGCCGCTGCCCTGGCACCGGCCGAAGCCGGCCGACGAGGACCCCGATGCGCCTTCGCGAATAAGAGCAATTCTCGAGAGTGCAAGCTATGTCCTGCCCGAGCAGGATCTAGCTTTCCTGGCGCGCGACGACGCGCGCGGCGTACGCCTGCAGATCGAGTACCTCAAGCCAGAGACCTTGCTCCAGGAGCACGCCATTCGCGATACCGTGGTAGTGTATGGCAGCACGCGAATTACGGAACCCGCCGCGGCGCGACGATGTTTAGAGGCGCTGCGCCAAGCTCTAGAAACGGATCCCCGCAATGCCACCCTGATTCGCAAGTTCGCTGTGGCCGAGCGGATTTTGGCGAAGAGCCGCTACTATGAGATCGCGCGCGAGTTCGGACGTTTGGTAGGCAGCTGCTGCAATAGCGATGGGTCTCGCCTGGTGATCATGACCGGTGGTGGACCGGGGATCATGGAAGCCGCAAACCGTGGAGCCTTCGACACCGGCGCACCGTCCGTCGGTCTGAATATCAATCTGCCACACGAGCAATATCCTAATCCCTACATTACACCAGAGTTGTGTTTTCGATTTCACTACTTTGCGCTGCGCAAGATGCATCTGCTGCAGCGGGCGAAGGCACTGGTCGCCTTCCCGGGTGGTTTTGGGACGCTCGACGAAGTGTTCGAAGTCTTGACCCTGGTGCAGACGCGCAAGATCAAGCCGGTTCCGATTGTACTGGTCGGACGAGAGTATTGGCGTCGCGCCGTAGACGTCGAGTTTTTGGCCGACGAAGGTGTGATCGACGCTGAGGATCGCGAGCTATTCTGGTTCGCCGAAACGGCGGATGAGATTTGGAACGGCATCCTGGAATGGTACGACGCATGCGGGCCGGGCTGGGCCTGAGGGTGATCGCCTCAATCGTTACGCTTGTACCGACTTACGCAGGAGAAATGGTTTGAGACTGTCATTTCATGGGGCTGATCGCGATGTCACAGGGTCATGCCACCTTGTCGAATGCGCCGGCCGGCGAGTTTTAATCGATTGTGGACTCTATCAAGGCAGCCGTGAACTCGCCGAGGAGAATGCCGGTGACTTTGGTTTCGATGCCGCCAGCGTGGACTTTGTGCTGCTGACGCACGCCCACCTCGATCATTGCGGGCGGCTACCGCTACTGACCAAGCGTGGGTTTCGCGGTGAAATCATCGCGACCGGCGCCACCCGCGAACTCGCCCGGCTGGTCATGCTCGATGCCGCGCACCTGCAGGACGAGGCGCGTTCAAATTCGCATCGGCCGCGACACGGCGCAGATGACAAGCCAGCGGAGCCTTTGTTTACGGTGGCCGATACGCTCAAGTGCCTGGAGTCATTCAAGCGTAGTGTACGCTATGGCGAACCGATCGATTTCGCCCGAGGCATCCGCGCGACTTTTGTGGACGCCGGACATATTCTTGGCTCGGCCAGCATCCTCCTTGAACTGACGGAAGCCGACCGCACCTTGCGGCTATTGCTTTCAGGCGACCTCGGCAACGGCACAGACCCCTTGCTTCTGATGCCGGCACCGCCGCCGCGCGCGGATGTGGTCGTAATCGAGACAACATACGGCGATCGACCGCACAAGCCGATGGACGCGTCGATCGACGAACTGTACAGCGCGATTTCCGACACGTTTGAGCGCGGCGGCAACGTCATCATTCCGACCTTCGCCCTCGAGCGCGCACAGGAGCTCCTCTTTCTGCTCAACCAGGGGATCGAAAAAAGCCGATTGATGCCGTCAATGCAGGTCTTCCTCGATTCGCCCATGGCTATATCGGCGACCGAGATCTTTGCTCGTCACCTCGAATACTTGCAGCCCGAGGCCGTTCGGCTGTTCCGGGAGCGCCGCGACCCGTTCGCGCTGCCCGGCCTGCGCTTCACCTGCGAAAGGGTGGAATCGGTGGCGCTGAACAATGTCCGCGGCGGGGCGGTCATCATGGCTGGATCCGGGATGGCCACGGGAGGACGGGTGCGCCACCACCTCAAACACAATATCTCGCGCGAAGAGTGCAGCGTGATTTTCGTCGGCTTTGCCGCCAAGGGAACGCTGGCGCGGCAGATCATTGATGGCCAAAATCCGGTGCACATTCTTGGGGACGATATTCCGGTGAGAGCCAGGATCCACACGATCAACGGGTTCTCGGCCCACGCCGATCAGGCCGAGCTCTTGAAATGGCATGGGCATACAGGTGCGGCGCGCACGTTCCTAACCCACGGGGAGGAAGGCGCCATGCAGGCGTTCGCGTCGCGACTTGGCAAAACGCAGGTCCGAATGCCCAGGCTTAATGAAAGCTTCGATATATAGATACGCGAGCGCATATGCGCACGCTGCGGTGGGTTGGGCGTCGTCCTCGACGAGACGGCCAACCGGGCGGCGCGGCAGCGCATCTCGATGCGCCGGAGGCGGCTCCGCGTCTATGTGATCCGCACCGACGAGGAGAGGATGATTGCGCAAGACACGGTTAGCCACATCAGTGCGACCGCATGGTAGTCCCGCGTCGGCCCATCGGCGTTAGTTGCGCGCGGTTGTGGCGCTTCCTGCGTCATTCATGCAGAAGAAACCGCTCCACCGCTTTGGCGAAACCTTCATTATCGTAGGAATCGGTCACCACGCTCGCTTGCCGCTGCACTTCTTCCGATGCATTGCCCATCGCAATCGAAAGGCCGGAGCGTTTAAACATCAACACGTCGTTCGGCTGGTCCCCGATGGTTGCGATCTCGCTCGCCGGGATCTCCAATACCCGCGAAAGATAGCCGAGAACGAAACCCTTGTTGGCATCCTGATGTGTCACGTCGAGGTAATAGGGCTGCGAGCGGGCCGCAGTGGCGCGCGCTCCGAGTGCGCGCCGCACATCGGCTTCGCAGGCGCCGACGCGGGGGTATTCATCGCTGACGCCAACGATCTTGACCGCTCGCGAGAGAAACTCGTCGGCAAACACACCGACCACTGTTGGCCGGAATTTGACCGTCCAGGCTTCACGTTGGACATGCGGCGCCTTGGCGTCGCGGATCAGCCAGTCGTTGCCAGCATAGACCCAGCCGTCGAGGCCGTGCTCGACGATCAACTGGAGCGCTCGCGTCGCAACATCAAAGGACAGCGTGCGCTCCTCGATGACCGACAGATCCGGACGAACGAATAGGCCGCCGTTGAATCCGGCAATCGGCGTTGTGATCTCCAACGGCGTAATCAGCATAGCCATCCCTTTGGGCGGCCGCCCGCTCGTGATCGCGAAGCGAATGCCCCGGTCGTACAACCTGTGTACCGCCCTTCGCGCGCGCTCAGTCAGCACCTTGTCATGCGTGACCAACGTGCCGTCCACATCGGCGAGCAACAGCGAGATTTTTCGCGCAACATCGGTCAACGTCACGTCACCTCGGCTGGGATTCGGCTGCGCGCATCGCCTGGCGGCGTAGGTTGGCGATTGCGGCCGCATAATCATGCGATTTGAAGATGGCCGAACCGGCGACGATAGCGTCGGCGCCGGCCGCCACCGCATCACCGGCGCTTGTGCCGTCCTGCCCGCCGTCCACCTCGATCCAGGGATCGAGATTCTTCGCCTGACACAGGTCGCGCAGCTCGCGGATCTTCGGCAACATCTCGGGCAGGAACTCCTGTCCGGCGAATCCGGGATTTACCGTCATCACCAGCACCACGTCGCAAAGGTGCAGCACGTGCTGAACGAGCGAAACGGGGCTCGCCGGATCGAGCACCACACCGGCCCTGCGCCCGAGCGCACGGACCCGCGAGAGCACGCGATGCAGATGGATCGTTGAAGCAGCCTCGCACTGTACGAGCAGATGATCGGCACCGGCGGCGGCGAAATCGGCGAGGTAGCGTTCCGGCTCGACGATCATCAGATGCACGTTGAGCGGCTTCTTCGTCGCGCGGCGCACCGCCTCCACCACTACCGGCCCGAACGAGATGTTAGGTACGAACCGTCCATCCATGATGTCGACGTGGATCCAGTCAGCGCCCGCCGCATCCACGGCCTTTACCTCTTCGGCAAGCCGTCCGAAGTCGGCAGACAGGATGGAGGGAGCGATCACCAAGCGTCCCATACGGTTGCATCCGCTATTGACGATCACCGAGAATGAGGCGTTCGATCGCGTAAGCGAAACCTTCGGAGGCGTTGCTGTCAGTCACGAACTTGGCTTTGCTCTTCACCGTCTCGTCCGCGTTGCCCATAGCGATTGCCACTCCAGCCCGCCGGAACATGGGGAGATCGTTTTCCATATCTCCGAGCACCGCGACATGCTCCAGCGGGATGGAGAGCCGCGCCGCAAGCGCGCTTACGAAGGTGCCCTTGTTTAGGTCCGGAGGCGTGACGTCGAGATAATAAGATTGCGAGCGGCTCACCGAGGCGGCGCCGGCGAGCTCTCCGCGCAACTCTGCCTCGCAGTGCGCTAATGCGGCGAAATCCTCGCTCACCCCGACGATCTTGGCGGCGCGATCGAGATGGGAAGATAGGTCGGCCACGACAGTCGGTTCAGTCAGAATAGTCTTCACCTCGTGTTGGACGTAAGCTCCACTTCGACCAAGCACGAGCCACTGGTCTGCCGTAAAGAGCCATACATCGATGCCGCAGCGCCGCATAAAACCGACGCTGCGCCGCGCCGCGGGCTCGGCAATAAGGTGGATTTCGATTAGCTCGCCATCGGGCTTGACCTGGGCCGCACCATTGAATGCACCGAACGGAAGCTTCAGCGATAGCGGCTCGATCAACATCCGCAAGCCGAACGGGGGGCGGCTGCTCGTCAACGAAAAGCCGATTCCTCTCGCATGCAATTTCTGCACGGCCTCGATGCTCGCCGCGGTTAGCCGTTTGTCAGGTGTAACCAAGGTGCCGTCCACATCTGAGATCACGAGAGCGATCACGTGATTGTCCTTAAATCGGCCGGGAGTAACTTGGCGCCTCTTAGTTGAGCAATGATCCGCTCAACGATCTGTTTTGGGTGTGCATCGATCGAAACGATAATGGGCTGCTCGTCGGCCTGCGGCTCTTCCAGCGTATCAAATTGGCTGTCCAGCAGTGAAGGCGACATAAAGTGGCCATGACGCAGCGATATTCTCAACTCGATCTGCTCGCGGCTACCCTTTAAATATACAATGCGGACATCGCGCGCGCCGTTCACCAGCACGTCGCGATATTTACGTTTGAGCGCAGAACACGCAATCACCATGCGCTTGTTTTGCCGGCGTGCGTCAGCGATCGCTGCTGCGATGGCACGCAGCCATGGCCAGCGATCCTCGTCTTGGAGCGGGTGCCCAGCATGCATCTTGGCGACGTTTTTCGCTGGATGAAACCAATCTCCGTCTTCATAGGTCCAGCCCAGCCGTATCGCGAGCAAGGAAGCGATCGTGCTTTTGCCGGAGCCGGAGACACCCATGACAATGATGAATGCCGTCTCTGGTTTGGTTTTATCAGGCGCCATTCGGAGCTTCCGGGGCGGCGGCACAATCCATGAGCCAAACGAGGCTTCCGTTTGAATGCGCGCGCCCGGCCGGCAAATCCGCGCCCGCGAGCACACGGCCAACAGTGCCGCGTTTGCTCTCACCACTAATGAGAAACAACATCTCGCGGGTGGCCGCCAGCACTGGAAAGGTCAGTGTCACGCGCGGTACGAAAGGTTCAAGCGCAGGGTCGGGGACATCGACCACCCATCGCTGCTGCTCGTCCAGCTGCACATGGTTTGGAAACAGAGAGGCCGTATGCCCGTCACGGCCCATTCCCATCAGAACAATATCAAAAAGCGGTCGTTCTGGTTTGATTCGTGCGGCGCCGTAGAACCGCTGCAGTTCGCCCTCATACGCCCGGGCCGCGTCAGCGACGCTCTCAAGATCCGTTGGAATGGTGTGGATCATCTCCTCGCGCACCGGCGCTCGGTTTAGCAATAAGCGTTGTGCCATTCCGGCATTGCTGCGCGGATCACTCGGCGGAACGAACCGGTCGTCGCCCCAGAACCAATGGATGCGACCCCATGGGAGCGCGGACCGGAACGGCTCGCTTGCCAGAGTTCGGTACAGCCGTTCCGGAGTCGATCCGCCGGCAAGGCACACTGCGAGTCGGGCGGAGCGTTGTGCAAGATGACGCTCGATCCGCTGCGCAGCCTCTTGGGCGACGGCGTCGGCGTCTCGCACGATCTGCAATTCGCGGCGGCCCCGGTTCATGTCTACGCCTCATGCAATCGTGCGCCAGTGGCGGCCATCACGGGAGAGCAGTTGGTCCGCTTCTGGCGGGCCTTCGGTGCCCGCTTTGTACATCCCGAGCCCGTGCGCCCCGGCATTGCGCCACATGTCCAGAAACGGCTGAACGATGCGCCATCCCGCTTCCACGCCGTCGGCGCGCTGGAACAGGATGGCGTCGCCTAGCATGCAGTCGTAGATGAGCGTTTCATATCCGGTGCTCGGCGCGGCGTTGAAGAAATCTGCATAGTTGAACGTCATGCCGACGCCTTTGATTGCAATGGTCGGCCCTGGAATCTTCGCGTTGAATTGCAGATCGATGTACTCGTTCGGCTGGATGTTCAGCACCAGAAAGTTCTGCGCCAGGCGTTCGACGGGTGTATTGCGAAACATGGCGACCGGTGCTTGTTTGAACTTGATTGCGACTTCGGTCCGCCGCGTCTTCAGCGCTTTCCCAGTTCGCAGATAAAATGGAACGCCCGCCCAGCGCCAATTTTCGACCATCAGCTTGAGCGCGACGTAGGTCTCGGTGGTGCTTTCGGGCCTTACATCGGGAGTGTGTCTGTACTCTTGCACCTCGCAGTTAGCGATCCGACCACCGAGATATTGAGCGCGCACCGAGTCCCGTAAGACCTCAGCTTCGCTCGGCACCTTCACTGCATAGAGCGCGTCCGCCTTCTCCGAACGCACGGCACGCGCATCGAAGCGGGCTGGCGGCTCCATGGCGACAAGCGACAATAGTTGGAAAAGGTGGTTCGGCACCATATCGCGCAAAGCGCCGGTTACATCATAGAATTTGCCTCGGCGATCGACGGTAAGTGTTTCAGCGACAGTAATCTGGACATGGTCTATGTGATCACGATTCCATATTGGCTCGAACAGACCATTAGCGAAGCGCAGCACCAGAATATTCTGTACCGTCTCTTTTCCGAGATAATGGTCAATTCGATAGATTTGATGCTCGCTCAAGACTTTCAGCAAATCATTATTGAGCGCCTGCGCACTGACGAGATCGGTGCCGAACGGCTTCTCGATGACGATCCGGCGCCACCCGCCATTCTCGTGCGCGAGACCCGATCGCCCGAGGTGGCAGCCGATCGGTGCAAACGCCGCTGGCGAGGTCGCCAGATAGAAAACGCGGTTCGACGGTCCTGCGCGGGAGGCCTCAATGTGGGAAAGCTCATTCGCGAGCCGCTCGTACGTCGTCGGATCGGACGCATCGCCTGCTACGTAATGGGCCGAGCTCAACAGCCGGCTGGCAAGTCCTTCGTCTACGGTAGCGGTTGCGAACCGGCGCAGGCCTTTCGTCAAATCGGCGCGGAAAGCATCCGCCGACATCTCGCCGCGCGACACGCCGACTATAGTAAAGCCATCCGGTAGCAATTTCCGGGCGGCCAGGTTGTACAGAGCAGGGACCAGCAGCCGATGCGTAAGATCACCCGAAGCGCCGAAGATCACGAACGTGCAGGGCTCTGGCAGCGGAGGCGATGGGGAGTCGCTCATGTGGGCGCCCTGGGCTCGATGTGTCCACCAAAGCCTTTGCGCATCGCAGAAAGGATCTTCTCCGCGAATGTATGCTGGCGGCGCGAGCGGAAGCGGGCAAAGAGCGCTGAAGATAGAACGTCGGCAGGGACCGCTTCGGCGATAGCGGCCTCGATCGTCCAACGCCCTTCTCCGGAGTCCTGGACGAACCCAGAAAAATTCGTCAGAGCCGCATCTTCGGCCAGCGCCGCGGCCGTGAGGTCTAACAGCCAGGACGTGATGACGCTTCCCCGCCGCCAAACCTCCGCGATATCCGCGACGTTGAGCGAGAACCGCTCGGATCCGGGCAAGCCTTCGGAGGCGGCGTTCTTCAGGATATCGAAGCCTTCGGCATAGGCCTGCATCAGACCGTATTCGATGCCGTTGTGAACCATCTTGACGAAATGACCGGCGCCGTTTGGTCCGGCATGGATGTAGCCCTGTTCGGCGCGGGGATCATAGCCGGAGCGGCCAGGGGTGCGCGGGATGTCGCCCAGTCCAGGTGCCAGCGCAGCGAAGATAGGGTCGAGCCGATCGACGGCGTTCTTGTCGCCCCCGATCATCATGCAGTAGCCGCGCTCTAGGCCCCAGACGCCGCCGCTCGTTCCGACATCGATATAATGCAGGCCTTTCTTCTGGAGCTCCGCCGCGCGTCGAATATCGTCTTTCCAGAAGCTATTGCCGCCGTCGATAATGGTGTCATCCGCTTGAAGCAGCGTGGCGAGTTCGGCGATGGTGGATTCCGTGATGGCGCCTGCCGGTAGCATGACCCAGACCGCCCGCGGCGCTGCTAATTTGGCGACAATGTCGCGGAGATCGTCCGAGCGCGTCGCTCCTTCCTCGACGAGCGCCGCCATCGGCGATGGGTTGCGATCATAGATGACGCACTGATGCCCGCTCCGCATCAAGCGGCGCACGATGTTGCCGCCCATACGACCCAAACCAATCAACCCAATTTGCATGCCCAAACCTCTTTAAGCCAAAGCACGCTCGACCGTATCGGCGAGCATCGCCAAACCGGCCCCGGCATCGCGCATGAAGTGCACACGCAGTGCACGGCGATCCCGCTCGGCGAGCACTTCAAAATCTCCGCGCGCCTGCGCGGCCTCGATGATTCCGAAAGAGGCCTTATATCGTGGAATCGTCAGATCCTGCGTGTGATGAGCGGTAATTTGCAGAAAGACGCCGGTATTCGGCCCGCCTTTGTAGGCTTGTCCGGTCGAATGCAGAAAGCGCGGGCCGAAGCCCAAGCAGGTCGCGACCCGAAATCGCTGCCGGACGAGCGAGCGAATGCGCTGCAGCGATTCGGTGTACGATTGCGAGCGCGCAATGTAGGCAAGAAGCGCGAAGTAGTCGCCGGGCTTCGCGCGCGCGAGATGCGCCCGAAGCCAACTTTCGACACTCGTGCTTGCGCCAGCTTTGCGCAGCGCCTTCGCATTGGTTGCATCGGTATAGAGTTCAATGGCGCCCTCAGCCGCGACCGGAGTCTTGCGCGGGAGAGCGCCGGTGTTCTCGAACTCTGCCGTCAACTCGCGAGTCTTGTTTTTGCTCGCTTCGACGTCTGGCTGATCGAAAGGATTGATCCCGATCACCGCCCCCGCAACGGCGATCGCGAGTTCGAAGCGGAA
>Ga0207826_1000108_pt1 | contig 21005 bp, 15 predicted proteins | sample LuqExpMetageno80_FD_187837 | JGI IMG/M metagenome (GOLD analysis project Ga0207826, IMG submission 187837) | Tropical forest soil microbial communities from Luquillo Experimental Forest, Puerto Rico - Sample 80 (SPAdes) | ecosystem: Environmental > Terrestrial > Soil > Tropical forest ... | reverse complement strand
CTGATTGCGCGTTCTGAGATGTCGATCCCACTAACAGTCCAGCCATGCCCAGACGCCGCGTGACAAAACCTGCCAACGCCACATCCGAGATCGATCAAAGTCGCGCGATCAGGCCGTCGCACGCACTCGAAAAAGGGCCGATACGTAGCCATGTTGGCGAATTCGCTCAGATCCGGGCAATTCGCCAGCGACTCGACCTGGCTTTCGATATACTCCGGACTCTCATAAACGTCGGTGTAGTTGACGGTGACATTGAACGCGTCCGGCGCAAATCGAAGTTCGCAGCTTGGACAGGAGTACAACTCGAACCCGCCAAGTTTGCGCCCGGTGGGACTGGCTCTTCCCTCACAAATGGGGCACTCCCTCACTATGAGGAAACTCCTAACGACGGGATTTGAGGGGTGCTTTCCGTGGGCAAGGGCGAAACCAGGGCGCGAATAAGGTCCCTATCAGCAAGAGCCTTAACTGCCACAATCGTGGCCAGTACTGTCGCGGGGACCACCAGCAGTAAACGAAGGTGTGGCGGACAAATAAGCGCAACAGCGACAAGGATCGGTACAAAACCTACAGACAAGAAAACGCGCTTCAGTGTTCCACGGGGCAGGGGCAGTTTCCGATCAAGGTACAGGAAACCCCACAGCGTGAGGATCAAATAGGATACGGCTGCACCATATGCCAACGAGTTCGCTCCGAGCCGCGCAACCGTCAGGTACACAAACACCAGATACGTCAATCCCCAGGAGCCATTAATCAACAGGGCAGTCCACATCATGCCCCGGGCCTGTATGGCAGGGCCGGTAGCGGCGCCTATGCACTGGATGAGCCCACTGGCAACAACGCCGATGAGTACCGATTCACCATTCTGAAACCCGCGCCCGTAGAAGCGCATGATGAGACCAGAGCTGAACATGAATATTGTGGCAAGAGGAAACGCCATCGCGACCATCGCACTTTGCGTCATTCCAAGTGTCCGCTGAAAATCGGATGTCGTAACACCGTCCGCATGCGCAGACGACATGATTGGCAAAACAGCCTGCATCATCAGGCTGGGAACAAACATTAGCACAGCCTGCCATTGACTGCCTGCGTTAAACAGTCCCATCGCGGCGTATCCGCCGGGCCGATTCACTAGCAGTGCGTTCCCCATCCAGATAACAGGAGGACCCATGATGCCTGAAATCAAAGCTGGCACAGTAAATCTCCACAGCAGGCCCCAGTCGTGCGGCCCGGAATACGTCACTGGCACGCGATGCTGATGCGCCCGGATGCGCAGGAAATAGTGGCTCAGAGCGCAATTGACCAGAGTTGTGGTTACTAGCGCTCCAGTCGCACCCGCCAAACCGGCTGCAAATGTGCCAACAACCATCAATGGAAACGTTGCGATACCTGCAATCAAGTCCACACGGGCGATGTCCTTGAATGCCTCGAAACCCGAGAGTGCGCCTATTTGTGATCCGTTAATGCTGGACAGTAATAACATCGGTGCTGCAATGCGCAGAATCGGTGCCAACTCGGGCGCCGCCAAGCTGCGTCGGGCCAGCCAACCTGACGCAAGGAAGAGTAGTATTGACATCGCACTGCCCGCTACAGTCGCGACAAGATGAGAGAAACCGATGATGCGGCCTGCCCGCTGAGGATCCCGAATCCGGAACTCGGAGACGTACTTCGTGGCCGTCAAGCCGAGCCCAAATCCCGCGAAAACCTGGAAAATTGCTACCGTGCTCTGAATGATTCCAAGGCGGCCAAATCCTTCCCGGCCAAGAATTCGTGCGACCAGAATTGATGCTGCCAAGCCTGAAGAACGAATGATTACCGCCCCGGACATGGTCCAAAACGTACCGCGCGCTAACCGGTACGCCAACGGAGATGCTTCCAGCCGTCGCAGTGGCGCCCGCAGAATAGGAGGGCAAATTGCGAAAATCAGGGTCCTCATGCTGACCATAATCATCTTCAAAGGCTCAGCGTGGCGTCGCTGCGACGGTCACCGAAAGCTGCCGTGACTCCCGGTCGGAGACAAACCAAAATGCTGCGAACGAGGCGCGCACACGCCGCAAGAACGCTCTTGCTCACCTGCCATTTCGGCAAGCCAACAAGAAGCTGCGGTTAGATGAGTCGTTTTGTCTCTTTGCCGCTGGCCACGCTCGCTTCTGTGTGACCCTCAGCCGAAGAAACTGCACTGATCCTAGCACGACTCTCAGGCATACCTTCTCCCACGGCCGGCAGTTGATTCCTATTTGTCCGGTGACAAGGGTTCCAGCCCCGTCGCCGAGCGCGGGTGATCTCGGTAGGATACCTGAACCGGAGACTCACCGGCCGGCGCTCCCGGCGGAGGAGCGTCGAGGTTGGATGTATACTTCTGGGACTTTGGGATGACGAAATAGAGTGTTACAGCGAGTCGACATTTGGTTATGAGGGGTGCCCGAACTCTTTCTAGGGGTTAATTTCAGGCTCAACAAATCTTCAACCGGGGATACTTACCATGCAATGGGTGGCGTTTTGACCAGGCTTTTCAAACGAATTCTGGATTTCTGGTGGACGACGGAAAGCACCCGTTCCCGGCTGACGATTTCCTTCTTTGTAGTGCTTGTCTCTATTTGTGCCTGCTGCGCGTTAGTAGGAGCCGTGCCGACCTTTCTGGCTGGCCACGACAATTTTTTCTTCCTGGAGAACGGCTGGCGCGTCTTAAACGGCCTGCGACCGCATCTGGATTTTTGGAGTCCCTGGGGACCATTGACATTTTTGGTCGTTGCATTGGGACTTAAATTGAGCCATGGTTCGCCTGATGCCATCGCCTATGGAACTGCGATATTTTCGCTCGTGATCGGTCTTTGGACCTACGGAATCGGCGGCGGTCGTCTTGCGCCGGTTCCCCGGGCGCTGCTCGCCCTCTATGCCACGGCACTGTCCTGTGCGCCGTACGCACTGGGGTATGCGCCAACGACATTATCGCCAGCCATGCTCTACAACCGCTATGGCTATGCCTTATTAGTGGTGATTCTCCTGGAGTGTTTCCAGCGGTTGGACAATACTGCGGCGAGTGCAAGAGAGTGGCTGGGAGGAGTTTCGACCGGGGCCGCGGTCGCGCTCGCTTTATTTCTCAAAGCCAGTTACTTCCTGGCGGGCATGGGACTGATCGCCGCTTCCTTGGTTGTGTGGTTCCCTAGCGTCCGTCGACTGGTCGGAATCGTGATTGGGTTTGCCGCCGTGACGTTTTTGGGTCTCGCCTATTTGCGATTCGACTTCGAGGCCATGCTTCGAGCGTTGCGGATGGCCGCCGGCGCGCGAGCTCAGACGCTCTCCCTGACCACTCCCATCTTCAGAGCTTTCGGCCAATTGCTGCCGTTCTTGTGCATCGTCGCGCTGGCTCTAGCGGCATCGTTTCTGAAAACACGCCGGCCCGAGTGGCTTGGTCAACTTTATCTGCCGATAGCCGCGATTATCGTATTCATCGGAGACATCGCACTGCTTTGTACCAACATGCAAATTTCCGGGCTTCCGCTGCTCGGTGCATTGGCGTTGCTCATTGCCGACCGTCTTGCGCACAGGCCAAGCGACTTGCCTGTAGCCCGGAGCCAATTTGGCTTGCCGTATTACGCCTCCGTACTTTTGTTGGCTGGGTTGTCGTTTGCGCCCCAGTTCGCGTTCGACCTCCTGGCTTTGCCCATAAGTGCAGTGCGGAAGATCCATCCCCCGTCCGGGTGCGGTGCGCGGTTTAGCGAGCCCCGTGTCGCTGGCTTGATTCTTTGCGACCACGCTGATGAAGGCGACATGAAATGGTCCAATGGCAGCGCTTACACCGCTTACGTGAACGACGGTGTAGACCTGCTCCACAGGTACGGCAACCCCACGGATAAGGTACTTACAATGGACATGCAGAATCCTTTTCCCTATGTCCTCGGGTGGCTTCCCGCACGGGGCGGTTTGGCTTCGACGAGTTTCAATTACACTGTCAGCGCCCGCTTTCGACCGACGTTTGACGAATATTTTGGAGACGCCACGATCGTCATGATACCCAAGCATCCGGCGCAAACTCCCGAGTATTTTGACGGCTTCTACGAGATCTATGCACCCGCTGTGGAAGACCGGTTCCGGCTCGCTGCCGAGTCAGACTGGTTTCGCCTTTACAAACGAAAATAAACAGGGCTCTCTCCCTCACGCTCGGGATCAGTCCACCGGGTTCGCATCTCCAGCTATCCCGGCGCGACGTGCTGCACGCTTGCCGGCGTTCCGCACGGCAAAGCGTCGAGACCCATGATTTCCAAATACCGCTCGACCGCTCGACCTTCGTAAAAACGCTCCACCGCGTCTTTTGGAATGACCGTAAGATCTTGTCCTCGCAGTATGTTGAGGATTGCGTCTGCCATTCGGGAACTGTCTCCGACTGGCACCAGCGTGCCGTGCGCACCATCGCGCAAAATCTCTCGCGGTCCGCATGGGCAGTCCGTTGCCACGACCGGCAAATTCATCGCTAACGCTTCAATCAATACCGTCGGCAGAGCTTCAACCGTTGACGACAAAGCCAGTACTTTGGCGTACTTCATGTAGGGCAGAGGATTCGCCACATCACCCAGGAATGTCACCGCCGCCGCAATCTGCAACTCCCGCGCCAGCGCCTGGAGCCTCCCGCGCTCCTCGCCATCTCCCAGGAACACCAGCTTTGCATCGAGGCTACGGCGCAGGATCGCGAACGCCCGCAACAACGTGGGGTAGTCCTTGTGGTAGTGGAGCCTGCCAACGGCGAGAACAATCGGCCGACGCTCGCCCTCGAACTGCGGGTCGTTCAGTGGCTCCTCGGCCCGCCGCCAGAATTCACGACTGATGATGGGATTGTAAATAACGTGAAGCCTGCCGCTGCGCCCGCCCATGGTTTGCGCCAGATCCCGCGCTGCTCCTTGCGAAACCGCAACGACCTCGTCGGCCCATCCATAGAACCTGCGGACCAGAAACGGCGTCATGCGCGTGCGCAACATCGGCGCGTCCGCCGCAATGGCCGAAATCACGTTGTGTTCTGTCAGAATGACCTTTACCGGAATACCCGCCAGCCGCCTGGCCCACACTGCGGCTATGTTTGTTTGGATCGCGCCCGAGATCAGCACTTGCGGACGCTCGCGCCGCAAGTATCCGGCTAGCGGCAACACACTCGTAAGAGCGCGTCTCGCATTCAAATCAATCAGACGCACACCTTCGGGCACAGCATGGCGAAAACCGTCTCCGGGCGTAGCCTGAACGAGATCCACAGCCAGTCCACGTTCCGCGAAGCTGCGCGCCAGATTGACGAATACACGCTGTATCCCGCCGGCCATCAGGCACGGATGGAACAACGCGACTCGAAATCTGCCACCGAGGGTTGACACAGGTCGCAGCATATAGCGGTTCGCCAGCGGCTGCAATCGGCCTCTCGACGGCGGGGCCTCCAATTCGCACCGCACTCTGGTTTACACTACTGCATCAATTGGTGCCCGAACTCTGGCCGGCCGTACCGGAGTCATTGCATGTCCTCGCCAAACGCCAGGCCCTATCTTCTAGCCTCTGACTATCGCGCAGAGTTCGAATCCGACAACTCTGTTGCACGAGTGCTCGACGCATTTCTGGTAGCCGTGCTCTGCCTGCTCCTTGCGTTTGGTCCTCTCGCCTTCGGCGCGGTCCAGCCTTGGGCGATTTGTGTCCTCGAGGTCGGCGCGGCCCTTTGCCTGGTTCTCTGGTGTGTGCGCGAGCTTGTTTCCGGCCGGCTTGCGCTGCACGGCGGCGCCTTATTAATTCCCATTGTTCTCTTTGCAACGCTGGTTGGCCTGCAACTGCTCGCGGGTCTCACGGCTTATTGGTATGCCACTTGGCAGAGTGGGTTGCTGTGGGCGGCCTACGGCATGATCTTTTTTGTAGCCTTGCAGTGCCTGCGCAGAAGAATTTTTGTCAAAGGGGCCGCATTGTTCTTTATCGGATTTGGATTTGTCGTGGCCCTGTTTGCCATGGTTCAGCAGTTCACTTGGAACGGTTACCTGTACTGGGTTGTGCCTAACCGGTATGGCGGGATGGTGTATGGCCCCTACGTTAACCATTCCCATTACGCTGGACTGATGGAGATGCTCGTGCCGTTTCCGCTTGTTTTTGCGATGACGAGTTCTTGGCAAAAACCCGTACGGGTCCTGTTTGGCTTCGTGGCGTTGGTCATGGCCAGCACAATTTTTCTGTCCCGGTCTCTGGGCGGCATGCTCGCCTTCGCAGCGCAGGTAATTGTTCTCGCCATTATCGTGGGCTTCGGCGAGCGCTCGAAACGCCAGGTTCTGCTGATGTTCTTGATGGTCGCATTTTTGATTGTCTGGCTGCTGGTCTTAAGTCCCGGAGGCGTCGGCGAGAGGATTGCGCTGCTTCACGACCCTTTGGGAAAAGCAGGCGCCGGTAATCGTCTCTCGATAGTGAAAGACAGCCTGAGAATGCTGAAGGCCCGGCCGTTGCTGGGATGGGGGCTCGGCACATTCCCCGAGGTCTATCCCTCCTTTCGAAGCTTCTACACCAATTTGTTTGTGAACGAGGCCCACAACGACTACGTTCAGTTGGCAGTAGAAACCGGTCTAGTCGGCTTTGCGATTGCGTGCTCCTTCATCGTGCTCGTTTATCGTCGCGGCCTGCGCAGAATGGAACAGTGGCAGACCGACATCCGTTCAGCAGCAGCCCTCGCTGCGCTGATTGGACTTACGGGCATACTCGTTCACAGCCTCTCTGATTTCAACCTGCAAATTCCCGCCAATGCCGCCCTCTTTTTTGCCCTCGCGGCCCTCGCTTCTGGCAGCTCCCGAGGTTCGTAGCAGGGCGGATTCCCCACGACAGCTCGTTCGTCCTCAAAGTACCTGACTGCCGGATTTCGCTGCCCGGCATAATAAAGTCGCGCCAGCGAAAATCACACGAAAGCAGACAGCTACGCCATAGTGCTTTGCGGTGAAGGAAAAACGTTTGGCTCTCGCCTTCGGGTGGGGCGCGCGAGGATGAGCATTTGCTTTCCCATGGGTTTCACGGGCGAGTGCAAATACAACCATATCAAGAAAGGATGTATCTTGAACCGGCTCTTTACCGTTAGAGGCGTGAACTTGGGTCTGCATTCAACAATTTCGTAACCATGTGCGCAGAGGAAGTCACACATTGTCAGATGGGAGAACACGGTTACATGCGTGTAGTCGTCGAAGTACTCTCGATAAGCATAGCGATAGTTGGGCTGCAACAGGCAAAGCAGACCGTGTGAAGATAACTTTTCCTCTAGTTGACGCAGTACGCGCGCCAGTTCCTCCTTCGTTATGTGCTCGAAAAGGTTGCTGGCGAACGCGAAATCCACTGAACCATCCTGAAGAAACGACAGGTCAGTTACGTCCCTCACTTCGGATTCGACCCCTGGTCGAGCATATTTAGGCATCTCAGACCAGAGGTCGACCGCAATTCGTCGCCGGGCTACCACGTTGTTGATGAAGTGGCAGTAACCCGCTCCCAGTTCAATGACACAGTCTTCTTCTCTGATCCGGCGCTTGAAGAAATACTTATACAGAGATTGCCACAGCGTCTCCCGGCGTGAGTCGTGCTCGAAGCGAGTTTGGTGATAGCCTGCATCCACGCTCATGACAACCAATCCCACCCGAACGTGAGGCCCCAGATCATCCGCATTCCGACCTTGAGTGCACGCAAGTCGTTCACGTTTCCACCCTTGCTCACGCCGACCCGCGGGTGAAATGTTACCGGACACTCGACGATCGAAAAATCGTGTCGGAGAGCAGTGTCGAGAAAGTGAGCATTGAATTCAAGGTTGATGGTCGGTTTCACAAACTGAAGAATCTCGGCCACAGTATCGCGCCGCATCATCTTGTAAGTGGTGCCTACGTCCGTAAAAGTACCTCTTCCCAAGTGCTTTACTTCGAGCAATTTTCCGGCGAAAAAGTTCCCATAGTACATAAAAGTACTTAGTTGAGTGCTGAAATCCCGCAACTGTTCGACAATCCGGGTACCGTTGACAATTTCCGCGTGCGGTATGTAAGCGACAAACTTGTCCAAGTCGGCCGCCCGAAAGGTAACGTCGCCCTCGCAAAGTGCGACTAACTCGGTGTCGTTCCACCGTGCTGCCTCTGCGAGGCACCGATACACACAGTGGCCGTATCCTTGACGCTCTTCATTCACAGTGATTGCCCCCGCCTCGATGGCGCGCTCAACCGTCTGGTCCTTGCTGTTGTTGCTCACGACGATCACACGCTTGACCAGGCGATGGCTGAGGAAATCACCAACCGCCAGCGCGATGCTCGACTCATCGTTGTATGCAGTTAACGCAACCGTAATCCTCGGCTTGTCACTAAGGGGCAGGGAAAAGTGTCGTACGCCTCGCCGCTTCTGCGGGAAGCAAGCTGCTAGATCAATGGCAATGAGTATGATTCCGATCGTCGAGGGTAATCCGCTGATCCAAAGCAGCTTGGTTATCGCGCTGACGAACAGGTTTTGCTGAAGCAGCGCCAGGCGAACGATCGAAAGGAAAATCGCCCAGAAGTATATGCCAAGGCCGATGAACAGCGCCCAAAGCCCCCAGTAGAAGAACGGGAGTTGATCAACACCCGGCTTCCGGCGATTTTGCAGGTTGGGTTCGTCTGTCTCCAGCGTAATGGAGCTCTGACGTACTCGAGGCGATTGTGAATCCATGCGACTCCACCTCTATGGGCGCAGCCCATTGTATAATCTCACGCTGACCCTGGCGATTCTCGGCGGCAGATGCCGAGTCGCATTGTTTCATTTTTGTCGCGGGCTGGCGGGCTATCGCAGTCAGCAATTGGCGCGGCTTCGCGGAATGTGGATGACTCCGGACTGAGTCACTTGAGGTCACCTTGTGCTCTGCAGGAAAGACACGATCAGATCGATCTGGCGGGCGAGCGTCGGCCTGCTGGCTGTCGCCTTGATGGCCATCTTTGCATTTGCCTTTACGTTTAACGTGTTTAATAGCTTTGACGACGAAGGCTACTTTCTCTACTCCTACCGCGCATTTCTCACGGGGCGGGCGCCCTACGACCGCATATTTTCATTTTATGGACCATTTAGTTTCTTAAGTTCTGCACTTGTTGCGCGCTTCAACCCCCTCAACGTCAATCACGATACCTTTCGCTGGTTCTTATTGCCTGTCTGGATCCTGATTGCATTGCTTGTCGGGGGAGTCGTATGGCGCTGGACGCGGCTATATAGCGCAGCGCTCACTGCTTTCTTTTTGGTCGGGATCAACTTGCGGCTCTTGGCCGTATCGATTGGTCATCCTCAGCTTTGGATTATCCTGGCCGCCGTCGTGCTGCTATGGCTGGGGCTCGATTGGCTCTACTTGCCCGAGGACCGGGGCCGCGCCTTATGCGCTGGCATCGCCGTAGGCATAATTTTCCTCTGCAAAATTAACATTGCAATTTTTGTCTCCGTCGCCATTGCGCTCGCAGCCAGTTTGCAAATCAAGGGCCGGACTCGGGTCATCGCTTCTGCATTTTTTTTTGCAGCAGCGGCTGGTTTGGGTTTGGTGCTGCTCTTTTCAACGTCATCGGGCTCGGAAAAGTGTTTTGCTCTGGTCTACCTGCTGTCGCTTGCAGCGACTTGCGGAATCGCAGGTTCCCGTCCGGGAGAACGACAACTGTCAGTCTCAGGCTTGGTCTGGATAGTAGGGGGGGTGGCAATCTGCCTGTGCGTTGGCGTCGGTGCCATTCTCGCGTGCGGGACAACCCTTTCAGGTCTGTTCAAGGGTCTCGTTACCGATCCTGTGCTGTTAGTAAAGAGCTATCGCTTACCGTTCCTGGACGCGACTCATCCACTTTCGATTCTTCTCTCCATACTCGGCCTCGGATCTGCCATCGCCGTATTCGCCTGGCGACGCAGATATGATGCAACTCCTGCCTGGCTGGGGCCGTTCAAACTGGCGGTCGGCGTCGCTCTGCTGTGTCCGTTCTACTATCTGCCCCGGCAAGCTCTGACCGGATCACTTCTGTTTTCGTGGCTGCTCCTTGTCGATGATCAGGCGATATCACCTCAGGAATACTCCAATCGCCTCCTGCTTGCTCTGCTATGCCCGCTTTTCAGCCTGCAGATCTTCCCCAATGCAGGAACTCAAGTTTATTGGGCCACGCTGATGCCAATCGCAGCAGCAGCCGTGATACTCGCCGACGGAATAAACTCCATCAATCACCGTAGCTACGAGATACGATTGTCTCGCGTCACCAGCTTAGTTGCCCGGGGAGCAGGGCCCGTCATTGCCATCGCGCTGTTTCTGATCGTGGGGAAAAATGCAGTGTCCGGCTACCAGCGGTGGCTCGGCGCAGAGCCGGTCAATCTGCCGGGAGCCCACTGGCTGCGTCTGTCGCAGGAGCATAATGCTCGCTTGGCGGCCACCGTTAATGAATTGAGTCGAGAATGCCGGACCGTTATGACGATTCCCGGACTCTACAGCTATTCCTTATGGAGCGGAGTGCCTCCCGCCGAAGAAAAACAAATCAATAGTTGGCCCATCTTATGGCCGCGGGAAGTTCAAGAGAACGAACTGCCCAGGCTCCGACGGCAGGATGGAGGGTGCGTGCTGGTTGATCGGGAGGTCTACCAATTCTTCCGAATGTATGCGACTTCTGATGGCAGTGATGAGTTGCTGTCTGAGGTCGAGCGAACCATGAGAGCAGTCTTCGTTTTGCAAGGTCTCACGTTATATAAGCCGTCGCAAACACCTGCAGTGTTCCCGGATTCTGGCGCCTTGAAACACAAAGATCCCAGCCCACCTGCCAATAAATAGTTCGCGCTGCCGGATCCCAAACGCAGTAGAGCTCCGATGCCAACGTTCTACGACGGCGCTTTCCATTGCCGGGGCTTTAACCACTGTGGACAAAGCAGGTTTTTCCATTGTGCCGCTCGCAAGATTAGTGATTCTTATTGTGCTAAGATGTCTCGTCGGCTGGTCCACGGCGCCCCACTTCATCGACGCTCGAGTTTGAAGGTTACACATCGATGAACCGAAGTCGGCAATTCCTGGACGATCCGCTCGATCGCGAACCGAGAGAGCACTATCTGGATCGTGTCCAGGAACTTTACACATCGCATAGCCACGATCTGACGATCGGCGATTACTGGCGAATCCTGCTAAAGCGCAAGTGGACGATACTCGTTTGCGTGGTGGTGGTTGTGACCATCGCGGGTCTTGCATCACTCCGCATGACCCCGATCTACGAAGCCGTGGCGCGCGTCTCAATCATTGACCAGAGATCTAACTACCTGAGCTTCGCCAAGTCGCCACCTCCGGACGACGGTAGTTCCCAGCTCAGCATCGACACTCAGGTGAAGATCCTCCAGTCGAACGCCTTGGCGCTGCTGGTAATTCGCAAGCTCGGCTTGGACAGTCGGCCGGAGTTTGCGGGCGCTTCTGCGTCCGCGCAGAAATCCGGACCATTGACCAAGTTGTCGCGGCAGGACCTCGACAGAGAAGAACTGCTCCTGCAACGGTTCCAGGGCGCTCTCCGAGTGCAGCAGGTTCCGAATACTGCCCTCGTCGAGATTAAGTTTATTAGTCCCGATCCGGAAGCGGCTGCCGAAATCGCTAACGCAACCGCCGACAGCTTTATCGAGCAAAACATAAAATCGCGATACGACAGCACGATGCTCGCTGCTGACTGGCTGTCCAAGCAGCTCGCTGATCTGCAAATCAAAGTTGAGGCGTCGCAGGCAAAATTGATCGAATATCAGAAGCAAAACGGCATCATTGGCGCTGATGATAAACAGAATCTCACGGTCGAAAAGCTGGACGGTCTCAGCAAGGACCTGACGGCCGCTCAAGTGGATCGCATTCAGAAGCAGTCGCGGTACGAAATCGTCAAGGGCACGAACGCAGAGTCCATCGGAATCGTCCTGCAGGACCCGGAGGTTTCGAGTCTCCGGCACCAGATGACCGAACTCGAGGCCCAGGACGCGCAGCTATCGAATCAGTTCGGCAGTTCGTACCCGAAAGTGCAGGAAGTGCGCAGTCGTCTCAAGCTGATTAAGGATGCCTATAACAGCGAATTACAAAACGGCATTCGTCGGGTCGAGAACGATTACGACGCCGCAGTGAAGCGCGAACAGATGCTTCAAAGCGCTCTTAAGGATCAAACCACCGTCGCCGATCAGCTCAACGTCAGCGCTATTCAATACAAGCTTTTGAAGGAAGAGGCCGACTCCAACCGGCAGTTGTACGACGGCTTGCTCGAGAAGCTCAAGGAAGCCAGCCTCGCTGCTGCCCTGAACTCCAGCAACATTCGCATCGTCGACAGGGCCCGTGTGCCGATGGCGCCTTTCAGTCCCAATGTCCCGCGTAATCTCGAATATGCGCTGCTGGTGGGTCTCATTGGCGGCGTTGCGCTCTCGTTCCTTCTGGAGTCGATGGACACCACGGTTCGCACGCCGGACCAGGTTGAAGCACTGTCGGAGCTTCCAACGTTGGCCATGATTCCCCTGAAAGGCGAACTGCAGCGACATGCTCCTCGTAACGTCCCCGGGCTTCTCAGGGGTGCAGTTACGGAATCGTTGCCTGCTGTCTCACTGGTCACTTGCTTGGAACCGCACTCGGAAATTGCCGAGGCTTATCGCGCGCTGCGCACATCGATTCTGCTTTCCAGCGCCGGCGGGCCACCCCGCACGATCGTCGTCACTAGTCCCATGCCTCAAGATGGCAAGACGATGACCAGCGTTAACCTCGCCATCGTACTGGCGCAGCAGGGGAAGAAAGTCCTGCTTGTTGACGCTGATTTTCGGCGTCCTGGCGTTCATCGATCGTTTGGACTTCGCCAGCAGCCCGGCTTGTCGAACGTCCTCAGTGGAGGCGACGACGCCAGGACTGCAATCTTTACCACCCGACAGCAGAATCTCTTCGTGATACCTGCCGGTGCACTGCCCCCCCAACCGTCGGAGCTGTTGAGTTCCGATCTCCTGCGAGAGTTGTTGTCACAATGGCGGGATGAGTACGACCACATCATCGTCGATTCGCCTCCCGCGCTTTCCGTTACCGATTCAGTATTACTGTCGGTTCAGGCTGATTCTGTGCTGCTCGTGGTTCGCCCCAGGCAGACAACTACGCGTGCGGTACTGCGGGCGCGCGACCTTTTGGTCCAGGTGAGGTGCAACCTGCTTGGTGTGGTGCTGAATGCGGTCGATCTGGTCTCCTTGGGCGACTACTACTCCGGGTCGCGCTACAGGGCCTACTACGCCGATTCGAAACGATCGGCCCGCAAACCGGTGCAGGCTGAAGAAGCTGATGGTCAGGACCTGCCAAGATCCGCAAGTTCAGGCGACTTCTAGTGCTGCCGAAGCTTCGATCACAGCTATGCGTAAAGCGAAATCGCCGCTCGCGCTTTGGTTTGTCCTGATCGTATCGCTGGCTGGATTCTACGGTTGGTGTGTGCTTCGCGGGTATTACGCATACCGCCTTTCCTGGAAGCGAGATCAGCTGTCACTCCAGCGGGCTATTCAACTCCAGCCGCGTGACCCTGCCAACTACGATCTGCTGGGCCAGTACCTCATGTGGAAAGCGCAGGATCCGCAGGCCGCCGCTTATCAATTTCAGCAAGCTGTCCGGCTTAATCCCTACGCCTCGTCTTACTGGCTCCACCTGGCTCGGGCCGAGAACAGCCTCGGCAACGATACTGAGGAGACCAGAGCGATCGGTAGTGCCATTGCCGTTGACCCCACAACTCCCGCGGTCGCCTGGGAGGCGGCCAATTTCTTCTTGGTACAAGGCAGGACTGAAGACGCGCTCGATCAGTTAGCTGTTGTGGTGCGCAACGATCATGCCATGGCCGAGACGGCCCTCGACACGAGCTGGCGTGCCTTGGGGGACGTTCAGCCCATCGTTCAGCGATTGCCTCCCAACCCCGAGATCTATCTGGCCTTCATCAAGCTGCTTGTGGGAAGACAACAATGGGGCGCAGCCGATCAAGTTTGGTCATCGATGCTGCGATTAAATCGAGAATTCGATCCGCGTGCTGCGCTTTTTTACGTAGATGCACTGCTCGCTGCTCGCGACGTAACGGGCGCTCAGAGAGCTTGGCGCCAACTTATAGACGGATCCACCGTTTTGAAGCCGTATGTCACCCCTGACAATCAGGTCGTAAACAGCAGCTTCGAACACGACATTTTGAATTCCGCTTTCGACTGGCACTACACGGCGTTGCCGGGGGTTTCGGGTATGCTCGACTCAACTCAGACTCACCGCGGCAACCAGTCATTGTTGATCACATACTCCGGTACCGTCGACGACGCGGGAATTTGGCAGTACGTGCCTGTGACGCCTGGCGCCACCTACGTGGCTTCGGCATGGGTGAGGAGCGGTGAACTGGAAAGTGCCAATGGACCGCGCTTGGCAATTCAAGATGGATATAAGAACGTTGAGTATGGTCACTCCGAGGAAACTGTCGGTACGACCAACTGGCATTACGTGGAAGCCACTTTCACTGCTCCTCAGGATGTGACGCTTGTACTGGTTCGGTTTTCACGTAGACCCGGAGGTACTCAAATTCGAGGCCAGTTCTGGATCGATGACGTGCGGGTGTCTACGCAGGGGAGTGCGAAACCCGAACTGTGATGGTCATGGCACAAACAGCGCACTGCAAGATTCCCATGAAAAATCACATTCTGCTCGCCGGTGTCCTTGCATCAACGCCGCTGGTTTGCATACAATTCAAGCTACGCCGCATCGTCTCCCGGATACGGGAAGGCCCCAGCCAAATCGTAAGCCACCCGTCAGACTTCAAAAACGGAGTTTCGACCGCACATGTCCACTCACATGCTGCAACCTCCGCTGCGAGTATTTTGTGGTCATGCCGGACGTGCGCTCGATCGGCTGCCTCGGTGGATTTTTAATCGCTGGGGCTTGATCGCGATAGACGGATCGCTCTCGATGGTGGCGCTCTGGCTGGCTTGGCAGCTTCGCTTTGACTTCAATGTGCCGTCGAATTACCAGGCAGCTGTCCGCGCATCCGCGGTGGCCCTTGCCCTGATCCGGCCATCATGTTTATGGATCTTAGGCGCATATCGCGCCGTATGGCGTTATTTCAATTTAGGCGACGCGATGACGCTGTGCCTGGCCGCGTTACCTCCGACTGTCATCATGCTGCTGCTTCGCATCGGTTGGTTGCAATACCATCCTGCTGCCGTTCTACCCCTGACTGTGATCGTGGTCGATTACGGGGTATTCCTGATGCTGGCCGGCGGTGCGCGAATCTTGCGGCGGTACTTGTTTGAGGCGTCGCTGGGGGGCTCCACTCCTAAGAGAACGCTGCTGATCGGAACCGGCGAAGGTCTGGCTTCGGCGTTGCGGCAGATCTCGTTTTACTCGGAGATTCGTGTAGTGTGTGTTTTGTCCCCCGACAAGAAATTGCACGGTGCGCGTCTTGCTGGATTCACTGTCTCCGATGGACCGGAAAGTTTGTCAAAGCACCTCACCTCCGAAATGGTAGATCTCGTGCTGATCGCCGACGCCGACGTCGAGACCATCGGTGATTCCATCGCGACCGCCGTGGAGTTTGGCATTGAGGCCCGGCTCCTGCCGCTGGCGACCCACATCATCAACGGCGAGGTACGCATATCGAGAAATGCAAAGCCCGAATTGGCCATCAAGAAAGCCGTGCCTGTTGCGACCTTGCCCGATCCTGCAGTTGTGGAAGCTTTTCGCGGGAGCTGCGTACTCATCACGGGTGCCGGCGGATCGATCGGCTCGGAGTTGAGCCGCCAGGTGTCCCATCTTTCCGTCGAGCGTCTTATTTTGCTCGATCAGGACGAGAATTCCATCTTTCGGATGCACGGCGAGCTCTCCTCGAACCTCCGAGGGCAAACGCAACTTGTTCCGCTCGTGGCTGACGTTCGTGATCGCGATCGCATGGTCGCTATTTTCGACAAGTACGGTCCCGACGTCGTGCTTCATGCCGCCGCTTACAAGCATGTTCCGGTTATGGAGCACAACTGTAGCGAAGCGGTACTGAACAACGTCCTTGGTACCTACACTGTGGCCGAGGCGGCAATTCACTGCGGCTCCGAACGCTTGCTGATGGTTTCAACCGACAAAGCGGTGAATCCCAGCAGCATCATGGGCGCAACCAAGAGAATGGCTGAGTTGACCGTGCAACATCTGGCACGGCAACAGTCAGAACAACAGCACGCAACCCGATGCGCCTGCGTGCGGTTCGGAAACGTCATGGGTAGCAACGGCAGTGTCACCCCGATCTTTCTGCGTCAGATCGCCTCCGGGGGGCCGGTGACCGTCACGCACGAAGAGATGACGCGTTACTTCATGACTATTCCGGAGGCTGTGCAACTCGTGTTACAGGCCACTACGCTTGCTGCGGATGGGGAGATCTATGTTCTCGATATGGGTGACCCCGTCAAGATCACGACTCTGGCGAAGCGTTTGATCGAGATGTCAGGACTGCGTCCGGGGCAGGACATTGAAATTCGCTTCGTCGGCACGCGTCCGGGCGAGAAGCTCGCTGAACAATTGTGGAATGATTCAGCTAGGGTGAATCGGACGAGCTTCCCCAGCATATTGAGGGTCGAGCCCTCGCCGCCTCCGCCCGACTTCCGGGAGCATCTCGGGACGCTCCTGGAGACTGCGATGAAGCGAAACGACGAATGCACCCGGAAGGTCATAATGGAAATGCCAATGATCTCGGATGTATGTATGCCGGCGGCAACCGCCTGAAAGGTCCTTATGTTTCTTGGGATACAGGCGTGCATTTCACAAACTGATATTTCGCCTCTGCCCCGGCGATTCGATACGTGGCATGGCCTGCGCCCGCTGAATGTACCTCGGAGTCACCGCCAACGCGAGTATCTGCTACGGAGGCTACTGTGCTAGGACAGAGGTTGCGAGAACTGGTCGCCGTGTCACTACTCGTGATGTGTCCTGCTAGCTTGCTGGCAGAGCGGCCCGGCGCCGTACTCTATTCCACCGGAACCGTAACTTTGAACGGTGCGCCTGCGGCAACGTCGATGACCGTCTTTGCGGGGGATCGTATCGATACCGCAGATGCTTCCGTGGTCTCTCTGAGCAGAAGCGGTTTTTCGCTGGTTGTTGATCCGAATTCTTCCCTCCTGTACCAGAATGATGGATTCACAATCCTGAAGGGCAAAGCGCAGGCCAGGACTTCCAACGGCATGTCAGCGCAATCCGGTCCCTTGTCGGTGATTCCGAAGGCCAACTCGGCTCTGTTCGACATCACGAGGGAAGGTAAGACCGTTTATGTGGTGAGCCGCGAAGGCCCCTTGACGCTGACTGACGGCGTCGAAACCGCGACGCTGCAGCCCGGCTATACGGCGATCGTCACGATACTCCCTGAGTATCAAGAGCCGAAGCCTGCCGCTGCTGCCAGCGGTCAGCAGCCCAGCCGGCCTCCGCAGCCACAGCCGGCTGCTTCCACGGACCAGGATCAGGGACCAAAGCCGGCGGCTACGACCCGGGGCGAGGAAAACAAGCACAAGAAATTGATCATCATTTTGATCATCGTATCCGCTGCCGCCGCTTTCGCAATCGTCTGTAGCCTTGAATGCGGCAGAGGCGGGGTGGTACCGGTCAGTCCCGTAACGCCATAGAAGACGCGTGTATTCAAGAACATTTCAAGAGCCGATCGGAACGCCCGATGTTGCCACCCCGTAGGTCGCGCCGGCGCGATCACTCCTGCTGGGATTACCGACTCTCAGCCAGCAACAGGTCGGGAGTTCGAATCTCTCGGCGCGCCAGCAACCCTCATTGTACTCGGCAAGTTGCAACGGTTCGCTCTCAGATTAGGGGTGTGCCCGTCCTTGGCAATCATTCAGGTGAATAACTAACGTAATAACTTCCGGCGAATGACGCCAGCCATGCCGGCAAGTCCGCTGCCGAGCAGCCCTAGGCTGGAAGGCTCGGGAATAGCTGTCGCCTGAAATGTTGTGAGCGACTGGACCATGGCCCCGTTGCACGGCCCACCATGTGCACAGCCGGGATTGATATAAAGGGAAAAGCCATCGGTGCTGCCGCCCGTGTACTGGTAGTTTCCGAGCGTCGGGTTCAGTACAACACTGCCAAGGTTCAGCTGACCTGACACGGAACCAACGTTGGGCCCGACGCTCGCACTCGTCCTGCCGGTCCGCTGTGTTCCTGAATTTGATTTCGCCACCGCGATCAGGCTGGACTATTCACCGTCACCATAAGAAGACGTATTCCACTCTCCCGCGGTCCGAAAGCTCTCCACCGCGGCTGGTCTCCGGGAGCGCCAGGTGCCTGGTCCCATTTCGCTTAACCCGCCGCCTCTGCTCTAATACTTATCGGTCCCCTGGGTAAACAGATTTTCCCGAGGAAGGAACTTCCGACTTGCACTTACTGCGTAAGCTCTGTTTCGCTCTCCTGGTTTTCGTTGCAGTTCTGCTGACCGCCTGGGCAACCGCCGCCCTTTACTTCGACTTCCAGGTCGAAAGTCTGAGACTCCCCTTGGCGGTTCTTTACCTCGTCCTGATGCTCTTGACTCTCCTCTCCCTTCGACGCCGTCCCAGTCGCGTACTCATTCTCTTCGCGGGTTTTGTCGTTGTCGCCCTGTGGTGGTTCACGCTCAAGCCGTTGCAGCATCGCGACTGGCAGCCCGATGACGCTGAGACCGCGTCGGCGGAAATCAACGGCGACCAAATCACCATCCACAACGTTCGCAACTGCGACTACGTCACCACCAAGGACTACACCTGCCGCTGGGAGACGCGCGCCTATAACCTGTCCAACCTCAGCGGCATCGACCTCTTCATCACCTGGTGGGGGCCCACCCTCATCGCCCATCCCATAGTCAGCTTCGATTTCGGACCTCAGGGCTACGTGCCCATGTCGATTGAAACCCGCGACGTCGTAGGTCAGAGCTACTCTGCCATCCGCGGCTTCTTTCGCCAGTACGCGTTGGCTTACATCGTCGCCGACGAGCGCGATGTCGTCCGCCTGCGCACTAACTTCCGCAAAGACGAAGAGGTTTACATTTTTCGCACCACGGTAAAGCCGGAACTCACGCGCAAGATCTTCCTCGATTACCTCGAGCGCGTGAACGAGTTACACAATCAACCCGAGTGGTACAACGCTCTCACCAACAACTGCACCACGAACATTGACGTGTCGGCATCCCAGGCCCAGGACAAAAGTACTGTGTGGGACTGGCGCGTTCTCCTCAATGGCAAGATGGACGAAATGCTGTACGAACACCATCGCCTCGTGACCGGCGGATTGTCCCTGCCTGAACTCAAGGCTCAGGCCCACATCAACGCCGCGGGGATAGCTGCCGACGACAGTCCCGACTGGTCTAAACTCGTCCGCCAGGGACGCGTGGGCTTTACCGGGCAGGCCGGCCCGGCTTCAGTGCACTAAGGGTTTCTGCTCGAAGATGAGGAAGTAGTCCATCTTGTCGTCCTTGACTAGGTTGTCGCGTTCTTCCAGCAATTGGTAGCCGGCCGAACTCATCTCGGAGAGCACGACGTCCTTGGCTACCCCGTGGTTCTCTCCGTTGCCGTTGCGGTCAATGACGCCCACCCGGGCGCCGGACCGCAGCGCGCCCCGCAGATTGCGCATCAGTTCTACCGGCTGTGCCACTTCGTGGTAGGTCTTCAACAGCAGTACGGCATCCACACTCGCCGGCGGCAACGTTGGATCGTCGGCCTTGCCCAGAAGCGTCGTGATATTCGACAGCCCTTCTTTCTTCGCCCGCTGCTTGATGTAATCAATCGCCTCGGGGTTGATTTCCACCGCGTACACCTGGCCCGCGGGCGTCACCCGCTTGGCCGCCCTCACGGTGAACCAACCTGACCCTGCGCCGATGTCGGCCACAGCCTTACCCGGGCCAATTCCCAGCAGGTCCATCACCTGGTTGATGTGAAGTTTTTGCTCGCGTTCGGGATAATCGAAGATCGTCAGGTCGCCGGTGTAGGGTGTACTGGTTTTGCGCTGCTGTCCAGTTCCGGTCGTTGCGGACTGCCCGGGAGCCAAAGTTGCCGGCCCGGCCAGCAATGCCAACCACAACAGACACGCGGCCGTTTTTCGCCAAATTGCGGTCGGTCTTCTTTTCGTAGGAAGCAGCATGACACATCAGATGCTTAAGAATCCCACGCCGATTGGCCTGCATGCCCCTTTGCGTCAATAACCGATGCGCTCCGCTCTTTCTCAGTTACCATTGTGTTACGTAGCTGCATACCGGCTTGCTGGTCAGGTTGGCGACGGAGTACTTTTAGTGCTTTGCCCCGCGCCCTGGAGCGCGTTGGTGCGGCGTGGATGCTTGGCACGACGTTTTGGGCCACGAGGATATTAATGACAGCGTTAAAGCGCACTCCTTCTCTCACTACTGGGATACTCGCACTAGTTTTCGCTTTGTCGTGCACCGCCGCAAAACCGCCGGCGCCTGTTCTGCCCCTGGTCATCGGCAAAGCCGCGCTGCCCGCAGCCGTCATCAACGTTGCGTACTCCGCGACGCTGACTTCAACCGGCGGCGTCGGGCCTTTCACTTGGGCCCTCGCCTCAGGAACTCTCCCGCCCGGTCTTTCCATCAGTTCCGGAGGTGTTATCAGCGGTACTCCCACAACGTCGGGAACCTCCGGCTTCAAGGTTTCGGTTACCGATTCACAAACCCCAACCGCTGCCGTCGACATCGCCAGCAAGTCCGTCACGGTCAATTCGCCGTTGGCAGTCTCCACCTCGTCGCTCACCGGTGGCTCCATCGGAGTGCCGTACAGCGCCGTGCTGTCCGCTACCGGCGGCGTTCCTCCCTACACCTGGTCCCTCATTTCCGGAACGCTACCGGCGGGCCTGACGCTGAGCACATCGGGCCTGATCAGCGGCACGCCGACCGCGACCGGCACCTCGCGGACCCGCAGGCGAGCGAGGTCCCGGTCGAGCGCCTGCAGGTCAAAGCCGGCGTGGTCGCCGATAGCGGCGACACCAGGAAGACGGCCACCTACGCGCAGTTGACCGAGGGGAAGCGCATCGAGCGTCATCTCGAGGGGAAGGCGACGCCGAA
>Ga0207826_1000106_pt1 | contig 21121 bp, 18 predicted proteins | sample LuqExpMetageno80_FD_187837 | JGI IMG/M metagenome (GOLD analysis project Ga0207826, IMG submission 187837) | Tropical forest soil microbial communities from Luquillo Experimental Forest, Puerto Rico - Sample 80 (SPAdes) | ecosystem: Environmental > Terrestrial > Soil > Tropical forest ... | reverse complement strand
GCCCGGCTTTTGCTCCGGAAGATTTGACCGGTGGCGTCTCACTCGATATTATACCGCTTTACCATGAACCCCTCCGGCTTGCATGCGTACGTTCCTTTACTGATACACCTGCTTGTAGCCGCCATACTCGCCGGTTTGCTCATCGCGATTTCGACGTTCATTGGCTGGCGCCGCCCAAACAAAGCGAAACAACAGCCCTACGAATGCGGGATCACGCCGACTGGCGACGCCCGCGAGCCGTTTTCCGTTAAGTTCTATCTGGTGGCCATGGTGTTTATTCTCTTCGACGTCGAGGCCATCTTTCTTTACCCGTGGGCGTACATCTTCAAAGATTTGGCTCGCAATGCCGAAACGCGGTGGTTTGGCTTCATAGAAATGATGTTTTATGTCGCCATCCTTTTGGTTGGATACGTCTATCTCTGGAAGAAGGGCGCGCTGGACTGGCATAAATCGCGGAAGTAAAACCGGCGCTCAGCCCTAAAAAAGGACCTCCGTAACGTGACGCAGCTCGCCAATGCTAGCGCTAGCACTGTAGTCGAAAAGCTTCGTGGCTGGAACCCTCAGGCCGTCTCCCAAGTGGTCGAGTATCGCGGAGAAATCACCATCGTCGTGCCGAAGGAACTGCTTCGCGCTACGGCTCAGCAGTGCCGTGACAATCCCGCACTTAATTTCAATCTTCTCAGTGACGCCACCTGCGTCGACCGCTTCCCGGTCGAGCCGCGCTTTGAGCTTAATTATCAGCTGCTGTCGATCCCGCGACGTGAGCGCGTGCGCTTGCGCACCAGCGTGAGCATTCAGCGTCCGGTGATCGATTCTCTGGTACCCGTATGGACGGGGGCAAACTGGCTCGAGCGCGAGATCTTCGACCTTTTCGGTATCCGTTTTGAAGGCCATCCGGATTTGCGTCGCATTTTATTGCCGGACGATTTTGAAGGAGCGCCTCTTCGCCGGGATTTTCCCGTTGAAGGAAAGCGATAGAATGCTTCGAGCAGGAAGTAACCCATGACAACAGTAGAAACAGCGGTTGGCGCGACAAAATCGATGGTTCTAAACATGGGCCCGCAACACCCCTCGACGCACGGCGTGCTGCGCGTGTTGCTGGAACTTGACGGCGAGAATGTCATAAAAGCCATTCCCGATCTCGGGTATCTCCACACGGGCATTGAAAAAAGTTGCGAGGATAAGACCTACTCGCAGGCCATCACGCTGACCGACCGGATGGACTACCTGAACCCGCTTGGCAACAACCTGGTGTACTGCCTGGCAGTGGAGAAGTTGCTCGGGCTCGAGGTGCCGAAGCGCGCCCAGTACATTCGCGTGATGCTCGTCGAACTGCAACGCATTTCTTCGCATCTTGTCTGGTTGGGCACCCATGCCTTGGACATGGGCGCCATGTCCTTGATGCTCTACTGTTTCCGCGAACGCGAGGAAATCCTGAAAATCTTCGAGCGCTTCGCCGGCCAGCGCATGATGACGAGCTACATCCGCATCGGCGGGCTGGCTTTGCAGCCGCCGGCAGGATGGCGCGAGCACGTCAAGCGCTTTCTGGACATGATGCCGCCGCGCATCGACGAATACGAGGCGCTGCTGACCGAAAACCGCATCTGGCAAGGCCGTCTGAAAGGGGTCGGCTACGTTTCCGCCGAGGACCTGATTGCGCTCAGCACGACCGGCCCGGGCCTGCGGGCCGCCGGCGTAGCTTACGACAATCGCAAGGCATTTCCGTACTCTTCGTACGAGGAGTTCGAATTCAACGTTCCCACCCGCACGGAATCCGATTGCTACGCCCGGTATCTGGTCCGAGTCGCCGAAATGCGCGAAAGCGTCAAAATCGTGCGGCAGGCGGTGGAGAAAATCACCGACGAAGGTGCGATCAAGACGGAAGCGCCGGGCATCGTTCCGCCCGAACGGGAAAAAATGAAAACGGAAATGGAAGCGCTGATTTACCATTTCAAGATTTTCACGGAAGGGTTTTCGCCGCCCCCCGGCGAGGCCTTTGCGACCGTGGAATCTCCGCGGGGCGAGTTGGGCTGCTTCGTTGCGAGTGACGGTTCACCAAAGCCTTTGCGCGTACACTTCCGATCGCCATCCTTTGTCAATCTTCAGGCTCTGCCCAAGATGGTGGAAGGCCAGCTGATCGCCGACACCGTAGCTTGCATCGGCACGATCGATATCGTCCTTGGAGAAGTGGACAGGTAAGCCTTTATGGAGCTATCGCCAAAACTCGCGGCAAAGTTTGAGCAGTTGCAGAATCGCTACCCGGTGAAGCGAAGCGCGCTAATCCCCATGATGATCTACGGGCAGGACGAATACGGGTTTGTTTCGGATGAGCTGATCGAAGAGATCGCGCGTCGCCTGGAGCTTCGCACGGTTCAGGTGGAGGAGACGCTGGAGTTTTACTCCATGCTCCACCGCAAGCCTGTGGGCAAGCATCACGTGCAGGTCTGCACAAACGTGGCCTGCATGTTGCGCGGTGGAAACGAGCTTCTGGAGCATGCCAAAAAACGCCTCGAAATCGGGCATAGGGAGACTACGGCAGACGGCGTCTTCTCGCTCGAAGAGGTGGAATGCATCGGCGCCTGCACGGGTGCGCCCGCGATGCAGGTAAACTACGATTTTTACGAGAACGTCGGGATTCGTGACTTCGATCGCCTGATCGAAGAACTGGACAAGGGGCGCCGGCCGGAGCCCGTTCCCGTGATTACGGGCGCGCTTCACGAACGGCATCCGCTCGAAACTCCCCTGATCAGCAAGCGTTGGGGCATCGAGAATTCCCACAACATCGACGTCGCGCTGAAGCTTGGGGCTTACCAGGCACTTGAAAAAGCTCTGAAGCAGATGACACCCGAGCAGATCATCGACGAGGTGAAGAAATCCAATTTGCGCGGGCGCGGTGGCGCTGGCTTCCCCACCGGCATGAAGTGGTCGTTTGTGCCCAGGGATTCTCCGAAGCCCAAATACGTCATCTGCAACGCAGATGAGTCCGAACCGGCGACCTGCAAGGACCGCCCGCTCATGGAGATGGACCCCCACCAACTCATCGAAGGCATTACCATCGCAGGACGCGCCATCCATGCGCATCACGGCTTCATTTATATTCGGGGCGAATACCGGTACGTGCTGGACATCGTGGACGCGGCGATAGCCGAGGCCTATTCACGCGGCTATCTCGGGAAAAACATTCTTGGCACAGGATTCGACTTTGACCTGCTGATTCATACGGGTGCGGGAGCGTATGAGTGCGGCGAAGAGTCAGCCCTGATGGAATCGCTCGAAGGCAAGCGCGGCAATCCGCGCATCAAGCCTCCCTTCCCCGCGGTCGTCGGTCTGTATGGTTGCCCCACGATCATTAACAATGTCGAGACGCTAAGTTCGGTTCCCTCCATCATTCTCGAAGGTGGCGAGGCGTACGCCAACCGCGGCACGCCGAGGAATGGCGGGACCCGCCTTCTCTGCGTCTCCGGCCACGTGAACAAGCCGGGCATTTACGAAGTCCCGCTCGGGATGAATATGAAGAAATTCATCGACGAAATGGCCGGCGGAATTCCCGGGGGCAAAAAACTGAAGGCGGTAATTCCCGGCGGGAGTTCCTGCCCATTGCTCAAGGCAGATGAAATAGATGTGGCCATGGACTACGATTCTGTCGCGAAAGCCGGCTCCATGCTTGGCTCCGGCGGGATGGTATTGATCGACGAAAGCACCTGCATGGTCGACATGGCGAGAAGGATCATGCACTTTTATGCGCACGAATCGTGTGGCTGGTGCATTCCCTGCCGTGAAGGAACAGCGTGGCTGCAAAAAATGCTTGACCGTTTCCACGCCGGCCTGGGGCGCCGGGAAGATATTGACCTTGTCGGCGAGTTAGCAAAGAACATGTTGGGCCGCACCTTTTGTCCACTCGGCGACGCAGCGGCCATGCCGACAATAAGTATCGTCGCGAAGTTTCGAAATGAGTTTGAAGATCACTTGCATGGTAAATGCGGGTACAAATCCGCGGAAGATTTGATCGCTTCGCGATAGGAACCCATGGCAGAAACGAAACTAGTTAAGCTGAAAATCGACGACCGCGAGGTTGAGGTCCCCGCAGGAACGCTGGTTATTGAAGCGACGAGGCACCTCGGAATCGAGGTTCCGTCGTTCTGCTACTACCCGGGACTGGCGCTCCAGGGGGCTTGCCGTATGTGCCTCGTCGAAGTCGAGAAGGCACCAAAGCTGCAGACGGGCTGCACACAGGTTGTGGCCGAAGGCATGGTGGTGCGCACGAACACGGAACAAGTGAGAAATGCGCGCAAGTTCATGCTCGAATTCCTGCTGACCAACCATCCTCTCGACTGCCCTGTGTGCGACAAGGGTGGCGAATGCGAACTGCAGGATATGGTCTTCCGTTATGGAGCGGATACCAGCCGGTTCGTAGAAGAAAAAATTCATCGGCCGGAAGAAAAGTGGTCGGATCTGGTGTACTACGACTCGCCGCGCTGCATTCTTTGTTTCCGTTGCGTCCGTGTGTGCGATGAAGGAATGGATGTAAAGGCACTGGGCGTGGGCATGCGCGGGGCCCACTCCATAATTATTCCGAATCGCGAAGATCACCTGGAATGCGAAGAATGCGGCATGTGCATTGACATCTGCCCGGTCGGCGCGCTTACCAGCGGCACCTATCGTTACAAGACGCGTCCCTGGGAAATGCAGTACGTGCCGACCATTTGTACCCACTGCTCGAATGGATGCAAGACCACGCTCAGCGTTCGGAATCATGAAATACTTCGCGCCAACAACCGAGATCTCTCCGGCATCAACAAGGATTTTCTTTGCGTGAAGGGACGCTTTGGCTTTGACTTCACGAGTCACCCGGAGCGCATCAAGCAGCCGCTTCTTCGCAAGGGTGACAAGCTCTATCCCGTGCCGTGGGAAGAAGCCGCACAAGCGGCCGCGACAAAGCTTAAAGAAGTTTACAACGCGAGCGGCGCCGATTCTGTGGGCTTCATCGGGTCGAACCGCACCTCGAACGAAGAAAGTTATCTTCTCCAGAAGATGGCCCGCACGACTTTCGGCACCAACAACATTGATCACCATCGCACCGCCGATTACACGGGCTTCATAACCGCCCTTGGGGACCGCGCCGTCGATTCGATGCTGACGATGGAGAAACTTGGCGAATCAAAGGCTGTCCTCCTGATTGGGAATGATCCAACGAATCAAAATCCGCTGGCGGGTTGGCAGATTCGCACCGCCGTCCGGTTGCATGGCGCGAAGCTTTATATTTTGAATTCCCGCGAGATCAAACTGGAGCGCAAGGCCCATCAGTTCATCCAGGTACCAGCCAGTTCCGAGGCCGCGGCAGTGCGCTGGCTGGCGAGAGGTGAAGGTCAACTGCCCTCTACAATCGCCGAACAACTGGGAGCGCTCAAGTCCGTGCTTGAGGCGGAACCGGAAGTGGCCATCGTGTTCGGATCGGAACTGACCGGAGCGGCGATCGCTACTCTGGTTGAGTTCGGCTCGAGGTTGCGGGGCAAGGTCCGCTACATGGCCCTCGCGGATTATGCAAATTCGCGGGGAGCCGCCGATATGGGTCAACTGCCGGACAGGCTGCCGGGCTACAGCTATCTCGACAATAGGGCTGCGCTGGAATCTTTCGAGAAACACTGGGGCGCCAAGCTCCCAACAAAGCCCGGCCTCACCGCTCCACAGATGGTCGAAGCGGCACAAGCTGGAAATCTCAAGGCGCTTTACGTTGTTGGAGCGAATCCCCTGGCACATTTTGGGACGCTCGGTTACGGCCGGGGCAAACTGCAATTGCTGATTGTCCATGAAATGTTCCTTACAGAGACCACTCTGCAGGCTGACATCGTCTTTCCCGCAGCGTCGGCGTACGAGAAAGATGGCAGCGTAACGAACACCGCGGGAGAGATCCAACTGCTTCGCAAAGCCGGTGAAGTCATGGGCACGCGCTCAGACTTCGACCTGCTGCGCATCATGTCGCATCAACTGGAGAAGCAGGGCCTCGGCAAGGCACTCCATTTCAAGAATCCAGCGGCCGTGTTTGAAGAAATTTGCAACGCCGTGCCCGGTTACAATGTTCATTTTGCGGGGCTTCTGACCGGAGGTGCGGAACCGACAAAATTACAGTTCCCGAGAAACGGACATGCGCCGTATGATGTGCCTGTCCAACTGATCCGCTCAGCAAACGACAGTCTCTTCACCAGTGGCACGCTCGGGCGTTTCTGCTCGATGCTGCAATCTCTGCCGGAGGCGCACGCTAAGCCGTGAGCGACTTCTTGACGCAGTACGCGTTCCTCATTGTCCCGATCGTCAAGGTCGTGGTCCTGGTTCTCATCGTGCTGACGGTCGATGCCTACCTGACATGGCTCGAGCGCAAAGTGATCGCGCATATCCAGGCCCGATGGGGACCGTATCGCGTAGGCCCGCACGGTCTTTTGCAGCCATTGGCTGACGGCGTGAAATTTATTCTTAAGGAAGACCCGCTACCAGCCAATGTGGACAAGGCGGGCTATTTCATCGCCCCGTTTATTACGCTGATGCTGGCGCTGACGTCGCTCGCCGTAATTCCTTTCGGGCCGCAACACTTTACGATTTTTGGGTATGAGACGCACGTAGGCATCGCCGACGTGAACATCAGCCTGCTGGTTTTGTTTGCGATCACCGCGCTTGGCGTGTATGGCGTGGCCCTCGCGGGCTGGGCCTCGAACAATAAGTACTCGCTCCTGGGCGGACTACGCAGCTCCGCACAGATGATCAGCTACGAACTGGCGCTGACACTCTCGGTTGTCGGGGTTCTGTTGATCGCCGGGGATTTCAGCCTGAGGAGTATTATCGACCATCAGGAAAATGGCAACCTCGGACTTCTGGGTTGGAACCTTTTTGGTTTCAGCAAGGATGGGATCGGGTTCACACAGATCATCGGGTTCTTCTGTTTTTTCCTGGCCGCAATTGCAGAAACCAACCGCATTCCCTTTGACCTGCCTGAAGCGGAATCGGAACTCGTCGCGGGCTATCACACGGAATATGCCAGCATGAAATTCGCAATGTTCTTCATTGCGGAGTACACCAGCATGATCACGGTGTCTTGTCTAGCGACGGTCCTTTTTTTTGGCGGCTGGCTCTCTCCTTTCCCCGCTTCCTGGACCTTCACACATTACCTGCCATCACTCCTGCTGATTCCGTCCGGGGTCTGGCTGGTCTTCGATGGCATCCGCTATGAGACAATTTTCGGCCGCATCATGCTCCCCGGAGTTGGCGCGGTATTGGCGCTTCTGGGCGTGGCGTTGGTTCTCTTTCCGGTGGTAAATGAAGCGATCCAGGGACCCTTCTGGTTTTTCGCAAAGGTTTTTGCCTTTCTGTTTTTTTACATCTGGATGCGCGGGACGCTTCCGCGGTTTCGCTACGACCAGTTGATGAGTTTCGGCTGGAAGTTTCTTCTGCCGGTTGCCATCGCGAACGTCGTTCTCACGAGCGCCTTCATTCTTTGGAGAATGCACTGATGACGGGCCCAGTGATCATTTTTTTTGTGCTGGCGGCGCTCGCCGTGCTCGGCGCAGTCAGCCTGATTCTGCAGCGTCATCCGATCCACAGCGCACTGTCGCTGATCGTGGTCATGGTCGCCCTAGCGGGACTCTATCTTCTGATGGGGGCGGAATTTGTCGCCGCGGTGCAGATCATCGTCTATGGTGGCGCGATCATGGTGCTCTTCGTTTTTGTGATCATGCTCCTGAACGCGGGTGAGGAAGAACGCACCAACTTTTCGAAGCTCGCGACTTATGCTGGGATCCCGCTGGCAGTGGCGACGGCAGGCCTGATCGCAGCTGCAATTGTGCGGTCGAGCGCAGGCCTTTCCAGCGCCGGGCCCAATGGCACCTTGACCTCCACGAAGACGCTGTCCATGCTGCTCTTCCGGGAATTCGTTTATCCCTTCGAGCTCACATCGTTCCTGATTCTTGTTGCCATATTGGGCGCCATCGTTCTGGCGCAGCGGGAGAATTGAATATGGTCCCGACCAATTACTATCTGCTGCTCAGCGCCATCCTGTTTGGGTTGGGAATCGTTGCGTTCGTTTTCAAGCGAAACATCATCACGATTTTTATGGCCATCGAACTGATGCTGAATGCGGTCAACCTGGCGTTCGTGGCTTTCAGCCAGGCGCTCGGCAAGACCGAAGGTGAGGTGTTTGTACTGTTTGTCATCGTCGTGGCGGCTGCGGAAGCGGCCGTCGGATTGGGAATCATTATTGTGACGGCGCGCAACCGCAGGTCTCTGAATGTTGAGCGCGTCGACTTGCTAAAACTCTAATGCCGATACTCGAAACTCTTTGGATTATCCCGCTACTGCCGCTGCTGGGTTCGGCGGTGAACGGCATTTTTGGCGCCAAGTGGCCGAATAAGATAGTGAACTTGGTTGCGCTCGGATCGACGGGACTCTCCTTCGTCTGCGCGATCGAGGCCGTCCGCGAGTTTGTTGCGAGCGGTCAACAGCCGTTCCGCAAGGAATTTGTGGACTGGATGGCCGCAGGAACCGATTTCCGGATAGGCCTGGACCTGCAGTTTGATCAACTCACCGTGGTAATGGTGCTTGTGGTGACAGGCGTCGGGTTCCTGATCCACATCTACTCCACTGGCTACATGGCGCACGAAGGCGGTTACTACCGCTTCTTCTCTTATCTGAATCTGTTTATGTTCTTCATGCTGATCTTGGTGCTGGCGGCGAATTACGTGGTGCTATTTGTCGGGTGGGAGGGAGTGGGGCTTTGTAGCTACCTTCTGGTCGGATTCTACTTCCTGAAACAATCCGCCACCAATGCCGGCAATAAGGCATTCATCGTGAACCGCATCGGCGATTTCGGCTTCCTGCTGGGAATGTTCTTGCTGTTTCGTACATTCCATACGCTCGATTTCAATGGCATTTTCAGCCAGGTTAGCCGACTCCCCGCGGATACGCTCGGCCAGTTCGGGACATTGACGATCGCTTCCCTGCTCTTGTTCGTGGGTGCCACGGGAAAATCGGCGCAGATTCCGTTGTATGTATGGTTGCCGGACGCGATGGAAGGCCCTACGCCGGTGAGCGCACTGATCCACGCGGCAACGATGGTGACCGCGGGGGTATACGTGGTCGCGCGGTCGCATGCGCTCTATACGCACGCGCCGACCGCGATGTATGTGGTTGCAGTCATCGGGTGTGCAACGGCCTTTTTTGCCGCAACGATCGGGCTGGTTCAGTCGGACATCAAGAAAGTACTGGCGTATTCGACGGTCAGCCAGCTTGGCTATATGTTTTTGGCCTGTGGCGTGGGCGCGTTTGGCGCCGGCATCTTTCACCTGATGACACACGCGTTTTTCAAAGCGCTGCTCTTCCTTTCGGCTGGAAGCGTGATTCATGCCATGGGCGGCCAGCAAGATATGTGGCAGATGGGCGGGCTGTGGTCCAAGATCAAGGTCACCGCGGTATGCATGCTCGCCGGCTCCATTACCATTGCGGGCTTCCCGCCCTTTGCCGCATTCTTTTCCAAGGACGCGATCCTATTCGCAGCTTACAACCACGAGAACAACGGCAAGATTCTCTATGCGATTGGGTTGTTGGCCGCGGTTCTGACTTCGTTCTACATGTTTCGGCTAATGGGGTTGACGTTTTGGGGACAGCCTCGCTTCGACGAGCACCACGTTCATGTTCACGAGTCGCCGAAAAACATGACCGTGCCCCTCATGGTCCTCGCAGTTCTGTCGCTGGTGGGCGGTTGGTTTGCGCTGCCGGCGTTTTGGGGAGGGCCAAATTATTTCGCTGATTTTCTCGGGCCTATTCTTGGCGGGGAAATGGTGGGCGGAGAAGAAGCGCACAGACTGGAACTGATTCTTTCGGGCGTCGCGGTCGCCGCCGCGACAGCCGGCCTAGTGGTCGCTTGGCGAATGTACAGCAAGGGAGCACAGCGGCCAAAGCTCGAAGGCGCGTACAAGGTGCTGTACAACAAGTATTACGTTGACGAGCTTTATCACGCCGTGGTGGTCGGTCCGCTCATTTGGCTCTCAAGGAATGTGCTCTGGAAAGTGATGGACGAGGGCATCATCGATGGCGCCGTCAACGGGATTGCATCCGTATCGTCGGCGATAGGCGACACGGTGCGCCATACGCAATCCGGGAACACGCGGAGTTACGCGGTGTGGGTTCTGATCGGAGCGCTATTGGTTTTCGCCATAATCTTCTGGCCGATCCTGCATCTGGCTTTGTTCGGAGTGGTGCGCTAATGGTTGTGAGCAGCACAATCCTGTCGATCCTGCTCTTCTTTCCGCTCCTCGGCGTTGCCGCGATTCTGGTTCTGCGCGGCGATGATCACATTTGGATACGCCGGCTGAGCCTGACTGTCGGTATAGCCGAGTTTCTGCTTTCGTTCCTCCCAGTCTGGGCGATATCGCCCGGTGCCACGGGCTTCAAGCTGGAGGTGTTCGCCCCGTGGATCTCCTCGCCACGCATCAACTATCACATCGGAGTCGACGGCATCAGCATCTTCCTAATCCACCTGATTACCTTGCTGACCCCCATCGGCATCCTGGCGTCCTGGAACGATGTCAAGCACCGGATCAAGGAATTTCACATCATGCTCCTGCTTCTCGAGACGGGCGTGATCGGCGTTTTTCTTTCGCTGGACCTGTTTCTTTTCTTCCTTTTCTGGGAATTCCAGCTGATTCCGTTAGCATTTCTAATTGGCATCTGGGGGCACGAACGACGGCTCTACGCCGCCATCAAGTTCTTGCTCTACACCATGGCCGGTTCGGCCTTCCTTATAGTAGGCATCATTTGGCTGTACAACCACACGGGCAGCTTTGATTTTGTGGTGATTCAGCAGTTTGTTCAGCGCGGGCAGTTGGTGATGAGCTCACGCGCCGAAATGCTTCTCTTCTTGTCCTTCTTCGTGGCCTTTGCCATCAAAGTACCGCTCTTCCCGCTACACACGTGGCTGCCCGATGCACATACGGAGGCGCCAACGGCGGGATCGGTGGACCTTGCGGGCGTACTCCTGAAGACCGGGGCGTACGGCATCATGCGTTTCTGCTTGCCTCTCTTCCCCGACGCGTCGCATCGAGCGGCGCCCTACATCGCCGCACTAGCGATTATCAGCATCATTTACGGCGCGCTCGTGTCCTTAATTCAACCGAATCTGAAGAGATTGGTGGCGTATTCGTCCGTGAGCCACATGGGATTCGCTATGCTCGGCATCTTTTCTTTCACGTTGATCGGCATGCAGGGTGCTGTCTACGTGATGCTGGCACACGGGATTTCGACCGGGGCGCTGTTTCTTCTGGTCGGCATGCTTTACGAGCGGCGGCACACCTTCGAAATCGCCGAATTTGGCGGGCTGGCAACACCCATGCCAAAATACGCGGCGTTTTTTCTTTTCACGGTACTCGCCTCGTTAGGGCTGCCGCTGATGAATGGCTTCGTTGGCGAGTTTCTCGTGCTTCTCGGCACCTACCAGGTTCACTGGCAATGGGCCGCCTGGGCTGCCACGGGCGTAATTCTCTCCGCCTGCTATCTCTTGTGGGCGTACCAACGCGTTCTCTTCGGTGAGATTACTCATGATAAAAACCGCACACTGCCGGACGTGAACTACCGCGAGAAGTGGGTCATGGTGGCCATGTGTTTCATGATGGTTTGGCTCGGCGTGCATACGCGGTTCTTCACCCGTCGTTATGAGGGTTCGTGCCAGACCATCCTTCAGCAGGCGTCTCCGAATCTGATGCGCGAAGCCGCCACGCCAACGCAAGCATTACCGTCGAGCAAGCGGGCTGAAAATTCCACGGAAAGGCTGGCCTCCCGTTAAATGGTTCCTGGTCTGACAGACATCTATCGCGTGTTGCCGGAGCTGGTGTGGTGCGCGTCCGGCGTAGTTCTGATGCTGCTTCAGCCCTTTCTGAAGAACCGCCAAATGCTGACTTTTCTGGCGATGGTGGGTGCGGCGATTGGCACGCTCTCTACGTTCATTGGAATTCCCGGAAGCGGATTCTCCGGCTTGATTCAGTTCGACACGTTCAGCCTTTTCTTCCACTGGCTGGTCGGGTTGATCACGTTCCTTGTCATTCTGGCTTCGGATTCTTACCTTGCTCGCGAAAACCTGGAAGGAGCGGAGTTCTATGCGCTCATTCTTTTCGCCACGGCAGGAATGGGAGTGCTCGCGTCCGCGCAAGAACTCCTAACCGCTTTCATCGGGCTGGAGATGTCGTCGATTTCCAGCTACGTGCTGGCCGGTTACCGTCGGGACTCGATCAAGGCGACAGAGGCTGCGCTGAAGTATTTTCTCCTGGGCTCATTTGCAACGGCATTCTTCCTTTACGGTATCGCCCTAATCTACGGCGTTACAGGCTCTACGAACCTTGCGACGCTGGCGAACACGGATCCTTCGAGCCCTTACATGCGCATTGGCCTCACGCTAATCCTCGTCGGACTGGGCTTCAAGGTGGCCGCAGCGCCGTTCCAGATCTGGACGCCCGACGTTTACGAAGGCGCGCCCACGCCGGTCACGGCGCTTTTCTCCGCGGGACCGAAAACCGCTACTTTTGCGCTGATATTGCGGATTTTCGCAACGGTGAACGCGGCCACGAACTTCTGGTTCTGGGCATTCTGGATACTGGCGGCCCTGACCATGTTTGCGGGAAATCTGGGCGCGATGGTGCAGGACAACGTGAAAAGGCTCCTGGCTTACAGTTCGATCGCGCACGCTGGATACGTCCTGGTGGCGCTGGCCGCTGTCACGGGAATGAAACCCGATCCAGACACGGGAGCGATCCCTGCGTATGCGGCGGTACTCTTCTATTTGGCGAGTTACGCATTCGTCTCTGTGGGCGCGTTTACGGTGCTGTCGGAGCTAGGCGGGCGTGGCGAGCGGTACCTGAAAACGGAGGACTTTGCGGGACTCGGAACGCGCCAACCATTCGCGGCGGCGATGATGGCACTCTTCCTGCTTTCGTTCCTTGGACTGCCCATCACCGCTGGTTTCTTCGGAAAGCTTTACATCTTCAAGGCGGCTGTGAAGTCGAATTTGTTGTGGCTGGCGATCCTGATGGCGGTGAACAGCGTCCTTGGGGCTTACTATTATCTAAAAGTGATCATCGCGATGTACATGCACGAGTACAAGGGGACGGAGCCAGCCGATTCGCGTGGACTCAGCGCCACGGCCGCGATGGTGGTGACCGTGGCTGCATTGATTACGCTTTATCTGGGCCTTGCGCCCAATCACATTCTGGGCATCGTCCTGTCGCAGAACCTCATTCTGTCTTCGCGGTAGCCGCGTCAATTCCTGAAAGGCGCTGTGGGCATTTGCTGTGATGAAGATCACACAATACTGTGCGATATGACGCACCTCCGGCTGTCGCGAAATCCCGCCTTCCCATTTGAAATCCCTCTCGCGTAACGGCAAACCACACTTTTTGTGTAGGTTAGAGAAAGGGGCAGAGATGAAGGCCCGTCCGTCGAATTGGCTGCGCACTTGCACCCTTGTCGGTCATCACCTGAGATAGGGATCGAAAGGATGTACTCCATGGCGACCACCGCACTTCCAGCCAAGAATCAAGCTTCCTATTATCCAGACGCGGCCGATGCCCAAAGAAAGACCCGCTCGCCTTACGGCATGCCCGTCGTGGACAACTGCATGACGTGTAAGCTGCGTTGTAGCAACTTCTTTTGCAGCATATCCGAAGCCTCGTTGCAGGCTCTCGACCGGATCAAGCATGTCAGCTCGTATCCGGAAGGAGCGATGCTTTTCATGGAAGGTGAGACGGCGCGGGGAGTGTATCTCGTGTGTCAGGGGCGCGTGAAATTACTCACAACAAACCGTGAAGGAAAGACAATGATCGTGAAGATCGCGAAGCCCGGCGACCTTCTGGGGCTATACGCGACGATCTCGGGCGAGAAGCTCGAAGTTACAGCCGAGACGCTGCAGCCAACACAACTGGCGTTTGTGACTCGGGAGGATTTCCTGAGGTATGTCCGGGTGCACGGCGATGCGTGCCTGCACGTGGCGCAGCACATGGGCCGCGATTGCCATTCGGCTTACGAAGTGATCCGCTCGATTGCGCTCAGCAATTCGGTTCCAGAAAAACTGGCGCGCTTGTTGATGGAGTGGACGGTTGGAGCCCAAGAAAACAATGGCATGGTGCGAGTGAAGCTTTCGTTGACGCATGAGGAGATGGCGCAACTGATCGGGTGCTCGCGGGAATCGGTGAGCCGGTCGCTCGGCGAGTTTAAGAAACAGCGGTTGCTGGAAGTGAACGGTTCGACGCTGCTGGTGCGCAACAAGGCAGCGCTCGAGAGCCTGGCAGCCATTTGACTCCTTGGGCCAAGGCCCTTCCATTACTCCTACTCGGCGCGAGGGACGCTACCTCAAAAGTTGAGATCCTTTGCGCGCAAGAAAGCGTGCTCAGGATGGCGCGGGTATCCCGCCAAGCTGCCGTCCTCCAAAGACGGGGCGGTGCCGCGAAACGGGTTACTCCAACGCCCCTCCCCTTCCCCCATTTCTCACAAGTGCTGATTTCTAGAAGAGCTACAGTCATTTGTTGGCTATCCGACTAGAAACGCTGATTCTAAAGGTGTTACAGGAGCTGCCTGGGATTTAGTTCCCAAAAAACGGCGACACGCTACGCCGGCAGCCCAGGACTAGCCAGGGCAGCCGCGCAGGTCGATGTTAGATTTCGTTGAGGTCGAGGCTAGACCTTAATCATGATGATGGCGAGGGTGAACAGAGCCAGGGTCTCGATGAAAACCAAGCCGAGGATCATTGCGGCGCGGATCGCACCGGCCGCTCCGGGGTTTCGGGCCATGCCTTCACAAGCGGAAGAGGCCACCCGGCCCTGGCCGAGCGCCGCGCCAAAAGCGGCAAGGGCCATGCCGAAGCCAGCGGCGATGGCAAGATGTCCTCTTGCAGCGCCTGCCCCACCATCCTGAGCGAATGAAGCCGGCGCGAGAAACGCGACGGCCATGAGAACCGCCAACAACATGACTGTTTTCTTCATTAACAACCTCCTGAGGAATTACCGCCAGTGGGTGGTTCCCGGCTCTACGCAAAACAACCGGTCTCACGCTGAACGGCACAAGCCAAACCTAGTGTTCTTCGGCGATCGCGAGCCCAACGTAAATCGAGGGCAGCACGGTAAAAATATAGGCCTGAATAATAGAGACGAAGATGTGTAGCCCAATGAAAGCGATCGGGACAAAGATGGGAAAAAGCCCCAAAATAAGGCCAAGGATCGGGTTGATCTTCCAGCCCCACTGGAACGGGCCTAGAAGCAGGCTGAGGAAAATCACGTAGATAAGATCGCTCGCGAAGATGTTGGCCCAGAGGCGAACCGTGAGAGAAAGCACGCGCGCGGCAGTGGAAATGATTTCCACGGGAAAGAGGAGGATTGCGAGCACCCAGTCTCCAGCGCGTTTCGGAGAGCCGGCAAAGGTCAAAAGATAATGGCCCAATCCGTGGTGACGGATACCCTGCCAATTGAAGTACATGAAGGTGAGAAGGGCACAAGCAAGCGGCACGACCGCATTGCCTGTGGGAGACGTGAAAGCCGGTATAACACTGAGAAGATTGGACAGCAGAACAAAAATGGAAATGCTGCCAATGAAAGCGATGAACTTAGGTGCTTCGTGGCCGGTGTTTTCTTCGAGCAAATCCTTGATGCCGAAGCCGAGGGGGTTGGTTAAGAGCAATTCCGCGACTTGCTGAAAGCCGCCAGGGCGTTCGACGGAAAGGCGGGAACGAAGGTACAACGCGGCCATAGTGCCAATCGCAAGCACGACGAGCGACATGACGAAATATTCGGAAATGGGTTGCTCGATATCCTTAGGGGGAATGTGGAGCCAGCGGAGGAGTTGCAGGAAGGCCGGCCCACAAAGGTGATTAATCCAGTGAGTCAGTCGACTTGTGTGTTCTTCCATTCGTTATTCCTGAGGATACACAATGCTGTGAATGCTAACCACGAAGGTGGCCGCTCCCAAGGCGCACAAGCCCAAAACCATACTTAGAACGGGAACGTTCAGATACCTAAAATTAACATACACTGCGAGGGCTATCAACCCGTAGCGGAACAGGGCTTTGAAGTAAGTGAAGACCGGCACGCGGACGTTTTTCTGATTCGCTTGTGCCGTGGCGCCTTGCGTGAAGGCCTCGAGACCGTGCTTCAGCCAGCGGAAATTAAACCAGGCCAGAACGGAACCGATGAGGATGCCGAGGCCCCAGTGCCAGCCATGAAGGTAGGCGACGGGAATGGCGGAGACGGCGCCGAGGATGAGGGTGAGGCGCGAGATGCGGGATTCGTCCCGGCTGAACGAGAGGGTGTCGGCGGGCGCGGAGGATGTGGCAGCGCCGGACATGGTCATTCTTTGGCGGTACGACGGAGAACGTCGCGCAGGCCACCGAAGAAACCGAGAAAGCCGAGGATCAGCATGAGGTAAGGAGCAGTATGCAGCCAGCGGTCGAGAAAGAAGCCGACGAGACCGCCGACAACGATGGCCGAAACGAGGATGAACGGCAGTTCCATGGCGATGGCAAACTGACGGGAGAAACTGGCGGCCTGCTTTTCGGCCGGGGTGAGGTTTTTGTCGCGAGAGTCGTTATTGTCCGAAGGCATAGCGCGCCAGCCGGGCGAACGGTTCAGGATACAACCCGGCGGCGAGGGACACAAACACCGCAACACCAAGAGCAACCGCTTGAGCGCCGCTCATTTGCGGGACGGGCATGTCTTCGCCCGGTTTGCGCAGCCATGCATGAACTACAACGCGGAAGTAGTAGTAGAGAGCCGGAACGATGTAAAGCGCGGCGAAGACGGCGAGAACAGGATGGTGGCTCTCGATGAGCGCGAGGAAGATGAAGTATTTGCCCATGAAGCCGGCGGTGGGAGGAATGCCGGCAAGAGAAAGCATAAAGATGAGCAGGAGGACGGCAGCAGCGGGGCTTCGCAGGTACAGGCCGTCGAGGTCGTCGAGGTGGTCGCCAATGAGTCCGTGCTGGCGGAGAACGATGACAACTCCGAAAGCACCGATGGTCATGGCGGCGTAAGCGACGAGGTAATAAACCATGCCGGTGAGGCCGGTGGCGTTCGCCGCGACAAGGCCGAGAAGAATGTAACCGACGTGGGAGATCGAAGAATAGGCGAGCAAACGCTTGATGTTGGTCTGCGTGAGGGCGGCAAGGTTGCCCCAGGTGAGCGAAGCGATCGCGACGCCGGCGATGAGGTAGAGCCAGGTGGCCTGCCAATCGCCAAAGACGGTGAAGATGAGGCGGATGAACATGGCGAAACTGGCGGTCTTCGAAGCGACACTGACGTAGGCGGTGATGGGAGTGGGCGCACCCTCGTAGACGTCCGGGGCCCACTGATGAAACGGAACGGCAGCAACCTTGAAGAACATGCCGGCCGCAACGGTGACGAAGGCAAGAACGACGAGCCAGTCGACATCGCTGTGGGCGAGGGTATGACGGAGGCGCCATTCGAGGGCCTGACCGATGCGGGCGAGGTTGGTCGAGGGGCTTCCGCCAAAAGCGACAGCCGAGGCGCTGGCACCGTAGAGTAGGGAGAAACCGTAAGCGAGTATGCCAGTGCTGAAAGCACCGAGCAGGAGGTACTTCAAGGCGGCTTCGTTGGAGCGCTTGTTGGCGCGGAGAAAGCCGGTCATGACGTAGAAGCTGAGAGCCATGGTCTCAAGTCCGAGGAAAAGGACAATGAGGTCGTTGCCGGACGCCATGAACATCATGCCAATGCAGGCGAGGATGAGGAGAGCGTAGTATTCGCCTTCCTGCTCGCGTTCAACGTCGAGGTAGCGAACGGAGAGAAGGACGACGAGCGCCGTAGCGGCGAGAAAGATTGAGGCGAAGACAAGGAAAAAGCCGTCGACGACGACAGTGCTGTGGAAGCCGGTGAGATCGCCAGGAGAGGTGGGATCGAGGCGGATCGCATTGTAACGGCGCGACTGCATGAAAAGGCCAAAAGCGCTGGCCGCGATGCCGAAGAGAGCGAGCATGGCGTTCCAGTGCTTTTCTTTTTTCTCGAGGAGGAAGTCAAAGATCAGGATGCCAAGGGCGAAGAGAAGAAGTTCCATCTCCGGGAGGATGGTCAGGCCGTCACCGTGGAGATAATCGAGAATCGAGAATAGAAGGGAGTGCTGCATCAGGAGTCCTATTTGACCTCAAGGACTGGCGCAGACGAAGCAGGAGCCGATTCACTAACCCGGGGTTCGTTTGGCAAAGCGGCCGACTGGCTGCCTGTCGATTTATAGAAGTCCGGGTTGACCTGGTGAACGATTTTTTCGACGGGATTGTTGATGTAGTTGAAGAATGGTTTCGGGTAGATGCCGATCCAGAAAGCAAGCACGACAAGGGGAAGAAGAACAGCGTACTCGCGAAGGTTCAGGTCGGGCAACGTCTTGTTCACTTCATGAGTGACCTGGCCAAACATCACGCGCTGATAGAGCCATAAGAGGTAAGCAGCACCAAGGACGATGCCGAGGGTGCCCCAGGCAGCCCAGGCTTTGCTGACAACGAAGGCGCCTTGGAGGATGGTGAATTCGCCGATGAAACCGTTGAGGAGCGGCATACCGAGTGAGCTCAGAGTGATGATGAGATAGATCGCAGCGTAGTTGGGCATCGGCGTGGCGAGACCGCCGAATTCGGAGATGAGGCGGGTGTGGCGGCGCTCATAGAGAACACCGACGATCAGGAAGAGCGCGCCCGTTGAGATGCCGTGATTGATCTGCTGGAGGACGCTGCCGGAGAGGCCCTGGGGCGTGAGGGCAAAGATGCCGAGTGTGCAGAAACCGAGGTGGCTGACCGAACTATAGGCGATGAGGCGCTTCATGTCTTTCTGCATGAGGCAGACGACGGCGCCGTAGATGATGCCGACGAGCGAGAGAAAGATGAGGATGTGGATGATTTTCGCTCGGAGAGCGGGCTCGGCAGGAAGAAGCGGGAGTGAGAAGCGGATGAAACCGTAAGTACCCATTTTCAGGAGGACACCGGCCAGGATGACGGAGCCCGCGGTGGGAGCTTCGGTGTGCGCGTCGGGGAGCCAGGTATGGAACGGGAACATGGGTACCTTGATGGCAAAGGCAAAGAAGAAGCCCCAGAAGAGCCACACTTTCAAGGAGTCGGGGAATTGTTGAGCGGCCGCGAGAAGCGTGGGGACATCGAATGTGCCCACGGTGTTAGGCGGAAGAGTTTTTGTATAGTTGAAGTATAGGGCGAGGATGCCGAGGAGCATCACGACCGAACCGGCCAAGGTGTAGAGGAAGAACTTGATGGCGGCGTAGAGCCGGCGCTCGCTGCCCCAGACGCCAATGAGAAAGTACATCGGGACGAGCATGACTTCCCAGAAAACGTAGAAGAGGAAGAAGTCCAGTGCCATAAAGACACCGAGCATACCGGTCTGGAGAAGTAGAAGAAGAATGTAGTACTCCTTGGTCCGCGTTTGAATGGCCGACCAGGAAGAGAGAATGGCAAGCATGCCGAGGAAGGTGGTCAGCATGATGAGGAGGAAGCTGATGCCGTCGATGCCGAGGGTGTATTTCGCGCCGATCGATGGGATCCAGTCAGAGGATTCGATGAAGGTGTAGCGTTCATAACCAGCCGGGAAATGACGGACGAGGGGGACGGAAACGACGAAGCCAAGAATGCCGAAGAGATTGCCGACGATGCGGTGAAGAGTGGGGGAAGTGCGCGGGACGAAGAGAAGCACAAGCGCACCGAGGGTAGGCGTGAAGAGGATTGCGCTAAGGAGATGGTGAGAAAAAAGCTCCATGAAAAATGGCCTTTCAGCGCAAATTGCGCACCAAAACTTCCATGTGATGACTGTAATAGCCGAGTAAAATCGCCAACCCGATCAGGATCCACATCGCATAGGAAGAAAACAGACCCGTCTGGAACATGCGAACCGGGTGGCTGAGCAACTGAGTAAACTTGCCGAGCAGGTTGACCAGGCCGTCGACGACCCACTTGTCCCACCACATGGAAATCCGGGAAAGGATGCGAGCGAGCGAGGCAGAGCCGTCGACGCCGAGACCGTCAATGACTTTGGCGTCGAAAAGGGCGAACGCGGTGCTGAGGTCCTTGATGCGATTTACGAAAAGGGCGTTGTAGAGTTCGTCGACGTAATACTTATTAACGAGAAGCTTGTGAAAGCGCGGCCACGAAGCGGCAACCTTGGAGTGCAAGTGCGGAAACTTCACGTAGAGACGGTAGGCGAGCCAGGCACCGAATCCGGCAACGGCCACGGAAATCGACATCAGAAGAAATTCGATGATCAAGGGATGATGCGCGAATTGAATTGCGCCAGTTTCCGGAATTACGCCGCTCAGAACCGGTTCGAGGAATTTCTCGAACGGGCTTTCGCCACCCCAAAGAGTCGGGAGAGCGATCCAGCCGCCGATGATGGAGAGGAAAGCGAGAATCACAAGGGGAATGGTCATCGATTTGGGCGATTCGTGGATGTGCTGCTCCACTTCGTGGGGAATGCGGGAGAGCCCAAAGAAAGTCAGGTTGAGCAGCCGGAACATATAGAAGGCGGTCAGGCCGGCCGTGAATAGGCCGATGACCCAGAGGGCCAGATAACGGTCGAGCATGGCCGAGCGGGCGATGGTGCGTCCGAGGATTTCGTCTTTGCTGAAAAAACCGGCGAGCGGGGGCATACCCGCAATGGCCAGCGTGGCGATCAGGAAGGGGCGGGAGGTCGCCGGGATGGAATTCCACAAGCCGCCCATTTTGCGCAAATCCTGCTCGCCGGAGAGCGCGTGAATCACGCTACCTGCGCCGAGGAAGAGAAGGGCCTTGAAGAACGCGTGCGTCATGAGATGGAAAATGCCCGCAGCAAACGCGCCCACGCCAAGCGCGAGAAACATGTAGCCGAGTTGGCTGATCGTGGAATAGGCGAGGACTTTCTTGATGTCCGTCTGGGCCAGAGCGATGGTGGCGGCGAAAACAGCGGTGAGCGCGCCAGCGATGGCAATGAGGTCCATGGCCACGGGAGCCAACTGATAGATGGCGTTCATGCGAGCGACCATGTAGACGCCCGCGGTGACCATGGTGGCGGCGTGGATGAGCGCGCTAACCGGCGTAGGTCCTTCCATCGCGTCGGGGAGCCAGACGTAC
>Ga0207826_1000104_pt1 | contig 21499 bp, 14 predicted proteins | sample LuqExpMetageno80_FD_187837 | JGI IMG/M metagenome (GOLD analysis project Ga0207826, IMG submission 187837) | Tropical forest soil microbial communities from Luquillo Experimental Forest, Puerto Rico - Sample 80 (SPAdes) | ecosystem: Environmental > Terrestrial > Soil > Tropical forest ... | reverse complement strand
CGCGCGGGCGTGCTCGGCGCCACCGGAATGGTGGGACAGAGGCTGGTGAGGTTGCTCGCCGAGCATCCGTGGTTTGAATTGACGGCCGTCGCTGCATCCGAGAGGTCACTCGGGAAGAGGTATCCGGAGGCCGCGCGCTGGCATCTGGAAGGTCCGGTGCCGGAAGCGGCGCGCGAGCTGGTGCTCGAGGACCTGGAGCCAAATCTCGATTGCGACTTTGTGTTCTCAGCGCTGGACTCTTCCGTGGCGGGAGAAGCGGAGGAGCGCTTTGCCAGGGCAGGTTATCCGGTGGTCAGCAACTCAAGAAATCACCGGATGGACGCGGATGTGCCGCTGTTGATACCGGAAGTGAACGCCGCGCACGTGGACGCCATTCCAGTACAAAAGAAGAATCGCGGTTATGAGGGCGGGTTCATCGTAACGAACCCCAATTGCTCGACGGCGGGCCTGGTGTTGGCGCTGAAGCCGCTCGCGGATGCGTTTGGACTGGAGAAATTGTTTGTCGTGACACTCCAGGCTGTTTCGGGCGCGGGTTATCCCGGGGTGCCGTCAATGGACGCGCTCGGAAATGTGATCCCGTTCATCAGCGGCGAGGAAGAAAAGATGGAAGCGGAGCCGCAGAAGCTGCTGGGAAAATGGGACGGCAGCCGGTTTATCAACGCGGGACTGGGAATCAGTGCGCATTGCAACCGGGTGCCGGTGGTCGACGGACATACGGAATGCGTGTCGGTGCGGTTGAAGAAAACGGCGACGATTGAAGAGGTGCGCGAGGCGCTGCGCGATTTCGAAGTTTCCGAGGAGCTGGCGGCGCTGCCGACAGCGGTGAAGCATCCAGTGGTCGTTCTGGAGCAGGACGACCGGCCGCAGCCGCGGAAGGACGCGAACACCGGTCACGGGATGGCGGCGGTCGTTGGACGCGTGCGCGAATGCCCGCTGCTGGATGTAAAGCTGACGCTGCTTTCGCACAACCTGGTGCGCGGCGCTGCGGGTGCGGCGCTGCTGAACGCCGAGTTGCTGGCGGCACGGGGATTTTTGAAAACGGAAGAAGAAGCCGCAGCCCAAGCCGAGGAGCGCGTGGCGGGGTAAACCTCGCCCCCTACGGGACAAAATAGTAGCGGACGAGGTGGAAGAAGATCGGCGCGGCGAAGCAAAGCGAGTCCATCCGATCGAGGATGCCGCCGTGTCCTTCGATCACAACGCCAAAATCCTTGATGCCAATATCGCGCTTGATGGCGCTCATCACCAGGCCGCCACAAAAACCGAGAATACAAATCGTGAAGGACAGGCCGGCGGATTCGAGCGGGGTGAACGGAGTGGCCCACCATAAGGCGGTGCCGAGAGCCGTAGCGCTGAGAACGCCGCCGAGAAAGCCTTCCCAGGTTTTGTTGGGGCTCACGCGCCAGGCGATCTTGTGCTTGCCGATGAGTTTGCCCCAGACGTACTGAAGCACGTCACTCATCTGGTCCACGATGACCAGGTAGAGCAACAAACGCGCGTCCTGGCCTTCGAATCCAGGAATCTTCAGTAGGAGCAGGGCTGGGGCGTGGCTGAGGCAGTAGGCGCAGACCATGATGCCAAACTGAATTTTTGCGGCGCGTTCAAGAAAGTGCTCGGTGTCGCCGGCGATCGCGATGCTCGTCGGGACAAAGACAAAAGCGAGGACCGGGATCATGATCGCGAAGAAGCCGTACCACTGAATGCCGATGAGGTAGTACTGCAGCGGCATGATCACGAAGAAACTCCAGAACAGAGTGCGGTGGTCGCCACGGCGGGTAGGAACGAGGGTCATGTATTCACGCATGGCGAGGAAGGAAATGATGGCGAAGAGAATCAGTGAGCCGACGCGGCCGACCAAGATCGCCGCGGTGAAGATGGCGCACATTTTCCACCAGGCGCGGATGCGCGCGTTCAAGTTGTCAATGGTGGTGCGGCTAGCGCCGGGCTTCTGCCGGTTGCGAAGGATGTTGCCGATGACGCTGGAAATAACGAGGAGCGAGAGGACACCGCCAAACAGCCAGACAAGTTTCGGATCGCGGAGAGCTTCAAACATCAGGCAGGTCCGATTCGGCGAAGGCTGCTGACGGCTTCGCGGGCGCGTTCGAGAAAAATGTCTTTTTCCTCGCCGGGCGCCACTTGAATGGGCTTGCCAAAAGTGAGCAGGCTGAGCATGGGAACTGGAAGAACCTCCCCTTTGGGGAGAATGCGATTGAGATTTTCGAGATAGGCCGGAACAAGCTCGGCGTCGGGGCGTCGAAGGGCGAGATGGTAGAGACCGGAGCGGAACGGGGCGATTTTTTCGCCGGTGCCGCGGGTACCTTCGGGAAAAAGGATCAAAGAATTCTTGTCGCCGAGGGCCGAGGCCATATCTTCAATCAAATGACGGCCGACAAAGTGGGTTTCGTCGGAACTTTTCGCTTTCGCGAGAGAGCCACGCTCGAGCAGCACGGCGTGAAATACATTTTCCGCGAGATAGCGGCGAAGGGGAGTCTCTTCCCAATAATCTTTGGCAGCGATGGGACGCGTGACAGCACGAAGTTCCGAGGGAAGCGCCGACCACAACACCACAAAATCGAGATGGCTTGTGTGGTTCGCGAAATAGATGCGCTGGCGATCGTCGGGTTCGCAGCCGGCCCATTGCACTTGCACGCCGCTGATGCCGCGGGCGATCGCGGCCAGCAGGCTGGCAATCGGGTGAATGCGCTCGCTCATCAGGAAGCGGAGCCTCGCAATTCCTTCAACGCGCCGCGTGCACGGTTGACGATGGTGAAAACCAAAAGCGCGAGCACCAGCCAGAGAACGTAGGGGACAAACGGAACGATAGGCAAATTCAGGCCCAGAAGCAATCCCAACGCGCCAAAAACAAAAGCCCGATCGCTTTTCCCCATGGGGCCGTCATAACGGCGCGACACTCCGATTTGCACGCCGATGACGCCGGTCATCTCGCTGATCACGGCGAGAAGCACAATCAAGACGACCAGGCGCGAGTCGAATCCGGCAAAGAGCGCGAGAGGCAGATACAGAGCGGAATCGGAGAGAACGTCTCCGAGCTCGTTGAGGATGGCGCCAAGGGATGTTTTCTGGTTGTGCTCGCGTGCGAGCATGCCATCGAGGGCGTTCAAGGCCATTCGAACGAAAAGCACAAGCGGAAGGAGAAGAAGTGAACGCCGGGCGCGGCAATAGAAAATGACAGCGCCCGTGGCAAACGAGAGAAGGAGGGCGGCGAGCGTCAGCTGATTTGCGGTGACGCCCGCGCGAGCCAGCCCGTTGGTGATGGGCCGGAGGAGCTTCTGGAACCTGGGTTTCAGGTCGTAAATACTGGGCATGGTGCTGAACTCATCCTACAGGGAACGGTTCAGTCAAAGAGCAGGCGGCCGCAATAAAATGCGTAAGAAGCAATCCACAGAATGGCATGGATTTTGACAAGCCGGGAAAGAGCCCACCCGCGGCGCGTCCTTAGCCAGGAGGCCACGATTCCAAAACCAGCCCAGACAAGCAGGCACGAGCGGGCGGAGCCGCGAGAAGAAAGGGGTTGGGTTGGCTCACCAGCGAATATCGAAGCGGATCTCGTGTCCACTGGCGTACTTCTGTAGAAGGCCGGACATGCGCTGGCAGGAGGCTTCGAGGCCTTCCGCACCGCCGAAGGAAATCAGGATCGCCGCAACGCGGGTGGTTGCCAAGGTGACCATCGTGCGCTCGGAATCGCTCGTAGGGCTGCCATGCGGTCCAGCTTCATCGGCGAATACCGGCAGCCCCTCAAGGTTCAGGTCGTATTTGCCGATGCCCTTGTAGGTTTCACGCGAGCGGCCGGCGCGAAAGACGATGTCGCCTTTCACGTTGCTCAGATCGTAGAGGCCGATGGGAAGGCGGCTTTCGACGGAGACGAGGTTAATGATGTCGACCACGGCGTTGATCTGGGGAAAGCTTTTGGCGGCGACGAGACGCCGCAACAGAGCTTCAGCGGATCCACGATAACGGGCCGGATCCTTGCCGAGGGCCTTGTAACCGGCGCGAGTCGCGAGGATGCGAGGAGATTCCAGCACCACCCGAGGGTCCGGGAGATGGAGAACTTCCATTTCGCGTAACTTCATCTCGTCGAGTAATGGTGCGGGCGTTTCGCCGGCACGCACCGTGGCGGTAAGGAATCCCAGCGCGGTGCGCGGGCACTTCGCCTTGAGACCGGGATCGATGGTGAGGGTCGGCATGAGCAATAAGAATAACCGAGTGGAAAGCCGTCCGCGCAAAAAACGCAGAAGGAGGAGCGCTTGCCGCGCCTAATGGATGCGATGGGGACCGTCAGCGAAGGGCAGGCTTCGCGCGGCAGGCGAGACAGACGTAAGAGAAGTTTCGCGTGACCTTGCCCCACTCGATGCGGCACGCGGCGCATAACTCAAGAGATTGGAATTCACACTGAGCGCAAATTTCGTCCGAAGGGAGGGGCAGTTCTCTCGCGTACTCGCTCGGGGAAACCTTTGAACCGCAGCGGGCGCAGCGAATCGATGGGATTTCGGCGGAAGCTCCGGGTGCGATAACCATTTTCTTGTCCAGCAGGTCGAGAACGTGTTTTGCAATGTGCTCGGCGGTAAGGCCAAAGTGCTGCATCAGTTCCCAGGGATTGCCGGAGATGCCGAAACGGTCGGCCACCCCGACCATTTCAAACTGGAGAGGAAGGCGGAAATTTTTGCGGTTTCGCAGGATGGCGCCGGCGACGATATTTCCAAAACCGCCGACCTGGTGTTCTTCCGCGGTCACGACGACGCGTGTGTCCTCGGCCGCCTCGACAAGAGTTGCCACGTCGAGCGGCTTAAGGGTGTGAACATTCACGACGCGCGTCTCAATCGCATACTCTTGCTTCAAAATCCAAGCGGCGCGCATGGCCTCCGCCACCATTGGCCCGCAGGCAATGATGGCGGCAGACTCTCGTTCATTTCTGTAGCGAGGGCCGGGAATGGATTCGAAGGCATCGAGGAATTTGGCTTGCTCGCCGCGGTAGCGAACAACGTTTGCGACGCCAAAATCATAGGGCGTGCTCAGCCTGGTCACGATGGGTGTCGCTTCGCGGGCGAACCGCAGGTAGCAGGGGCCAAGCAAGGAGAGCACCGAGTGTTCGGTGGCCTTCTGCGTTTCGATCGAGTCGCACGGCACCACCACGTTCATGTTCGGCAAAACGGTTGTGAGCGAAAGCTCTTCGAGAGCCTGATGCGTAGCGCCATCGGGGCCGACGGAGATCCCGCCGTGAGCCCCGGCGATCTTGACGTTGAGATTGGAGTAGCAGATGGTGGTGCGGATCTGGTCCCAGGCCCGTCCGGAGGCGAAGACGCCGTAGGTACCGGTGACCGGGATAAAACCTTCGCGGGCCAGGCCGGCGGCGACGCTCATCATGTTTTGTTCGGCGATGCCGACGCTGAACACGCGGTTGTTGCGTTCGGGGTGCCTGGCTTCGAAATCCGTGATGCGAATGGAGCCTGAAATGTCGGCGTGAAGGGTAACGACGCGCGGATCCTCTCCGGCGCGCTCGAGGCCACGGCCAAAGCCCATGCGCGTCGGGTCCATTTGGACTTTCATCGAGTCCGTGGAATTCCACCAATAATCACGAGCGAACCGTGGAATCGCGGCTTTGGTGTTGCGGGTAATTTCAGCGGCGGTTGTCGCCGCTCGCTCGAGCAGCGCGTCTACGCGAGCGCGCGGAAAGCCGGGGTTAAGCAGTTCCGGAAGGGCCTTTTCGAACTGCTGTTTGTTCGGCGCGACGCCATGCCAGCCGGCTTCGTTTTCCATGAACGAAACGCCTTTGCCTTTAATGGTGCGTGCAAGGATGACGGTAGGCCGGCCGGATGTTTCGCGGGCGCGCCGGAAGGCGTCGAGAATCTGGGCCATGTCGTTGCCGTCGATCTCCATGGCATTCCAGCCGAATGCGGAATATTTTTCAGCGAGTGGCTGAACATTCATCACGTCTTTGACCCAGCCATCGATCTGCAGGCGGTTGACGTCGACGATGGCGCAGAGATTGTCGAGCCGGTAATGGCCAGCAGCCATCGCTGCTTCCCAGACGCTGCCTTCCTGCTGTTCGCCATCGCCCATGATTACGTAGACGCGGTAGACGGAACCGCGCAGCCTGGCGGCAAGCGCATTGCCGACCGCCGCGCCGAGGCCCTGTCCAAGGGAACCACTGGAAACTTCGACGCCGGGAAGTTTGAGACAGTTGGGATGCCCTTCGAAGCCGGAACCGAGTTGGCGGAGAAAAACCACGTCATCGAGCGGGAAATACCCGGCTCTTCCGAGCGCGACGTAAAGCGCCGGGGCCTTGTGCCCGGCGGACCAGAAGACGCGGTCGCGCTCGGGCCAGGTGGGATTCGAAGGATCCTGGTTGAGCACATTAAGGTAGAGAGCCGCAGCGATATCCATGACCGACAGGGTGCCGCCGGGGTGCCCGGAACCTGCGGCGAAAATGCTGACCATATTCATGGCGCGCATTTCCGCGGCGGCGGCCTTCAATTCAGAAAGCGACAACCGGGGGCCGCGCGGGGTGACAAGGGAATTCATGGAAGAAGCTCCTTCGGTGGAGGCTGAGCGAGATGACCCAACCATTGCGGGGATTGGCCCCCTTCAGCCCGAACGATGCGGGCACTGGCCGCGCCCACGCGAGACACCGCCCCGCAGCGCCATCCGTGTAAGATCAACCGTATGAACCGGTTCAGCGGGCCTGGCGGCAGGGTCCGGGCTCGAGGACGGCCAATCGCGAACTCCACTTTAAATGGGGTAGTGCACGAGCCGGGCCAGAGGCTGGGCCGAAAAACCTAGGCCGCGACGGGCTTGAGTCGCGCGGTGAAATGACGCAAAAACGGCGCCTGGTGAACGAGTTCGAAGCCGCGGATTTTGTCGCGACGACGCCAGACATCGAGGATGACTTCAACGACGTATTCAATATGGCTCTGGGTATACACACGGCGGGGAATGGCAAGGCGAACCAGGTCCATGGTGGCGTGCTCGCCAAACATGAGCGAGCCGATCTCGACCGAGCGGATCCCGCCTTCGAGGTAAAGTTCGACAGCGAGCGCTACGCCCGGGAACTGCGACACCGGAACGTGCGGGAGAAAAGCGCGGGCATCGAGATAAATCGCATGACCGCCCGGGGGCTGGACGATCGGAACGCCTTCGCTGGCGACGTGATTACCGAGGAAGGCCGTCGATGCGATGCGGTATTTCAGGTACTCCTCTTCGAGTGCTTCATTCAAACCTACGGCGATGGCGTCCAGATCCCGTCCGGCGAGCCCGCCATACGTTGGAAACCCTTCGGTGAGGATCAGCAGATCTTTCTCCTGCTGGGCGAGGATGTCGTCGTTGGTGCAAAGGAAACCACCGATGTTGGCAAGGCCGTCTTTCTTCGCGGACATGGTGCAGCCATCCGCGTAGGAAAACATTTCTCGGGCAATCTCGCGCGGAGTCTTGTCGGCGAAACCGGCTTCGCGAGATTTTATGAAGTAAGCGTTTTCAGCGAAGCGGCAGGCATCGATGTACAAGGGAATGCCATGCTTCTTGCAGATTTGCTTTACTTCGCGGATGTTGGCCATGGACACAGGCTGGCCGCCGCCGGAGTTGTTGGTGATGGTGAGCATCACCAGCGGAACTTTTTTTGCGCCCTCACGGTCAATCAACGCTTTAAGGCGGACGGTATCCATGTTTCCTTTGAAGGCATAAAAGTGTGCGGGCTCTTTGGCTTCGGGCGTGGGCAAGTCGACCGCCTGGGCGCCGACGAATTCGCAATTGGCGCGGGTGGTGTCGAAGTGCGTATTGTTTGGGACCATGTCGCCTTTCTTGCAAGTGACATTAAAAAGGATGCGCTCTGCGGCCCGGCCCTGGTGCGTGGGAATCACGTGGCGAAATCCAAAAATGCCCTGTACCGAATCGCGGAAGCGCGCGAAGCTCGGTGAACCGGCGTAGGATTCGTCGCCGCGCATCATGGCGGCCCACTGTTCGGTGGACATGGCGGCGGTCCCGGAATCGGTGAGAAGGTCAATGAGAATTTCCTCAGAATTCACGAGAAAGAGATTATAGCCAGCGGTTTCGATGAGCTTCTGGCGTTCTTCGCGGGTGGTGCGGCGAATGGGCTCGACACTTTTGATGCGGAAGGGCTCGATAATCGTTCGGATGGACATGAGGTTCGGGACTCCTTGCTCACAGTAGCACAGCTCGACGCGCGGGTTTTGGCCTCCGGTTGGAGGTGCGGCTTTTGTAAGGGCCTGGGATCTTAATGTTCGTTCATTGATGCAGCCGCCGCAGTATTGCTTAGCTTTACAAACTTTTTACAGCCTGATTGACGGTTCGCAGACAAGCCTCGACCGTCTTTTAACTATAGTGTGCCCTCCGGTGGGATACCGCGAACCTGCCTGGCAAAGGTCCACAAAATCTGGCCAAGGAGACGTCATGAAAACACGCTACGTAAGAGCGTCTTTGCGTGCAGCCGTGTTGCTAGCATTTCTGTTCTGGTGCGGCAACATCCTGGCGCAGGCACAGACGCTTACCACGATCCACTCGTTTACCGGCACAAATGGCGATGGAGAGTATCCGTTTCCGTACGGACGGTTGCCGTTCGATAACAATGGGGCGCTGTATGGCACAACCGCGAGCGGCGGCACCGCGAGCAGTGGGACCGTGTTCCAACTCGTGCCGCCAACCGTCGAGGGGAGTGCCTGGACCGAGAATGTGCTTTACAGCTTTGCCGGAGGCGCTGACGGGCGCCAACCGGGCATGAACGTGGTATTTGACTCGATTGGCAATCTCTACGGCACCACGCAATTTGGCGGCAACGCGCAAGCGTGCGGTGGGGGCTGCGGTACGATCTTCGAACTGTCACCTCCGACGCAGCCCGGGGGCCACTGGACCCACACGGTGCTGTACACCTTTCAAGGGGGCGCCGATGGACAAAATCCCGGCGAGGTCCTGTTTGGCGCGAACGGCGCACTCTACGGCACCACCAGTTCGGGCGGCGCAAATCCCGGCGTTCCGTGCCACACGAATCGGAGGATTACGTACGGCTGCGGGACCGTGTTTGAGTTAGCGCCGCCATCGCCGAAGGGTGGCAGCTGGAGCAAGACGGTGCTTTACACTTTCCCGGGATTTACGCGCGACGGAACAGGCCCAGGCTCTGAGATTACATTCGACAGTCAAGGCAACATTTACGGCGTGAGCGGCGGGGGCACAACGGCCTACGGGACCGTTTGGTTGCTGACGCCGCCGAGCGGTGGCGGCTCGTGGAAGGAAACGGTGCTTCATGATTTCACCGGCGGGAGCGATGGCGGCTATCCGGCAGGAACCGTTACGCTCGGCGCTAACGGAGTTTTGTATGGTGCCGCCTCGTACAGCGGGGTCGCCAACGCCTCCGGCGTGATTTACCAGGTGACGCCCCCGGAACAACCTGGCGGTGCGTGGACCGAAAGCGTCTTGCACACTTTCCCCGCATCTAAAGGGGACGCGACGACTCCCTACAGCACACTCGCGATCGATCCGAGTGGCAATTTGTACGGCACTTCCATTTTCGGCGGTTCAACCGCCTGTTACCTCGGTTGCGGGACGATTTTTAAGTTGGCTCCGCCAGCTGGCAGCGGTTCGTGGACCGAGACCATTCTTCACGATTTGGGTAACAGTGGACAGAACCCGAATAGCAGCATCGTGATCTTCCACGGTGGCTTGCTGTATGGAACGACCACATATCTTGGGGCTTCGGACGTGGGCTCCGTGTTCACGCTGGTTCCGTAAGGAATAAGCATCCGTTCCGGAAGACACTTGAGCCCTCCGGTGAGGAAGACCGCACGTCGCCCGGGGGGCTCTCGTGTTTCATTTTGACGCGATCGGGTTCGAAGTCAGTGCGGAGCAGGGACAGGCTCTTGAGGCGTGCGACCTCGAGTGGCGGGCAGGGATAACCCAAACTTGAGAATGCCATCTTCCATCCTGCTCAATCTCATGGTGAACAAGTCGAGAATATAGTTCTGGCGAACGAGCCAGGGCTTTTCCGCCCCTTGTTTTGGCAGGTTGGCGGCGGCCCTTGCGACATAGCCGGAGGTGAGATTGAGCAAAGGCCTGGCCTGCATCGACGCGGGATCGCAGACAGGCTTGCAGGTCCGATAGCCGCGCCGGCCCATGTGATTCAGCAGGCGGCAGACGAAGATCGATGTCAAATCGGCGCGAAGCGTCCATGACGCATTGGTGTAGCCCATGCAGAAGGCGAAGTTAGGGATGTTGCTGAGCATCGCTCCTTTGTAAACGAACATGCGGCCCGGATCGACGGGAGTGCCATCGACGGCGACATACACCCCGCCGAGTGCGAGCATTTGCAAACCAGTGGCCGCGACGATGATGTCGGCTTCGAGTCGCTCGCCTGACACGAGCAGCAAGCCGCGCTCGGTGAAGGTATCGATCCGACCGGTGACGACCGAGGCGGATCCCTCGCTGATGGACCTGAACAAGTCGGAGTCGGGCACGATACAGAGGCGCTGGTCCCAAGGCTGGTAACGGGGGTTGAAGTGCGTGTCGATCTCGTAGTTGCGAGGTAGGGTTTTCGCGGCGCCCTGGCGAAGCAAATGACGCGCCATCTCGGGCGCACGCCGGCAGATTTGATAGATTCCTATGCTGATCCCTATGTTCTTCCAGCGCGCGATGCGGTACGCAGCGTTGACCGGCAGAAAGCGGCGCAACAGGTTTGCGACGGGATCTTCCGTGGGCAAGCTCAGCATGTAGGACGGCGAGCGTTGCAGCATGGTGACGTGCGCTGCCGTACGCGAGATGGCGGGAACCATCGTAACGGCGGTGGCGCCGCTGCCGATGATCACGACTCGTTTGCCGGCATAATCAAGATCTTCCGGCCAATGCTGCGGATGCACGAATCGCCCGCGGAATTGCTCGGAGCCGGGAAAAGCCGGTTCGTGTCCGGCTTCATAGCGATAGTAACCGGTGCAGCCATACAAGAAGTCGCAGGTGCACTGGACCGTCTCGCCGTTTCGAAGAGTCCTAATCTCCAGCAACCAGCGCGCGTCCTCCGACGACCAGGAGGCCGAAAGTACTCGATGTTGGAAACGGATGTGACGGTCGATGCCGAATTCGCGCGCGGTCTCGCGGAGATATTCGAGGATGGCGTGTCCATCGGCAATCACCTTCCCTCCTTTCCATGGCCGGAACGGGTACGCGAAGGTGAACATGTCGGAGTCGGAGCGGATGCCCGGGAAGCGGAACAGATCCCAGGTTCCACCGATCTCAGCCCGAGCCTCGAAGATGACGTATCGCTTGCCGGGGCACCGAGTTTGCAGGCGGTAGCCGGCCCCGATGCCGGAAAGACCGGCACCGATGATTACGACGTCGAAGTGCTCTCGGAACATAAATCCCCAATATGATTCGAACCGCCGACGTTGATTGTGTCACGAACGGCTCGGCAAGGTTCTTAATTATCAAGGAGCGGCAAAGGCGAGTGGACTATTTTCCACCGCTCAGGCCGCACCGCAGTATCAGTCGTGGCCGCGGGCCGGCTGCGGCGATGCCTCGGCACCCTCGAAATCGTCGGGGGTTTCAAGCAGGCCGGCGCGAGACAACTCGCGGTAATACGCCGGGCGCGTGTGGCGATAGTGGTCGACGGAAATTTTTCCATCGAGCCAGGCGGTGTCCATCGGATAGACCATCGGGTCGAAGATCACCAGGTAGAAATGCCAGACGAGAATGGAGAAGGTGGCGAGCAGCGCTTCGTACCAGTGAACGGCCGTTGCGGCGTCGGTTACCCATTTGGGGAAATGGCGCAGTGAGAAATTGTCGAACCAGAGAAGAAAACCTGAAAGCCCCATGACGAGGGTGCCCCACAGGAAGGCCCAGTATTCCATTTTCTCGGCGTAGTTGAATTTGGCAAACCGCGGCTCTCGCCGGGTGAGGCCGAGATTATAGCGGAAAACGTCCAACAGGTCGGTGGCGTCCTTGACGGTCGGGATCATCGCAGAGAGGAACGAGCGGTCCCGCTTCCTGATGGCCAGATGGACAAAATGGTACAGCGTGGCAAGAAGCATGACGACAGCCGCGGTGCGGTGCAGGCCGCCGCGGACTCCAACGCCGGCTTCCCACAGGAGCAGAGGCTTGGCCCACCAGCTGTCCGGATATTTCAGGGCGAAACCGCTAACCACGAGCGTCGGAAAACTCGCCATGATGCCCCAATGCGCGATGCGGAACCATAGGTTCATCCGCAAGACAACTTCGCCGGACTCACGGCGGGGACGGCGGCGAATCAGTTTACTGAGGAGGTCGAGCAGATTGTGGAGCAGCATGAAGCCGAGCGTTACCGGGATGAGGACCCAATAGGTCCACCGGATCCACTTCACGATGGGGTGATTCGGCCCCGCTTCGGTGCGCACGTGAATGGGACCGATGGCGTAATCAGCTCGATCCGCTCCCCGGTGGCAGTGCCCGCAGGTTTTGCTGAGATTCGCGGTGTTTACGGTCGAGCGGGGGTCGGCGGACTTGAAGATATTGTGGACGCCGTGACAGGACGCGCAATTCGCGACCGTGATTTTCCCCCCTTTCAGCGCCATGCCGTGGTAGCTGTCGGCATAAGAGGGGACGCGGTCCCGAGGAAGGTCGTAAAGCGCTACCATCCGGGCGCTGCCGTGGCACCGCCCACAGGTCTCGGCGGACACATTGGCGGCATAGACCGGCGAGGCCGGATTCTGAGGACCGAGTATCAAGTGCTCGCCGTGACAATCCACGCAGGCGGGAGCATCTCTCACGCCAGCCTGCACCGCGACGCCATGAACACTTTCCTTATAGGTTGCGGCGATTTCCTTGTGACAGGTCGCGCAGGTTTCCGAAACCCTCCAATGATTCACGTGCGAGCGTTCGTCACGCGCGGGATAGATGTCGTGGTTGCCGTGGCAGTCGTTGCAGTTCGCCGCTTTCTCGCTGCCGGCCGCGACGGCGCGGCCGTGTACGCTCTGCTCATACGATTCAACAGGATGCGCGACTGGGACGTGATGGCGCGCGAGGAAACTTGGATCGCTATGGCACTTCGCACAAGTGGTGGCAAGCCTCTGATCCGCCACCATCGAATGCGGATCGGAAGCGGCTTTCACGTTGTGGACGTCGCCATGGCACGAGGCACAGTTCGGCGCATCGAGGTCGCCTTTTTTCGCAGCCTGCCCGTGGATGCTTTCCGCCCACTCTTTGACTTCCTGAGCGTGGCACTCGACGCATTTCGCCGGTAGGAGTTTCTCCGCCCGGGTGAGTTCGTGCGCGCCACCGTGACACGAGGCGCACGCGGTTTCGCCGAGAACCGCGTGAACGCTCGTGGGCAACGAGTTGGCTTCGTCCTGGTGACACGTAGCGCATTGCACGCCGGCGATTTTTGCGGGATGCGGAAAGTCCTTGATATCGCTATGGCAATCCTGACAACCGAGAACGGCGTGAGCGCTGGATGCCTGCTTCGCGGGGTTTACATAAATATCTTTTCCCTTGTCGGACTTCATTCCCGCGGTGCCATGGCACGCCAGGCACGCTTCATCTTTCTTGGGATGGGAACTGTTTGGGTTTGCGGCAGCGCGAGTGGGAGCGAGCACCCACGCCAGCGAGAGGAGCACCGCGCATGATGTCGCCATGCAGCAGTGCCTCTCGGCTTGTTTGGAGCTCATAAGGCGCTACCTCCGGGCCCGTCTGGGCCCACCACTTTTGCTTACTGCACTCCGAGATCCTGGAGGACCTTCGGGTTTTCCTCCTGTACCGCCAACAGGTTGTGGCAGGCGGTGCAATCGTTGGAAATCGTCTGGCCGTCGGCGCTGCTGTGCGAACCGTCGTGACAGCGGAAGCAGCCAGGAAAATCGTTGTGGCCGAGGTTGTTCGGGTGAACGCCCCAGGTGACCTTCATATCCGGGAAAATATTGCGGAGATAGATGGCTGCAACAGCTTCAGCCGCTTGCTCGACGAGAGCGCGCTTGGTGTTGTAGACATCGGGATACGTAGAGCGGTAATAGCTGGTGATGCCCTCAACGATGCGCGCTTTCGCGGTATCGCGATCGGGATAATCCGCCTTGAGCAACTCCACGGCTTTCTTGCGGATGTAGGGCAGCTCCGTGCTGATGGCGCCACGGGACATGCGAAGATCGACAGCATTTTCGGGCAATTCAAACTCGTGCGTGGGGCGGTTGTGGCAGTCGATACAGTCCATCGATCGATTTTCGCCCTTCGCCAGCTGCTCTTTCGTCGCCTTGATGTCGGAAGAGACGTACTCGACGGTTTTGCCCTGATCATTGGTGTAATAAACCACGGGAATGACCTGGCGCCGATCGTCGATCGAGATGTAGTGAATGCGCGAACCCACGTCCAAATGGCGGCCGTGAATGCCCACGAAGCCCTGGCGCGTGCTGCCACCAATTTTCAGGATGAGAGCGGTCGTCAGGGGGGTGTTTTTCTCGTCGTCCTTGTAATTGGTCTTGCGCAGGAATTTGTCGCCGGAAAAGCGCTGCGGCCAGTGGCACTGCTCACAAGTGTCGCGTGCGGGACGGAGGTACTTGACCGGGGAGGGTATCGGCTGGGAATAGGTCTTAAAGGTTACGGCAAAGACCTGGCGCAACCCCGAGAGTTTGGAGCGAACAAACCATCCCGCACCCGGGCCGATGTGGCATTGGACGCATTCGACCCGGGCGTGGGGAGAATTCTGGTAAGCGCTGTATTCCGGCGCCATAACCGTGTGGCAAGTCAGCCCGCAGAAGGTGGTGGAGTCCATGTAGCTGACGCCCCGGTAAGAGGCGAAGCCAAAAATGAAGATATTCAAAACCGTCGCGGCACCGATGAACAGAAGGCCGTTGCGCACCATGGGCGTGCCGAGGTCAATTGCCGGATAGAGCGCCGGCAGTTCACCGGCTGCGCGCAGCCTGCGACGCCGCAACAGGATTCCGATCGGGATGAGAATCAAGCCCAAGAAAAAAAGACCGGGAAGAATCAGAAAAAGCAAAATGCCAACGTAGGGATGCGGGGGGCCCGGGAGCACGAAATCGTAAATCCAGAAGCCGATCAGAGTGATTGCGCTGCTGGTGGTCAGAACGACACCGACTAGGCTGATGGTGTTCTGACCTAGGTAGTAAATCAGGCGGAACCAATCTCGGATGGTAGATTGCGGACTCATCGGCTGTGTGCCTCGCTTCCTTTCCTCGAGTTTCGGACCGAAAGCGCTACTTCAGAAGCCCCGGCGAAGGATCCGCCGGGGCTCCTTGACCAACTGGATTGTCGTGTGCCCGCAAGCAGGCGCACCGGCGAACGAACGGTCCCGGCTACTTCAAGGTAGCCAGATAAGCGGCGAGATCCTTCACCTCCGCTGGCGTCAGGTTCTTCACGGCGCTGTGCTTCGGCGAGGTCGTGATCTGCTTCTGGATGTCATCGGCGCCTTTGCCCTTGACTGCGGGCGCCTTCATTGCCGGCTTGCCTTCAGCATTCTGGCCGTGGCACGAAGCGCACTTGGCCTGGTACGTTTTCTGGCCCGCAGCCGCGTCTTGAGCACGCGCGACGGAGCCGAACAGACCGAGCGACGCGAGCAAGGCTAACCCTGACTTGTTCATCACTTCCTCCTTGGTTGTTCATTTCACGAGGCGCACAGGAGCGGGCGCGGCTTCGTGCCGGAAAATCGATCGGAGCAATTCCTCCGCTTACTTTTTGAACGAGCGAATGTAGGCGATCATGTCCTTGACTTGATCCGGCGTCATGGACTTGTAGGGAGGCATCTTCGGCGGCTTACCATTGGTGATGAGCGCGCTGAGATCCGCGTCGCTCATGTTCTGGACATCGGGCGAAGCGAAATCTTTGGTTTTCATCGCTTCCTTACCCTTGCCGTCTGGGCCATGGCAAGTGGCGCACTTGGCCTTGTAGGTTGCCGCGGCGGCGGCAGTGTCCGCCTTCGTCGGGGAACTGAGCAGGCAGATACCCGCCAGCAAAGCCGCGCCCGCCGAGATCGCTCCAAGCGTTTTCATCGTTCGCATATTACTCTCCCTCAGGTGAGTTCGGCTCGAAAGCTCGCCTCGAGCCGTCGTTCGAAAAAAGCCGTTGTACAGATGGCGGAATCAGCTGAGATTGGAAAATCGGCGGTCCACTACAGGGGTTCTGATTCGCCTTGCTTAGCGACCACATAATACTCGCTTTGGGCCGATGGCGCACGCTCTCCGTTGCGGTTCACCGGAGCCCGGCCGACGAGACCAGGACTGCGGCGGAATCACCGTACAGAGTCATAGTTCGGGCGCTTCCGTTAACCCGTACGAGTCGGAGCGGTGGCGCAATGATTTCCTGACCAGGGGAGCGGGCCCGAAAGCAAATTCAGGGATACCCAAACCTCAGGAATGTCAGGGGGAAAGATCGAAAGGATAATTCATCATCGCAGTCGGCGCGGAAAATGTCAACAAAAAGCAGGGAAATTGCTGAAATCTTCAACAAAACGAAACGCTCCGGCGCCGTTTTCGGTACCACTCATCCGAGCTAAGCTTGCCTGTTCTTTTTCTTTTTCCATCAGGCTGGCCTATAATTCGCAGCGCGTCGCCCCGCCCATTTCGATCTTGAGTGCAGAGCTGATTCCCGAAGGAGCGAATCGATGAAGAAGATTTGGACCTCGCTAGCCACGCTCTTCTTCGTGTCCACGTTGCAAGCCGCCGACAACAAGACCGAAGTGGACCGCGTGGAAAATTCCGGCAAGGTACTCGCGGAAATATTGAGCGTTCCGGAAGATATTCCCCAGGGCCTTCTCGACAAGGCTTCCTGTGTCGTGGTGCTGCCGTCCGTCGTGAAAGCGGCGTTTGTTGTGGGGGCCAATTATGGCCGGGGAGTGATGACGTGCCGCAGCGGCGAAAAATTCAACGGAAAATGGGGCTCGCCGACGATGATGGCACTCGAAGGGGGAAGCTTCGGTTTGCAGATCGGAGGTCAGGCGACCGACTTTGTGCTGTTGTTGATGAACGACCGCAGCGCAGAAGGGGTCCTGAACAGCAAGGTTAAGCTGGGTGCCGAAGCGTCGGCTGCCGCGGGTCCCAAAGGGCGTGATACCTCTGCCGCCACGGATGCAGTGATGAGAGCGGAGATTCTCAGTTACTCGCGGGCGCGCGGCGCTTTTGCCGGGGTTTCGCTCGAAGGATCGACGCTGCGCCCGGACAACAGTGCCAACAAGAAGCTTTACGGCAAAGATATGGCGGCTAGCGATATCGTGCTCAAAGACAAGGTTCCGCCTCCGCCGAGCGCCAAAGAGCTCTTGGCGACACTGGAGAAGAAATCTCCCCACCGCAAGTCCTAGGGGTGTGCTTCGATTCCGCCGACCTCGGTGGACGTGTGACCTGGCAACCCCGCCGCGCATCACATAAATCGACAAAGGAGACTGCCTGGTCCTTCCCTCCCGGTCGCAAGGCAATAACCTGTAATGAATGGGGAAGTACAGGTGTTCCGAAGCCCTTTGAAGAGCCATCGGCGAATTGCAGTGCTTGAGGAGTGTCGCTAGATGCCGATCGGAGACCGGATCGCGATGCTTTCGCCTGCGGAATACCGCCGCTGCCGGTGAGGGATTTCCGAACCTTGCCCTAAAGCTGAGAAGAATTGAACAAGTCTTGCATCGATCCAGGCATCTATCTGAGGAAACCGAAGTGGTTTTGGGTGTGGACTGAAGGTTATCGAGCCCGGCCGAGCGGAAAGAAGACGAGGAGCAAGAAGGATGGCATTGACGAACGACAAACAGAGCAGAACGATTGCGAGCAAGAACGACGCACCGGCACCATCGTGGCGCATGCAATTGGCCAGCGAGTTGTTTGAAGGCAGGTACAAGCCGGGGCAACGAGTTCAGCTTCGGGAAATTGGGGCGAAGTACAAGGTCGGCGACGAAGCGCTGCTGAAAGCGTTTGCCGAATTTCAGGCCCTCGGAATGGTGACATTGTCAGGAAGCTTTTCCGCGATCATTCATTCCCCCAACCCGAAAGAGATGCAGGAGGCCTACGAGCTGCGCGCGGCCGTGGAAGAAATCGCCGGCAGAACGGCAGCGGCGGCGCTCCAAGGCAACTGCGCCGGCCTTGAAAAGGAATTGGAGGCCATGCGCGCCGCCGTGGCCGCGGGCGACCTCGACGCCTACGTGGAGCACGACGTAAAGTTTCACAAGAGCATCCTGAAGGCCTCGGCAAACGAGGTGCTTTCGCGGGTGTGGGAAACGCTGTTGTTTGACCTGCGGATCCGCGCGGCGATCGGGAAGGTGTCAAAGGACCTCGCCGAAGTGGTGGAATCGCACCAGCCAATTGTCGACGCTCTCGCAAAAGGCCGAGGAAGGGAAGCCGGCCTGCTGTTGCGCAACCATGTGGAGACGTTTTTGGAGTTTCTCAAGAAATCCGAATCGGACTCGGGGCTCCACAAGGCGATTCGCAAGGACTTGGAGGGCGCAAAGGACGTTCAACAGGCATTCTTTCCCCCGCAGAGCTTCTCGATTCCCTGCCTTTCCTGTGAGACCTTCTACCAGCCGGCCCGCGGCATTGGCGGTGACTATTATGATTTCCTGTCGTTGCCAGAAGGACGCTGGGGCATCGCGATCGGAGATGTGTCAGGAAAAGGAATCGGTGCGGCGCTGCTCATGGCCAGCCTACAGGCGTCGCTGAGGGCCCAGGCACTACACACCCATTTGGAACTTTCAACCCTGATCGGGGACGTCAACCGGCTGGTGTACGAATCTTCCCCGACGCAGTATTTCGCCTCGCTCTTCTATGCAGAGTATGAGCCAGCCACGCGGGTTTTGAATTATGTCAATGCCGGCCATAATCCGCCGATTGTTGTTCGGCCAGGGAAACAGTCGTGCGCGCTGTTCCCGTTGTCGGCCGAATGCATGCCCGTGGGAATTTTTGCGGAGGCACGATTTGAAACCTCAAGGTTTCAGCTGAGGATCGGCGACATCCTGGTGGCATATACGGATGGAATCACCGAGGCGGCGAATCCCGCCGGAGAGCAGTGGGGGCTCGAAAGGCTGGAACGTTTGTTGCGTTCCTCGGCCGGAATGACTTCGGGAGAAATTGTGACGAGAGTTCTCGAGGCGGTATCGGACTTCGCCGAGGGCGAGCCGCAGCGGGACGATGTGACGCTGGTCGTGATGAACGTGCAAGAGGGCTGCGACGTTTGAGACGGCCGGAGTATCAAGATAGTTAATTAAACACCGCAAACCTGGCCGGAGCTGTCCCGGCGTACCAGTACACTGGTACTGCAGGTCCATTCCACACCCACCTGACCGGCTGGTAGTTATCGGGCTCGTGTCCTTGAAGCCGAGCTGGGCCCGCGCTCCTCGCGAAACGGTCTCGAGCCTCCTGAAACGGGGCCGGGAGAGCCTACAGCTACGATCGAAACTCCTCCTCTCGTTCGCGGTACTGACGGCGGGGCTGACCTGCGGAACGCTGCTCGTGGTGCGGCGGAACGCGGAGGCTCAGGCGCAGCAGCAGGTCGAGCAGGGCGCGCGCGATGCAACCTTGGCTCTGCAAGTATCGCAGCGGCAGCAGGAGTTGGCGCTGAGCCGCAAGGCCGACCTACTGGCTTCGCTCGCGTTCATGAGGAACGGAGACGCTACCGCGATCGAGGACGCGGGCAACGACCCGTGGCAGTCCGAGGACTGCAACCTGTTCGTGCTGGCAGACAAGAATGCCAGGATCGTGGCCGTGCACTCGACCGGTCCCGCATTCCCCGAAGCCGCAGCACAAAAGATGCTGTGGCGCTCGCTAGGCCAGAGAGAACGCGCGGGATGGTGGTCGAGCGGGAAGAATCTTTATCAAGTGATCCTGGAACCGTTCTATGAGGACGCGTGGAAGAAAGAGAATTTGCAAGGTTATGTGGTGGTGGGGCGGCAGATCGACGGGCAAGCCGCGCGCGATCTTGGAAAGATGGTGTCGAGCGACGTAATTTTCCGGTATGGGGATGAGACCATCGTCAGCACACTCTCTCCATGGAAGGAGATGGAATTCGAAAAGCGCATTCATGGTCACCCCGCTGCCACACAGTTCAACCTGGGGAGCGAGCAATATTACGCGAACACCGTTGAGTTGACGCCAGGAATGTTTCCGGGCGCAACACTGATCGTTCTGAAGTCCTACAACGAGGTAGCGGCGTACCTCGCCAGGCTCAATCACCTGCTTCTCGGGCTTGGGTTGGTGACGATATTCGCGGGCGGAGCGCTCGTCTACGTCATCGCGGATACGATCACGCGGCCGATTGGGTCCCTCGTACAAGGAGTGCAAGCACTCGAGCGAGGTGATTTCCGCTATCCCCTGAAGGCGGCGGGACGCGATGAGGTGTCGCGGTTGACCAGGGCGTTCGGGGAAATGCGCACTACGCTGCAAAGGAACGAAGCGCAGAGGAAACAGCTCGAAGAACAGCTGCGCCAGGCGCAAAAGATGGAAGCGCTCGGGCGGCTGGCCGGCGGTGTGGCCCACGATTTTAACAACCTGCTGACCGTCATCAGGGGACATAGTGAGCTAATGCTCGATCGCCTGCAACCAGGCCAAGCTCTTTACAGTCACTCGCAACAGATTCAGAAAACGGCCGACCGCGCCGCTTCCTTGACTCGGCAGTTGCTGGCTTTCAGCCGGAGGCAGGTGCTTCAGGGTAAGGTCGTGGACATCAATGTACTGATCGCCGATATGGGGAAGCTCCTGAGACGTTTAGTCCGGGAGGACATCGAGTTGAGCTTGCGACTCAGCGATTTGCCGGGGCTGTTAAAGGCCGACCCAGGGCAGCTAGAACAGGCGCTTTTGAATTTGACCGTCAACGCCGGGGACGCCATGCCGGTCGGAGGCAAGTTGATCATCGAGACGCAGAACGTTGTCATCGATAAAGAGCAGGCGGTAACGCGTCCATCACTCGAGCCCGGCAATTACGTGTTGGTGAGTGTGACCGACACAGGACACGGAATGGACGCGGCCACAAAAGCGCGGATTTTCGAGCCTTTTTTTACCACCAAGGAGCCGGGCAAGGGAACCGGGCTCGGACTCGCCATGGTTTATGGAGTGGTGAAGCAGAGCGGAGGTCACATCGCGGTCGAATCGGAGCCGGGGAAGGGGTCTCGTTTCGAACTCTATCTGCCAAGGACCGAGGAGCGCACCGAGGACGAGTTCAGCGAGACAGCAAGAGAAAGTAGAGCATCGAATGGGCACCGCAAGATCGTGCTCGTTGTGGAAGACGAGAAGGAAGTTCGAGAACTGGCGTGCGAATTCTTGACCGCCGCCGGATACAGCGTTCTGACAGCCCAGGATGGAAAAGAGGCACTGGACACGGCGGAGCGGCTCGGCGGCTCGATTCAGGTGCTGCTGACTGATATCGTGATGCCAAAAATGCGGGGCTCAGAACTCGGTATGCGGTTAAAGAGTCTGCTGCCGAATCTGAAGGTCATTTACATGACGGGCTACCTGGAGCAGAACGAAGATGACCATGGATTTCTGGAAGATGCGTTTTTCCTGCAAAAGCCGTTTTCGCGCGAAACGGTCGTGCGTCAGGTGGGACAAGCCTT
>Ga0207826_1000103_pt1 | contig 21620 bp, 20 predicted proteins | sample LuqExpMetageno80_FD_187837 | JGI IMG/M metagenome (GOLD analysis project Ga0207826, IMG submission 187837) | Tropical forest soil microbial communities from Luquillo Experimental Forest, Puerto Rico - Sample 80 (SPAdes) | ecosystem: Environmental > Terrestrial > Soil > Tropical forest ... | reverse complement strand
ATGGCGAAATCGAGCGAAACGCGATAGCGCGTGATGCCGAGAATCCCAAACACTCCACCGGCAATGAAGATGCCGCCGGCCACGCGCCGCATTCGTGAAGTGCGGCTGTTCAGCGCGATAGCCAGGCCGAGCAACACAGTGGCCACGAAGAAGCACGCCCACTTGAACTGCGAATATTCAGAAATGTCCACGGCGACCGGGTCTGTGAAAGGGCTTACGCCCATGGCGATAAGAATGGCGTGGTTCTCCAGTACGTCGGCGATCGCGGCAAAACTGATGCAGAGCGTGGCGCACATGGCCAGAACGCGCTGCCCGAGCAGTCCCGCCAGGTACGAGAGCCCGACGAAGGTCAGCCAATAGAGGACGATGAAAACGAAATCCATGTAGGTGTTGCGCACCACCATGCGGATGTTGTGGCTGATGCCCTCGCGGTCGTTCTTGCCGCTGTCCTGGACTGCCAGATTGAGAGAGGCAGCGTCAGAACCGAGTTCGACCAGCAGAATCCGGTTCGATTGGCTCCCCTGGAAGCTGGTGGCCAGCGACATCAGGATGGCCCAGGCGGCGAGCGCGAGGATCAGGATCGCGACAAGCTTTTCAGTAGAGCGCATGGTGACCCCTCCGGCGATTACGGAACTGAAGTTTCCCAACGGAAGACGGCACGCGATTGTCGCCACGACAGCAGAGACCGGGTCCAGCCGCGGCGTGATAAGTTAACACGACCGGAGACCGACACGTCCGGGCTTGCTGCAGGGCATACGCCATGATGGTTCACATTCGTTGTACACGGGAGGCGCGACTGCCGCAATGCTCTGCCTTCCTAACTACCTTGGCACCTGCAGGAGCCGGTTGCGCATGAGCAACAACCTTCCCACGAGGGACCCGGATCACCAACAGATCATGAAGCGCGAGCAGGGACTGGCGCGGCAGCTCTCGCAGCGGCAGCTCGGCATGATTGCCGTCGGCGGGGCCATCGGGACCGGACTGTTCCTGGGCAGCGCCATCGCCGTGCGGACCGCGGGGCCGGGGGTGATCCTCACCTACGTGTTTGCTGCGATCATCACCTTGCTGCTGATGGCATGCCTGGCGGAGATGGCCGTGGTTCACCCCACCGCGGGATCGTTCGGCATCTACGCAGAGCTTTACCTGTCGAAGTGGGCCGGCTTCGTAATTCGCTACACCTACTGGGCGGCGCAATCCATCGCCATCGGCGGCGAAGCGGTGGCCGCGGCGATCTACACCCAGTGGTGGTTTCCCCACACGCCGGCGTGGCTTTGGGTGCTGTTGTATTCGGCGGCGCTCATCGCCATCAACTCCATGAGCATCGGCGCGTTCGGAACCTTCGAGTATTGGTTCGCCATGATCAAGGTCATCGCGATCCTGGTGTTCATCGTGCTGGGTGTCGCGATGATATTCGGCGTCCACCAGGACCATCCCATCGGCTTTGCGAATTTCTACAATTACGGCGGATTCCTGCCGCACGGACTGCTTGGCACGTGGCTGGCGCTGGCAGTCGTGATCTACAGCTTTATCGGCGCGGAAGTGGTGGCGGTCACGGCAGGCGAAGCAAAAGATCCGGAAAAGAGCGTGCCCCGGGCCATGCGCACGTTGCTGGCCCGCCTTGCGGTCTTCTACGTTGGCGCGATTGCGGTGCTCATCGGCGTTATGCCGTGGACGCAGATTCAGCCCGGACAAGACATCACCGTGAGTCCGTTCGTGCGGGTGTTCGACGTAATGCACATTCCAGCGGCGGCGCACATCATCAACTTCGTGGTGCTGACGGCGGCGCTGTCGAGCATGAACTGCAACCTTTACATGGCCACCAGAATGATGTTTTCGCTCTCGCGCGCAGGCTATGCGCCCGAGAACCTCGGGCGAGTGACGCACAAGGGCACGCCCTTTGCCGCGCTGCTGTGCTCCGCCGGAGGCCTGGGCGCAGCGGTCGCACTGGCCTACTGGTTTCCTGGCTCAGCCTACGTTTACATGCTGGGCATCTCGCTGTTCGGCGGATTGTTCGCCTGGCTGATGATCTTTGTCACCCACCTGCGCTTTCGCCGCCATTGGGACGCTCGCACCGACCGCGCGCTGCCGCTTCGAGTAAAGTATTTTCCGTTTACAACCATCGTTGGCGGAGTCGCGGTGTTAGCGGTGCTGATCTCCACCTGGTGGGTCGATGGGATGCGGGTCACGCTGCAGGCGGGCATCCCCTGGCTGGTGCTGATCACCGTGGCGTACTACACCGTGGGACGTCGCAGGGAACTGGCGGCACAGGCAAAAATTGCGGCCCGGAATGCCGAAACATCCCGGGCCGGCAAACTGTGAAGGGTCTTACGGCTTTTTAAACGTCCCGTACGGCGACTGCGCCGGAGCCGGCGCGCCAGGCGCGACGTGTTTGCGCGCGGCAGCATCGCAGATGGCGTAGCCCCAGTCGATCAACTGCTCCTGCAATGCGCCATCGATGGCCGTTAAGCGCGTAGCGGTTCCCGCCAATCTGGCCGTAACGTCGGGCGGGCAGACCAGCGCATCCGGCAGTTGGTAATGCGTGATGTCCGAGCCGATTCCCCAATACGAACCGTCGCGAACGCCCAGTTTATAAAGCTCCACGATGTCCCGCGTGCGCAACGTCACCACCTGGCTGTAGATGATCATCAGCACGCGGTTAGTCTGGCTGAGCCAATCGTGCTTGGGATCTAAGTCCAACCCGAGCGTTCCTCCGCCGTTGCTCACCAGTATCGTCTTGCAGTGCTTCCAGGCGGTCTCGAGGCCGAGGTTGTCATACACGCCGCCGTCGGCCAGCACGATCTGTTTGCGAAAGTCCGGCAGTTTGACGCCCGGAGCCGCAGCAATCGCGGGATCGAAGCTGTTCGGATCGAGATTCAGCACGCAAGGCGACAGCAGCGGCGGAAACGCCGAAGACGCCCCGACGGCTTTTGCCAGCTCGACGTCAGGATTCCTCACCAGGCCAACCTTCCAGTCGCCCATGTACGCCTTGGTGAAGCGCCACAACACACCCGTCTGCAGGCTGGTGGCGTTGAAGACGAATCGCGGAGCATCCGGCAGTGCGGCCAGCTTGAAGCCGTGATAGAGGTACTTGTTGTAGTGGTCCACTACGTGTGACGACACCCCTCCGAAAACCCCTTCCAGGATCGAGCTGACGTCAATCGACTGCGACGCCATATTTCGGACGGGTTGCGTGACTTGCTGGTCGAAGTTCTGCGCGAAGCCGTTCGCGTCAAATCCCAGCTTCGTCCAGTTCATGGCCAGCACGCCGTTGGTAATCGAGCCCCCGGAAACGCTGGAAACCTGGTCGAGCTTGTGCAGCAGCTTCAGCTCATTCAGACGCCAAACCGAGCCCAGATGAAACAGCATGGCGCGGTAACCGCCTCCTGACATGCAGAGCGCCATACCGTCGGTGGGTTGTTGCGGGTCGCCGGGATGATCGTGGACGGGAGCAAGGACCGGATTGTCGGGCATAACGCCTCCTGAATGATCTCTGAAATTGCGGTTGTTTCGAGGACAGGCGCACTGTAGCACCCAATGGACGACGGGAAAAGCAGAATCTGGCTCCCTCGCTGATAGACCTTCCCGTTTGGGGACTCCAGCCAGAGTTCAACTGCGCAAGGGCGCCGCACTTCGTCAGAAGAACTGGTACCCAGGGAGGCGCGGACCGAAGCGTCGGCTAAAACCCGAAATGGCCGCCAACTTTCACGAAAAATAGGAAAAAAAAGTTTCAAAGCGTGAAAAATTTGCGTAAAAAGGCGCCGTTCGTGAAGAAGTGTAAAATACTTCCGTTTTTAACGTGCAAAAAGCGACTTTTTGGCGGAGAATGCGTCTAAGCTAGTAACCCAAATCAGGTGGGCGCCGCAACCCCGACAGCAACCCAATTGGCGCCCACCGCCCCCTTTCGAATCCCACACGTTTTCGTTCCGCACTTCGTCAACGAAGTGATGCTCCCGTTCTCAAATGTAGATGTGCCACGACTGACATCGCTCTGCGCTGCAGGACTACAATAAGCGCAAAGGCGATTGTCATGCTGGCAGCCCTGCATCAAGCCCGCTGGTGGGAGACGATGGCCGATGGCCGTCTGCACTGCTACCTTTGTCCCCGACACTGCCACATCGGCGAAGGCCAGCACGGCTTTTGCTTCATCCGCAAGAACGAAGCCGGACGTCTCGTGCAGCTTGCCTACGGGCACCCAGCAGCCGTCGCCATGGACCCCATCGAGAAGAAGCCGCTCAATCATTTCTTCCCCGGCACAAAGATCCTTTCCATGGGCACCGCCGGCTGCAACATGGGCTGCTTCTTCTGCCAGAACTGGGACATCTCCAAGGCCAAGTCGGACCAGGTTCGCTCGGCTGACCTGTCGCCGGGCCAGGTCGTGGAGCTCGCCCTCGAGCACGGTTCTCCGCACCTCGCCTTCACCTACAATGAGCCGACCATTTGGGGCGAGTACGTCATCGACATTGCGCGCGAGGCGCATGCTGCGGGCCTGAACGCGGTCATGGTAACGAATGGTTACGTCACCCGCGAGGCGTTCTTCGACATCTACCGCCATATTGACGCTGCTAACGTTGACCTCAAAGCCTTCACCGAGCAGTTCTACTCCAAGCTGACGCTGACCCATCTCCAGCCGGTCCTCGACACTCTGCGCTGGCTCCGGCACGAAACCGGCGTTTGGTTCGAGATCACCAACCTGATTATTCCCACGCTGAATGACGACGATGCGGAATTCAAACAGCTCTGCGACTGGATACTCCAGAACCTCGGCGACGACGTACCCCTGCACTTCACGGCGTTTCATCCCGACTTCAAGCTGCAGGACAAGCCGCCAACGCCTCCGGAAACCCTCCACCGTGCGCGCCGCATGGCCCTGCAAATGGGATTGAAGTACGTCTACGAGGGCAACATCTGGTCCGACGGCGGTAACACCATTTGCCCGGGATGCAAGCAGGTGATCATCAAGCGCTCATGGCACGCGGTGACGGCAAACAAGGTGAAAGATGGCCGCTGCGCCAAGTGTGGCACGAAGATCGCCGGTGTTTTCACGCAGCACGAAGCAGTTGCCCGTCGCGACTGGGTGCTTACGACTAGCGGCGGAAAGTGACGGGCTTCGGCCCCTGTTATTTTTTTGTCGGATGAAACGTCGTCGCCTTCACACCGGGAAGCCATGGACTCCAAACTCTTACGCTGGTCCTTTTTACTGGTCGCGGTGCTGTCGCTGGTTGCGCTGCCTGCATTCGCGCAGGTGACAGTAATTCTCACGCGCCACGCGGAGAAGGCCGCGACTCCCAAGGACGATCCTCCGCTCAGCGCCGCCGGACAGAAGCGCGCCGAGATGCTGGCCGCCATGCTCGCCGACTCCGGCGTGGACGCCATCTACGTCACCGAACTCCAGCGCACTCAAAAGACCGCTGCTCCGCTGGCCGAACGTGTGCACGTCGCGCCTACCGTGATTCCCGCCAACGACACAGCGCAACTGATGAAAACCATTCGTGCCCGCGACAACGGAGTGGTTGTCGTCGTCGGCCACAGCAACACCGTACCCGAGATCATCGCCGGGCTCGGCGGCCCCAAGGTTGACATCCCCGACCCCCAATACGACAATCTCTTCGTCCTGACCGTCGGCCCATCCCAAAGTTCGCTGCTGCGCCTGCACTACGGAGATTCCACTCCGGTCCCTGGCGGCGATATGAAGAACATGATGGGCGGGCCGCAAAAGTAACTCAGGAACCTTTGCAGGTCACCGTTCCACCTTCCATATCCACTTCTCGACCGCTGCTGGAACGAAAGCCGCCATTTTCGCCAGAAGTCGCTTGGCGTCGCGGTCTTCCAACACCAAGCCCCGATTCTCGTCGCGTAGAAATCCTTCCCGCACCGCGTGATCGAACAATTCGAGCAGCGGGTCGTAATAGCCCTCGACATTGAGCAACCCACACGGCTTCGACTGAATCCCAAGTTGCGACCACGTCACCACCTCGCAGAACTCCTCGAAGGTCCCAAAGCCACCCGGCATGGCAATGAAGCCATCCGACAAGTCGGACATCAGCGCTTTGCGCTCGTGCATCGACTTCACAATGCGCAACTCGGTCAATCCCGCGTGACCCACCTCCTTTTGCATGAGCGATTCCGGGATCACGCCGATCGCACGACCGCCCGCCGCCAGGACGGAGTCGGCAAGAACTCCCATCAATCCGACGTTGCCGCCGCCATAGACGAGTCCTATCTTGCGGTGTGCCAGCAGCAAGCCAAGGCATTCAGCCGTCTGGCGGTAGACAGGGTTGCTTCCCATATTGGAACCACAAAACACGCAAATTCGCCGGAAGTTCATATTCGATAGGCCCGAGTGGATTAGGCTGTCAGTTTACCGGACACTCCTTCCAATTCCGTTAAACCATCATTCGATAATTTGAATCATTTGATAACCCTTATCATCCGATAGACATGCGCCGGGAAACTTACAACGAGTTTCGCCATCTTTGCCGCCGGCACAGCCTGGCAGCGACCCACCAGAGACAAAAGATCTACGAAGCCCTGGTGTCGCGGCCCGGACATTACTCGCCGGAAGAAATTTACGCCCAGGTAAAGCAACACCTGCCGTCCATTTCTCTGGCGACGGTTTACAAAAACCTGAAGATCTTCGTTCAGGCCGGCATGCTGCGCGACGTGAGCCCTCACCACGGGCCGTGGCGCGTAGATGCCAACACTTCACCTCATCATCACCTGGTCTGCATCCACTGCCATTCGATCACCGACCTCGACATTGATTTGCTCGAGCCCGTGAAGCTGCAAGGCCGTCTGCCTTCCGGCTTCCGCCTGGAGAAGTTCAATGTTGAAGTCCATGGCGTTTGCAAGGCGTGCGCGACCGGCGGCGATTACGCGAAGGGAAAAGCTAGGAAGAGTTCTTAGTTCAACGCAAATATCTTGACGAATTCGAAGGAAGGAGCAATAACGTGGCAACCGAATCTAAATGCCCGGTAGCGGGCGGCGATCGTAGACACACGGCGGCTGGGGCAGCTACCAACGTGGAATGGTGGCCGAATCAGCTGAACCTGAAGGTCCTCCACCAGCACTCTCCCCTCTCCGATCCCATGGAAAAAGATTTCAACTACGCCGAGGAATTTAAGTCCCTCGACCTGAATGCAGTAGTCCAGGACCTTCACGCCTTAATGACGGACTCGCAGGACTGGTGGCCCGCCGACTTCGGCCACTATGGGCCGCTCTTCATCCGTATGGCGTGGCACAGCGCCGGAACCTACCGCATCGGCGACGGCCGCGGCGGAGCCGGCTCCGGCGAACAGCGTTTTGCGCCCCTCAACAGCTGGCCCGACAATGTGAACCTCGACAAAGCACGCCGGCTGCTGTGGCCCATCAAACAGAAGTATGGCCGCAAGATCTCCTGGGCCGACCTCATGATTCTCGCCGGCAACGTCGCCTTGGAGTCAATGGGCTTCAAGACCTTTGGATTCGGCGGCGGGCGCGAAGACGTCTGGGATCCCGGTGAAGACATCTACTGGGGTGCCGAAGGTAAGTGGCTGGCCGACGAGCGCTACAGCGGCGATCGTGATCTCGAGAATCCCCTCGCCGCGGTTCAGATGGGCCTGATCTACGTCAATCCCGAAGGACCCAACGGCAAGCCCGATCCCCTCGCCGCCGCGCGCGACATCCGCGAGACCTTCGCCCGTATGGCGATGAATGACGAGGAGACGGTCGCGCTCATTGCTGGCGGCCACAGCTTCGGCAAAACCCACGGCGCTGCCGACCCGCTCAAGTATGTCGGCCGCGAACCTGAAGCCGCTCCCATCGAGGAGCAGGGCCTGGGCTGGAAGAACACGTTCGGCACCGGCAGTGGCGATGACGCCATCGGCAGCGGCCTGGAAGTCATCTGGACCACGACCCCGACCAAGTGGAGCAACAACTACTTCGAAAACCTGTTCGGCCACGAATGGGAACTCACCAAGAGCCCGGCTGGAGCGAACCAGTGGACACCGAAGAACGGAGCAGGCGCGACGGTGCCCGACGCTCAGGATCCTTCCAAGCGTCACAAACCATCCATGCTCACCACCGACCTCTCCTTGCGCTTCGACCCGGCTTACGAAAAGATCTCCCGGCGCTTCTACGAGCATCCCGAGGAGCTCGCAGACGCCTTCGCCAAGGCCTGGTTCAAGCTCACCCACCGCGACATGGGGCCAATCTCCCGCTACCTTGGTCCGCTCGTTCCCAAGGAGCCGCAGCTCTGGCAAGACCCGGTTCCCGCGGTCGGTCACCCATTGATCGGAAACAAAGAGATCGCCGCACTGAAGGAGAAGATCCTCGCCTCCGGCCTTACTATCCCCCAACTGGTCACCACCGCCTGGGCGTCGGCGGCGTCTTTCCGCGGCTCCGACAAGCGTGGCGGAGCCAACGGTGCGCGCATTCGCCTCGCGCCGCAAAAGGACTGGGAAGTGAACCAGCCCGCCGAACTGGCGAAAGTGCTGGAGAAACTCGAGGCCATCCAGAAGGAATTCAACCGCTCCCGCGGCAAGAAGAAGGTCTCGCTCGCTGATTTGATCATTCTGGGCGGCTGCGCTGCCGTCGAAGAAGCTGCGAAGAAGGCTGGCCACGACGTGAAGGTTCCTTTCGCGCCGGGCCGCACCGATGCTTCGCAGGAGCAGACCGATGTCCACTCCTTCGCCCTGCTCGAGCCGAAAGCCGACGGCTTCCGCAACTACAGCCGCAACGGCTACGCTAGTTCGGCCGAGGAGATGCTCGTCGACAAAGCGCAGTTGCTGAACCTCACTGCCCCTGAGATGACGGTTCTCATCGGCGGCCTGCGCGCCCTGAATGCCAACTTCGGCCACTCGAAGCATGGCGTCTTCACCAAGAAGCCGGAGATGCTGACCAATGATTTCTTCGTCAACCTGCTCGACATGAATACCAAGTGGCATCCTTCTTCTACCGAAGGCGTGTATGAGGGACGCGATCGCAAGACGGGCGAACTCAAGTGGACCGGCACTCGTGTCGACCTCATCTTCGGTTCGAACTCCCAGCTCCGGGCGCTCGCGGAAGTCTACGCATCGAACGACTCGAAGGAGAAGTTCGTGAAGGAATTCGCGGCTGCCTGGGCTAAGGTGATGAACAACGATCGCTACGACCTCGCCCCGGCGAAAAGGCACGCAGCGAACTAAAGTACTGGCCCTGGGGTAGAGCTGGCCCTTAGGTCGGCGTCTACGCTAGGTACTGGCTCAAGTGTAGAGCTGGCCTTCAGGCTAGCGTCTGCGACCGTTATTTTTGTCATTCCTCGCGGGCACACGGGGTCCCCGCGAAGCGCCGTTTGTGCGCTTCGTGGGGTGTTCTTTAGTCCGCGGGGAATCTGCTTTTCTTGCTCTTTACGATGTCTTCAATGGCACGACTTTACGAGCGGCGGGAAATCTCAATTTTGCGCCGTTATGCGTCAGCGCACGACTTCACAGGTTGTGGAGAAATTGGCTTTGTTGGTCGATTCGTATCAGGGTGCGGCTTCAGCCGCACCGTAACCGATTGAAATTACGTCGAGGGCTTTAGCCCCTGCGATCGTTTGCACCGACCGAATCGACTTTTTGTCCGGCGTGCGTGAAAACTCGAGAAGCCACAGCCGCATGAGTGCAGGTCCTGAGCCGTTTGAGTGGCTGCTGCAAAACTTTGAACGAACCGACGGGCTGGGACTATGAGTTTGTTAACCAGTAGCCCAGGCACCAGCGCCACTAGGTAGCCGCGACCCCCTGGCGCATTGGTCAGCACGGTGAAGCTATCGGATGTATGATGCGAAGACCTACCGGCTCCACCGGCGGTATCGGGATCTGATTCCGGCCACGGAAATCCTGTCCGAGCAGCACGAAGGCGTCATGACCATTCTCGCCCGCTTAGAGCACTGGAGGGAGCAAGGCGCGATATCACCCGGGCAATACTCGCATTTGGCCGGCCTCTGCCGTCAAGAGCCCTTCTCACTTTTTCTTGAGCTGAACATTCTTCTCTATGCCGGCGTACTGGCGTTTGTCGCCGGACTTGGCTGGACTATCACCACATGGTCGCGACAACTCGGCGACGTTCTCGTCCTGGCCATACTCTCCGCCATCCTTGCCGCCTGCTTCTGGTACTGCTTCTCGCGCGCGCCCGCCTGGTCGCCGGCGGAAACGCCTGCACCGACGGCCGTCTTCGACTACGTGCTGTACCTCGGCAGCCTCGTGTGGTGCGTCGAACTCGCTTACCTGGAGAATCGGTTCCACGTGCTCTCCGGACAATGGGATTTCTATCTCCTGGCGACCGCAGTCTTCTTTTTCTTCCTCGCTTATCGTTTCGACAATCGCTTTGTGCTGTCGCTCGCCTTGTCATCACTCGCCGGATGGTTCGGGCTGACGATCTCGCACTGGCCGTCCCATCAGGACGCAGCGTATCGCCAATATGCTCTTCTGTATTGCCTGCTGGTCGGCCTCGGCGGGGCACTTCTGCACCGGCGCGGTCTAAAACCGCATTTCTTCGGTACGTATCTGAACATCGCGGCCAACGTTTTGTTTTGGGCAGTGCTCTCGGGCGTATTCAAGCAGGAAGGCTACGGAGTATGGTTTCCGGCCCTCTTTCTCGCCTGTGGCGCGTCTCTCGCCTGGGGCCTGACGCGCCGGCAGTTTGCGTTCGTTGCGTATTCCGCGGTTTACGGATATGTGGGAGTGAGCTGGATACTCGTCCGCAACATGACTGACGAAGTTATTATCCTGGGCTATTTCGTCGTTACCGCTGTTGCAATGCTGGTCGCGCTCATCCAGATCGCCCGGCGCTTTGGAAGGCCGGCATGAGAATCTACTCCGCATCGAGCGAAGAAACTCTGCGTGCCCGCAAACTTCTGACGGACTGGGCCGGCGACGGCCTCCTCACTCAGCCGCAGTACCAGCGCCTGCAGCAAGAAACGGTTTCTGAGCTGCGCACCACCAACATTTTTCTGCGGCTGACCTTCTTTCTCTTCACCGTGATCGGCGTCGTAGCGACCGTCGGACTGTTGCTTACGGCTTTCCATTTGTGGCCGATGCGGCAAGCCATCGGCCTTTCCTTTTTGATGTTTGCTGCCTTGTGCTACGCCGCCGCCGAAGTCGGCGTTTCCCGCGCCCGTCTGTACCGCTATGGCATCGAGGAAGCGCTTGCCGTCTGCTCAGTTACTCTTTTTTGCGGGGGAATGCAGTTTCTCATCGATCGCCCATATTCGCCAATTCAGTTCCTGGTGCCCGCTGTCGGTGTCTTACTTTCGCTCTGGATCTGGCACCGCTTCGGGCTCTGGTACGCATTTCCCGCCGCAATGGTCTTCGCCGTCTCTCTTTCCGGCCACTGGAGTTCGTCTCGCGCGGCGCAACATGTGATCGTCGCTGTGCTCTATGCGATCGGACTCATTTGTATAACCGCAGTACGTTCCCGCCATCAGCTCGACTGCGTCGAAGAGGATTATTCGCTGGCCGAAGCGTTCCTCTGGCTCGGCATTTACCTGGTCATGAACCTCCAGCTCTCGTCGTTTGCCCTGCGCGGACAACAGTGGTGGGGCGATGGCGCCAGGGCCGCCTCTGATTTCGGGAGGCCGTTCTACTGGACCACGTGGGTACTAATCTGGTGCTTGCCGCCCGTCATACTGGTGCGCGGGATTCGCCAGAGAGACCGCGCTGTCATCGCGGCGGGAGCAATTGCCGCTATCCTTACTCTGGTTACCAATAAGCCCTATCTCGGCTGGCCGCGGCATACTTGGGACCCGATGATTCTAGGCATACTGCTGACCGGCGCTGCATTGTTCATTCGACGCTGGCTTGCTCGTGGCCCGGGCGGAATTCGGGGTGGCTTCACCGCCATGCGCTTATCGGGCAAGGACAAAGAGTGGATGAATGTCAGCTCAGCCGCATTGGGCCTGGTAACACCTCAGGCCGTAACGCCGGGGCCGCAGACAAGGACTGAAGATTTTCGCTTCGGCGGAGGAGCTTCCGGAGGCGGCGGTGCCGGCGGCGATTATTGAAGAGCACTGAAGGCGTCCGACGGCGCAAGAAGCTGGGTAAGAGCTAAATGGAGGAGGGTTACTCTAATGAAACCGGTACGAATGTTCTTGCTTTTGGGGTTGCTCATCTTTGCTGTTACGGTCTTGGGACAGGGCACCAAAAGCACCGCGGCAGTGGGCGCACCTCAGCCGCAACCGCCGACCATCGCCATCATCGTTGACCGCGAGATCAGCAACGTGGAAAAGCAAGTTGTCGATGTCGCGGAAGCCATGCCGGAAGAGAAATACAACTTCACGCCTGAGAGCTTGAACATCCCTGGCGATGACTACAAAGGTGTGCGCACGTTTGCCGGGCAGGTCAAGCATGTTGCCGCTTCCAACTATTTCATCTGGTCTCCGCTTACTGGGGACAAGCTGCCAGAAGGCTTGAAGGACGGCAATGGTCCGCAAAGCATTAAGACTAAGGCCGAGATCATTAGCTTTCTGAAGGATTCATTTGCGCTGGGTCACAAGGCGGCGGCTACCTTGACTACCGAGAATATGTTGCAGACGCCGGGGAGCAGCAAATCAACCCGCCTGCGCTTGGCTGTGTTCGGCGTCGAGCACGCATTCGATCACTACGGACAGATGGTGGAGTATTTACGGATGAATGGAATTGTGCCGCCAGCCAGCCGGCGACAGTCAGACTGAATGCCAGGTGCTTGCAGATTGGTCTCTCGTTGGCGGGACCCGGAAGTCCCGTTCTTGGGAAGCGTGGCTGTTGCGCGGACTCACTCCCCAGATACGCCGTCCAGATTGAAACGGTCACCTTAGGCTGTCTGCCAACTTCCTGTTGCTCCGATTGGCGAAAACGGCACAGATTCCTCAGCAGCGTGCTGCCTATAAGGCGAGTGTCCCACGAGCCAAACTGCTAGGAATTACGCCTCACCTCGAATCATGGCATCTGAAATGTTCCTATCGCCAGGGCATTCGCTGACGAGTTGCCCAGGTACATCTTGTAGGTTCCTGATGCGATCGACCAAGCGTGCAAGCCCGTGTCCCAGTAAGAAAGCGGATGCGACGAATCAGCCGCGTTTACTTGAACTGTGATCGCCTGCTGCTGACCCGGATTTAAGAAGACCTTTTGCCATCCGACCAGGCGTCTGACCTCCGAGGTGCTTGTTGGCAGTTCCAGGTAAACTTGAGCGACCTCCGACCCCGAACGCGTGCCTGTGTTCTGCAACTGAAAGCTAACCTGAACCCCTTGGCTGCTCCCGGTGTTAACAATCAACTCCGGATTTGTGATGGAAAACGTGGTGTATGACAGTCCGTAGCCGAAGGGAAATAGTGGCGTGATCCCTTTCGAGTCGAACCACTTATATCCCACATTGAACCCATCAATGGTGTAGTCAACTGGAAATGGCGTGATCGAGTCGGGCGGCGATGCAATCGTTGGGCGAGGTAGATCATTGACGTCTGCGGGGAAGGTCATCGGGAGCTTTCCGGAAGGATTGACATCGCCGAACAGAATGTTAGCTATGGCTTCTGCACCGCGCTGTCCCGGATACCAGGCTTCCAACACGGCGCTGACGCTGGAAAGCCAGGGCATGACCTGCGCTCCGCCGTTTTCCAGGACGACAATGATATTAGGGTTTGCTGCAGCCACGGCACTTACCAGCCCATCCTGGTCAATGGGAACGGAGTGAATCACATCGGTGAAGTTCAGACTGGGAACGTCCATGCCTTCGCTCTCCCATTGGCTGACGAAGACAATTGCCACGCTGGAAGAAGCGGCAAGCGCCGCCGCAGACGCGCGATCACTCCCATCGTTGTACGTCACATTCACACCAGGCACCTTGGATTGAATCGCAGTCAACGGAGCAGATGGAATCCAAACCACCTGCGACCAACAGGGCGGACACGGTTTCCCTTCGATGAGCGCTGCGCCGCCAACAGGAATCACCTGGGCTGATCCACCGCCCGATAGCACACCGATGTCGGCATGGGAGCCGATGACGGCAATAGAACTGATCCGGTTGCGGTCGAGTGGGAGTATCCCAGAGTTCTTCAACAGAACCGCACCTTGCTCCTCGATCTCCTGTGCGATTGCGCCATCTGCCCCGGCGTTAATAGGCTGGATTGTCGCCGGGTGATCGAATAGGCCGGCTGCGTACATGGCGCGCAAGATCCGATGAACCATGTTGTCGAGCCGCGACTGAGGCACCTGGCCGCTCTGTATGGCTTGCTTCAGACTTGCCCCGAAATAGATTGTCTCCGGCTGCTCCTGGTCCAAACCATTCTGCGCAGCCGCGACCGTGCTGTGGGTGGCATCCCAGTCTGACATGACGAAGCCCGGGAAGCTCCAGTCGGTCTTAAGGACCGTGTTTAGCAAAAACGCGTTTTCGCAGGAATATATGCCGTTGACAAGGTTGTAGGAACACATTACGGACTGCGCGCCCGAGTCCTCGGCGGCGATCTCAAAGGCGAGCAGGTCACTCTCGCGAGCAGACCGCTCATCGATCACTACGTTGGCAGTAAAACGGCCTGTCTCCTGGTCGTTAAACGCGAAGTGCTTGATGCCTGCAATAACGTGCTGGTCCTGGATTGCCTTCAGGTGAGCCGCCGTGATCCTGCCCGCCAAAATTGGGTCTTCGCCTTTGTTCTCGAAGGTACGGCCATTACGGGGTTCTCGACCGGCAAGGTTCACATTGCCGCCAAGGTTCACGTTGATGCCGAAATCACTCAATTCGGCGCCGATAACCTGCCCGTACTTGTAAGCCTCATTGAGGTCCCATGTGGCAGCACTCGCGATTGACGATGGCAAGGCCGTGGCTTGTCCCACCGCGTTGCCTACACCGACACTGCCGTCAGCGAAGTAGAGATCAGAAATGCCGAGCCGCGTGATGCCGGGTATCCAACCTCCGCCGCCCCGAGGCAGAACGTGATTCCACCAGTCCGCGGCGGCCCCTCCGTGAACAAGCTGGATCTTTTCGTCCAGCGTCATTTGCGCGACAAGTTGGTCGGCCTTTTGGTCGGCAGTTAGGTTTTGCGGTGGCGGTGAAGGTGGCGAAGGTGGGTTCACTGGGTTGCTGGCACCCCCTCCGCAAGCCAGCAGCATTGCGACTTGAACGAAAATGAGTGCCGTGAGAAGAATCCGCCGACGACTGGAGCCGAGCCGATCCATTAATCCTCCTGCACTGTAGCCGGCATTCGCCAGGCCATAAGTACCGAAGCCGGACGAACCCAACACCAATTCTGCTTGAAGCGTCGAGGAGTGACGGTGCTGCAGGTCACGCCATGGAGTGATTCCGCGTCTGTCTTTGTCAGTTAGGCGTTGCGGCTCTCCACGAAGAGCTGGGTTGTCAGGCAGCCTTCCAGGCACTGACCCGGGCCAGAGTCTCGAGCAGATACACGCCCCCAATTCCCCTCCTGTTGCTCCGATTGGCGAAAACTGCACAGATTCCTCAGCAGCGCGCCGCTTTTTCCTGTCATAGACGTCCTTCCAGCTTTTATTCAGGAAAATTAAAGTTCCGTTCAAGGACTCTCAATCCCCTTCGACCGTAATCTCGCTTCAGATCGCGAGGGCAACAAGGCTCCCTCGCCGAGGAGGAGAGAAATGTTGAAGAGAGTTGCTGTTTTCGCATATGGAGTCGCCTGCTATGGCGTCTTCTTGGCCACCTTTCTTTACGCTGTTGGGTTTATCGGAAACCTGGTGGTTCCCAAAACGATGGATTCGCCGGCACGAACGCCGTTCTTATACGCACTCGGGATCGACGTGCTGCTGCTCGGCATCTTCGCCGTACAACACAGTGTGATGGCACGGCCATGGTTCAAGCGGGCCTGGACGCGGGTTGTGCCCGAACCCGCGGAGCGCAGCACGTATGTTCTGCTGTCGAGCCTGGCGTTGATCGCGTTGTTTGCGTTCTGGCAGCCATTGGGAGGGACAGTCTGGAATATTGAGAACCCGATTGGCCGCCTGGTGATGTACCAGTTGTTCGGGCTGGGGTTCGGCGTGGTGCTGATCGCCACGTTCCTCATCAACCACTTCGACTTGTTTGGTTTGCGGCAGGTGTGGCTGTACCTGACCGGACAGCCGTACACAGAGCTGACGTTCCGCACGCCGCTGTTCTACAAGTACATTCGGCATCCGCTTTACGTCGGATGGTTTATGGCGTTCTGGTTCACGCCAACCATGACGGGTGCGCACCTGCTGTTCGCGGTCATGACGACCGTGTACATCCTAATGGCGATCCGGTGGGAAGAGAACGACCTGATTGCATCCCATGGCGAGGAATACATCCGGTATCGCGAGAGTGTGCCCATGTTCCTGCCTAACGGCTCCACGATACGAACAGTGGGCACAAAAGCGAATCAACCCGCTGCAGAGAAAGCAGCATAGGAGGATGACCATGTCGAATATCTCAGCTACAGCTCGCGAAAGAATCCAGGCGCAAGGATTCTGCGGCTTGAGCGATGCCACTTACGCGCAGATCAATTACCCCTTGCGCCTCGCCCCCGCCATCATGATGGTGTGGGTGGCAGTGGGGACGATCCTGGGGTCGTCCCGGATATTGTGGGCCTTGGTGCCGTTCACTGCGCTGGGTGCAATTTTGACGGGGCATCCCTTCGATGTCCTGTACAACCAGGGACTTCGGTACCTGATGGGTACGCAAATGCTGCCCCGCTACGGAACACGTCGGCGCTTTGCCTTTGCGGTGGCGACGGTCATGACCTCGCTGGCCGGCTGGGGATTTTATGCAGGCCTGCCCTGGCTGGGCCACGTCGTCGGAGGAGCAATCGTGGCCTCGACTTGCCTGAATGTGATTACGGGAATCTGCGGTCCGGCCGTGATGGCAGGCAGGCTGTTCGGGAAAGTCGTATGTGAGGAACCTCAGCGGTATGCACGACTCGAACCGAGCGAGAGGGGTTACGATTGCAGGAACTCGCCAATCCTGAGACGGTCGATCAGAGGATTCAGAATGATTCGACCGAAATGTGAGGAGGCTGACAATGCGGCGTGATTATCTAATTGCGGCGAATGAGCGAGCTGCCCTGCTAGCTTGCTGCTGCGGGTGGTTGGAATGCGACATGCCCGTCGGGCCAGCCCAGGAAACGGGAGACCTCGTCAACAAAGATCTGCCAGGCAGGATCGCTGGGGACAACTTCGTGACTGCGGCTGGGAAGCTCGACATAGCGGGCGCCCCGGATCCGCGAGGCGATCAGGCGTCCTTCGCTGGCGGGAACGACGGCCTCGTCGCGCGAGTGAAGGACAAGAGTGGGGCATGAAACCTTGGGTAAGAGATCCGTGATGTCGATCTTGGGGAACTCGGCCATCATGTGGGCAGCGTTATCGGGCGAAGAAGTGATGCGCTGGAACTCGTTCATCCACTCGGATTCCTGGGGGCTGGCGTCCGGGCGGAAGAGCGTGGTCCAGAGCTGGCGGAAGGCGGGGTTGTCACGGCCCCATCCGTGCCGGATGAGAGTCAGCATGGCATTGAACTGCTCGATGACCATGCTGCCGGGAGGAGGCCACCCGCGGGCAAATGCTCCAACGAGAACGAGTTTCGTTATCCGCTCTGGATGGCGAGCCGCGTAGGCCGCGCCGATAGGGCCTCCCTGGCAACTGCCCACGAGCGCGAATTTGTCAAAGCCAACCGTCGCGATCAGTTCTTCGAAATCGGCCAGCGAGCGCTCGAAGGAGAAGTCATCGACATTCCAGTCGGAGAGGCCACTGCCACGCTGGTCATAGCGGAGAAGAGTGTTATGGCTCATGATCTGCGAAAACCAGTGCCGGCGATAGGGATTCTTCCATTCGAAGTCGAGGTGGTTGAGCCAATCGATGGCACGCACCAGGGGAGGGCCGCTTCCGCCTATGGTGTAGGCAATTCGAACACCGTCGCTGGTGGTGAAGAACTGGATTTCCTGCCGGGACTGCAAGTCGGGTGATGGAGAAGGCACGACTGCCGATGCAGCGGGAGGGCCGGAGATCCGCTGCACGTCGGCAACAAAGCGATAGCCCTGACGGGGAACGGTTTCGATGAACTTCTTGCCGTTGGCGCCCTCTTGTAACGCGCGGCGGAGCCGGGAAATGTTGTGGTCGAGATTGTTGTCTTCCACGACGCTATCGGGCCAGAGCCGTTGCATCAGCTCATCTTTGCGGAGAAGGCGACCGTGGTTTTCGACCAGGATGCAAAGCGTGTCGAAGACCTTGGCACGAAGCGGAACCACTTCGCCCGCACACAACAAGCGGCGTTCCGCGACATCCAATTGGAACGATTCGAAATGAAAAACCACAACCCACCTTCACAAATCGGCTGACCGATCCCCAAGCTGGGCCCCTGAATGAGCCAGTCCCCAGGGGCAGATTATACCTTGTCGTCACGGCTGAGTTAGTGTGGATTTCCAAGCGAGGTCGTCCCAGGAGCTGTTCTCGATTGGTTGCGAAAACGGGCAGGAGGAAGTTCGAATGCGCGCTTAAATGCACGGTTGAAGGCCGCCTCCGATTCGTATCCCACCTCGGCAGCGATCTGTGCTACCGAGTAATTGGTTGAGGAAAGCATCTGTGCTCCCAACTGAAGGCGCCAGGAGGTGAGGTACGCCATGGGAGTCTGATCGAGGTAATAACGAAAGCGTTCGGCCAGCACCGAACGTGACATGCCGGCTTCGTCCGCCAGAGACGCGATTGTCCACGGATGTGCCGGGTCGCGGTGCATCAAAGCCAACACTCGTCCGATCTCCGGCTCGCGGGCGCTGGCCAGCCAGCCGGTTTGGTTTGCGGGCAGCTGGGCAATGTACGCGCGGAGCGTCTCGACAAACAGCACCTCGGACAACTTCGCCAACACAGCTTCCCCCCCGGGCTGCAACCGGTCCGCCTGGTCCACCGAAAAGCGGATTGAGTTTTCCAGCCATCGGCCCGAGGCCTGGTTCCGGAGGTTGACTTTGAAGACCGGCGGCAAGCCGCTGAGAAAAACCCGGCCGAGTCGTGGTTCGCAGGCCATGTATCCGCAGACGAACTTCGTGATTTCTCCACCTCCTCCCACCCGCCACAGCTTCAATCCCTGAGAAAGGACTTCAACGAGATGCTCGGAATCGTCGGCCGTCCGGCTCGCAGCGCCGTTCTCCACGATGTGTCGGTCACCATGAGGAATCATCACGATGTCACCCGCATCCAGGTTCAAGCGGCTGCCATTGTCCAACCGCACCGAGCCTCGCCCTTCCGTCAGCAGGTGGTAGACGATCACATGCTCCGCATCGATCCCGTAGTAACGTGCCAGTTCATGCGATGAGGCTGCGTAAACGCTCCACGGCGACGAAAACTCGGCATTGTAGAAAAGCGCTCCCTGGAGCTTGACCACCTTCAACACTTCGGAAAGTACATCCATGAACCGCCTCCAGCGCCTTCCCGGCAAACTTCTCCGGATTCTAGATCAAGCCATCTTACGGCAACTGCGCCGCAAGCAAGAAAGGCGGACGCGCAGACAAGTATTGGCCGCTGTAGTGACGCATAGTTGGCCTCGTTGAAGCATTCGCAGGTCTGAAAAGCGCTTCAACTCAAAACCAATGCAGAGGAGATGACAGATGCCAACTACAAGTGAAGTTGTTGATCGACACATGAAGAGCTTTGCCGAGCGTGACCTCGACGGTGTGCTCGCCGATTACTCGCCGGATGCCGTGTTGTTTACACCCGGCCGGCGGCTGAAAGGTCTTGGCGACCTTAAGCCGTTTTTCCAGGGCTTTTTGGCGGAGTTCGCCAAGCCCGGGTCCTCGTTTTCGATGCGGGAGCGAAGCGCTGACGGTGATTACGCCTACATCTTGTGGAGCGCAGAGTCCGCAGACAATTGCTACGAGCTCGCTACCGACACGTTCGTTGTGCGCAACGGGAAGATCGTGGCGCAGTCGTTCGCTGCCAAGATCATCCCAAAGGGCTGAACCGCCCGCCCAGCAAACGATGATCCGCAAGAAAACAAGAATTTACCGAATGGAAGGAGAAATCATGAGTACCACTACGATCTCGCCGGAAATGAATGGCCTGAAGGCGAAGTTGAAAGAAACCTGGTCAGCCGGAGACTACGACTATTTTTCGCGCTACATGGAACGGGGCGCACGCACGTTCTACGAGCAATTGGACGTTGCGCCCGGCTGCCAGTTGCTGGATGTTGGCTGTGGCTCAGGCCAACTTGCACTGTGGGCGGCTCGCGATGGCGTCAACGTTACCGGTGTCGACATCGCTCCCAACCTGGTGCACCGGGCCCAGGCGCGCGCCAACGCAGAAGGCCTCAAGGCTCGCTTTACGGAAGGCGATGCCGAAGCTCTCCCGTTTGGGGACGCCAGCTTTGATGTTGTCACCAGCCTGATCGGCGCCATGTTCGCACCGCGGCCGGAACGTGTCGCGCGCGAGTTACTGCGGGTGTGTAGTCCCGGAGGCACCATCGCAATGGGAAATTGGACGGCTGAGGGTTTTGTGGGGCAAATGTTCAAGACGTTTGCCAAATTTATCGCGCCGTCAGGAATGCCAGCTCCCGTGCTGTGGGGCAACGAGGCCGTTGTGCGCGAGAGACTGGGGGTCGGCGTCTCGGATTTGACGATGACACGGCGTCACTATAGCTTTGACTACCCGTTCCCGCCGGCCGAAGTGGTCGAGCTATTCCGGCAGTGCTATGGTCCTGCAAATCGCGCCTTCACCTCCTTGGGTGAGGACGCGGCAATGGAACTCCGGACGGAACTGGAGACATTGTGGTCCGAGCACAATCGAGGGGGCGATGAAATCACATTTGTGGATGCGGAATATCTTGAAGTAATCGCCGTTCGGGCTTGAATGATGGGATATGAATTCCGAGGAACGGCGATGCGCATGGACCGCGCTGTCGGAGCTCCGGCAACGCGGTCCTTTTCAACTTTCTCGTGCTGGTCGGCCCAGAAAAACATCAAGCAGTCAGAAATTTTCATGTGCGGTCGAGGTTGGGTCAACCTGGTGCCGCGTGACTCCGGAACGCTGGGCGCAGATCGAGAACTTGTTCCACCGCGCTGTGACGTGCGGCCCAGAACAAAGAACTGCTCTGCTGGATCAGAGCTGCAGCGACGACCCAGAGCTGCGGGCGGGCTGGGTTTTCCGCAGTGGTCAAGCAACAGCAAGTCTGTGTACATCGCGGACTATGAGTCCGTCAATTTTGGTTTCTGAGTGCATCTACATATCCCGTCAATCCGCTCCCTTAAAGTTCGGGTTCAATATATCAGCGAGTACCCGGTTGGCGGCCGAAATTCCTTTAATACGCGCGATTTCTGCCGAGACCTGCTGCGCCGCCGAGTTCGCTGCGGTTTGTTGGGTTGTGCCTAAACCGGCGCCAGACAGCCGTGTCTTCGTCATCATGTACGACGTCCAGGCAGTTTGAATAGACGACTGCTCTGCCTTCGCGCTCGGCCCATCCGTGACCCGCCTTAAATGGCCAAGCAGGGCGGCGGAAGCATTCATGTAGTCTGTGTACAAGCGCGCGATATCCTGTACCGGAGCTGGAGGCGGTTGCGGGGCCAATGATGAGATGTTGGCCATCACCTTGGCAATGTAAATCTTCATCCATTGGCAGCTGTCGGTGTATTTCGCGCAAACCTGAGCATCCGTGATCTGCCCCTGTCCCGCGGGGCTTGTGTAAGGCCAAGCTGTTGGTCCAGG
>Ga0207826_1000102_pt1 | contig 21767 bp, 22 predicted proteins | sample LuqExpMetageno80_FD_187837 | JGI IMG/M metagenome (GOLD analysis project Ga0207826, IMG submission 187837) | Tropical forest soil microbial communities from Luquillo Experimental Forest, Puerto Rico - Sample 80 (SPAdes) | ecosystem: Environmental > Terrestrial > Soil > Tropical forest ... | reverse complement strand
CGGCCAGCAGGGCGAAAGCGGTGCAACCAAAGTGATATGACAAAATTCTCGAATTGCGTGATGTGATGCGCATCACACGAGCGTCGATTTGAAACTCTTTCGCCGCCAAAGTCTTGCTGCCTAGCGGTGTAAGAAGCTCGCTTTTATTTTAATGTGTTTGTTTGTTCTTACTTCAGCCTGCCAATTCTTGCGACTTCACATCGGCCTCCACGAAAGGACAGCCCCGGTGGGAGGGACCGGCTCAAAGCCCCGGACATTGCCGGGGCTCACAAGTTGGACAAGCGAACACCGGCAGCAAATCGACGCGGCTATTGCAGCCGGTAACGCCGGTCGAGGACGCTGGATAGTGTGCCGCGCAGATAGGGCTAGCCATGCGCGCGGTTCTCATTGCAATTCTCGCATATCTTGGTGCTGGAGTTCTGCCCTGTACGGCGGTCGAGAAGGACACCAACAGTGGCAATTACATGCTCCCCCACTGCCAAGTAGCCCTATCGTCATCGTCAGCAAATGATTTTCTGGCTGGCATGTCGTCTGGGAGATCGGCACGACCGTGAAGAGGCCGTCGCGATGGGGTAGCCGAGGCGACAGAACTATGGCCGGTCGCGGCTTAACCATTTCAGGCGGCTGAAACCCGCCACGCGAAAAATCGCAGCGCAGGATTGTGCCCGGTCCGACCGCGAATTTTAGAGGCATGTTTTCTGGATTTCGACTTTTGGCAAGGCTGCCGACCGGGCCGCATTCAGGGCGGGGAGCAGTTGAAGCGAAAATCCTTAATATCAACGCGGCACAGCGCTATTTCGCCGGTCAGTCGGTCTAAACGGATGATCAAGCCTCCGCTTTCGTGAGCGGTTGGCTGCACATCGTAACGGAAGAAAAACACGAAAAAGATCAGTGCAGCGACCGCTAGAATAGATATTCGCGTCGCGCGACTGGTCGCAGCGATTCTGGCAAGAACTCTCTCGCTGAAATTATTTCGTTCGAGACTGGTCACCGCTTGCCCCCTTGGCGGTCCATTTCCTACCCACCGACCTGTTGAAGCGGCAGGATAAGCTGAGTCGCATTGTTGAAGGAGGCTAGGCGTCGAACCAAGCCGATTCGCTCAACCCTGTGCCTTCCGGCGCGCCCATGCTTCCTTCGATCTTTGGCTGCGCTTTTGTCTAGTCGCCGCTCTGGCTTTTTCCCATTCCGCTTGGCGCTTGGCGCGTGCGGCGGCAGTTTCCACGCGCGGTTTGGTAGCCTCCTCGAATGCAATGAAGGCTTCGTGCATTTGCGCCTTTGCTTCCGGGTGCTGCACTTTGTCAGGGTGTTGCATCGCCTTCATCTGCCGCACCAAGCTTATGTCCACTCCGGCGCTCGCCCAGCGGCGGTACTCCCGTTCAAGGCGCGCGAGCCGCTCCGCAAACTCTCGCTCAAGCTGTTGGCGGATGTCTGGCTCAAGCCGCTGGCGCATTTCCGCTTCAGCCGCCGCCAATCGAGTCGTCGACCACCAACGTGATCAACAAGGCGCGCCGCTAGGCCATGTCAGCAGGGGTTTTCCACAAAATCTTGTCGTCATCAATGAAATCAATATCTTATCTGGCGCGAACTGGTGAGACCATGATGTCAGTCGGTGACACCTTGACGCCAAAGTTACAAATTTACGCGCGTGGAGAGGTTGACCAGATTTATAGCACCTAGCAATCTGCGGCTCCTACGGGATCATTTCAACAGCAGACACGCTTCAAATGGATAACTGGAATAGATGGTTTGCTGAGAAGCAACTTAAGGAACTTGGCTTCGCCGCTTCGAAGGCAACGACCTTCCGCAAGGTAAGCCAATCAAGATTTCCAAAACCTCGGCACCACGGGCCGAAAATTAAGCGCTGGTGGGGGCCTGTTCTCCAAATCTATTCCAAGGCGCTTGCCGCTGGAAATAGCGAAAAAGAAGCCACGCGCATTGCCGAGCAATTTGCGGCAAGGTTGCTCGACCCAGAGGAGACGACCGAAGCGGCGTAGGGAGCACTGCTTTAGGCGCAGGGAAGCGACACCAAATCACGTATGGTCCAAAAATGTCCGAGTGGAACAAGCCGGAAGACACCGCGAAAAAGCTCAACATGTGCAAACGCACGCTCATGCGTCATGTGGATCGGGGTGAGATCACCTATGTGAATGTCGGACACGGCCAAAAACGCAGAATGATCCGGTTCACCGACTCAGACATCGAAGCATTTGAGAATAATCATCGCAGGATCGAAGCATGTCCGTCTTCCCCAGAGGCAAAAAAGGCATCTACGCCTACTCGTTCCAAATCCGTGGTCAGCCTTTTTTCGGATCGACTGGCTGCACAACGAAGCGCGAAGCTCTCGCCGTCGAAGCGCAAGCCAAGCAAAACGCCCTAGACGATCTAAAGAAGCGAAAGGCTGCGACCACCGGGCCGCTGAGCTTCGATGCAGCTCTAGAGAAGCTGTGGAGCGAGGTTGGCACCTATTACAGGGGCACCTACCGCAAGACCGTCGCGACGGCGCTGGCGTGGCTGCTCGAAAAAAGCGGCATCAGGCCGAACACCCTGATCAGGGACATCGGCCCTGCCCTCATCAACGAAGCGATTGCGCGCCGACGCGGTGAAGGTGTCTCGAACGCCACCGTCAACCGCACCGTCACCGAGCTGTTGCGCCTGCTGCTGATCCGCGCCCGCGACGATTGGGAACAGCAGATCAGGCCCATCGAATGGGACAAGTATTTGCTGCCAGAGGCGAAGGAGCGCGTGCGCTCGCTGGGCACCGAAGAGGAAGACAAGCTGCTCGACACGATGCGCGACGACTATCTCGCCGCCATCCGCTTCAAGCTGAAATCCGGCTTCCGCAAGCGCGAGGTGGTGAACCTAAAGAAAGCCGACATCAAATGGGGCGAGCGGGTGATCGAGGTGATGGGCAAGGGCGGCAAGCCCGCGACCATCCCGCTCACTGCCGAGCTGCGCGACATTCTCTGGCCGCTACAGGGCCATCCAACCGAATATGTCTTCACCTATGTGGCGCAGGCAACGCGCCCGCACCTAGGGCTTGTCCGGGGCGAGCGTTACCCAATCACCTATTCCGGCCTCTCGACCGCATGGCGGCGCTTCGGGCCGAAGCGGGCGGGCATCAGCGATTTCCGGATGCACGATCTCCGGCACACCGCCGCCACCCGTTTGGGCAGGGGCGGCAAGGCGAACATCAAGGTGATCCAGCGATTCCTGCGGCACGACGATCTCGCCTCGACGGCGCGCTACCTGCATGTGTTCGATGAGGACGTGCGCGCGGCGATGGAAGCCGAGACGGAAGTGCGACAGAATCCACTGCAAATTCCACTGCACGACGCGAAGAAGAAGGCATAGCCGCTTGAAAAGGCAGGCAGATCAGAATTGCGCCGGTACGGTCCCAAACCAGACGCGCTACCAGACTGCGCTATGCCCCGACGTAGGCGTGGCCGACGCCGAACCCGTCGATACCTTCTGATTTCCGCCCGGGCAAGTTCACGAGCCCGAGAAGATCGGATTGTACACGCGGTCGCCCGGCGCGATGCCGAGCCTGCGGGCGGTGCCGCCGTCGACTTCCAGCACAGCGCGAACCTGACCCCCGGACATAATCACGTCCTCGGACATCGGCTTTGCATCCTGCTCGATGCTCACGATCCGGCCCCGGCCGTCGATGAAGATCATGTCCAGCGGGATCAGCGTGTTCTTCATCCAGAAGCCGACCTGCTGCTCGCGATGGAAATCGAACAGCATGCCGCGGCCCGGCGGCAGTTCCTTCCGGAACATCAGCCCGCGTTCGCGTGCCTGCTCTGTATCGGCGATCTCGACGGTGAAGACGTGGACTCCCGTCTTGCTGGCTATCTCGACCGTAGTTCGGTCGAGCGCCAAAGCGGGCGCGAGGGCGACTAGGACGATGAGGACGGACAGGATGGCGCGCATGCCTTTGCATAGGCGGGCGCCGCGACCGTTGCAATCTTTGTGGGCGGACGCCGCCGGCTAGTGCGAGGCCGGTCCGAGTGAACCGCCGTCGGGCCGGACTTCGGCCGCCATCAGCCCTTTCGGCCCCGGCCCGAAGCGGACGAGCACCGTCTGACCCGGCCGCAACTCGGCGATGCCGAACCGCCGCAACGTCTCCATGTGGACGAAGATGTCAGGCGTCCCCTCACCGCGCGTCAGGAAACCGAAGCCACGCAGCCTGTTGAACCACTTCACCTGCGCCCGCTCGAGCCCGCTTGTCGGAGTCACCACCACATGCGTGCGGGGTGGCGGCATCTGAGCCGGATGGATCGCTGTCGACTCGTCCATCGAGACGACCCGGAACGCCTGCAAGCCCTTCTGACGTTGCAGCACTTCGACGACGACGCGGGTGCCTTCATAGGCTGCCTGAAATCCGTCGCGGCGGAGGCAGCTGACATGCAGCAGGATATCCGGCATGCCGTTGTCCGGCACGATGAACCCGAATCCCTTCGCCACGTCGAACCATTTGATAACGCCTGTGAGTTCGATGAGACTGGCTGCCGTCTCGTCGGCGATCTCTCTGACAGTCGCTGGCCGATAGGATGTCCCAGGCATTTTGATACAAACCCGTCCGGCACCGTTCGCTGCGTGCCGCTGCCCTGTTGGCGCCTCTTTATAGGGGGCGCTTACCTGCGAATCTGTTGAATCGAAGATAACACCCGCCCTTGCACCGCAAAGGGCAAAATCAGCTTGCGCACAAGCTGTACACAGCGTCAGTGCACGCGAATCAATGGGTAATGAAGGGCGCGAACACGTCGCCGATGTCGTGCCGGATGGTCAAATCGGCGATCTCGTCGAACTCGGTCGGCTCGCGATTAACGATGACGAGCGCGGCGCCATTTCGCTTTGCCATCAAAGGAAAACCGGCTGCAGGCCACACGACGAGCGACGAGCCGACCGCGAGAAACAAATCGCAGCGTTTCGTCAATTCTTCCGCGCGGCCCATCGCCTCTTCCGGCATCGCCTGGCCGAATGACACCGTCGCGGTCTTGATAAATCCGCCGCACGCGCAATCGAGCGACTGCCAGGCCTCGAAACGCGCGCGCATCTCGTCGATCTCGTATCGCCGCTCGCAGTCAAGGCACAATGCATAGGTTGTGTTGCCGTGCAGCTCTACGACGTGTTCGGGCGGAATGCCCGACGCCTGATGCAGGTTGTCGATGTTCTGCGTCACGACGGCCCGAGCTTTGCCGCCGCGGTAGAGACTCGCCAGCGCGCGATGTCCCCGGCCAGGCGCAGCCTGCCCGAATTTGTCCTGCATGACGAAGCGCCGGCGCCATGACTCGATCCGCATTTCGCGGCTTGCGAGGAATTCGTCGAAGGGGATTGGCTTGTTCTGCGTCCACAACCCGCCGGGCGAGCGGAAATCCGGAATGCCGCACTCGGTCGAGATCCCGGCGCCGGTGAACGGGAGGACGCAGTCGGCGTTCTCAATCAGGTCACGCAGCCGGGCAACGGCGGTCGGCAGATCGGGGGCGATCATACGGTTCTAGTTCGCTATAATTCGACAGGCGGCTCGGGTGAGCGCGTCCCAAGTGAGGAGTGTTCGATGCGATTCCTGCACAGCATGCTGCGCGTGCGCAATCTGGACGCGGCGCTCGATTTCTACTGCAACAAGCTCGGCCTTAAGGAAACCCGCCGGCGCGTCGACGAGAAGGGCCGTTACACCCTCGTATTCCTTGCGGCGCCCGGGGACGAACGCACTCTCGAGGCGGCCCGCGCGCAGGGCCGGCCCGGGCCGGAAGTCGAGCTCACCTATAACTGGGACGGCGACGAGGATTACGGCGAGGCGCGGTATTTCGGTCACCTCGCCTACGAGGTCGACGACATTTACGTCACCTGCGAACGGCTGATGAAGGCGGGCGTAACAATCAATCGCCCTCCCCGCGACGGTATGATGGCCTTCGTGCGATCGCCGGATAAGCACTCGATTGAGCTCCTGCAGAAGGGCCAGGCGAGGCCGCCGCAGGAACCCTGGGCCTCGATGAAGAACACCGGCCATTGGTGAGCCCAGCGGCTTGCCGGTCGAGGCGAAGCTGTCTATAGGTCCGGCCGCCGCGGCGCTTCGCGCCGGAAGGCCCCCGCGCCCTTCGTCTAGAGGCCTAGGACACCGCCCTTTCACGGCGGTAACAGGGGTTCGAATCCCCTAGGGCGCGCCAGCAAATTCAACCACTTAGGTTATGCCAACGGCTCGGTGCATAACCAGTGCCTAATATTTTTTTTGGACATCGGCCGCCCACCCGAAGACGACCCCGCTCGCAATCATCGGCGCCGGCCCTCTAGCACCGCTGACGTTGAAAAATCCCACCCCCGGCGCGTAGCCGTAAACCTCGCGGTCTGAGAGAAGCCTCCCGCTCCTGCGCGACTTGAACGCGTAGCGCACGGCACTGATAAGGTCGTCGCGGATTGAAACCACTTTGTATTCTTCATCTCGGTGGTAGTTCAGAAGCTCCTCCGAGAGTTCCGTCACAGTCACTGAAACGGGCGACTGAGCTAGCCGCGCAACTCCTTGAAACCGAGCGCGCGTCGAGGCGGGCCACCGGCGAGGGATCGTCGGGCCAAAGTCCTCCGCCGGTTCACCAATTATCGAATTTTCGGGGATCGGAAGGCGTTCAGCACCTCCCGGGTTGATCCTGCCTGTGTAGTATCGACCACTCGAACGAATCAAACGGCTACTGCATGTGGCTCTTGTGGCGCGATCTGAGGTAACATGGAAAGCCGCGACTTCATCGACTACTACGAACTCCTGGAGATCAGCCCGAATGCCAACTCGGGTACGATAGAAAGGATGTTCCGCTACTTCGCTCACCGCTACCATCCGGACAATAAGGAGACAAACGATCGCCTCCGCTTTGACCGGGTCCTGGAAGCCCACTCCATCCTCGGAAATGCCGAACACCGCGCAAAATACGATATTGAATACAAGGCGCATTCGGAAGTGCGCTGGAAAATAGCGGAGGAAGTTAGCAACAGTAACGGTATTGGTCGGGATGCCGCCATTCAGAACAAAATGCTGGCAATCCTTTATGCGCGACGGCGACAAAACATCAAAGATCCCGGGCTCGGCAATGTGGAATTCGAGCGTTTGCTAGGCTGCCCTACTGAGCATCTGGAGTTTCATTTCTGGTACTTAAAAGAAAAAGGCTGGATCGCAAAAACCGAAACGGGCGCCATTGCGATCACGGTCGATGGCGTCGATCGCATGCATCTGGAACGTCGTACCAACGTCGACAAGAAATTGCTGACGGACCAGAGGTAAGATCACCTGACCCGGCTGGCTCGCCACGCTCGCTCAGAGCCGAGAGCCACTGGGATAACGCCCTCAATTTGCACCGCCAGCCATCGTCTCGAAGCGACTAATTGCTACAAGTCCGGCCCGTGCAAGTCGTCGGTCAAGGGAGCCGTGTGGGTTGCCAGACGGGCACCTGCGGTCGGCGGCTTAGCTAGGTGTCAAGGTTTGCGGCTTAGCCGGCGGTGATTGGCTCGGACCCGGCGACGATACGGTCTATGCGCATTGGCTAGCGTTGCACGAAAGGAGGCTCCGCGTGCAAGTGCAACGCCGGCTGCGGCTTGCGCCTCGAAGAACGCAGCCAATTTCTCCTGCACCATTCGGTTTGCCTCCAATGCCGCTGCAGCGTCCGCACGGGCGAACCGCATGAGCCGAGCAGCAATCACCTGCTGTGCTTCAAGGGCCAAGCGAAAGTTGTCCATCCATAGGCTCAACATGGGTCAGCACTCGACATCAGCGGTACCCTAATTGCCTGACCGGTTGTCTCAGGGACATGTCGCTTAGCGGCACGAAGTGGCAGCCAGATGGCAAGATCGAATGCACCCGTAGCTAAGCTGCACGCCCTGGCAGTGGTCCAGCTATGGACAGTTCCGCATTTCGGGCATTTCAGTTCAAAGGCCACCGCATACGACTGTCTGGGAAAGGAAGGCATATAGACAAAAAGACCCCGGATGGTCAGCGGAGCGTGGGTCGTCACAAACGATGGGTGCTCACCCGTTGTACCGTGTTGAGCGTAAGCGGGGCGGCTAAATTGTCGGCGGATTACAAAGCGAGTTTTCAAAAAGGGCCGCTCCAATTTTAAGAAGGGGCCGGTCCCCCAAACTCAAGCGGCGCCTCCCCCTCTGATTGAGGTGGCAGTTCTTCTGCGGATATTCGGCCGCACCGAATGCACTCATAGACGCGCGCTTGCCGAATTTGAATGAACGTCTCAATCGATGAGACGCCATCACCCCCTTTTTTGGTTTTCGAACGAACCATGACTTTGCCGAAGCGAGTTGCATGCGAAACGCGACCAGTTGGCGGAGGCTCAAAGCGTCGCCGAAAACGGTTGCGGTTGGGTCACGGCAGCAGAATCAACAGGCTAGGTTCTGGGCTTCTCGCGACGCTCCGCGCCCGAGCGCCGGTCTTTTCCCGACCGTTTCTCGCCCTGTAACTGCTTCTGCTCGTCCGTCCGCGTATCGATGCCGGAACGACGGTCCGCGCGAGTCCGGCGGCCATCATGCGATCGCCGAGCTTGCTGCTCGTCCATGCACTGCTCCTCGGGTGTTTGCGCGAGAAAACAATACAGAATCGGACTTTGTAGGAGATTATACCTCGCAAGCACGTGAAAAAGCCCGACCCCACTTGATAATTCCCCGCATCCGCCGGAACCGGCTGGTCATCCGTCGCATTGTCAATTGCGCGACGGATGTCGTCATGAACCTCTATGAACTTTTTTCCGAACCGGTTTTTGCGATTGGCGTCGCGCTCGCGCTGATCCTGAGCGCAGCTTACGCGGTCGGATTGCCCTGATACGGCGTCGGCCGATCAGGACTTCCCGCCGTCGACGACTTTAAATAGCTTCCGACGTTCGACCGGAGACAGCTTCGCCCGCCGACGTGCTTTCGGGCGCATTTTTGTCCGAACCAGCGACCATAGCCGCAGCAACGGATGCACGGCGGTCGGCGGCGGCTCAGGCGTAAACTCGCTCGTGCGGACCAGGCCGCGAGGCGGACCCCCAAAGTGCCGCGTGAACATTCGCACTCCACAGGCACACTGTTTGGATGCATCGCTCTCTGGGTACGCCCCGGGCCCACATCCGTATTGATGTGGCTCAAGCCGCGGTAGCTTCAGCGTCTAGGGGATTCGCTCGTCTGTCCCCGGGCACCTCTGCTCGCATTGCCTCAAGCCGTGGCGGGACGAACGTCGTGCGCTGCGAGATAGACAAATCGCGGTTGCGGGGACGGCGATTGGCGAGTGTCCGCTAGAGCACGCCGCGACGTTGCCGCCTTGGCACGGCGAACAAAGAGCCACCTCATCGCAGTCTGCGATCCTGAGCCCACACGATCCCGTCTCGGAGGGCCGTTGGAACTTTTCTTTCCGCTGGACCGTTCTGGGCCGAGAGGCCCGCTTCCCATCAGACCGGCTGGAGCTGCCGCTATGAGGAAAATTGCAATTGCGGGGCTTCTCATGGGACTGTTCGGCTATGTGACCGCGCGCGTGACCGGCATTGTCCGCCCGAAGCGACTCGCCGATCGGCGCTCGCCCGCAGCATGAAAGGCAAGGTCATCAAATTCGAGGCGGAGGAGTTTGCAGCGCTCGATCAACTTGCGCGCGATAATATGATGACCTTTCAGGAACTCGCGGACGAGGCCTTTCGTGACCTCCTCAAGAAACACGGCCGGCCCACCGACCTTAAGGAAGCATTGCGACGCAGCGCCAATCTGAGCTCCGGCGCAACGAAGCACAAGAAACATTCAAGGACCGCGGCACAGCGCCATAAACCGGATTAAACTGTCCGCTGGAGCGATGGTCGATATTTTAACATCGGGGAGAAGCGTATGAGTGTGCGCATCGTGTTTGCGACAGCGCTCGCAACCGCCAGCCTGGGCTTAATCGCAGCACCGGCGTCGGCATCCGACCTCGGGGTGAAAGTGCGCGTGCACCATCAGTATCGCGTGCACGCAGCCGGTCGGCCCTGGTGCGTCATCGAAAACGTCGGCACGGCTGTGTGGACCTGCGCTCCGACGCGGGCCGCGTGTCACGCGTTCCAAATTCCGGGCACGAGTCTCTATTGCGTGCGCGACCCGATTCGCGGGCGCCCCTACGCGATGCGCTGACGGCAGCAGCCGCGCCGATGTGTCGCGGCTTTCGAATGGCAGGAATGCTCGGATAGTAGGCATTCACATGCATTTTTAACGCGCGCGTTATGCGCGGCGGCGATCCGGCGGCGTAGATTATGCATAGTCTGGTGGGTGCTCCGGAGGAGCCTCAGACTATGATGAACAGCAGAAACGTCGTCGCAGCGCTCAGACGAGACGCATCTTTCGTCGGTCACGCCGCGGTTGCGATCGTGTTTATCGGGTTCGCGGGACTGGCGGTCGGCGCCGCGCTAGTCGACTTGATGTCGCTGCGTTAGCAGCGCCGCTCTTCCCGATTGCCGGATATTTGTGCTGCCTGCCCCTATTATCCTCAATGAGGAACGTCCCCTCCGAGGTGTCCCGCACTGCATTGGGTGCGATCGGCACCTTTCCGTAGCCACCAGGAATGTCGAGCACGTAGGTAGGCTGGCAGAGTCCAGAGACGCGGCCGCGCAAACTGCGCACGAGCGACTGACCCTGTTTGATACCCACCCGCAGATGCGACGTGCCGGGCGCGAGATCGGGGTGATGCAAATAGTAAGGTTTGACGCCAGCTTCGACGAGCGCGCGCATTAAGTCTTCCAGCGCTTTGGGCGTGTTGTTCACGCCTTTGAGCAGCACCGATTGGCCAAGCAGCGGCAGACCAGCTTCCGTTATTTGCGCAAGCGCGGCACGCGCTTGGACGCTCAGCTCGCGCGCGTGATTGACGTGCACAGCCACGTATGTCGGTTTGCCCGTTAATTTCAGCGCGCGCACCAGCTCCGGCGTAATGCGGGCCGGGTCCGCGATCGGCGCGCGCGTGTGCACACGCAGGATCTTGACGTGCGGAATGGCGGCGAGATCGCGCATGATCGCGCGTAGCCGCCGCGGCGAAAGAACAAGTGGATCGCCGCCAGTCAGGATGACTTCCCAGATCTCCGGATGGCTGGCGATGTAATCGAGCGCGCGCGCATGGGTTTCGCGCGACAGACCGGCACCCTTGCCCGGCCCAACCATCTCGCGGCGGAAGCAGAAGCGGCAATACACCGCACAAACATGTGTCACCTTGAACAGTACGCGGTCAGGATAGCGATGCACGATGCCTTCAACCGGACTGTGCGCGGCATCGCCGATCGGGTCGGCAAGCTCTTCCGGCCGGACTTGCAGTTCGGCGGCATCGGGCACGAATTGACGCGCGATCGGATCGTTCGGATTGGACCGGTCGATCAGATCGGCAAGGACCGGCGGCACCGCGATGGCATAGCGCGCCGCGACGGCTTGCAATCGCTGCTCCGCCTCGGGCGCGATCAGGCCCGCATCGACGAGGCCGCGCGGGTTGCGTAATGTGTCACGCGGACTCATCGGGCTCCGCCACCGGCGTCCAGATCACTTGATCGATCAACTCCGCGCCTGTCGCGAGCATGACGAGCCGGTCAAAGCCGAGCGCGATCCCGCTCGCAGGCGGCATCTGCGCGAGCGCGTCGAGGAAATTCTCGTCGACTGGATAGCTCTCGCCGTGGATCCGCTCCTTCTCGTCCATAGCGGCTTCGAAGCGTTTGCGCTGCTCTGAAGGATCGGTCAACTCACCGAACGCATTCGCGAGTTCGACGCCGCAGGCATAGAGTTCGAAGCGTTCGGCGACTTTAGCACTGCCAGGCTTCGTCCGCGCCAAAGCCCCCTGCGGCAGCGGGTATTCGTAAAGAATAGTCGCGCGGTCGCGGCCGAGTTGCAGATCGACCTTCTCGACGATGACGCGGCTGAACACATCGCCCCAAGTGTCGTCGCCCGCAGTCGCGATGCCCTTCTGTTCGGCCTGACGGGCGAGATGGTCGCGGTCGCCCTCGCCTGCGTGCACGGTCGCAAGCAGATCAATGCCAGCGAACCGCTCGAACGCCTCCGCAACCGTGATCCGTTCGGGCTCCGCGAACGGGTCGGCGCTGCGGCCCCGAAAGGTGAACGTCCGAACGCCGGCGGCCTCAGCGGCAATCCGCAGGAGATTTGCACAGTCCTGCATCAGAATCTCGTACGGCTCGTTCGCGCGGTACCATTCCAGCAGCGTGAACTCGGGGTGATGCAATGCGCCGCGCTCGCGGTTCCGAAATACCTTGGCGAAGTCGAAAATCCGCGTCTCGCCCGCCGCCAACAGTTTTTTGCACGCGAATTCGGGGGAGGTCCGGAGATACAGCCTGCTTCGCCCATTGCCCGGGCCGATTAGGTCCGTGGCAAACGCATGCAGATGGGTCTCATTCCCGGGTGACACTTGCAGCGCCGCCGTGTCGACCTCCAGAAACCCATGCCGGTCGAACCAGGCCCGGACGGCCGCCGCGATCCGGGCACGTTTCAGGAGAAACGGCCTGCGGCGGGCGTGCACGCCCGGCAGCCAAAAAGGCGGGTTTTTCGCCATTCAGGCCGGCCCGGATGGCACTCTGCGGGGCTGGTATCCCACGCCAAGATCGCTATGTTGCGCCGCGAATCCGCGGCCCAGGGCCGCCTGCCATTCAGGGATAGTGATCGTGAAAGTCATCGCCAGCCAGCTTCGCAAGGGCAACATCGTCGACATCGACGGCAAACTCTATGTGGTCCTCACCGCGGAGAATTTTCACCCCGGCAAAGGCACGCCGACGACGCAGGTCGATATGCGCCGGATTTCAGACGGCGTGAAGACCTCGCAGCGGTACAAGACCACCGACCAGGTTGAGCGCGCGCACGTCGAGGACCACGAGTTCTCCTACCTCTACAGCGACTCCGAAGGGTTCCACTTCATGAACCAGGAGACCTACGACCAAATCACGATCCCCGACGACGTGGTCGGCGACTACAAGGTCTATCTGCAGGAAGGTATGCTGGTGAACGTCGCGCTGCACGAGGGCGTGGCCGTGTCGATGGAGATCCCGCAGAAGGTGACGCTGGAGATCACTGACACCGAGCCCGTAGTGAAGGGTCAGACTGCCTCCGGCTCGTTCAAGCCCGCAATGCTGTCGAACGGAGTGCGCACGATGGTGCCGACGCACATCGTCACTGGCACGCGCGTCGTCGTGAGCACCGCAGACGGCTCGTATGTCGAGCGCGCGAAGGACTGATTAGACCTTCACACCGCTCTTCACTTCTTTCGGAAACAGATCGTCCGGTGTGAACCGCTGGCGCGTAACGCCTTGTGCATGCGCGAACCGGCAGTAGGCGTCGAGCGTCTTGCGGTTGGCTTCAAGACCATAGGGAAAAAGATCATCGCCGAACGTCTTCGTCGCCTCGTCCGCCAGCGTTGCCCCCCACGGCAGTGGAAAACGCGAGGCGGTCAGGTCGCGCACGCGTTCGACGCTGCGCTTTTTCGCCTCCTCGAATCCCTTCAGCAAATTCATCACCGTCCAGGGGTAGCGCTCGTACACGGCGCGCCGCATCGCGATCACGTGCATGATCGGGAAAATACCGGTCTCGGTGTAATAGCGCGCCTCTTCGCTCCGATAATCCGCGAATAACCGCACGATGCTGCCGTCGCTTTCTAAAAAGGCATTCGGCACCCGCGCCGAGATCGCCGCATCCACTTCGCCGGAGCGCAGCAACGCCGAAATGCTGGAATCCTTCCGCTGTTCGTAGCGAACGCCAGCCGGCAGCGTGAACTCGACCTTCTCCTCGCGCCCGGGCTCGTTCACGCCGGCCTGCACCCAATGAATTTTGGCGAGATCGACGCCCGCACTCTCAGCCAGGAACCCACGCGCATAAATCCCCGCCGTCTGCGCCCACTCCGGAACAGCCACGCGCATGCCTTCGAGGTCCTTCGGCTTCGCGATGCCGCGCTCCTTACGGACATAAAATGCCGAGTGCCTGAACACGCGCGACGGAAAAACCGGGATGCCAATGTAGGGCGAGTTCCCCAATCCCGCGAAGCCGATGAACTTGCCGAAGGACATCTCGGAGACGTCCCACTCCCGGTTCTTGATGAAGCGGAAGAAGATTTCTTCCACGTCCAAATTGAAGGCCGTCAGCACGATGCCGTCGACACTCACCTCCCCGTTCACGAGGTCTCGCACGTGATCATAATCGGCGATGGCGAGCGTGAGGTTGAGCCGCGCTGCTCCGCCACTCTCGATCAGTTGAGGTGCGCGATCCGCGTCGGCCATGTCATTCTTCCTTGCGTTATCCCGTTCAGGGGGGCGGTACTCTTGTGCAGCCGCCGCGCCTGCTTTTTACTCATCTGGGGAGCTATTGGGAATCCGGGTGTGAAACGAGCCGCTCTTCTAAGCCTTGCGCTGGCGATCGCCAATGCCGCATTCGCGCAGGAGATGATCGTGCCGCGTACCAATGTGGCGACGATCGACTGGGCGCGCGCTGAGACGGATGCCGGCGGTCTACCCTCCCTCAACGCCGCCGTGCAGCAGCGCTTCCCGGAGATCGCCAAAAGTGCGGTACCCGTGCTGCTCCCCTTCGACGTGGAGGCTTTCCGCAAGGCGGAACAACCCGCTGATTCCGAAAAGTTCGTGCTCGGCGACTTCAGCCCGACCCAGTTCTTCCACGCCGGACCGGCCGGCTTCGACTCGGTGTTCTCGATCCAGGTGTCGGACGTGCCCGAGCTATCCGAGATCGCCTATGCCGACCCGGTCTACATCCTGTTCTCGGGATTCCGTTTCACCTATGCGCTGGATGGTCCGGCAACGCCGGAGGCGCAGCCGGTCAAGGATTTGGACGCGGCATTCCCGGGCGTGCGCCGGACGTGGCACGAGTTCGTGCAGCGAACGATATTTGAGCGTTACGGCGCAACTTATGTGGTCGCGATCTTCTGCCGGGACATCAGCGGTCGCCGCAGAACTCTCTCTTGCCCGCAAGCGGCGCGCATTGCCGATCGTTTTGTCAAATCGCTGCGCCTCGCGGGCGGTACGCCGGACTCCGATCCGACCTTAGCCGCCTCGTTGCAGCGACCGGAGCGCGTCGACGCGGCCTTCACCTTTAACCCGCCCGGTGCTCTCATTCCGCGCACCGGGCGAAAAACCGATCTCGACGGACGCGCCGACCGCACCGTTTACGCGAATTTGCGCTTTCCGCTGCGCGACGCGCCCGCCTTCGCCAATTCGCAGTCGTTCAATAACTGGGGGGACTGCGATTTCACCGGGCGCTCACCGAGGCGGGTTACGGCGAAGAACGCACCCTATGCCTGCAAGGTGAACGGCCGACGACTGGTGTTCAACGAGGCTGCGGGGCCGAATTACCAATATCCCTGGCGCGACAATTTCTGTGAGCACCGCCGCTTCCCGGTCGGCCAATGCCCGGGAGGCGAGGGCCATCAGGGTCAGGACGTCCGCCCGAGCTTCTGTAAGAAATTCAACGAAGGCGCGGACCGCTGCATGGCGTATCAGCAGGACGCGGTCGCGGCCGCCGATGGGATGATCCTGCGTCCGCGGCGCCAGGAAGCGCTGCTGCTATTCATCAATTCCCGGACCGCTCATGCGCGCCTGCGCTATCTGCACATGCGGCCGTCACTGCTCGACGAGCGCGGAATGATGAGCGGGCGGCACGTGCAGCAAGGCGAAGTGATCGGACAAGTCGGCAATTACGACGAATACGAACACGGCACGACCTATCACCTGCATTTCGACATGCAGGTGCCGACGGCAATCGGCTATGTTTTCGTCAATCCGTACATGACATTGGTGGCGAGTTACGAGCACCTGCTCGACGCGCGCGGCACGGAGGTTGCGCCCATCGATCCTCCGCCCCCACCTGCGGCCGAAGAAAGCAATATCACGGTGGCGAGCGTCGTTCCCCTCCCCCGCGCGCGTGAGATTCGGCCCCTTCCACGCGCGCGCTTGGCGCCGGCGCGGACGATGAAATTCCGGCAGCGGGACCGCCATGGTCATCGGCTTGCGCGCCGCTAGTCTTCACCAATCCGCCGTTTTCCGCATCTTGTCTGCGTGCGCGCGTTGTTAACGCGCGTTGTTAAGATGCGGAACATGAATCGAAACGATCTTCTCGTGCCCAGTCGACGGAGTTTCATCGCCCTCGGCGGAAGCTTTCTGCTCGCCAGCCGCGCCGACGCGCGCGACAGGTTCGAGCAATGGGCGCGCGATTTTCGAACGCGCGCGCTGACCCGGGTGTCGGCAGCGACGTACGATCGCGTGATGCTCGGGCTGAAGCCGGACACGACCGTGTTCGAGGCGGTAAATTCGCAACCGGAGTTCACCGAGGAGCTCTGGCAATACATCAACCGACGCTGCTCGGATTGGCGTGTCATTACCGGCAAAGAGCGCGCGACGGAATATGCGTCTGTGCTTCAGCGCGTCGAGGCCGAATACGGCGTCGACCGCTATATCATGTTGGGCGTGTGGGGAATGGAGTCGTCCTACGGCGATGTCATCGTCAACCGCAAATACATGCGGCCGATCATTCCGGCGCTGGCGACACTTGCGTGGGGCGAAGCGCGCCGCCGCCACTATTGGGAAGCCGAACTATTGAATGCGCTCACCATCGTCGAGCGCGGCTGGGCGCAGCCGTCCGACATGATCGGTTCGTGGGCCGGCGCTATGGGGCACACGCAGTGGATGCCCGAAGTGTGGCTGCACATGGGTGTCGACTTCGACCACGACGGCCATATCTCGCCGTTCGGCAAGCCTGACGACGCGCTTGCGGGCACCGCGCGCTTCCTCGTCGAGCGCGGCGGTTACCGGCGTGGCGAAGCCTGGGGGCATGAGGTCATGATGCCGAACTCGAGGCTTGCCCAAGGCCGCTGGCGCTCCTACGCGGAATGGCAATCGCTCGGAGTGAGGCGCGCCAATGGAAACACGTTTCCAAGGCCCAACGATCGCGCGCGACTCTGGATTCCGGTTGACGGCGGACCGGCCTTCCTAGTCGGCCAGAATTTTCGCGCGGTGCACTCCTACAATCCGTCGCAGAGCTACACGCTCGCCCTCTGCCATCTCGGCGATCTGATCCGCGGCGACAATGGGTTCCACCGGCAATTCCCGGGCAGCGAGCGCATCCCTACGATCGATGAGGTGAAGGAAATCCAGCGGCGGCTGAACGAACGCGGCTTCAAGACGGACGGAATCGACGGACGTACGGGCTCGGATACCGTGCGCGCGGTCGCAGCGTTTCAGAAAAAGGTCGGAATGTCGCCTGCTGATGGCTATGTCGGGCTGAAGGTGCTCGCGCGCCTGCGGCAGCCAAATTGACGCGTGGCTTAATCGAGAATTCGGCTTCTGCCTCCATGACTTCCCCCCTATAGTGCGCGCGAAACTCGAACGCCGCGCGCGCCCGAGCGCGCCGCAAAGCAGGGAGATGAAGCCCGGTGGAGGCGCGCACCTTTGCGGTGCCGCGGCCGTGTGGGCGCGACGGCATGTCAAACCGTACCAAGCCTTCTTACCCCGACACTGAAATCGCCCGTCTCGACCGCCCCGTTCCCGCCGGCGTGAATGCGCCCGCCTTCGGCAGCGACGTCGTCGCCGACGCATTGCGCGCGACCGACATTCCCTACATCGCGCTCAACCCGGGTGCGAGCTACCGCGGACTGCACGACAGCCTGGTCAATTATCTCGGCAACGAGCAGCCGCAGATGCTGCTCTGCCTGCATGAGGAAAGTGCGGTCGCCATCGCGCACGGCTACGCCAAGGTGACCGGCAAAGCGATGGCGGCGGCCGTGCATTCGAACGTCGGGCTGATGCACGCGACGATGGCGTTCTTCAACGCCTGGTGCGACCGCATGCCGATGCTCGTGCTCGGCGCGACGGGCCCCGTCGATGCAATGAAGCGGCGGCCCTGGATCGACTGGATCCACACCGCCCGCGATCAAGGCGCGCTGGTGCGCGGCTATACCAAATGGGACGACCAGCCTGCCTCGCCGGCGGCGGCGCGCGAAGCGATCCTTCGCGCGACATGGATCGCCAACACGGCGCCGCGCGGGCCAACCTACATCAATCTCGACGCCGGAATGCAGGAGGCGAAGCTTCCCGAGCCGGTCGCGCCGATCGAGACTAGCCGCTATATGCCGCCGGCCGTGGGGGTGCCGCCGGCCGGATTACTCGCACGCGCGGCAGAGTTGCTGCGCAAGGCGAAGTCGCCGCTGGTCCTCTCCGGACGTGTCTCCCGCTCAGAGGAAGCGTGGGCGCAACGCGTGAGCCTCGCCGAAAAGCTCGGCGCGCGGGTGATCACGGACCTCAAGGTCGCGACATCCTTTCCGACGGACCATCCGCTGCATGTCGGCGCACCGGGCACGATCGGAACCAGTCCGGACGCATTGCAGGCGATCCAGCAAGCTGACGTGATCCTCAGCCTCGACTGGCTCGACCTTGCCGGTGCCTTCAAGCAGGCCGGCAATATCTCCGGACAAGTTATTCAGATCTCAGTCGATCATCAGCTGCACAACGGCTGGAGCATGGACTACCAGGCGCTTCCGCCGGTGGACGTGCTGCTGGCCTGCGAGCCCGACGTCGCCGTACCGCTGCTGATCGAGGCCCTCGGCTCCGTGACGCCACGCAAACCCGAGCCCTGCCCGCATCCGCTGCCGCAGCTTTCGGGCGAGAAGCTCACGGTCGACCATATGGCGGACGCGCTGCGCCGCGCCGTCGGCAGTCGCTCCGTCTCGCTGACGCACGTCTCGCTTTCCTGGAATGGCGCGAGCTGGCCGTTCCGGCATCCGCTCGACTATCTCGGCTCGGATGGCGGCGGCGGAGTCGGCGGCGGTCCGGGCATCTCGGTCGGCGCAGCATTGGCGCTGAAGGGCTCCGGACGCCTTCCAGTTGCGGTCTGCGGCGACGGCGACTTCCTGATGGGCGTGACCGCGCTCTGGACCGCGGCGCACTACAAGATCCCAGTGCTGTTCGTGGTTGCCAACAACCGCTCCTTCTTCAATGACGAGTTGCATCAGGAGCGCGTCGCGCGCATGCGCGGCCGGCCGGTCGAGAACCGCTGGGTCGGCCAGAAGATTTCCGAGCCGGACATCGACCTCGCCGCCATGGCACGGGCGCAGGGCGCCACCGCATTCGGACCGGTCACGGCAGTCGGCGATCTGCCCGGTGTGTTCGAAAAGGCGATCGCCGCGGTCGAGGCCGGCGCCCTGGCCGTCGTCGACGTGCGCGTGGAGCCCGGTTATGCCCCGGTGATGACCGCCGCGATGACCCGCAAGAGCGACTGAACATGCTGCAGACGACCCGCAGCGCCGCCGCGGATGCGATCCTTACCGCCGAGGACGTCGCCATCCGGTTCGAGACGGCGGAAGGGCCGGTCACGGCCGTCGACAACGTTTCGTTCAGAGTGCGGCAGGGCGAATTCCTCTCGATCATCGGCCCGTCCGGCTGCGGCAAGTCGACCTTGTTCAACGTGATCGGCGGCCTGCTCGCGCAGCATGCGGGCACGGTACGCGTCGGCGGCGAGACCATCTCCGGCCCGCACAAGTCGATCGGCATGGTGTTCCAGGAGGAGTCGACGTTTCCCTGGCGCAACGTCGTCGACAACGTCGCCTTCCCGCTCGAACTGACCGGGATGCCGAAGGCGAAGCGGCTCGAGCGCGCGCGACATTTCATCAAGATGGTCGGGCTGGGCGGCTTCGAGAATCGCTACCCGGGCGAACTGTCCGGCGGCATGCGTCAGCGCGTGTCGCTTGCGCGCACGCTCGCCTCTGAGCCGAAGATTTTGCTGATGGACGAGCCGTTCGCCGCGCTCGACGAGCAGACGCGGCTCCTGCTTGGCGACAAGGTGCTGCAGATCCAGCAGCACCTCAAACAGACGACGCTGCTGATCACCCACAACATCACTGAAGCGGTTCAGATGTCTGACCGCGTCCTGGTGATGACCTACCGGCCCGGCAAGGTGAAGCGCATCGTCGACATCGACCTGCCGCGTCCGCGCACGTCCGACATTGTGGGAAGCGAGGAGTTCGGCCGCTACGTCGCGCAGATCTGGAACGATCTGCGCGAGGAAGCGAGCCGCGGCCTGCGTGACGAGGAAGAACACGTGCTGCATCACGAGCGCGGCGGAGCATCCTCGTGAGCATGTCGCGCTTCGGGCCTGTTGCGACGGGCTTGCTCTGCCTGCTTCTGTTCTTTGCGGGGATGCAGGCGCTGATCGATAGCGGTCTCATCAGCCGCTACATCGTGCCGCCGCCGTCCGAGATCCTGCAGAGCTTCGGCCGCGTGGTGATGGAGGAGAATATCGGCCGGCGCTTTCTGGTCACGCTGTCCGAATGCCTGACCGCCGGCGTGATGATCACGGTGTTCGGCGTCGCCGGCGGCGTGCTGCTCTATCGCTACAAGCTGCTGCAGCAGGCGGTGGAGACCTGGGTGGCGGCGCTCGCCGCGGCGCCCGTCGTGCTCGCCTATCCGCTGTTCATGGTGATCTTCGGCCGTAATTCGTGGACGATCATCATGATCGGTTTCGTCGCCGCGCTGCCGCCGGTGATCCTCAAGACGCTGGAAGGCCTGCTCGGCACCCGCAAGGTGCTGGTCAACGTCGGCCGCAGCTTCAATCTGAGCGCCTCGCAGCAGTTCTGGAAGATCATGTTTCCCGCCGCGCTGCCGTCGATTTTCGTCGGCATCCGGCTGGGTCTCATCTTCGCGCTGATCAACGTCGTCGGTGTCGAATTTTTGATCAACTTCGGCGGGCTCGGACAGCTCATCGAGGATCTCGCCGAGCGCTACGATTTGCCCGGCACGTATGCCGCGATCTGCTTCGTGATCCTCGTTAGCGTCCTATTCTTCATGGCCGTGGAAAAGCTCGAACGATGGCTCAGACCGGTCAATTGACGAAAGCATCCGAGCGCGCGCCCGCGGTCTCACCGGTGACGCTGTTGCGCATCGCGATCGTCCTCGGTGTGCTCGCGATCTGGGAATTCCTTGCCCACTCCGGCTGGCTCTACCGCGACGTCGTGCCGTCGCTGGTCGCGATCGGTCGTGCACTCGGCGTGCTGCTGTCTAATCCGGACTACTGGTTCAATCTCGGCGTCACGCTCTACGAGATCGCCTGCGCGCTGGCGATCGGCGGCATCTCGGGGGTCGTGGTCGGGCTCATCCTCGGCGGCAACCGTTTTCTCGCGCGCGCCTTCGAGGCTTATCTTTATTACCTCGGCCCCACGCCGAAGATCATCTTCTTCCCGGTGATGATCATGTGGTTCGGCGTCGGCTCCGGATCGAAGATCGCGCTCGGCACCCTCTCCTGCTTTTTCCCCGTCGCGCTGTCGGTCGCGGCCGGCATGCGCCAGGTCGACCGCGTGCTGGTCCGCGTCGGCAAGAGCTTCCGCGCCAATACGCTGCAGATGATCTGGAAGATCTACCTGCCTGCGATGCGGCATCCGATCGTGAACGGCATCCGGCTCGGCCTCGGCGTGGCGCTGATCGGTACGCTGCTTGCCGAAACCAAATTATCGAACAAGGGCATCGGCTTCCTTATCATCAATGCCTATTCGACCTTCGACATGCCGCGCATGTACGCCAACCTCATCGTGCTATTCGTGCTGGCGATCGGAGCGAATGCGCTGGTCGGCCGGCTGGGCGGACTGAACACATTGAAGGGCTGAGCTGAATAACACCGGGAGATCGACAATGCGGAACGTTTGTCTCGTTTTAGCTGCGATCGCCACGACAATTGCGATTGGGCAGCCTGCTTCGGCTGACGACCTCGTCAAAATGACGATCGGTCAAAGGGGCAATTGGGATACCGCCGTTCCGCATCTCGGC
>Ga0207826_1000101_pt1 | contig 21806 bp, 21 predicted proteins | sample LuqExpMetageno80_FD_187837 | JGI IMG/M metagenome (GOLD analysis project Ga0207826, IMG submission 187837) | Tropical forest soil microbial communities from Luquillo Experimental Forest, Puerto Rico - Sample 80 (SPAdes) | ecosystem: Environmental > Terrestrial > Soil > Tropical forest ... | reverse complement strand
CAGCCAGCCGGTGAGAAAGACAAGCACGCCGCCCACAATCACCTGAAAAGCAGCTTGAAGAAACGGCGTATCCATGTACCGGTGGCGGATGTAGCTGATGACCCCGAGTTCGATGGCTACGACAATCGTCGCGACGATGGTCGCAAGGCGGAAATCCGGAATCAGAAAGGGCAGTGTGTGGCCCAAGCCTCCCGCGGTAGTCATTAGGCCTGTGACGGTTCCGCGAATCCAGGGTGAGCCCCGGCCGGTCAGCGAGCCATCGTCGGAGAGCGACTCCGCAAACCCCATCGAGATTCCCGCCCCAACACTGGCCGCGAGGCCGACCAGAAACGCATCCCAGCTCTTTTGCGTGGCAAATGCCGCCGCAAACAACGGCGCTAGTGTTGAAACCGACCCATCCATCAACCCGGCCAGGCCCGGCTGCACGACCTGCAGGACGAACAGGCGCTTGTGCGATTCTTCTTCTTCGGATTTGGCTTTTTCGGTGAGGTGCTTTTCTTCGTACTCGCTCGCCGCCCGCGTGTGCTTCCTCTCTTCATCGGCGAGCATGTTCAGCAATTCGCGCATTGTGACATCGTTGGTCCGGCTGGCGGCGCGGGAATAGAAGCGGCTCGCTTCCATCTCCATAATTTCCGCTTGGCGCCGCGCCACTTTGACGCCCAGCGGGCGCATCATCCATACCGGTCTGCGTTCGAGAAAACCCCGAACGTCTTCTCTTCGGATCGGTGGAAGGTGGTCGCCGAACTTCTGGCGGAACAAGGCTAACAGCCGGTCGCGATGCACCGCTTCTTCCTTGCGCATCTCTTCAAACATCTCGGCTGTAGCCGGATAAGATTCGCGCAGCCCATCGGCAAACTCCCCGTAAATGCGGCCGTCTTCTTCTTCGCTGGTGATGGCCAGGGCCAGAATTTCTCGCTCGGTCAAATCCTTGAATCGCTTGAGCATATGTCCTTTTCCGAAGAAATGTACCGTAGAGAATCGCACAAAAAACTTCCGGAAGCCATCATGATGCGGCGTGGAAAAACTACTGGCAAAAGATTTCCTCAGCCCTGTTGTTGGGCCGGTACTTTCGTACTATCATCAAGCAGGACGCGTCCTACTTTTTGCCGAGTACGGCCCCTCTATGGGTTTTCCTTGTCAGGGTGCTTATGCTCAGTTCTTCAAGAGATGCAATTCTTGGGAAAAGGTGAATGGCAATGGCGTCCTCGCTCGATTTTATGGTGAAACCGACAAGTCCGAGATCCTCGCGTTCCACCCATACCGAACGCCGGGGCAGTCGTCGCTGCAAGATCACACAACTGATGCGTATCCGGCCGTCCGATCCGGAGCGTGACCCCTTCGAGGACATTCGCTCGACCACGAGTGTCTCGCGAACGGGTGTCTATTTTCATTCCAGTGAGACTGGGTACGAGGTGGGCATGCGACTGTTTGTCTCCATGCCCTATTCGAAAGAACCGGCCGCCCTCGTCCGCGAATACTTGGCAGAAGTCGTTCGCCGTGATTCGTTGCCTAACGGGCTGTTCGGCATCGGCTTCAAGATCCTGATGGAGTTGGGGTTTCAGACCACCTATAGCTATACGCCTCCCGCGCAGCGCAAGTAACCCGAGTTTACTGAATCATTCCAGCGCTCAGGCCGCGAGCCCCAGGTTGCCATCCCGACGACGCTGTCTCGGGTTCCAAGAGCTTTTACCTCCATTTCGACACGGCTCGTCTCGCTCTTCGCCTGGAAAGCGACCAAAATCGGGCCGCCAGCAACCGCACTGATGAAACGCGGACAGGGCTCGCGACACTACTGAACAGCAGTCCCGATCGGTCACAGGAGGCGTGCGATGCCACCCGCAAGAGAGTCGGGGACCCTGACGTTGGCGGCGATTCGAAAGGGCAAGCGCGAGACACAGTACCTATTCAGCGAAAAACAGTCGATTTTGCGAGTTGCAGTGGGCGGAAAAGCGGGTCGCGACACGGCGACGCTTCTGCGCGAGGCGCTGCGGAAGAAGTTGCCGGTGAAGGTGCAAATCGACACAAAAGAAGGGGTGATTCACCGTGCGACGGCACTTTCGGAAAAGGAGCTGGAGGAGTTTCGCAAAAACCGCGTCCTGGTCGAAAAGCCGGAAAAGCCGCTGAGGCTAAACGTATCGTCGCTGGACCCAACGCTTTTCAACACAGAGCAGTTTCACCGTAAAGTCCGGTGTTTCCGGCATTGCCGCCGCATTATCCCCAATTACAAGAAAGCGAAGAAGATCTTTGATTTCTGCGCGAAACAGACTTGCAGCCTTGGAGGACCGTTCCAGGTGACGCCGTGCATTCCCTTCCAGTACGTGATTGATGGCTGTTACGCTCGGGCACACAAGATGCGCTGGATCATCACGCAGAAATATCATTACTGCTGCGAAAAAGTGTTCAGCTTCGCGATACCGTGGCCAGATACCCTGGCGGTGCAGGCCAGCAAGTGGGGAGGATGTTGCGTCTTCTGGTGGTATCACGTAGCGCCACTGGTGCGGGTGAGGCTCGGGAGATGGGCGGTGCTGCTGATGGTGATTGACCCTGGGATGTTCGACAAGCCGGTGCTGCTGAGCACCTGGCTGGCGGCACAAGAAAACAAGACTTGCAGCACGAATGCGAAAGTTACGCAATTCTCGATCCAGCCAGGGTCGGCTTATGCGCCAAACGGAGGCCCGAGCTCGTACATCACGGACCCGAATTACACGGCGACGGATGCGACACTTCTGGCGTACCAGAATCTGGTAACGTGCTAAGGGTGAAGAGGAGAAGGTCCAAGCCAAAAGAGCAGCACAAGCCCGCGGCTAGGGTCAAGCGTGACGCGGCGGGGAAACGCGAATATCGCGTCATGACCGTGGCGCTGATCCGCGAGCCGAAGCAGTTGAACGATGTGGAAGTGGCGTTCTCGGAGTCGGCGCGCTTTTACCGGTTGCTACGTGCAAATCCGAAATTTGAAAACATTTTGACGGAGCTTCGCGAGGCGAAAGAAAAGCAGCGCCCGGTGCGGGTGCTGATGGAGTCTCTGGAAAGCAACACGATCAACGACGTGGATGCCCGCTGGTAAACGAACGCGCAGTGGTTGCCCGACCGCCGAGGGCGTGTTACAGCCGAAGAAGCCTGCACAGTGCCTGGACTTTTGGATAGGCCTAAATGAGCCGCCAAATCCCTAACCGAGTTGACCAAGTTGGAACAGCACTAGCAGAGGAAACAAAAAGGGCGGGTGGCTTTTTGGCCACCCGCCCTCTTTGCGTTTGGGGGGTTGGGGAAATCCGTCTTTTATTCGGCTCGGCCTAACGCTCGCAGCGTCCGGTGCCGCAACATCCCGAAGTGCCGGTTCAGCGGATGCTTTCTTTCGAGGAACGAAAAGACCGGCAAGCGCCGCGGCGTCAGCTTGGCCATGGCGATATTCAACCGGATATCGCGCCGCGCATATTTCATGCCTGCGATCAGCGCGTCACGCGCATCTTCTTTGCGCCCCGAGGCCATATACACCTCGGCGAGATTCAGGTAGAGCTGCGCCTGATTGCGCTTCATCCGGACAGCGCTGTCGCACATGCGCTCTGCGTCCGCCCATTTTTGCTGGGTGCGCGCCAATGCCACACCGAGGTATGACATGTAGTAGGGATTATTGCGTTCGAGTTCGGCAGCCCGCTGGATATGCTCCAGGGCTTGGTTGGCGTAGTTATCGCGAAGTAACGAAAGACCGGTCTTGAATTCTCGGAACGCTTCCGTATCCATCATCTTCCCACCTCACATCAATTGGAGGACCCTACCCGGGAAGCAGCCAACTCCATGGTGCTCGGCGACTCAATCGGAAGGACACCCTCAGGAGCTCAAAAAACCAACCGATTTCAAGCCGCCGCTGGAGTCCGCATCAACCCGTCTGAGCTACGCTAAGGGTTTGATTGAATGGAATCTACTGACCGGTGGGACAGTCTTCGTTCATAGACTCGGGGTCCTAGTGACTCTCTCGAAGCATTTCGCACGCCGGCCGCGAACACAGAGAATCGCATAAATGACGGGTCAAAGCAGTGGCCGTTCGCTATTTGGGGCGAACGGCCACGTGGTTTTCCTCTGGCCTTTGTCGGGTCGCCGTTTGCCACCCGCCTTGGAGGCGCCCCTCACCTTCGCAGACAGCCTAAAGCGAACTGAGGAACACAAACAGCTGTTGCTTCTCCGAAGGGCTCAGGTCTTCAAAGCGGTCTTCCACCTCGGCCGCCTCGCCTTTGTGGCGCTCAATTGCACTCTCCAGGCTTAGCGACTTCAAGTCATGCATGAACCGAGGCTTCATCCGCAATCCCCAAAGAGGCGCCGTGCGCAGCTTGTTTCTCGTATCCGCCGGACCGCCCTGCACGATGCCATCACCCGTTCCGAGATCATGCAGCAGGTAATCACCATACGGATGAATGATCTTGTTACCAAGGGCCTCAGGAACGGCGAACATGCCGCCGTCGATAACGGTACCTGCGGGCGCAGTCACAATCGTCGCCACGTGGCACGTAGTGCAGCCAATTCGCCCAAAAATCGCTTGCCCAGCTTGCGCGTTGCCGGTTGCGGCCAGTACCGCATCCCGCGGAGGCACTTTCGTGCCCCGGATGAATTGCGCGAAATGGTCGATGTCGGCAAGGCCTAGGCTGTCCGGAACATCCTCGGGATCCGGCGTTATCTTTCCGATAGTTGTCGTATCCTTCGAGCGCAAACGGTTTGTCACGCCCATTTCGTTCAGATAAGCGTCCGCAACAAACGAGAGCAGGCTGCTGTGCTGGTCTTTCCATCCGAAGCGTCCCACGCGCGTTTGCCCTGGCGCCTCCAGAACCGGCACACGGATCGCTTCGCCATGAATCCTTCCTTCGCTGATACCCGGCTGAGTCGCGGCAATGGCCTCGAGCGTGGCATCGTCGATCGCCTCCACGAACCCATCCCCGAGCGTGTTAAGCGTTGCCCGCAACGCCCGGATATTTTCCGTCGCCGGAATGTGCTCCTGTGCCTCTGGAACGACCGCGCGATCATTCACGATCGATCGGCCGGTGATGGTATTCCCGCCATCATTGATCGGAATCGTCGGGTTCACGAAATTGCCGTTGGCATCCAGATGCCCGACGCGCAGTTCCGTAAACTGGCTGGCTGCCCCGCTTACCGGATTCTGATGACAATCTGCGCAGGCACGTGCATTGAAAACGGGACCGAGTCCGGTGCTGGCATCGTGTGTTGTTTCGAAAGCGAGCTGGTCAAGCGCATACGTATCGCCGGCGGGCTCCGCAATCCCATTACTCTTGCTTTGAGAGCCTGGATTCTGGACAACCGTGGGGGTGTCAAATCCTGCGGGAGCCTCGGTTGGTGAATCCTGAGCCAATCCAAATACGGCGAGAGCCGTCACTCCGAGAAGAAGCAGACAGATACAAATAGACCTATGCGTCATTGCGCACGCCTCCTTGGGACAAAGTCTTTCGATCCCGAATTAGTTCGAGCAAGGCTGGGCTTGCCGATTACGGGGACTGCGCAGAGGCGTGTTCTATTCCCGGAACAATTGTTAAATGTTTGTGAGAAACGTTTCTGAAACAATGATGCGGGCGCGCGGGCATTCGCCCGGGATGGCTGGTCTCGTTACTGGGCCCCGCCGCTGCGCGTCCACTTCCGGCTCCAAACCTTCCAGTCATCTAGCGTAGCTTTTTGCATGGCCTTGGCGGCCTTGTGCAGCCAGCGGCCCTTGCGCTGTGCCAGATCCTTCTTTACGGCGCCGATGGCCTTCGGGCTACCAAGGTGAATATTCCCGGTTTCCCAGCCCATGTAGTACAACACTCGTTCCTCGTCGCGCTCCTCGGGCAGGGTTCCGAGTTCAATGTGGCAGCAGTCCGGAGCAAGCCGGCGGACAACCCAGTGCTCAGCAAAGTGCACGTGAGGATCAAGAATGCGCACAGCGCTCTCCACCAGTTTTCGGCTCAGGACCTCCGACCTATTCAAATGCTGAGCCCAAATCCAGGCCGAAGGAGTCAAGTGCTTGGCTTCCCGCACGATGTGCGCGCCGTCCCAAGTGGCCAGAGCCAGGATGCGCGGATGCCCCAGGCTTCCTAACCCCGCAATGCGCGATTTTAGCTCGAACTTCTTGGTCCGCAGCGGCAGCGATCCATGAATCATCTTCCAGACGTCTTTCGGCAAGTCCCCCTTGTACTTCGGGCACGCCAGAATTTTCTTCCAGAAAACGACGGGGTCCCGCAGTTCACTTGTCGCCAGCCGGCGAAGCCATCGGTGGTGCTCGGCCAAAACATACGGGCCACCGCCCTTCGCGATTGACTCGCGGTAACCTTCCTCAATTGCCTTCCACGCTTCTTTCCGGCTGAGGCTCAAATGCTGGGCATCGACGGCTAGATATACGCTGGTGGTCAGGCGCACCAGGTCCACCGTATAAGCCGCGGGCCAGGCCTCGTCAAAGTCGTTCACCCCCCAGATGAGTCGGCCTTCAAAATCGCGCCATGTACCGAAATTCTCCGCGTGCAGGTCCCCCACCGCCAGAACCTCAGTGGCCTGCGCCAGTTCCGGGCATATCAATGGCCAAAGCTGGGCCCAGCGATAAAAGGTCGCCCGAAAAAACGGAAACGCAGAAAGGGCCATGTTCCGGTGCTTCAGCTTTACATCCGAGCGAATCAGGTTCACGTGGCGTGATGCCCATTTTTCAAATTCGGCTGTCGCCTGAACGATGTCGGGCAATCCGTTTTGGCTTTTCGTCATAGTTAGTCAGCCGCCCTCCACGTATCATCTCGAGGGGCGTACGTTGCGCGGCCCGGAGGATCTCAACTGCTCGGTAAGCTTGCTTCCAACGTCGAGATGGGTTCATCCCAGGGGGCGGCGAGACTCGGACTTCTTGCAATCCTTCAGACGCGAGCGTGAGCCACTGCGCCCTTCAACCGTGCCTCGTAAATGGGGAAGCGCACCGCCAATTCTGCCACCTGCTTGCGCACCTTCCGTTCGACCTCAGCATCGCCTATATGGCTCAATACATCCGCGATCCAGTCGCCGATTAATTCCATCTCCGGCTCTTTCATCCCGCGTGTTGTCACCGAAGGGCTACCGAGGCGAATCCCGCCGGCCTTCATTGGCGGAAGAGGATCGAATGGAATGGCATTCTTGTTCACGGTAATTCCCGCCCGATCGAGCGCTTTCTCCGCGTCACTGCCTGTGATTCCGCGCGGGTGCACTTCGATAAGAAAGAGATGGTTGTCGGTACCCCCTGAAACAATGCGGAAGCCGCGTTTGGCGACCCCGTTGGCCATAGCCTTTGCGTTTACCGCCACTTGCTTCTGGTACTCCTTAAATCCTGGTTCCATCGCTTCTTTCAGGCACACCGCCTTCGCCGCAATGATGTGTACAAGCGGGCCGCCCTGCGTCCCCGGGAAGGTCAGCTTGTCGATTTCCTTGGCGAATGCGGAGCGGCAGAGCACCAAACCGCCTCGCGGGCCGCGCAGCGTCTTATGCGTCGTCGTCGAAACGATGTCCGCGTGCGGAACGGGGCTCGGATGCACGCCAGCCGCCACCAAGCCCGCGATATGCGCCATGTCGACGAAAAACATCGCATCCACCGACCTCGCGATCTTCGCAATGCGCTCAAAATCGATGATCCGCGGATACGCGCTTGCGCCTGCCACGATCATTTTGGGCTTGTGCTGGTGCGCCAGCTGCTCGATCTCATCGTAGTCAATCTGTTCCGTGTCGCGCCGAACGTGATATTCCACGAACTTGTACATGCGCCCCGAAAAATTCAAAGGGTGGCCGTGCGTCAAATGACCGCCGTGCGCCAGCGCCATCCCGAGCACAGTATCTCCGGGTTGCAGCATCGACATGTACACCGCGACGTTTGCCGAGGTCCCCGAATGCGCCTGGACGTTCGCGTGCTCCGCGCCAAACAATTCCCGTGCGCGGTCGATCGCCAGTTGCTCCACCTTATCCGCAAACTCGCAGCCGCCGTAGTAGCGTTTACGCGGATAACCCTCGGCGTACTTGTTCGTGAAAATAGAACCCATGGCTTCCAGGACAGCTTCCGAAACCAGGTTTTCCGAAGGAATCAGCTCGAGGCCCGTGGCTTGGCGCTGGGCTTCATCCACAAGGATCGACGCGATCTGTTCATCCACTGCTTCCAGGGGTCGCTTCATTCTTTCATTCGCTTCCGTGGTCATCGCTTCTCCTGATTCTGCTAGCTCTTTTTGCTTTCTTCCATTTCGATTAAGGCAATCTTCTCCACTCGCCGCGCGTGGCGCCCGCCCTGGAACGAAGTATTCAGAAAAACCTGGACCATTTCAATCGCCAGCGCGCCGTTCACGACGCGGCCGCCCATCGCCAGTACGTTGGCGTCGTTTTGTTCACGCGCGAGCCGGGCCGTGCTTACATCATGCGCCACTGCGGCTCGTATCTTGGGCACCTTGTTGGCCGCGATCGATATCCCGATGCCGGTGCCGCAAACGGCGATTCCGTAGTCGTCTTTTCTATCGGCGACGGACTCCCCCACGGCCTTGCCGTAGTCGGGATAATCCACCGATTCTTCCGACCACGTCCCAAGGTCATCGACCGGATAGCCTGAGGTTTCGAGGAACTGGCGGATGGTTTCTTTGATATGAAAGCCGGCGTGGTCAGAGCCCAAAGCGATACGCGGCTTACGACTGGTTTCCGGCATGCTTTCCTCTTGCGCTGATTTTAATGGAGAGTGTAACGAACCGCAATCCGACGCATCTTCTCTGAGTGGAACTGGCCCAGCGAAACTGCGACGTTGCCTAACCCAGTGCTGCCGTTTTTGGCTTGTCGGTCTTATACTTGTGCGGCTGTCCCGATGCAGCTAATTCACTCTTATTGAGGCTTACTTATGGCAAACACCCACGGAGACAACTCCCTAAGTATTGGAAGAACCCCCCTCATCAAGCTCACTCGAGTAACCGAAGGTGCCAAAGCCACTGTGCTCGCCAAGATCGAGGGCAGAAATCCGGCGTACTCGGTGAAGGATCGCATCGGGGCTGCGATGATTTGGGACGGAGAAAAGCGCGGCGTGCTGAAACAGGGGATCGAAATTGTGGAGCCTACCAGCGGCAATACTGGAATCGCTCTGGCCTTCGTCGCCGCCGCGCGGGGCTACGCCATTACTCTTACCATGCCTGAGACGATGTCCCTCGAACGCCGCCGCGTGCTGGCCGCTTTCGGTGCGAAGCTTGTTCTGACTCCCGGGCCCGAGGGCATGAAGGGCGCCATCAAGAAAGCCACCGAAATCCACGAATCCGATAAGCAGCACTATTTCATGCCGCAGCAGTTCGACAATCCGGCCAATCCCGAGATCCACGAGAAGACGACGGGCCCGGAAATCTGGGAGGACACGGGCGGCCAGATTGACGTTTTGGTGAGTGGAGTTGGCACCGGAGGCACAATCACGGGCGTCAGTCGCTATATCAAGGGCACAAAAGGGAAGAAAATCCTTTGCGTCGCCGTTGAGCCCGTTCACAGCCCCGTGATCACGCAAACCCGCGAGGGCAAGCCGTTACAGCCAGGACCGCACAAGATTCAGGGGATTGGCGCGGGATTTGTCCCGAAAAATCTGGATATGAACCAGGTTGACCGCATCGAACTGGTTACCAATGATGAATCCGTCGAGATGGCTCGGCGTCTGACGAAAGACGAAGGCATTCTCAGCGGCATCTCTTGCGGCGCGGCTGCGACGGTCGCGGTGCGTCTTGCGAAGCTGCCCGAATTCGCCGGGAAAACTATCGTGACGGTTTTGCCAGACTCCGGTGAGCGCTACATCTCGACCGTCCTCTTCGAAGGCATCGGCTAGCACCGCTCGGTCGTCGTGTCGTGTCGCTCCGAGCGAAGGGAGGAATCCGGTTCGACCGCGGACGCTATGAACAATTCGAACCATAATCTGGTTTCCCTGGCGAAAGAGTTCCGCGCGGCTCTCGAATCGCGCCTGGCCGACGACGCCTCGGGCGAGTACCGTCTGCCCTCCAAGGATGAAGTCGCCGCGTTTTGCCGCCGCTATCTCGAGGCGCTCTTCCCCCTCTTTTACACGGCTGCCGAGCCCTTAAGTGCCAAGAGCGCCGGACTTCTCGATAATCTCGATTTGCAGCTCGGCGAGCAAATCATCCGGGCGTTCCGCTTCGATTGCAGTTGCCGCGAAAAAAAGGTTCCTGCGGATATTGTTCGCTTAGCAGAGGAGCTGGTCACCGCGATTCGCGCCGGGCTGCCACGTTTGGCGCAGCTTCTCGCGACCGATCTCGAAGCCGCGCTGAAAAACGACCCGGCGGCAAGCGGACTCGAAGAGATCATGTTGAGCTATCCCGGCACCGAAGCTATCACCGTGCAGCGCCTGGCGCACGAGCTGTACAACCTAAAAGTACCGTATCTGCCCCGGATCATGACGGAGCTGGCGCACAGTCGCACCGGCATCGACATCCACCCCGGCGCGACAATCGGCGAATCTTTTTTCATCGACCACGGCACCGGTGTGGTTATCGGCGAAACCGCGACCATCGGCAAGCACGTCACGCTCTACCACGGTGTCACCCTCGGCGCTTTCAATCCCACCAGCCGCCGCGATTCCGGCGGTGAACTCGTGCGCGGCCATTCGAATAAACGCCATCCCGACATCGAAGACCACGTCACGATTTACCCCGGTGCCACCATTCTCGGCGGCGATACCCGAATCGGCCACCACAGCGTGATTGGCGGTAACGTCTGGCTCACGCACTCGGTGGCTCCTTACAGCCGCGTCACCCTCAAAGATCCCGAACTTCTCATTCGCAGTCACTCCAAATCCTCGGACGAAGAGTGGTTCCTTGGCAGCTCGATTTAGCCGACAAAAACGAACGGCCTCACGTGTGCGTCAGGGAAGTGCAGCGGGGGAGCTTCTTCGGGCATGCGGTTTGGCTCAGAAAGGCACCTGAAGCATCCGGACTCTGGAGCAGGACCGAAACACTTGAGGTGTTCCCGTCGCTGGGAGAACCAAGATTTGCTACCGCCAGATCGGGTTTGCCATCGCCGTTCAGATCGGACACGACTGCGTAGATTGGCTGGAGTCCCACTCCATAATTCGTCGGAGGGGAAAGGGTTCCTGGTACCGCTGGATTCTGCAGGAGAACGACGACGCTTGCCGCTGGCGTAGCGATGAGATCAGCCTTGTTGTCGCCGTTGATGTCAGCGATCGCAACTGACGAGGCCCACGATCCAATGCCTAGAGCCGTTCGGGGCAGGAAGGTGCCTGGCATATTGGGATTCTGAAGAAGAATCGAAATGCCGCTTGAGTCGGCAACAGCGAGATCCGATTTTTCCATCGCCGTTTAGGTCTCCGATCGCGACCGAGATAGGGGCGTCTCCCGTGTGATAGCTCGTCGCAGGAAGGAACTGACCCGGCTTCGTTGGGTCTTGCAGGAGTACGGATACGCTATTCGGAGAAGGAATCAGAAGGTTGGAAGAACAGAAAGAACAAACTGTATCCTTAGAATATTGGCCGGTTAAACGCCTATAATTCGCATCTCGGCCTCCTTCGGTCCGAGCGCTGTTAGGGCGAACACCGAAACAGTTTACTCGGGCCGTTGCGAGGCCGGCGTCGTTATGACATCACTCCACACCACACACACATCCATGTGGAAGCGCAGTTCGGTATCCATTTCGCTCTCGAGGGCGGAGCGGTGGAATGCCGCACGGAGTCACAATCTCATGCGTTTCTCCAAAGGAGGGAACCCCGCAACCCCAGCCAGCGTGCCGCTTGCGATCGGATCAGTCGTATCGCAGCGCCACTACGGGATCAATCTGGAGGGCGCGACGTGCCGGCAAATAGCTGGCGGCCAGCGCAACCAACAGAAGCAGCAGAGACACGGCGCAGAAGGTCAATATGTCCGTGGGACGCACACCATAGAGAAGCGAAGAAAGGACCCGCGTTGCAACCAGCGCGCCGGCGATGCCCACGGCCAGTCCAAGGCCCGCCAAGCCCATGCCAAAGCCCACAACGTCGCCGAGGATTTGCCCGCGGGACGCGCCGAGCGCCATCCGGATGCCGATATCGCGAGTGCGCTGCGCCACAATGTAGGAAAGCACGCCATAGATACCAATCGAGGAGAGCAAAAGCGCGGTGCCGGCGAAGAGGGCCAGGAGAAATGTGTCAAAATTTGCGCGTTCGAGCGTACCAGAGATTTTCTCCTGCATGGTCGAGAGGTGATAAATGGGCACGCCTGGCGCAACCGAAGCCACAACACTGCGCAGTTCGCGAATGGGAGCGGCGCCTCCCTGGATTCGTACCGCGAGATCCATCGTGCGCCCAACCCAATCCCACGCCGCGGGAGGCATCTGAAGGAGCGGGATGTAAAACTCGGGCCGCACCTGGCGATCGAGTCCCCAAGCGCGCACGTCGCCCACCACGCCAACGACTTCGTGCCACACCGGGTCCATCCGGCCGCCGGGCCCTGACTCGCAACAGGCGAAGCGTTTCCCGATTGGGTTCTCGCTGGGCCACATCGTGTGCGCGAGAGTTTCGTTGACTATCGCCACGAGGATTCGTTCGCGGGTATCCGCCGGCGTGAAGTCGCGGCCGAGCTTCAGCTGCAGACGCGCCGTCGAGCGATAGCTGGGAGAGACGATCTGCAGGCGCGCGTCCACCAGATTCGAGGGATCCAGAGGCTTGCCTTCTGCCAGAAGACCGTTCGTGCCACCTAGGCCAGCCAACGGCGCGCGCGAAACCGCTGCAGCCGATTCGACGCCTGGCAAAGCTGCCGCTGCGACGACCATGCGCTCGAAGGTCTGCCGGGCAACCTGCGGGTCGCGGTAGTCGGGACCCGCCAGTCCCACACGGCCCACGACCACATTGGAAGCGTCAAAGCCGGGATTCACGCGAGAAACCAGCAGAGCGCTGCGAATGAGCAAACCTGCGCCGACCATCAGCATGAGCGCCAGAGCCACTTCCGCAACCACCAGAAAGTTGCGGAACCGTTCGCGCCCGCCCGCCACCGTATTGGAACTCGATTTGAAGACCTCGTTGAGCTTCGTGGAACCCGAGCGAAGAGCGGGCGCCAGGCCAAACAAAAAACTGGACAGCAGGGCGACGCCAGCGGCGAAGAGCAAAGTCCAAGTATCAATGCGCGACTCGTTTAGCCGTGGCACCTCGGCTGGTCCATGCGCGTTGATCCAACCGACCCCCCAAAAGGCGAAAAGAACCCCGAGCATACCGCCTGCCAGCCCAAGCACGATGTTCTCGACCAGCAGTTGCCGCACGATGCGATTGGGCGAAGCGCCCAATGCAGCGCGCAGCGCAATCTCCTTTTGCCGCGTGCGCGCGCGGGCCAGCTGCAGATTGGCAATGTTTGCGCAGACGATGAGCAGCAGGAACCCGACCGCTGCCAGCATCATCCGCAGGCTCAGGCGTTGATCACCCAAGAGCGCCATCGTCAGCGGCTGCAACCGGAACGTGCGATCCTTGTCGTCGATGGGGTGAGCTGCGGCAAGCCGCTGCGCAACGACACACAGTTCGGATTGTGCCTTGCCCAGGGTAACTCGCGGCTTGAGTCGACCGATCACATTTAGATAATGGTTGTCGTAGTCGGCTAACTCCGCCGGTGTGAACGCCGCCGGAATCCAGAGATCGACTTTAGCCAATAAGGGGTCAAAACTTTTGGGCATGACGCCCACGATCGGCGTCGCAACGCCATTGATTCGTATTGGCTTGCCGAGGACCGAGCTCTCGCCGCCAAGCCGCGTGCGCCAAAGTCGTTCACTAATGACTGCGACCCGCGGGTGCGCGGGCTTATCCTCTTCCTCCGTGAAAACCCGCCCGGCGATAGGCTGCACCCCAAACGTGGTGAAATAATTTGCCGTGACGTATTCGCCGTCCACACGCTCGGGAACGTCCTGAGTTTCGAGGTTAAAACCGCCGTCGTGGCTCGCGCAGAGCTGAACGAATGAAGTGCTTTCTGTTTTGACGTCGTTAAAGTTTCCAACCGAGAGGCCTGGGAAAATATCCTGCCACTGCTCTTGCAGATAGACCAACTGACTGGGACTGTTTACGGCAAGCGGCCGCAGGAGAACCGCGTTCAACACACTGAAAATGGCCGTATTCGCGCCGATGCCAAGCGCAACGGTGACGATAGCCACGCCGGTGAATCCTGGCGACTTACGTAGAACCCGAGCGGCAAAGTGCAGGTCGTAGACAAGATCTTCGATGAATTTGAACTTGCGGGTCTCGCGACACTCTTCCTTAATCCGCTCGACGCCGCCAAATTCGATCCGCGCTTTGCGCAGCGCCTTCTCTCGGGGCATTCCGCTTCTCATGAACTCCTCAGCGAGCGCCTCAATATGGAAGCGCATTTCCGCATCCATCTCGCTCTCCATTTGAGAGCGCCACACAATGGGCCTCAGCGTTGAGTGAATGCGGTTCCAGAGAGTCATACTTTCCCAGGCGTGGTGTGCAAAATCCCCGCGATGACATCAGCCATACGGTTCCACTTTTCTGTTTCCGTGAGCAATTTGCGTTTGCCTGCCGCCGTGAGCCGGTAATACTTTGCCTTGCGCTTGTTCTCCGACTCCTCCCATTCGCTCGTGATCCAACGTTGGTGTTCGAGGCGATATAGGGCCAGATAGAGGGAGCCTTGCTGAATCTCCAAGCGATCTTTCGAAATCTGTTGAATCCGCAACAGAACGCCGCAGCCGTGCGGGGGGCCGTGCGAAACGCCCTTGAGAATTAGCATGTCCAGTGTGCCCCGCAGAAGCTCTAATTGCTTGTCCACGAAACTAGCTCCCCTAGATCGCCTAGGAAGGTAGCGCGCGTCTCCTAGCCTGTCAAGGAGAGAGTGGAGCGAAGGGACATGGTCGATTTCTCTCTATCTGATCGTGCTCGCCATTGTTACACGGGAGTCGTGTCCGGTAACTAGAAACTGGGTAGGCCTTGGTTTCGTTACTCCGTCGCAGAAATTTTCAGAAAGCCGGTTATTGGACGGAATGATCGGAAAAGGACGAAAAACACCACATGCTCATTTCACTGCAACTGTCTGATTCTAGGTGAGCGGCCTGAGAGATTCGAACTCCAGACCTTCTGGTTCGTAGTTGCGACGGCGGGAAATCCTAAAGCCTTCGAGGTGTCGCACTTACAGGCCGCACCCCCTTCAAAAATCCTGCCTCAGTTGGTCCACAAGTTGGTACACACGCGTGCCGGGTTCATGAAAAAGGGGTGCACAAACCGGCGATGAAACGCTCTCCGGCCCGCAGGTTGGGAGCACGACTGCGGCCGCGATTGAGGGATCTTTGACGAGCAGCGACTCGGCAACGACGGAACGTAGGCCTCCCGGCCGTGCAAGCCGGACGACGGTGACAATCAAATGAAGGGAAAAAATGACGACCTCGCGCATCCAGGCATGATACCAAAACCCGAAAAACACCTAATTTTGGCTGCCCAATTCAGTAATTCGCCATGGACAGCTATCATTCGAAGCTTGCTTCGACGATCTTTTCCGCCAGCTCCACTGGGCGCGTGAACATGACCTCGTGACTGCCGTCCATTTCAAGCAATTTGAAATGTCCAAGACGAGAAGACATGCGCGGGTGAAAATAATCTTCCGGAAGCGCCTTGTCCTGGCGGCAGGAGATGAAGCTCTTCGGCACGCCGAGTGAGTAGAACCGTTTTAAGTCTAGTTTGTCGAGGTTGACTTGATTTGGTTCTGGGGTCAATTGCTCCCAGATTGAACGTGCTACGGATTCTGGCGCGTCCTGCATGAAGTTGTCACGCCAAATCTCCCAAGGTATCAGCATTGTATTGTTAGTACTGGACGAGGCCAGATCATTGAACGCAGCAACGTACTCGGGAGGAAGATTATCGAAGACGCATTGGCCGTCCGCGAGGATTAGGGCGTCGAGGAACACAACGCTTCGGATACGATCGGAGAGCTGTTCCGCCACTTTTTGAACTACCGAACCCCCGAAACTATGACCGAGAAGAATAATGTCTTTCAGCTGGTGGTGTCGAATGTAGGCGGACACACTGTCAACGCAGTCCTTGTGTGTAATTCCGGCACGGTTCGTGTTCGGACCGTGCCCGGCCAGTGTTGGCGCATGGGGATAGTGGCCGCTGCTTGAGAGCTCGCGCGCGACGGCGTTCCACGCCCAGCCACCATGCCACGTCCCATGAATCAGTACAAACGTTTTGCTCATGTTGGGTTCCTTCTTGCCCGATTCCTTCCTGCCCTTCAAACCGCTACGGCCAGATGTCTTAGATTCAACAGTCGCGCCGCATTGCCGTGGTGGATCAAATCTCGATCATGGGCCGGGCAATTCAGTTGCTGGACGAGCTCGGCCGCCACATCGTAACGACCAAAGGGATGATCGGTGCCGTAAAGCAAATGCTCTGCTCCCATGACTTCGTAACAGCATTTGAGCGCCTCCACGTTGTAGCAGACAGTATCCACGTACAATCGCCTGAGGTAATGATCGAGGGAATGAGCCAGAGGAGGTGCGTCGGGAACAAGCGGGGACGGAGCGCTGTACGTTTCAATGCGTCCCCAAAGATATGGGATGACACCTCCAACGTGGGCCACGATCAGCTTCAGGTCGGGAGTTTCATCGAACAATCCGCTTTGGATAAGTCGCAAGGTGTTCAGGCTGCTGTCGTAGGGAAAACCGAGCGGTAGGAACAGATTCGCTGAATCCAGGCCTATTCGGTTGAGGGGAATCGCGGGATGGAGATGAATCGGCACCCCGAGCATTCCGATATGCTTCAGAATCGGCATGAATTCTGAAGAGTCGAGCACTTTGTTGTCGATATTGGAAAAGACTTGAAAACCCTTGAAACCGAGTTTCTTGATGCAGCGATCCACCTCCGCTGTGGATTGCTGACAATCTCCAAAGCCGATGCTGCCGAAGCCAACGAACTTGCCCGGATATCGGTCTATGATTCCTGCCAAGTGGTCGTTGATCCGTTGGGCCCAGTAATCTGCCTCCCGTCCGCCAAGCACATCGGCGCCGAAAGGAAATCCATGACTCAGCACTGCGACATCGATTTTCATATCTTCCATGTCTCGCAGCTTCTTCTCGATATCGATCATCTTTGGGAACGCGGGTACGTTGAGGCCGACGGCGCACTGGACAACGTAGGTACCGCCGTCGAGGACACCCTTGGGCAAATTACGTCGGCCCTCCAGATGCTTGATAAAGTCCAGGCACTGAAAGTGTGTGTGGACATCGATGCGCATTATGTTCCTTTCTGTTCGAGATCGATTTTGTTGGGCCGGCGCATCCTGGCGAAAAGACCCGCGCTGCTTTGGGACGCTGTGACATTGATGAGCGCTAGTGTTCGCTGGCTGCTTTCAACCATCTTTTTCACGGTTCCACGAAGGTTTTCAAACTCTTCCCTCGATTCGATGGCGAAGAATAGGTCGTTTATCTGCGGCAATTCGGGAAAGAGTGACCCCAAGGCAGTCCAACCTTTCTCGCCGATTACTAATCGCGAGACGCGCATATCGTCATGATCGTGACGTTTATTGATGTACCCTTTTCTGGCAAGTTTTTCCGTCTCCGCGGTGACAAATGTTCCACTCACATGAAGATAGTCGGCCACCCGGCCAACGCTTACCCCCGTCGAACCCTGAAGCTCCGCCACCGCCATCATGAGGTTGTACTGCGGACCGGAAAGGCCGATCCGCGCGCCGAGATGGCGCCGAACCTGTTCAAGGCGGTTCGAGATCGTAAAAAAGTTGTAGAGAAGTTCTCGAAACGAGTGGTCGGACTTTCCCGAGAGAAGGGCCGAGCGAGTGGTAGACAAAGGAAGTTTGCGGGTCTTTTTTGACAATGGGCGCTCCAATAGTGAATCACATTATACAACTAACTTATATAACTTACAACGATTAAGATGTCAATTATTTCGCCCCCCCCCTTCTACATAGGAGGATTAGCGTCGCACCCTCATTTAATTGGTGAAAAGTGGCGCGCTCTGAGAGATTCGAACTCCCGGCCTTCTGGTTCGTAGCCAGGGGCGAAATTTACGAGAACTCGCCGGAACCGAGAAAAATGCAGCAAGTTCAGCAAATTGCCGCAAGCCGACGCAAACCATTTACCCTTCCTTTTTCACTTTTTCTTCACGATTTTGCGGTGCTTTGCCAATAGTTGTATGACACTTTTATGACAGGCTCGGGGACAAAAGATATTGTTACCCCCTTACCGTCTCGGACCACGCCAGCCGTTATCTTTTGCTCTGCGAAGCCATGGAGTCCGTCAAAGAACAGGGGGCCTTTACTGCCTTTGAGCGCCTGTTCAAGGAACGCGGCCTGCCTCAAGCCATCCGCTCCGACAACGGCGTGCCTTTTGCCTCGCCCAATAGTCTCTTCAACCTGAGTAGGCTCTCCGTTTGGTGGCTTCGCCTCGGTCTTACCATCGAGCGTATCCAGCCCGGCCATCCGCAACAGATGTCTTCGGAACGTTGTGTAAAGGATGTCTCCGGACTGTACATTTGGGCAATGGCGGAGAGGGTGGGATTCGAACCCACGGCCTTCTGGTTCGTAGTTGGGAAGGCGGGAAATCCTAAAGCCTTGCAGGTGTGGGCACTTGCAGGCCGCACCCGCTTCAAAACTCCTGCCTCAGTTGGTCTACAAGTTGGTACACAAATGAGCGCCCGAAACGCGCCTAAACACCTAGAATCCACGCAACCGAACGATTCGACTTGCTCGCCCAGCTTGGACCGAAAAGGATGGAGTGTAAACTTCTCACGGCATGCAGGCGCTTTCCCAAAGCGTTGATGGCTGGCTTTTCGTCAGTAGGGCGCGACCGTTCGCCAGGTGATTAAGGTCCATTCCGGCGTGACTTCGAATTGACCAATTTGACCAGCGGCAAAGGCCGCCCCAGTGTTTCGGAAAACCTTGCGGACCTAGCGCGAGCCAACCATTTCTGCGTGCCGCGACTCCCCGTACTCTTGTTGTTGTGAGCTAGGGGCTGCCGCTTCGGCTATACGGAATACTGCCGCTAGAACTTCGAGCGCGACCCGACAGTAGAGAATCCACAAAGTGTACCCAGCCAATGCGCCAAGGAGTGCGAGCAAACCCTGAACAGGAGCCTGCTGGAACGCCAGTACCACCCAAGCAACGGCGGCGATGAGTCCCCCCAATAGATTTACCGCGTATAAGATTTTGAGCATTTTGGGCGTGGCATATTTCCGGAAGGAAAAATCCGTCAATCCATCCCACATTCCGTTGGCTCCAGACATTTGTATCCTCCTAACACCTCCACCGCATTCTTGAGTTGGCTGAAGCAGACCACAACTGCCCGAACGGCCAGCTTTGTCCTAGATGAAAAGGTGGCATGTTCATCGTTCCCAGGGTGCATCTAAGTTGAACGATCTTGCTCAGTTGCTTTGGAGGTAGTTTTCAGCTTAAGCCTTCAAGCGGCCCAAAGCATGGGTCGGGTAAAACCCTGGAGGGGCCGCGACGACACCCTGCCCCGAGAAAACTCATGGAGCGCTGTTTATGTAAACCGTGCTGCTGAGCGCTCCGCCAGGCCCGCTGGTTCCTGTAAAGGCCTGTCCGCCGAGGAACAGGAAGCGCGGTGTTTGCCTTGGTGAGATCAGAGGGCTGACAAACTCGCCCGCATTATAAACGTTGGCGTTGGGCACGTTCGAGCCCGTGAGGCCGTTCCAGGAGGCCAGGGAGCTGTCGGAGTTGACCGTGCTTCGCTCAAATTCAGTCGAGCCGGGGCTGCCGTTATAGATACCTTCCCCCTCGATGACCTGTCCGAAAGCTGCGAAGAGGATGCCCTTGTTCCGGGTTTTAATAGTCGAACTCGAGTTGAGCGTCCACGTTCCCACTGCACCGCGAAGGGCACTCGCGTAATAGACGTTATTTGTACCCGAGTCCTGATCGTTCGGAGTCGTGGAATTATTTGCGTCTCCGTTAATGAAGTAGAGTTTGCCGCCAAAGGCAAACATTGATCCAAAAGCGGTTGCCGTGGGCAGAACGTTTGTAGCTGTGGTCCAGGAACCAAGCGTGCCGTCGGAATTAATTGGCGCCGAGTAGACAGCACTCGAAGGCAAAGCGCCTGTAGTCAAGCCGCCGGCCACATAGAGATATCCATTGTAGACGGTGGCCGACACGCCGAGGAGTTGCTGTGGGAGAGTGCTAGTGAGCGCTGCCCACGTTCCAACCGATCCCGCTGTCGGGTCGACGCTGGCCACGAAAACGGTGTTAGTTCCGCCCGGACCATCGGTGGAGAGCTTTTGCCCGCCGATGACGTAGACAAAGCGTGCGGTGGTAGCCACCAGGGAGTTCGTAGGATCGGCTTCAGCCATGGCGTGGTGCGCACGCGTCTCGGGAAGCGAATTGGCGGGTATGGTCGTCCAACTGATGTTTGTCGTGCTGCCAACCGTGCCATCGGGATTCAAATTGATCGAGTAGGTGACGTTTGAGTTTGCTGTGCCATCGTAGCCGCCGGTGACAATCGCGAACGCTGTGCTACTGGTCGAACCAGGCACCCCGATAGCACGAAGCCCCGTTAACGCCTTGGGCAGTGCCATGGTCGCTGTCCAGGCTAGGTTGCTGGGGCTAAAGCTAAGAGTCTGTATTAAATTTAGATTTACGGCGTTGCTCGTACCACCAGACGTTACAACCGTAACGCTGACGGTTCCTGGCAATGTGAAGTTCGAGGTCGGTACCACGGCGACAATGCCCGTGTCTGACCAACCTCCGGAGTTCGGAACGACCGTGGCCGAAACGCTACCCTGCGTGAAGACCACCTTGCCGGGTGCCGACTGAAAGCCGCTCCCATTGATTTCGATCGGGAGATTTACCGGACTGGTTGGTGTGGTCGAGTTGTTAATGTTCTGAATCTGAGGTACGGGTGCCTTCGTTCCGGTGTTTCCGCAACCGACCAATAGGCATGCTCCTAATAGTATCCAGGCGGTATCTAGATCCACTTTCCAACGCCGCATTCTCATTGATTCTTCTCTCCTTGTCGTCAGGCGTACACTTAACGCTCCCACGGGATTTCGGAAGCGCTGGTTGGCGAAAACGCGTGAACGGTGCGTAGGATCAGAACGCGAAAACATCCACAATCAGATTCGTCTTGCGATTCAGCAGAACAATGTGGCCGCTGACTAAGACGTGCGCGCAGTCCGGCGGAGGCGGGGGCAAACAGCGCTCCAACTCGACGGGTGCAGGATACAAACGCTTTTGCAGACCGGGGGGAAGCGTTCCATTGCGGACTAATTGCCTTTCGAGGCCGGGAGGCAGGCGATCTTTCTTCGCGAGACCTGGAGGAAGATGGTTTTCGCTTTCAGAATACCAGCCACGGATGGCTTGCTCGTGGTAATCGTAGCGGTATGCGTTGCGGTCATCCCGGTCGTCGTCATCGTGATGCTTGTCATGGCCCTTACCGTGGCCATGGGCCTGACTGTTGCCCTGGGCTAACGCGGGACTTCCTGAGATCAACAAGATTCCAAGTGCTCCAGCCAGCATCCACTTGAATGCTTTCATGTTTCTCTCCTGAATTAAGGATGGGCTGAATTTAGATTATGAGGGTGCAAGGAATCAGACAATTAGCAAACGAGGCTCAATTGTCGCGTCGGTGACATGGCCATAAGTACAGTTCCATGTCGATGGCGGCGCTTCCTTTAAAATCTGGCGCTGCTTGAATCTTCGTGGCTCCGCGTACGCCATTGAGCCTTAGGTCGTGGAATCCGGATCGCGGATGGCGAAGCCTCCCTCGTCCCAAGTGGTTTGCGTAAACACGCAGCCCAGCTTGACCTCCCGGGTATGAGCGGGTTGGCCCTCGACTTTGCCTTGCCGACCCAGCGTCTCTTTCTTTACTACGGGGACGCCGGT
>Ga0207826_1000100_pt1 | contig 21866 bp, 19 predicted proteins | sample LuqExpMetageno80_FD_187837 | JGI IMG/M metagenome (GOLD analysis project Ga0207826, IMG submission 187837) | Tropical forest soil microbial communities from Luquillo Experimental Forest, Puerto Rico - Sample 80 (SPAdes) | ecosystem: Environmental > Terrestrial > Soil > Tropical forest ... | reverse complement strand
GGGAACAGGGGCCCAAAGTGTTAAGGGCTGGGAGGCTGGTGGGAGGCAGGGCGGTCTCTAAGACTGCGCCGGCCCAGGCAGCCGGCCGACAAACGTCAAGGGGATTGGGGGAGGGGGTAAGGGGCCACTGCCCCTTGGCCCCCTCTCCCAGAACATCTTTGTCCACTCTCTCACTTGGCGTTGGGGGTGAAGAGTTGGTTGCCGTGTTTATCCTTGAAATCGCCGATGGCCTTCTGGCCCTCGGGGGAGATGAGCCAGTCTATGAAGACCATGGCTTCCTTGTATTTGACATTGGGGTGTTTCTCGGGGTTCACCGCCATGACCCCGTACTGGTTGAAGAGGGTGGGGTCGCCTTCCAGGACGATGGCCATATCCAGCTTGTCCTTGTCCTTGGTGGCCAGCCAGGTGCCCCGGTCGGTCAAGGTGTAGGCCTTTTTTTCGTTGGCGAGGCGCTGGGTCTTCTCCATGCCCTGGCCCACTTCCAGGTACCACTTCTTATCCTTGGGGTCGATGCCGGCCTTTTTCCAGATGGCCAGTTCCTTAGTGTTGGTGCCCGACTTGTCGCCCCGGGAGACAAAGGGGACCTGGTCCTGGGAGCCGATCTTTTTAAAGGCCTCCACTGCGGATTTCATGCCCTTGATCTTCAGGGGGTCGTCCGCGGGCCCAATGATAACGAAATCATTGTACATGAGGTCGTGGCGGTCCTTGAACCAGCCCTCTTCCAGGGCCTTCAATTCCTGCTCCTTGGCATGCACCATGACCATGTCAGCGTCGCCTCTTTTGCCGATCTCAATGGCGGCGCCGGTGCCCACGGCCACCACGTCCACCTTGATCCCCGTCTTTTTTTCAAAGATCGGCAGCAAGTAATCAAACAGCCCGGAGTTTTGGGTACTGGTGGTGGAGGCGACCTTGATATGGGTCTCCGCCAGTGCCGCTCCGGTGTAAAGGATTGCCGCGCCCAGACCTAAAGCCACAATCTTACTCAACATGGTCTATCCTCCTTGGTTTCCTTTAATCATCATACTTTTTGGCATACTCGGCGTCGTTGTATAGTCCTTCGCCATGCTGGTCCTGACCGAACTCCCGGATGATCTTCTGTCCCAACTCCCCGGCCACAAAGTCGATAAACCTGGCCGCGGTGCCGGCCCCCGGGGTGGCGCCGGTCGGCTGCGCCAGGGCGTGATAGGTGTTTACCATGGCCTTATCGCCCTTGAAGAGCACCTTCAAATTGGGCAGGTTTTTCTTTTCCGCCACCCAGGTGCTGCTGTCCACCATGAAGTAACCCTTCTCGTTATTGGCCCGCTTCAGTGTGGCGATCATGAAATCCCTGGTGACCACGTACCAGTCCCCGTCAGGTTTGAGCCCGGCTTCCTGCCAGATCCCCATTTCCTTCTTGTGGGTACCGGAGTTGTCTCCCCGGGAGAAAAACTTGGCCTTGGCCGCGGCGATCCTTTGATAGGCATCAATGGCGCTCTTGGCCTCTTTGATTTGGGCCGGGTCGTCCATAGGCCCCACGATGAAGAATTCGTTCGAGCCGATTAACGTGCGCCTGGTGGCCCAGCCGTCCTGGACAGCCTGTTTTTCCGCCGTGGGGGCGTGGACCATGATCAGGTCCACTTTCTTGTCCTTGAGGAGCTGCAAGGATTCCCCGGAGCCCGCCTTGATCAACTTGAGGGAGGTTTGGCTGCCTTGCTCCTGACAGAACGCTTCCCCCAGCGCTTTGAGGAGCCCCAGTTCCCCGGGACTGCCTGTGGCCAGCGTGAAGACTTCCGGGCCCTGCCCAAAAACCCCGCCCACCTTTTCCTGGGCTACGGCCGGCATGGCCAGCAGGAAAAGGGTCATGGCCACCACGGCCAGAGGGCCTACCCTGATGCTCACGAGTACCTCCTTGAGCGATATTCAATTCTGAGAATAACGGTTGGCCGGGGAAAAATCCAGAATTTTTGATTCCTGCAGAACCGTTTCCCTCTTAGTTCAATTGAGTGGTTCTTCTTTCGCATCCAGACCAGATTTCCAAAAGAGGAATGGCCGAGTCTCCGATGGCCTTCGGCGTCAGAAGATCAGGAATGTAGAGCAGGCGCCCTCGCCTGCTCTTTTAAAGAACAGCCGGGCGCGGCTGTTCTCCATATATTCTTTCCAGAGTTAATTGAGTAAATAGGTAACAATTGTGGCATTTTTACCCACTTCAAAAATTGATTAGAATATCAACCACATAAATATTTTTTATCAGACTGTCGGGAAATTTTGCCTCAAGTAATGGAAGCTGATTCCCGAAGCCTCTGGTTTAACCATGTGAATTTCATCATTAATTACCTATCCTGGGGACAGGTGCTGACTGGCATAAGTTTTGCTTTAATAAGGAGAAGATTATTCAAAATCAGTTCAAGCTCAGGTATGGCAATCATGGACAAGGGCGGCACCCTGTTAATTGCTGAACGGGGCCTCGAGTTGGCGGGGAACCTGAAGGATTGGGCCCGGGAAAACGGCCACCAGCTCATCTGCGTGGACAACATCAAAGACGTGCTCATGACTCTGCAGCAGGAACGGGTCAACGTCCTGGTGCTGGATGCCTGTCTTCCCGAGCAGATAGGGTACGAGGCCATCTCCATCATTAAGGGGCTCTGCCAGCATCTTCCCATCATTATTACCGCCGATGAAAACAACCCCGAGCTGGAGGGCCGTATCCGGCAAAAGGGCATTTTTTATTACCATGTTAAATCTTTCGGTCCGGATGAGTTGATGTTGGCCATATCCAACGCCATGGAGCGGTCATCCCAATAGACGGTGAGGTTACCTTGATGCAATTACAAAAAAAGCTGGAGGCGCAAGAGTTTGTCGTTCTGGCGGAGTTGGAGCCGCCCAAAGGCACCGACATAGCCGACCTGGTGGCCAACGCCGCCAAGGTCAAGGGCCGGGTGGACGCCTTTGTCATCTCGGAGATGGGCAACGCGGTCATGCGGTTAAGCGCCCTGGGAGGTTCCCTGCTTTTGGAGAACCGGGGACTCGAAACGGTGATGCAGGTGTGCTGCCGGGACCGCAACCGCCTGGCCCTGCAGGGGGACCTCTTGGCCGCCGCCGCCCTGGGGGTGGCCAATGTCATGGCGGTGAGCGGCGAGGACATCACCCACGGCGACCACCACCGGGCCCGGGCCGTGAACGATGTCGACCTCCTGGAACTCCTGGGCGCCATTCAAACCATGAAAAACGGCAAGGACATGGCCGGGGTGGAACTCCGGGGGGCCCCGGATTTTTTCGTGGGCGCCACGGTCAACCTGGCCATGGGGTCGCCAGAGGTGGAACTGGCCGCGCTGGACCAGAAGCTCATGGCCGGGGCCCGGTTTTTTGTGACTCCCCCCGTCTTTGACCTGACGGTCCTGGACCGGTTCATGAAGCGCCTGGAAGGCCGCCAGGCCTATTTCATCCCCACGGTGCTGCTGCTCAAGAGCGTGGGTATGGCCCGCTACATCGACCGGCACATGGAACACATCGACATCCCGCCGGAGACCATCCGCCGCCTGCAGAATGCCCCGGAGCGGACGCGGGAGTGCGTGCAGATCGCCGCAGAACTGGTGGCCGCGCTCAAGGCCAAAAAGGTCAGCGGCGTGAACATCGCCACCATCGGCTGGGAGGACAAGCTGCCCCAGATCCTCTCCGCCGCCGGCTTATGACGGCAGGAGCAGGAGAAGACATCATGGCCAATACACCGGAAAAAAATACTCCCACGGGGTCCGTCATGGTTGTGGGCGCCGGCATCGCCGGGGTCCAGGCCGCCCTGGACCTGGCCAATTCGGGCTATTTCGTCTACCTGGTGGAAAAATCCCCGGCCATCGGCGGCACCATGGCGCAACTGGACAAGACCTTCCCCACCAACGACTGCTCCATGTGCATCCTCTCCCCCAAGCTGGTGGAGTGCGGCCGGCACCTGAATATTCAGCTCCTCACCCTCGCCGAGGTGGAGGGGGTGACCGGGGAGGTGGGGCGTTTCACCGTCACGGTGCGGGAGAAGCCCCGCTTCATCGACATGGACAAGTGCATCGCCTGCGGCCTCTGCGCCGAGAAATGTCCCAAGAAGGTGGAGGACGAATTCAACCAGGCGTTGATCAAGCGCAAGGCCGCCTACGTCAAGTATCCCCAGGCGGTGCCCCTGAAATACCTCATCGACCAGGATGAGTGCATCTTTTTCATTCCCGACAAAAAGACCGGCAAAACCGGGCGCTGCCGGGCCTGCGAGAAGTTCTGCCCCGCCGGCGCGGTAAACTTCGACCAGGAGGGTAAGGTCCACGAGCTGGAGGTGGGCTCCATCATCCTGGCCCCGGGCTTCTCCACCTTCGACCCCAGGCGCGCCGAGTCGTATCACTATCAGAAGTTCCCCAATGTCATCACCAGCCTTGAGTTCGAGCGGATCCTGTCCGCCTCCGGGCCCTACCAGGGGCACCTGGTGCGGCCCAGCGACCACAAGGAACCCGGCAAGATCGCCTGGCTCCAGTGTGTGGGCTCCCGGGACCTGAAATACAACCCCTACTGCTCGTCGGTCTGCTGCATGTACGCCATCAAGGAGGCGGTCATCGCCAAGGAGCACGCGGCGCACGATCTGGACACCGCCATCTTCTTCATGGACATGCGCACCTTCGGGAAAAACTTCGAGCAATATTACAACCGGGCTGAACGGGAGCAGGGGGTGCGCTTCATCCGCTCCCGCATCCACACCATCGAAGGGGCCCCGGATGATTGCCTGGAAATCCAATACGTGAATGAAAAAGGGCAGAAGAAGGAAGAAGTCTTCGACCTGGTGGTCCTGTCCGTGGGCATGGAGGAGGGCCCGCCCGCCAAGGAGCTGGCCCAACGCCTGGGGGTGGACCTCACCGACTACCGCTTCGTCAAGACCGACCCCTTTGAGCCGGTGGCCACGTCCCGGCCCGGCATCTACGTGTGCGGCACCATGCAGGGGCCCAAAGACATCCCCGAATCGGTCATGGAGGCCTCGGCCGCGGCCGCGGGGGCCAGCGCCAAGCTGAGCCCGGCCCGCTGGACCAGGACCAAGGTCAAGGAAACTCCTCCGGAAAAGGAGATCGGCCCGGAAGAACTCCCCCGCATCGGGGTTTTTGTGTGCAACTGCGGCATCAACATCGGCGGCATCGTGGATGTGCCCGCGGTCCGGGAATACGCCAAGAGCCTGCCCCACGTGGTTTATGTGGAGGACAATCTCTTCTCATGCTCCCAGGACAGCCAGGTGCGCATCGCCAACCTCCTGGAAGAGCATCACATCAACCGGGTGGTGGTGGCGGCTTGCTCGCCCATGACCCATGAGCCCCTTTTCCGGGAAACCCTCATGAGCGTGGGGCTGAACAAGTACCTCTTCGAGATGGCCAACATCCGCAACCAGGATTCCTGGGTACACTCGGGCGAGCCCGCGATGGCCACCGACAAGGCCAAGGACCTGGTGCGCATGGCTGTGGCCCGGGCTTCGCTCCTAAAACCCCTGGTGGAGATTCCCCTGACCATCAACCAGCGGGCCCTGGTCATCGGCGGCGGAGTGGCCGGCATGAACGCCGCCCTTAACCTGGCGGACCAGGGTTACGACACCGTCATCGTGGAAAAAGAGCCCGAACTGGGAGGGAACGTCCGCAAACTCTACCACACCATCCAGGGAGAGGACGTCCAGAAGTACCTGGTGAGCCTCATCCGCCGGGTGGAAACCCACGACAGGATTCAGGCTCTCACCAATGCCCTGGTGGTGGGCTTTAGCGGCTATAAAGGCAACTTCGCCACGGAAGTGCTGGTGGGCCCGGCCATGTATCAGCGCAAAATCGAGCACGGGGCCCTGGTGGTGGCCACCGGGGCGGTGGAATACCAGCCCACCGAGCATCTCTACGGCCAGCACGACCGCATCCTGACCCAGCTGGAATTGGGGCGCCTCCTGGACGTGAACCCGGGAGCCCCGGAAAAGTGGCAGCGGGCTTTCTTCATCCAGTGCGTGGGCTCCCGCAACGAGAAAAACCCTGCCTGCAGCCGCATCTGCTGCCAGGGCGCGGTGAAGCACGCCCTGCACCTAAAGGACCTCAATCCCGACCTCGAGGTCTTTATCCTCTACCGGGATATGCGCACCTACGGCATGCTGGAGGACTATTACCGGGAAGCCCGGAACCGGGGCGTGCTCTTCGCCCGCTTCGACCCGGAGTGTGAGCCCCAGGTGGCCATCGAGGACGGCAACCTCAAGATGACCTTCGTCGACCACGTTCTAGGCATGCCGGTGACGCTGCCCGCGGACGCGGTGGTGTTGAGCGCGGCCACCGTACCCCAGGATGTGGAGGAATTGGCCTCGCTCCTGAAACTCCCCCGGAACGCTGAGGGCTTCTTCATCGAGGCCCACGCCAAACTTAGGCCGGTGGATTTCTCCAGCGAAGGTATTTTCCTGTGCGGCACGGCCCACGCACCCAAACTGGTGAGCGAGAGCATCACCCAGTCCCTGGCGGCGGCCTCCCGGGCCGGCGCCTTCCTGGCGGACACCAGCCAGACCATCAGCGGCGTCACTGCGCTGGTGGATCCGGCCCGCTGCGCCGCCTGCCTGATTTGCGTGCGGGCCTGTCCTTTCAACGTCCCCGAGATCACCACGGACAACGTCTCACAGATCAACAAGGCCATGTGCCACGGCTGCGGCATCTGCGCCGCGGAATGCCCGGCCAAGACCATTGAGCTCGAGCACTTTGAGGATGACCAGATCAGCGCCAAGATCAAAGCCCTGTTTTAAGGAGAGCGGCCATGGTGGACTTTGAACCCAAAATCATCGGCTTTTGCTGCATGTACTGAGCGTACTCCGCCGCGGACCTGGCAGGTTCGATGCGATTGCAGTACCCCCCGGACGTGCGCATTATCCAGGTGCCCTGCACCGGCAAGGTGGACATCATCCATCTCCTGCAGGCCTTTGAAGCAGGCGCCGACGGGGTCTTTGTGGCCGGCTGCCTGGAAGGCGACTGCCACTTCATGGAGGGGAACCTCTTTGCCAAAAAGCGGGTAAGGCGGGTGAAGGAAATCCTCGACAAAGTGGGTCTTACGGGCGGCCGCATTGAGATGTTCAATCTTTCCGCCGGCATGGGGGGGAGATTTGCGGAAATTGTCAAGGAAATGGACGAACGGGTGCGGGCCCTGGGCCCCAGCCCCATCAGAGCATCAAAGGGCGCGGCCCCAAGGCCAACCCGGGAGGTGACCGCATGATACGGGCAGTACCAAAACCCCTGGAAGAAATCATCCAGTATGTCAACGACTATGACAAACTCCTCATCGCCGGCTGTGACGGCTGCGTCACCGTGTGCGAGGCCGGCGGACTCAAAGAAGTGAAAATCCTGGGCAGCGCCCTGCGCCTGCACTTCGCCCAGGCCAACAAACCCGTCGTCATCGACGAGACCAGCCTCACCCGCCAGTGCGACAAGGAATACCTGGCGCAACTCAGGGACTCCATCGACAACTACGATGCGGTGGTCTCCCTGGCCTGCGGCTGCGGCATCCAGTTTTTGGCGGACATGTACGACACCAAGCTCGTCTTTCCGGGCGTAAACACCTCCTTTATGGGGGTCACCGAGGAACGGGGCGTGTATTCCGAGCGCTGCCAGGGCTGCGGCACCTGCATCCTGGCGGAAACCGGCGGGGTCTGCCCCATCGCCCGCTGCAGCAAGCGCATGCTGAACGGCCCCTGCGGCGGCTCGGACAAAGGCAAGTGCGAGGTGAGCCCGGAGATGCCCTGCGGCTGGCAGCTGATCTATGAACGCCTCAAAACCCTTGGGCAGCTCGACCGCTTCGAAAAACCGGTGGACCCCAAGGACTGGACCAGCAGCCGGGACGGTGGCATTCGCAAGATCGTCAGAGAGGATTTACGGATATGAACGTGACGACCCCGAGCAAAATCGAGAAACTGCTGGCGGCCGGGCATCTTGCCGTCACGAGCGAGGTGGGGCCCCCAAGGAGCGCCGACGGTCACGAAATCGAGCACAAGGGTAACCTCATCAAGGACCACGTGGACGCCATCAACGTCACTGACAATCAGACCTCGGTGTGCCGCCTGTGCAGCCTGGCCGCGGTCATTCGCCTGAAGCTCATGGGGCTCGAGCCCGTCCTGCAGATGACCACCCGGGACCGGAACCGCATCGCGCTGCAAAGCGACATCCTGGGCGCGGCCTCCTTCGGCATCAACAACATCCTCTGCCTCACCGGAGACCACCAGCACTTCGGGGACCACCCCAAGGCGGTGAACGTCTTCGACCTCGACTCCATCCAGCTCATCCAGACGGTGAAGCTGATGCGGGACGAGGGCCGGCTCCTGGGCGGCTTTGAATTCCAGGTCAAGCCCCAGATGTTCATCGGCGCCGCGGCCAACCCCTTTGCCGGGCCCAACGTGGAGATGCGGGTGGCCCGGCTGGCCAAGAAGGCTAACGCCGGGGTCCAGTTCATCCAGACCCAGTGCATCTACAACATGGACAAGTTCAAGGAGTTCATGCGGCTGGCAGTGGACCGGGGGCTCACCGAGAAGGTGGCCATCCTGGCGGGCATAACCCCCATGAAAAACGTGGGCATGGCCAGGTACATGCAAAAGCGGGTGCCGGGCATGGATGTGCCCGAGGAAGTGGTCAAGCGCATCGCCGGGGTGCCCAAGGAAAAACAGGCCGACGAAGGCATTACCTTTGCCATCGAGCAGATCGAGGAAATCAAGAGCATACCGGGCATCAAGGGCTTCCACATCATGGCCATCGAGTGGGAGGAGAAAGTACCGGAAATAGTCGAGCGGGCTGGCCTTTACCCGCGGCCTCAGGTAAATTAAGCAGCAAAGGCCGACACGGTCATTGACATTTACGCCCAAGCGCAGTATTAAGGAAAAATATCACAAAGCGCAAAACCTCATTGCCGGGAACAAGGGGAGGCCTCATGGCGAAAAAATACGTTCTCATTGTGGATGATGATCCTGATCTGGTAGAAACCGTGGGCATGTTGCTGGAGAGTAAGGGCTACGAGGTCGGCAAGGCTTACGACGGCATCGAAGGTGAGGAGTCCATCAAAAAGCGCCGTCCCGACGTCCTCGTCCTCGACGTCATGATGCCCCGGAAAGACGGCTACAAGCTCTGCAAGGAGCTCAAGTCCAACAAGTGGACCCAGGACATCCCCGTCATTCTCCTCACCGCGGTGGGTGAAGCAGTCTCCACCACCACGTATACCCACGCCGAGGGCATGTCCACCGAAGCCGAGGATTTTATCCCCAAGCCGGTGGACGCCAAAACCTTGGTGGAAGCGGTGGAGCGGCTCCTCTAAGCTGGCTGGCCCGCCTTTCTGCAGGCACATGGAGATGATCCTTCTCCGGGGAAGGAGTCACTCTTTTCTTGCCCGGGGAAGGATTTTTTTTTGCCATGGAGAAAGTCGCCTTCGGGCAGGCCGTCGGGTACGGTGTTTATGGGCGAGATTAAGCCCTTTCCGAAACTCAGGGTAGGAGGACTGAAGGTCATCGAGGCCGGCGCCTGTTTGGGCTCGTCCTCCCGCGGCGGGAGAGAATTCCGTCTGGGCCCCCGGGTCACCGAACCCCTGGCCCAAAACAAAATCAATATCACCTTCCTCACCCATGTCGCCGGGGACCGCACCTCGCTGGGCATCGCCCAGGCCGAAGGGGAAACCACCCTGGCCCGCCTGCAAAACCTGGCTGGCAGCGAGGACGCTTTCCGATTACAGCCGAACACCGTCATCATGGCGGTCTACCCGCACGACAAACGGCCGGAGGTTATCGGCACTTTTATCCGCAGCCTGTCCCGCTCCAAGTCCGTCATTTACGGCTTGGCCAGTTCCCCCTCCGCCATCACCGGCATCGTGGAAGCCCGCCGGGAAGTCAAGGTGGCTACCCAACTCTTTCAGGATTTTCAGTTTTCCTCCTTCGCCAGCGTCGAGGAATTTTTTGCCGCGCAGGAGATCCCGGAGGAATACGTCCGCAAGGTGGTGGCCACGTACCAGGAAAAGAGAATCAAGGTCTATTGGATCGTACCCCAACCTGACCTGGACTTGTGGGCCCTCAATATTCCCAGCGCCGTCATCCTGGAGGAAATCGCCGAGGTCCTCACCCACTTCGGTGATCTGGGACTGACCATTCCTTTCCTCATCGCCGTTCCCCGATTGCGCACTGAAGAATTGCTCTTTGCCTTCAGCACCGGCCGGAGTTCAGGTGATAAGGATCAAGGCGAACTTATCCGGCGCCTGCTGAATGAGCGTCTGCCGGGCTTAAGGCCCATGCGCCTCATCCCGGTGGCCGGTATTTTCTTGCACGGCCCCCATTTTGGCGACCGTTACGGCATCCTCGACGCCCTGGTGGAGGCCCTGGAAAAGGCGCATGTCTCCATCCTGGCCTTAAGCTGCACCATTTCCTCCATCTCCGTGATTATCCGCCAGCATGAGCTGGCGCCGGCCCTTTTGGTTCTGGGCCAGGTTTTTGAGGCGCCGATTTCCTGACCGCAGCCATAGGCCCGAAACCGCAGATGTGATAAAATCACTTCCAAGGTCTTGTGCGGCCTAGGCCCGGAATCACCTGAAGCACTCAGAACGACGGGATTTTCTGAGAGGTTTTTCAAGAGAAGGGAACCGCCTTGCAGCCCGGTAAGCATCCCCTGCCCGAAGGGGGGCCTGCGCCCCCCGAATTAACCTTGACTACCCTTCTGCCGGGGGAAGGACTCCATGCCCTCCTGGACGACATTCCCGACCCGGTCCTGATCTTGGACCACCACAAATTCCTGGTCTTTGCCAATCAAGCCGCGGTGGATCTTTGCGGCAAAGGTCTGCGGTTGGGAAAAGCAATTATGTGCATGGCCGGGGAGTCCTGGCAGAAATGGCTGCAACGCACCCTGGTCCACGGGGAGGTCTTTGTCCGCCTGCCCCTCACCATGAAAGACTCGGCCGGCACCTCCCGGACCTTGTCCGCCAGCTTAAACCCCATCCGCCACAATCTCCAATCCCCGGTGGGCTGCCTCGTGGTTTTCCGGGAAGAAAAAGTGGACCTCCGGTCATTCGAGGCCGTGCAACTGAAGGAAGCCACCCTGGCCAGCATCCTCGACAACTTCCCCACACCCTTCTTTATGGTGGACCGGAATCTCATCGTGACCCACATAAACGAGCGCATGGAAAAGCTCTCGGGCTACTCCCGGGAAGAAGTGGTGGGGCGCATGACCTGCGGAACCCTGCTCAACACCAAAGAGTGCGGCACCGATGACTGCGTCCTGAGAATGGTGATGCAGGACAGAACTTTCGAACCGAGGCTGCGCCGGGTGGTCCGGGACCGCCAGGGCCGGGAGATCCCGGTGGTGGTGTCCGCCTCGGTGATCACCGACCACAACGGCAGGGTCATCGGCGGCTTTGAGGCCGTGCGGGACATTACTCCCGTCATCGAGGCCGAAAAGAAGTTCGAACTGCTGGCGGAACTCACCCGGGAAGGCATCCTGGTGGTGGATGAGAACCAGCGCATCCTGTTTGCCAATTCCCAGATGGAGAGCATTATCGGGGTGACCAAGGAGGATCTCCTGGGCCTGGATCTGGAGGAGGTGCTCACCCCTCAGCACAAGCGCTCGGCCGCCGATCTGGCCCGCATGGTCCAGGAAGGCTACCATTGGGACCTGCAATTCTGCAACACCCTGGAGCCCTCCATCACCGCCGGGGAGCCCCGGGTCTTTGAGACCAGCATGTCCGCCACCCGCCTGGGGAATCAGATTATCATCTATGTGTATCTGCGGGACCTGAGCTTCCGGGTCAAACTCAGCCGGGAGCTGCTGAAAAATGTCAGCTTCCTGAACAACATCATCCAGTGTTCGGTGGACGGCATCGTGGTGGTGGACCCCAAAGGCACTCCCATTATCTTCAATGAAGGGGCCCAGCGCATCCTCGGATACACAGCCGAGGAGGTCATCGGCCACCCTGAGGTTTTCCGCCGTTTTTATCCCGCCGGTGTGGCCCTGGAAATGATGCGGCGCATGCGCAGCCCTGAATACGGCCCCAAGGACAAGCTTAACAGCACCCAGATCACCTTCTATCACAAAAATGGGGAAGAGGTGCCGGTGCTCTTTTCCGCTGCCATCGTCCGGGAGCACAACAAGGAAGTAGGGAGTGTGGGCATCTTCTCGGACATGCGGGAAATTATTGAGATGCGCAAGAAGCTCGAGGAAAGCCAGGCCCAGCTTCTCCAGGCCGAAAAGATCGCCTCCCTGGGAAGACTGTCGGCTGGCGTGGCCCACGAGATCAACAACCCCTTGGCCGGCATCCTCATTTATGCCGAACTTTTGCAGCGGGAGGTGGGCTCCGAAGGCGAGGGCCGTGAATTTGTGGATGAGATCATCAGTCAAACCATGCGCTGTCAGCAGATCGTCAGCCGTCTCCTGGAGTTTAGCCGCCAATCCCTGGTGGAGCGGACCCTCATTGATCTCAACAGCGTTATCGGCCGCGTCGTGGAGCTCCTCCTGCATCAGGCCCTGTTTCATAACATCAAGGTCAGGCGCGACCTGGACCCCGAATTGCCGCACATCGTGGGGGACCAGGGCCAACTGCAGCAGGTCCTGACCAATCTCCTCTTAAACGCCGCCGACGCCATGAAGGGCCAGGGGGCCATTACCATCACCACCCGGCCCAGTGCCAAGCGAGACGGCGTGGTGCTGGTCTTCTCGGACACGGGACCCGGCATTCCGGCAGACATTCGGAGCAAGATCTTCGAGCCCTTCTTCACCACCAAAGCGGTGGGCAAAGGCACCGGACTGGGACTGTCCATCGTCTACAGCGTGGTCCGGCGGCACGGCGGCACCATTGAAGTTGACAGTCGGCCCGGAGAGGGGACCACGTTCACGATCCACCTGCCCCTGGACCTCCCCCAAACGGGGGATTCCCAATTCTTCATCGAATGATTACTTTATTGTTCTGACGAGGAGTCCAAGCATTCTCCTTTTCTGAACGGCAGGTCACCGACGAGTAACAACGCCATGGAAGAACAATCCACAATCCTGGTAGTGGACGACGAAAAAGTGATCCGGGATGGTTGCACCCTGGCCCTCAAGCCCGAGGGCTACCGGGTGGCCACCGCCGAAAACGGCCAACAGGCCCTGGAACTATTGGCCCGGGAGAACGTAGAGGTAGTGCTGTGCGACCTCAAGATGCCGGTGATGGGGGCCCTGGAGGTCCTGGAGGTAATGGGGGAAAAGTATCCTGACATCCCGGTGGTCATCATCACCGGCCACGGCACCGTGGACGACGCCGTGGAGTGCATGAAACGGGGAGCCTACGACTTTATCACCAAGCCCTTCCGCCTCGATCACCTGATCCTCTGCGTCCGCCGGGCCCTGACCAAGCAGCGCCTGGAGCGCCAGGCCCGGGAGCTCGAAGAGGAGCGGGCCCGCAATCTCTACTCCCTGGCCCTGGAGCAGAGCCGCATGCACACCATTGTCCACTGCATGGGCGATGGGGTCCTGGTGACCAACCGGGACCTGGAGGTAGTGCTGGTGAACGCCGCCCTCTACCAGCTCCTGGGGCTGAACGGCCCCAACCCCCCCGCCCCCCTGGGCGATTTCATCCAGGATGAAACTCTGCGGGAGGCCATCCAGTCCCTGGTCCTAAGCGGCCAGGAGCAGAAGAGCATCTCCCATGAGCTGGCCTTGGGCCGGGTGCATTTGCGGGCCTTGAGCGCCGCCTTCCAGGGCCCGGATCAGGAGGTGCTGGGGACGGTCACGGTGTTTAGCGACGTCACCAGCTTCAAAGAGCTGGACGAAATGAAAAACGATTTCGTGCGCATGGTGTCTCATGAGCTGCGCTCCCCCATCTCCGCCATCAGGCTCCAGCATACCGTCATCCTGGACGGCCTGGCCGGTGAACTCACCGACAAGCAGCGGGAGCTGATCAGCCGGGCCCAGGCCAAACTCGAGGGCCTCCTGGAACTCATCAACGACATGCTGGACGTGGCCAAAATGGAAGCCGGCTTCCGCCAATTCGAGCAGGTTCCCCTGGACTTGCCGGAGATCTTAAAAGAGATCGTGGAATTCCTGGAGGCCAAAGCCGAGGCCCAGCGGGTAAAGCTGCACCTCGAGGCGGCCCCCGGCCTGCCTGCCATCCTGGCCGATCACCGGGGCATGGAAGAGGTCTTCACCAACCTCATCAGCAACGCCATCAATTATTCTCCCAACGGCGGCGACGTCACCGTCAGTGTAGGGATGAACGGCGATCTTCTGGAAGTCCAAGTGAGCGACCAGGGTGTCGGCATCGACCCCGAAGAAGTCCCCAAGATTTTTGATAAGTTCTACCGGGTCAAAAGCCCCCAGACCCGGCAGATCATCGGCACCGGGCTGGGACTCCCCATCGTCAGGAGCGTGGTGGAAGCCCACCGGGGTGCCATCGAGGTGGAGAGCCAGGTGGGAGTGGGCTCCACCTTCCGGGTGCTTCTCCCCGTCTCCCCATGATGCCAAGGTTGGGGGGAGGGCCAGGGGACCGCAGTTTGAGCGGCACAGGGGTTAGGCCGGGGTTTCCTTGCCCGCCAACTTCCCGCCCGCTTGCCGTTGACCGGTTCCTGCACAGGCTGGCAGCCCGTCCTGCCGCCCCCGGGTGGGTCACGGAAGGGAGTTTGAGGGTGGGGGGAGGGGTTTGCCACCCCTGGCCACCCCCCTCAAATTAACCCGGGCGCAGCTCCATGGAAACCATTATCCAGGGTTTTGTCAGTGCCTTCCAGCTTATCACCCATTTGAACCCGGAGTTGCTCCGGATCATTCTGCTGTCCCTGGAGGTGTCGGGCCTGGCCCTCGTAGCAGCCACGGTCCTGGGTCTCCCCCTGGGGGCCCTCCTGGCCTTGAAGCCCTTTCCTTTCCGGGGTTTACTGCTTAGCCTGCTGAATACCGGCATGGGGCTCCCCCCCGTGGTGGTGGGCCTGTTCCTCTACCTCATCCTCTCCCGGAGCGGCCCCCTGGGTTTCATGGCCCTGCTTTACTCGCCCACGGCCATGATCATCGGCCAGGCCATCCTGGCTTTTCCCATCGTCACCTCCCTGGCCCACGCCGCCATCGTCGGGGTGGACCCCGTTATCCGGTTGGCGGCCCAGACCCTGGGGGCCACGCCCTGGCAGGAGGCCACCACCGTCGTCCGGGAGGCCCGCTACGGCGTGGGGGCGGCAGTGATCGCGGGGTTTGGCCGGGTCAGCGCCGAAGTGGGGCTGGTGCTCATGGTGGGGGGGAATATCGCCCACTACACCCGGGTGATGACCACCACCATTGCTCTCGAAACCGACAAAGGTAACTTCGACCTGGGGATTGCGCTGGGCCTCATCCTTTTGACCCTGTCCCTCATGGTGAACCTGGCCTTGCGGGCGGTGCAGCGCCGGGGGCGGGCCCAAAGCGGGGTGCGGCTGTGGGATTGACGGTGCAATTGATTGGCGTCGCCAAGACGTATGACGGCAACCAGGTCCTCACGGGCTGCTCCTACACCTTTGGGGCCGGGGTGGATTATGTCATTATGGGCGACAACGGCAGCGGCAAATCCACCCTGTTTCGCATCGCCGCCTTGCTTGAGGCTGCCGACCTGGGGGAGGTGCGGTATCTCGAGGGAGGCGTGGTGTTGCCTCCGGACATTCTCCTGAAACGGCGGCTCACCATGGTCTTCCCCCAGGTGGGGGTCTTCAGCTGCAGCGTCTTTGACAACGTGGCCTACGGCCTGAAGATTCGGGGTCTGAAAAAAGACCAGGTTCAGGAACGGGTGGCCGGGGCCCTGGAGGAAGTGGGCCTGACCCACAAGAGCGCTCAGCCCGCGGTCACCCTGTCCAGCGGCGAGACCGTGCGCCTGGGGCTGGCCCGGGCCCTGGCCATCGACCCCGAAGTCCTTTTCCTGGACGAACCCACCACCCACATCGACAAGGCCAACACCCGGCTCATCGAGGACTGCATTCGCCGCCTGAAGGAAGAGCGGGCTTTGACCCTGATTATCATCACCCACGACCCGGCCCAGGCCGGGCGCCTGGGAGGCCGCCAGTTGCTGCTTGAGGGTGGCAAAATCAAAGAAATGTAAACAAAGCCTTGGGGGGGAGGGCCAGTATACCGCTCCCCTTAAACTCCGTCCATCAAATCCCCAAATCCCTCTAAATCCCCTTTTAAAAAAGGGGACTTACCGGACAGCTGTAGGCAACTCCCCCCTTTTATAAAAGGGGGACGGGGGGATTTGTCCTAGTGCTGTCTCTGGCCCTCCCCTGAAATGACCGCCCGCCTGAGTCCCACCTCCATGATCGATTTTTGCTTGACATTAAAACAAGTGTTTCATACGCTGCATTGAATCAAATGTTTAAAATGGGATCGGCGCTTCTTGCATATCTTTCCCTCCATCAGTTCCGCCAGGACCGAAACCCGCCAGCGCCTGCTGGAGGCCGCGGGTGAGGTCTTTGCCGAGTGGGGCTTCCGCAACGCCACCATCCGGGAAATCTGCCGCCGGGCCCACGCCAACCTGGCCGCGGTCAACTACCATTTCGGCGACAAAGAACGCCTGTACGCCGCGGTCATGGAATACGCCCACGCCTGTGCCTTGGAGAAATACCCCCTGGCCCGGGGCGAAAGCCGCGATATGCCGGCCGCTGAACGTCTGCACGCCTTTATCCGCTACTTGCTGTTCAGTGTTTTTGATATAGGAGCGCCCGCCTGGCTGGGCAAGCTGATGGCCCGGGAAATGATCGAGCCCACCAGTGCCCTTGATGCCCTGGTGGAACGCATCATCCTGCCCATGTCTGAGAAATTGGGGGCCATCGTCCGTGAACTTCTGGGAGCCCAGGTCACGGATGACCGGGTCCACCGCTGCCAGGTAAGCATCATCGGCCAGTGCCTGCATTACCGCAATGCCCGGCCGGTAATTGAGCGAATTTTTCCGGAGCAGCACTATACCCCGGAAGACATTGCCCTGATGGCTGACCACATCACCCGGTTTTCTTTAAGCGCCTTGAGGGGGTTGGTCCAGGGCGAACCTGAAAGCCAGGCCAGGCCGGAGAGCGAGGGGTTGCCCCAATGAAGGGAATTTTAAAAATTGCCTTCAAATTGCTGGTAAATGACCGGGGCAAATTTGCGGCGCTCTTGACGGGCATAACCTTTGCGGTGTTCCTCATGGTCCAGTTGACATCGGTTTTTGCCGGCATCCTTTCCAAGGCCTCGGCTACCATCATCAACGTCGGCGCCAGCGTCTGGGTCATGGACCCGGCCATCAACAATCCCCTCAACAGCATCCAGTTACCGGATTATATTCTCGACGCGGTCCGGAGCATCAACGGCGTCAAATACGCGGTGCCGTTATATTCCGGGGTCGCCCTGGTCAAACTCCACGACGGCTTCTACCAGCCGGCCACCGTGCTGGGGCTGGATGACGCCAGCCTGGTGGGCCGGCCTGAACTGATCCAGGGGAGAATCGAGGACATCTTTGCGGATAACGGCTTTATCGTCGTCAAAGACGATGAATATCACAAACTGGAAAATCCCACCCTGGGCACCACCTTTGAGATAAATGACCACCGGGCCGTAGTCATTGGGCTGGCCAAGGTGACCAGCAGCACCCTGTTCGGTATTCCGACCCTGTACACCACCTTTACCCGGGCCATCCAATATATCCCCTCCACCCGCTTCACTATTGCCTATATTCTGGTGGAACCCAAAAGCACCCAGGACATCGCCCGTATCAAGGCGGAGGTGGCCAAGGCCGGTTATCTGGCCTTGACCGCCCAGGAATTCCAGCAGCGGGTTTCCACCTATTACAAATACCAGACCGGACTGGGCACCAACATCCTGATCATGACCCTGACCAGCTTTCTGGTGGGTCTATCCATTTGCGCCCAGACCTTCTACACCTTCGTACTGGAGAATCTCGCCAAGTTCGGCGCCTTAAAAGCCATCGGCGCCAAGAGTTACGAACTCATCGCCATGATCCTCTTTCAGACCCTGTTCACCGGCTTGTCCGGGTACGGGTTGGGGGTGGGCCTCTCGTCGCTGCTCATCGGCTTCGCCAAGCAACGGGTGCCGAACTATGCTGCGGATATCACCTTTTTCAATCTCGGCATGGCCTTCTTCATGGTGCTCGTCATCTCCGGGGTGTCGAGTTTCATCGCGGTGCGCAAAGTGATCAAAGTCGAGCCGTTCGATATTTTCAGAGGCTAACCATGGCCGAGGCAGCGGTTCAGGCCATCGACCTGGTGAAGTGGTTCGGTCCCGAAGAAATCAGGACCTACGCGGTGAGAGATGTCAGTTTCGAGGCCGCCTACGGAGAGATGCTCTATATCACCGGCCCGTCGGGGAGCGGCAAGACCACCTTGCTCAGCATGATCTCCGGGATTCTGCGGCCGAATGCCGGGGTGGTCGTGGTGGAAGGCAGGGAAATCTGGAGATTAACCCCCAATGAGCTGGCGGATTTTCGCCTGCACACCGTGGGTTTTGTCTTTCAGGATTATCACCTGTTCCCGAAACTGACCACGGTGGAAAACGTGGCCCTGCCGCTGATTTTAAAGAGGCAGGACTGGGATGAATCCATACGGGCCGCCATGGATTTTCTGGAAGTGGTGGGACTGCAAGACCGGGCTGAGCTTCCGCCCGTCAAGTTAAGCGGCGGCGAGCAGCAGCGGGTGGCCCTGGCCCGGGCCATCGTCAGCGGTCCGGACATCCTGATTTTTGACGAGCCCACCGCTTCCCTGGATGGGGCCACAGGCAGAAAGATTATCAGCTTCATCCGGGAAAATATCTTAAACGATCGCCGGTGCATCTTGATTGTGACGCACGACTCCAGAATCTACGAATATGCCGACCGGAACATCAAAATGGAGGATGGCCGGATCGTGGGGGTTACCAGCGGGGGCGTGAGTGAGAAATAAGCTGTTGTTCGCTTTGGCGATTTTGGGAGTGGTGCTTGGCCTGTACAGTGCCTACATCTACGGCTTCCGCAAGAAGCCGCTGCCGCCGGCCTTCAATCCGGCCCAGAATCCCTATGCCAACGGCATCTTTGCCACCGGCATCGTGGAAAGCTACCAGACTAACGGGGCCAACATCAACATCTTCCCCGAAGTGCCGGGGACCGTTACCCAAATCCTGGTGAGCGAGGGGGCCCAGGTAAGCAAGGGCACGCCTCTTTTGCTCCTCGACGACTCGGTGCAAAGGGCCACGGTGCTGCAACAAAAGGCCCAGTCCGAGGCCGCCCTGTCCCTGCTGCAGCAACTCAAGGCCCAGCCGAGGCCGGAGAACCTGCGGGTGTCCAAGGCCCAGGTGGATTATGCCGCCGCCAATCTCAAGACTAGTCTGGATACGCTGGAGAAGGTGAAAAAATCCTATGCCCTGGACCCCAAATCGGTGAGCAAGGATCAACTGGACAGCGCCGAGAACGCCTACCAGGCGGCCAGAGCGAACCTGGAGGTGGCCCAAAAGCAATACGAGCTGACCAAGGCCGGGGCCTGGATCTATGACATCCAGAACCAGCAGCACCAATACGAAGCCCTATCGAAAACCTATGAGAGCGGCAAGGCCCTCCTGGCCAAATACACCCTCCGGGCCCCGGTGGACGGCGTTGTCCTGGCCATCAACACCGCGCTGGGCAATTTTGCCTCAAGTGGGGGTTCCTACAATACGTACACCCAGGGTTATGACCCCACCATCGTCATGGGGCTGCCCCTGGAGTTTCTGGCGGTGAGATGCTACGTTGACGAAATCCTCGTCCCCCGAATGCTGCCGCCGGGTGAGACCGCGGCCCAGATGCAGGTCAGGGGGACCAGCACCCGCATTCCCCTGACGTTTGACCGGATACAGCCGTACGTGTCCCCCAAGATCCAGTTGTCGAATGAAAGGACCGAGCGGGTGGACGTCAGGGTGCTCCCGGTGCTGTTCCGCTTCAAGCCTCCTAAAGACCTGAACATCTACCCGGGGATGCTGGTGGACGTTTATGTGGAATCGAAATAAGCTTGCGGTTCTGCTCGCCTGCGTGCTGATTACCGGCTGCGCCGTGGGCCCCAATTTTGTCCCCCCCCAGCCACCCCCGGTGGACCACTATACTTCCGAGGGGGAACCGGCCAGGACGGTGACGGCGGATGGCCAGGCCCAAACCTTTGAAGCCGGCGCTCAAGTCGCGCAGGAGTGGTGGCAGCTCTTTAAATCGCCCCAACTGGATGCCATCATTAAAGAAGCCGTAGCCGAGAACCACAACCTGCAAGCGGCCCTGGCGCGTCTGCGGCAGAGCCAGGAAACCCTGAAGGCTGGTTACGGCGTCTTTTTTCCCCAGTTCGCCGGCAGTTTCTCGGCGCAACGGGAGAAGTTTTCGCCCGCCCAGTTCGGCACCGTTTTCCCGGGCAGCACCTTCAACCTGTTCACGGCCACGGCCTCGGTTACCTATCTGCTCGACGTGTTCGGGGGACAGCGCCGGACCGTTGAGAACCTGGCGGCCCAGCGGGATTACCAGAAGTACACCGCCCTGGCCGCCAATCACACTCTCCTCGGCAACGTGGTCAACGCCGCCATCGCCGGGGCTGGCTACCGGGCGGAAATTGAAGCCACCGAGAAGCTCATCGGTTACCAGCAGGAACAGGTGCGCCTCACCGAAAATCAGGTCAAGGCAGGGCTGACCCCCTATGCCAACGTGGTCAGCCTGCAGGCGCAACTGGCGGCCACGGAAGCGACCCTGCCGCCTTTGCGGCAAAATCTCAGCAGAACCCAACATCTCCTGGCGGCCCTGGTGGGACTCACCCCGGCCCAATGGGCCCCGGCGAACTTCAATCTGACAGAATTCACCCTGCCCCGGGAACTGCCGCTCACCGTGCCCTCCGAACTGGTACGCCAACGGCCGGATATTCTGGCGGCGGAGGCCCAGGTTCACAGTGCCAGCGCCCAGATTGGCGTGGCCACGGCGGCGCTGTTGCCGAGCTTTTCCTTGAGCGCTGACATCGGCAAAAACCTCACCGACATCACCAGGTTTTTCAGCAGTGCTTCCGGAAATTTCTGGAGTTTTGGCGGCAGCGTCAGCCAGCCCTTTCGGGCTGGGTCCCTGTGGTTTCAGCGGAAAGCCGCCATCGAAGCCTATCAGGCCTCCTGGTCCGATTATCAGCAGGTGGTGGTAAGCGCCTTCCAGCAGGTGGCCGACACCCTCAAGGCCTTAGAGCACGATGCCCAATTGCTGAAGGCCCAGGCCGAGGCTTTGAGCGCCGCCCAGCAAGCCCTGCAACTGGTCCAGGCCAACTACGGCTCCGGGCTGGTCAACTATGTACAGGTGATCATCGCCAACTACCAGTACCAGCAGGCCAAACTAGGCTATATCCAGGCCCAGGCGCTGCGCTTGCAGGACACGGCCGCCCTGTTTGTGGCCCTGGGGGGAGGCTGGTGGAGCGGCCCCAATAGACTGGCAGAACGGTTGTGAGCCGAAGCGGGAAGAGCGTTCTCGGTGATCAGTCCTCTTCTACCAAGTTGACGTCGAACAGGTAGGGGCGGGATCACCCCGCCCCTACGATACCATTCTTTAAATGTTACGTGCTTAATCTGAAGTTTGGCAATTGACGCTTTGAGGTTATCCTGGAATTACTCGATTTTCATGCCTTCCTATCAAATAGATCTATCAAAATAAATCAGGATTCCAGGGAGGTTAGTCCTTCCCGGATGGCGTATTTGGTGAGTTCGGCCACGCTCCTCATGCCCAGCTTGTGCATAATCTGCTGGCGGTGGGTTTCCACCGTCTTGATGCTGATGTGCAGGAGATCGGCGATTTGGCTGGTGCGCTTGCCCTCGGATAAAAGCTGCAACACCTCCCGCTCTCGGGTGGTGAGCACGGAAAAAACCGGCTGGCTGGGAGCGGGGGTATGGTTGGCATAGTCTTTGACCACCACGTCTGCCACCCCGGGACTCAGG
>Ga0207826_1000099_pt1 | contig 21885 bp, 19 predicted proteins | sample LuqExpMetageno80_FD_187837 | JGI IMG/M metagenome (GOLD analysis project Ga0207826, IMG submission 187837) | Tropical forest soil microbial communities from Luquillo Experimental Forest, Puerto Rico - Sample 80 (SPAdes) | ecosystem: Environmental > Terrestrial > Soil > Tropical forest ... | reverse complement strand
GAACGCTGGCGATCCTCGCCGGCCCCCATTGGACGGCGGCGATCTACGCTACGCTCGTGCTCTCGCCATTCGCGCTGCTGCCTCTATTGGCGTCGGCAGTCGCGCACGGCGTCGTCCCGCTGCCGCTGCTGGTATTGCCTCTCGCGCTCGCGCTCGCTCGCGATTTCGCGAACGAACCGCGCGGGCGCGGCTTCAACCTCATTCTCGTCCGTACGGTACAACTCCAGGTGTTGTTCAGCGCGTTGCTGTGTATCAGTCTGATTGTCTGAACGCCGCCTGCGGTCGATGAAAAGGGATTTGCAACATGACACGTTCCGGATTTTATATCGTTCCAACGGATCGTTGGTATATTGAGCGAGCCGTCTGGTTGATCGCCGGCCTGGTGCTGCTGGTCAGCACGCTTTTGGCCGTGACCTTGAGCCCTCTGTTCATCTTCGGCGCGATCGCCGCCGGCTTGGTATCCGTCAACGAGGCGTTCACGGGCTTCTGTCCGATCGGCACCCTGCTCAAGAGGCTCGGCTTTAAGGGCGCGCTCGAACGTCCGAACGGCGGCAGTCTCTATTTCTTGCAGACGGACAGCTGGTATTTGGAGCGGCGAATCTATGTCACGGTCGGCGTGAATATCACGCTCGGGTCGATCCTCTTCCTCGCGCATAGCCCATGGTGGGCGCTATTTCCCGCATTCGTCGGCGCGGCCATGTTGTGGTTTGCGTCGACCGGCTTCTGCATCCTCGCCAACATCCTGTATTGGATTGGCGCCGAACCGCGGCTCAGGCCGCAAAGTCTCGTCCGCCGCGCCGCCTAAGCTATCGGAGCCGTGCCCACTGCCGCCCGTCCGGCCAGTGGTCCGCCGACGATTACGACCTGCCGCGATGGCGCGCCTGACGGTCCGACGATCGGGCGCATCTACAAGCCGTCAGTCGCACCGACGGGAAATTGATCGTTCAAAGCATGCCTCCACGTTCCAGTCCGCCGATCCGCCCTCTTAAGCAGCAATGAAATGCTTATTTGTGAGAGACCTGAGTCCGATCCGCTTTCGAATCGAACCGGACGTTGGACGAATGTTTTTCGTCGACTCAGGGCCACAGGGCGACATCCGAGCCGCGACAGCTCTGATCCCGACTTAAACAGGGAGGCCGCGGCCGGGTGTGGCTTCAGATTTCGAGGCACCGGAACGCGACAGCTTTCAATCTTGAATTCGGGAAGGGTATCAGCGGCAAACAAAATCCGCCCGGATGACAATGCGAGGAGTATTTGACTCAGATCAGGGTCCGGGGACAGCCAGCGTGATAACGGTACACACGCCAAGAGGTCGGGCAATGCAGGTTTCACGAACGAGCGCTGTCTTAATCAGCCTAGCAGTGACTATCGTCTCGGGACCAGCGATGTCCCAGGGAGCAGATCTCGGACGAGCTGAGTATCTTTCCAGCTGCGCTGCTTGCCACGGTGCAGACGGAAAAGGAAACGGGTCGATTGCGTCACAGCTGGTAAAGCAGCCGAGCGACCTCACTATTTTGGCCAAGCAAAATGGGGGCGTGTTCCCGGTCGATATTGTCTATCGAATCATCGATGGCCGTGCGGGGGTGGCCGCGCATGGATCTCGAGAAATGCCGATTTGGGGCTATCGCTTCGTCCCGCCGACTTTCTACGACCAAAAATTTCAAGATGATTTCATACTTGCGTTCCCGTCCTCTCCTGAAGCGGTCGTGCACACGCGCATTTTGGCCGTCATCGATTATTTGAATCGTATCCAGCAGCGCTGAAGATCACTCGCTCGGCGGGTTCGGAGGTACCTCTCGGGAAAGCCCCTCTTTTTTGCGTAGCAAGGTATGCTCTTTCTTCAATCTGAGATCGTCTTCTCTGAGTTTCTCCTCATACCTTCTTCGGTGCTCGTAGTGGGGGTCGTCGAGAACGACGCGCCAAGCTTCGCTTAGCATGATTTCGTGCCGATGTTTTTCAGCTCTGTGAGCACGAACCATTAAAAACGCGATCAGCGCCACAAGCAAAAAGATTACCATAATTTCCACGGTCGCGGCTCCAGTAAATCAGCCAGGCCTAAACTCGAATTTGAGCGACCATTGAGCGGTAATCTAGCCCAGCGCGTCGCCTATTCCGAAATGATACAGCTACAGCAGTATCCAGCCACTTAGCAGGATTAGCAACAGTGTGCCTGTGGCTATGAACGCTAAAATATCTCAATTGCACTTTGCGTTCATGCAAAGGATGAGCATTCTCTCTAATGACCGAGCGGCACTTCCCACAAAAATATTAACTGACGCATCGACACCTGCGCCGCATGGTCAGCACCGCGGCTGAATAAAAATGGTTGCGCCAGCCTGGCCGGCGAAAGCAGGTCGGCCTAGCGAGGCCGGCCCCGCATCATGCCGCCGGTAGGAATTCCTTTACAAACTCAATTTGCACTGGCATTTTTCGGTCCAGCGATTCAAAAACATAACCGCAATTTGTGCAGTGCCAGAAATTGCGGACTGCTTGCGCATTGATATGTCTGGACCACGCAGGCGCGATAAGCCATTCTGCGCACAGAGCACATTTTAACTCTTTCGGCATTTTACCCTCCCTGAACAACTCACCAATTCAAAACAGTACTGCCAGGAAGGCGATATTGCCCTTTGGTGCGGGTTGCTAAGCCCGCATAGTGCATTCAACACTGCGTGCTTCGAAGGTTCTGTGTGCTTTGCAGGCTCTAAAACGTGCCGTCCACCAAGCAACTATAATGGAGGCGACAAATGGAAAACGTTCGCACAACGGCATTAATAGCGTTCTCGCTCCTGGTGGCACTTGCGCTGTTGCCTGCCAACGCAGCCGCGCAACAAAAGTCTCTAAAAGAGCAGCTCGTCGGCAGTTGGGCTCTCGTATCAAACGACAACGTCGCGCCAGACGGAACCAAGCGACAGGTCTTCGGTCCCAGCCCAAAAGGCATCTTCATCTTGGACGCATCCGGACACTGTGCGCAAATAATGTTCGATCCCAGCCGCCCTAAGTTCAAGGGAAAGACCCGCCTTGACGGAACGGCAGAAGAAAACGCCGCAGCCATGCGTGGCACGTCCGCGCTGTTCGGCACATGGTCAATCGACGAAGCCACCGGCACCCTCGTGACCAATGTGAATGGCCACGTTTTTCCAAATTATGACGGTGTGAAGCTCGTCAGAAAAGTCGCGATTAGCGGCGACCAATTGAATGTGACCACCCTGGAAGCCAGCAGCGGCGGAACCAGTCACTTGGTATTTCGGCGCATGAAATAAGTTCTGAAACGGCCAGCTGCCGCCGGGGGCGATCAGGCGGCCGACGACGCCCGCTTTGGATCACGAACGAGGGAAATCTCATACTCTTGTGAGTATATGAGGTTGTGAGCAGGTGTCGTTTTGGCTTCGTAAAACGGACATCCTGTTGGGGCTTGATTAGGTCGGCAACGGGCCAGGTGCTGACCTAAGCGACAGATTGACGAATACCTGCATGCCCAAATTGATTTTACTTTTGGGGAAGTCCGCGGTCGTGCCCAAGCACGCAGACGGATGGCTGGTCACATCTTCCTCCGCCTTATGGCCGCTCAATATACTTGGATGCTTTTGATGTATCGGACGATGTTACGGATACGCGCTTGCGCCTTGTCTGGCTGCAATCGAGAAAAAATATCCCCCCACACCGGCATTTCAGAGCTACCGTGTGCTCTCAATGATTTACGTCCATCGATAGTCTGCTCAACTATTCTCGCCGGAAAGGCCCCATCGTTCTTCTTCGCAAGCAGGGTTAGATCGGGAGGGGCGGTTTTTAGCTCAGAAGCGACCGGGCCATTTCCCTTCCCGGAACGTCCGTGACAAGCCGCGCACCCAACAATGTAATCCGTTTCGCCAGAGACATTTTGTGCCGATGCCACTATGACTGTTCCGGACAAGAGCAAAATCAATATGGCGACTATTCTTCCAATCTGGATTGGACGCATGGGAGGCCCCTTCGAGCCGACGCTGCAGCGGATCTTACAGATAATGCACAGCGATCATCTCTGCCACGCAAGCGGGACGATCACTACCTTGGAGCTCAGTCGTGATGCCGTAGGTAACACGTAAGCCATCCTGCGGCGCGTCTTCTGCCGCAAGAATACTAATCCGACCGCGCAGCTTCGATCCGGCAGGCACTGGTGTGAGATACCGGATGCGATTGGCTCCGTATTTCAATGTGTTCTTTATCGCCTTGAGGCCAATGACCGAACGAACAAACCACGGCGCCAATGCCAGCGTGAGCAGCCCGTGAGCAATCGTGGTGTGCGTTGGCAGTTCACGTCTAGCACGCTCTACATCGACGTGAATCCACTGCTGGTCGCCGGTCGCCTCGGCAAATTGCTCGATGCGCTTCTGCGTCACTTCCAGCCATTCGCTTAGTCCTACCTCAGTTCCAATCGCCGCATTCGCTTTGGCGTACTTAGTCACATACGCGCCGTCGGACGGCGACAGGTTGGCCGTGTCGCCACGCGCGAACAACAGTGATCCTGCAAGTTGACGCGTACGCAGACCCCACACTCGCGAACGACGGATTTAGATTACAAAAGCCCCGGCTGCCCCGGATCACGTTTGGACGGCACTGCTCGATCGAGGCGTAGCTGCAGTCCCACGTCATATTACCAGTGCCATTATTGACCACAGCACACCAGCGTCCCGGGCCGTAGAATTGCGCATTAGCAGAAACCGGAAGCATTAGCACTGTCGCGAGTGCAGCTGGAATAGCCAATTTCGAGAACATAGTGGTTTCCATTCGTTCAGAAGCAGAATTTGAGGCTCGACTGTTCAGGTCTCGTGCCGCCGGCTACCGCTCACGTTCTTGCCGACGATCTCGCGAATGATCGTTAGGGTTTCTCTGGCGGCTTCGTCCGGCGGCAAGGCGGTATCTGCGACATTGCTGACCAACCTTGTGATGTCGTGATCGATCTTTTTCTGCGACCAGAACTTGCCCTGTGCCACCGTTATGTACACCGAGTAGGCGTGATGCACCGTTCCAGGTCGTTCTCCGATAATATGGAGAACACCTCGGAAGCTATTGGGGTCCGCGCGCTCGAAGAGCGTCTCGCCGATCCGGTAGCCAACACGCACTCGCCCGCTGGTGACCAGAATGTTCTTGTCGGCAATCGAAACACCGGCCTCGCGAAGCAGCCGGCGCATTTCCACGAGGTACGGCTCCAAATGGCCTTTGTCCATAATAGCGTTGGCGTTCAACCCGTCCGAGATGACGATCTGAGCTTTCGGGACGTTGATGCCCCACGAATCGCGAAGCCTAACAATCGCCGCAAGCGATTCCGGATCCAATATTTCGCCAGTGGGCGGATGAGCGATGTAGTCGTTCCTGTCCTTGGACTGAGTCCGGACCGGCAAGACATTCGGAACCGCACTTATGAATCCGGGCGTCAGCTCGGTCCAGAGAGATTTCTTCGCGTCTTCATATAGACCGTTGACCTTGTGTCCGAGCGCCGGGTTCAGATCCCAGATCTCCCGGCCGTGACCAGTCGCGAGATCGACGCCTCTCTGTTCGACCTCTGTCATCATACGCGCGCCTTCGGCGTACACTGCCTCCTTCGGTCGCGTGTCGCCCTTGGCCAGCCGGTATTGATAGTAGACCCACACAGGTTCGCCAAAGTGGCTGGTGTAATTGTTGGTGTCGTCGACGATGCCGATCCGCTTGTAGAAATCCCACATCGCATCGTTGACTTTGAACCCAAATTTCTTCCGCAGCCTCACGTGGTCTTGGAACGACGTTGTGAGATAGCCCAACATCGGATCGTTCTTGGTAGGCAAGGCGATGAGGTAGACCGGGCAAGCCGGCATGACTTGATCCTGGCACCAGTCAAGGTCTTCCAAAGTCACCGCCATATGTAGCGTCGAGCAAACGTCGAGGCCGATGGTCAGACCGTGCAGCTTCGCCATGACGACGTCTTCGAGGCAACATCGGACCAGCTGCTCGCGGCTCCTGAATACCTCGGGCCCTATGAACCCGGCGACATCGTTGACGTGGAGCCAGGCGCCCCACGGCTGCACCTTTGCTAGTTCCTGCCCGACGGCTCGGCTGAAGCCATACTTCCGGGATTCGAGCACCATCATGTCGACGCCGTTCGCTGCGCCGTTGGTGAATTCGGATCCTTGCCCCGTCTCGAAATAAAGTCCATATCGCTCGCCGATTTTGGACTTCGCGTAGTTCAGGATCTTCTCGACGGTGATATCGAAGGTCTTGTTGCAGTCATCGGTGCCCGCGAGGCTCTGGAACATCGTGGCGACCGTGCCAGGGTGGCTCTGAGCGACCGCCGCCTGGACGTCGATATGGGCGAGCACGCACCACGGGACAGTGTCCTGGAGTCCGAAGGTATCGACGACGTCCTTGAGCGCCTGTTCTACGGCAGCGACGCTTTTCACCGTGCTATCGACCGGATTGGTTCCGATGACGATATCGCCCGTCGCATAAGAAAAGGCATCGAAGACTTGCCAGATAACGTCCTCTGGATGATCCGTCGGGGAGTTTGGTTGGATACGTGCGCCCATATACCCCTTGGCGCCCATCTGCGTGCCCGGGAGGACGTTGAAGATCTTCTGCCCGACGCTGACCAGCTCCTCGTTGTTCATCAGCTTCGGGACACAACCGATCACATCGCTATTGAGGCCGTTCATGACCTCCTTGATTTGGTCCTCCGGTGCGGTCAGCAGGAACTGCTTCAACCGGCCCATGGTCCAGTCCTGGACCTTTGCGTACTGGTTCTTGTCCGTGGTCTGCCAGATCAGCTTTTGCAGCTCGTCCACGTGAAGTGGGTGTTCGTGGAGATCGCGGATAGTGGTGTTCGCCAGCAGTGCGCGGGCATTCGTGCGAGAAGCCTCATCCTTGGCACCGACGCCGATGGCCTGATCGCCTTCCTTGAAGTCATTCGCGGCGCCGATGACCTGCTGGTAAAGGGACTGATCGAACTTGCCCATGACGCGGTTGACATGCGCGAAGACGTCGTCGTGTGGCTTGACCTCCGCGACCGCTATAGCGCTTCTGTCGGACGCAGCCTTGGCAACAGTGGTATAGCCTACCGCGATGGCACTGGAAGCAGCGCCCATCATCCCAATGACATCTCTTCGCGAGAGGCCCTGGAATTCTTCTGATCGTGTGCGCGCAAGCATGTTCATCTCATCCCGGCTGGAGAATTGACGTCCGGTTCGGCTGGCAGGAGCGTGATTCAGCCGCTGCCTGCCTCGCTACAGTTTCATGACGATGCGACCGTCAATCTTGTTCTCACGCATACGGTCGAAGATGCTGTTGATGTCTTCCAGCCGTTCGGTCGAGTAGTGGACCTTCACCTTGCCGCTGCCCGCGAACTGCAAGCACTCGGCGAGATCAAGGCGCGTTCCCACGATCGATCCTCGAATGGTCTTGCGCATCAGAACAGTGGCGAAGATGTCGAGCTCGAACGAACCCGGCGGCAGCCCAACGAGCGCCATGGTGCCGCCCTTGCCCAGCATTCCGAGAGCCTGGCTGAACGCTTTGGGTGAGACGGCGGTCACAAGCACGCCCCGCGCGCCGCCACAGAGCTTGTTCACTTCGGCCACCGCATCGGTCGTCATGGCATTGATCGCCGCCGCAGCGCCCATCTTGCGGGCCAGCGACAGCTTCTCATCCGAGATGTCGACCGCGATGACTTCGAGACCCATGGCCTTCGCGTATTGGACTGCGACATGGCCGAGTCCCCCGATGCCGGAAATAACAACCGTATCCCCCGGCTTCGCCTCGGTCTCCTTCAGCCCCTTGTAGACGGTCACGCCGGCGCAGAGGATCGGAGCGGCTGGTTCGAACTCCAGGCCATCAGGCAGATGGCCCACATAGTTCGGATCGGCGAGCACGTATTCTGCGAAGCCGCCATTGACGGAATAGCCCGTGTTCTGTTGCGAATCGCACAAGGTTTCCCAGGCCGACAGGCAGTGCCTGCAATGACCGCACGCCGTGTGCAGCCAGGGCACGCCGACGCGATCACCTTCCTTCACCGCTGTTACGCCCCCGCCGACAGCAGCCACAGTGCCAACGCCTTCATGACCGGGAATAAAGGGTGGGTTGGGCTTGACCGGCCAGTCGCCATTCGCGGCATGCAGGTCCGTGTGACAAACACCGCATGCTTCGATCTTCACGAGGATCTGGCCTTGCACTACATTCGGAACTGGCACTTCCTCGATAGACAGCGGCGCCTTGAATTTGCGCACTATCGCCGCCTTCATCGTTTTCGCCATAACGTCCTCCACTGATTGAGGCGGCGATTTCGAATTCCGATGGGACCATGATGTATTGGGTCCCGCCGCCTACCGCCATCTTGTTTGCTCGGTTTAGATACTGATCTCCGCGGAAGTTTCCGGTTCAGCAAATTGGAACTGCCAGTACGAACAACTTAATCGGACAGGCAAACAACGCCTAGCGCGCGCAAATCGTTCGTATTGTCATGCAATTTGTTTCATTATCCATTGATCAGACGCAATTAGTCAGCGCGGTTTACGTTTTTAAGCGCGTGGAATTCGCACCTCGCCTGCTTTTGTCTGCTCGCCCCCTGTGCGATACTTTGACCGCGACGCCTTCCGTGCTCGAAATGATGAGCAGCAAGCTCGGTTGGATGCAAAAACTCGGCGATTGCATCAATTTTCATCTTTCTTCAGCCATCGCATTGATCTGACGCAAGCAGCGCCGGCATCGTCGCGCCCGACAACAGCAGAACGTTGCCGTTCATCCGGGTTCCCGATCGCCACATAATTGCACCTTGGTACAATATCCGCGCCTCGTTCGAGAAGATTTCATTATCATTCGAGGCGCCCCCCTTTGCGGTGAATGGCTGTGCTATGGCGCCAAACGAAACTCTAGTCGGCACCGCAGTCACCGGCTCGCACGGCCGAGACTCGAATAGGTTCAGAGGAGAGACGCGATACATGCCTATGAGCATCGCCGCTTGAGATGCGTCAATTTGGGCCCAAGCAGATTTAGTATTGTTAGAAATTGACAGCAGTCGAGGCGTTCCTATGCCGCACAAGCAGGTACTGTTCCGCTCAACCGCGCGCGAAAAAATCCTACGCGGCGCGACGCAACTTGCCGACGCCATTCGCGTGACGCTCGGGCCGCGATCGAAATCGGTCCTTATCGAGAAAAAGTGGGGTGTGCCAATCGTATGCAACGACGGCGTCACGATCGCGAAGGAATTCGATTTGAAAGACGCCGAGGAAAACCTCGGCGCGCGCATGCTACGGCAGGCGGCCGAGAAAACGGGCGAAATGGTTGGTGACGGGACCAGTACGGCTACTCTTCTGGCCCATGCGATTTTTGCCGATGGCGTCCGCAACGTGGTGGCAGGGGCAAGCGCGATCGATATCAAGCGAGGGCTTGACCGCGCATCGAAACGCGCAATCGAAGCGCTGCGCGCACTCTCCCGGCCGGTCAAGACGCGCAAAGAGAAAGCGCAGGTCGCGGCGATTTCGGCACACAACGACGAGGCGATTGGCGCACTCGTCGCCGATGCCATGGACAAGGTCGGCAGCGATGGCGTGATCACGGTGGAGGAGTCGAAGACCACAGAGACCACTCTCGACGTCGTTGAAGGCATGCAGTTCGACCGCGGCTTCATCTCCCCCTACTTCATCGGCAATGCCGAAAAGATGGAGGCGGTGCTCGAAGACGCGGTGATCCTGATCTGCGATCACAAGATCGCCGTGCTCAAGGACATGCTGCCGGTTCTGGAGCAGGTCGTCAAAGCGGCGCGTCCGCTGCTGGTCGTCGCGGAAGACGTCGAAGGTGAGGCGCTCGCAACGCTGATCGTCAATCATCTGCGCGGTGCTTTAAAGTGCTGCGCGGTCAAGGCGCCGGGTTTTGGCGATCGGCGCAAGGCGATGCTGGAGGATGTTGCCGTGCTGACCGGTGGGGAGGTCGTGTCCGAAGACCTCGGTCTGAAGCTGGAACACGTTGGCCTGGTCCAGCTTGGTAAGGCTAAGCGCATCGTCGCCGACAAGGACAAGACGACCATTATCGGTGGCGGTGGCAGCCGCGAAGCGATCAACGGGCGCATCGACCAGATCAAGCGCGAGATCGATAAAACGACGAGCGATTACGATCGCGAAAAGCTGCAGGAACGGCTTGCGAAGCTGTCGGGCGGCGTGGCCGTGATCCGGGTCGGCGCCCCTTCGGAATCGGAAATGAAATCGAAGAAGGAAGCGCTCGATGATGCGATTAGTGCGACGAAGGCGGCAGTCGCGGAAGGCATCGTGCCTGGCGGCGGACTTGCGCTGCTCCGCTGCCTCGCTGCGGTGCGTGACGAGGAGAACAAGTGCGACGGTGACGAGCGCACCGGCGTGCAGATTCTGAAGCGCGCGCTGGAAGTTCCCGCCCGGCAGATTGCCGAGAATTCGGCCGTCGACGGCGGCGTGGTGGTCGCACGGATGGCGGAGGGCGCCGGGAATGAAGGCTTCGATGCCGGCCGCAAACAGTATGTGGATCTTATCGAAGCCGGCATCATTGATCCGACGAAAGTTGTCCGGATCGCACTGGAGAATGCGGTTTCGGTTGCGAGCGTGCTGCTGCTGACCGAAGCAACGATGACGGAAATCCCCGACGAGAAAAAGGAACTGGCAGCGGAACCGCAAATGGCACTGTAGACTGAATGCCGCTGCTCCGGCGTACAAGCCAGTTGTGCTGTCATGTATGATCCCACTGCAGCATTCGTTTCGAGGCTCGCCTTCGTCTGGCCGGCCTTAATTGCCCAGTCCGCGAGTGAGTTCTCCGCCGCTTACTCGAAGCAGTTTGCAGACTTTGTGATCGGCCCCGATGCCGATCTAGCTGCGTGCCAGCCCAACTGGGCTACACCCAACACTGTCGCGCTTGAACTTACGACGGTGCGGTTACGCGACTTCTCGCTCGACCGGCGACTGGCCCCGACTCTAGTCTGCACCCCATACGCCCTGCATGCATCCAATACAGTGGATTTTGCGGCAGGACACAGTCTGATCCAAACGCTGCGCGGTGCGGGCCTTCGGCATCTGTTCGCCACCGATTGGCGCTCGGCTGATCCGACGATGCGCTACCTTGGCATCGATGCCTATTTTGCCGACTTGAATGTGCTCGTCGACGAATTGGGCGGACGCACCGATTTGATCGGCGTATGCCAGGGCGGCTGGATGGCTTTGGCTTATGCGGTCCGGTTTCCAACGAAGGTGCGCAAGCTTGTGATTGCAGGCGCACCGGTGGACATCTCTGCGGGTCAATCGGGATTGTCGACTTTGGCTGATATGGCTCCTATGGCGCTCTTTCAGCAGCTCGTCGGCGCCGGCGAAGGCCGCGTATTGGGACGTCAGGCACGTAAATTCTGGTGCCCGATGACCATCCAGCCACAGGAAATTCACCAGATTCTCGAAACGACGGAAGAAATAGGTTCGCCTGGCTTTGATCGCCTGGAGGGACAATTCCGAAACTGGGAAGACTGCATTCTGGATATACCCGGCACTTATTATCTGGAAATTGTAGAAAGACTGTTCAAAAACAACGATTTGGCGGCGGGACGATTCATTGCCCTAGGTCGCAAGATCGATCTTACCCGATTCAATGCTCCAATTTTCCTGTTGGCTGCACGAGATGACGAAATCGTCGCGCCTGCGCAGCTTTTTGCTACGGCCACTCTCGTCAGCACGCCGGCGCATCTCATCTTGAGAGACACGGCTCCATGCGGACACCTCGGCCTGTTCATCGGCAAGAATGTACTGCGCCAAAACTGGCCCGCGATCGCTCGCTGGATTATTAGCGGTGAGATTATAAAAAACCCAGGCTTCAGGCCGCAGGCAGCTTAGGAAAACGTACAAGCGTTCGAGTTGGTCTGCTGCCCGCATCCTGGGAGCTTCTCCCATGCGAAAATAGATCAGTCCGTGCAAGGGCCAAAATCCATGCCCATTGCGCGGCGGCCCTGAGTTCAACTCGTCGGCCGACTTCGTCTCAACCATGACATGAATCACGAACACCATCTTGGTTCTTCTCAAGGAGATGCTTGCCTATTGGTAAGCATTCTTGATCAACCTCAAGGCGCTCAATTACGCAGTGAGTATAAAGATTGATATGGACCATCGCTTTTCAGAATCTGCAATTTCCGACGCGGACAGACTTACGCTCTGGACAGTCGCCGCAATCGTTATCCTTTGATTGGCGTTGGCCGCGCTTTTGTATTTGTTGTGACCTATAGGCTCCTAAACGGGCACGCTTTCTGCATCTGCGGTGTGCAGAAATGGCGGCACAAGAACGTTAGGCTTCGGCCGTTAGATTTAAATCCGCGGCCCAGTCCCGCCATTGTCAATCTTTCAAGCTCAATATGTACTGGACGATGCTGTTAGCTTCCTCTTCCCTGACAATGAGAGCTGGCATGTGCCGATGCGGTGTTACGAGAATTACTCTGAGCGCCGCGCTCGTCATTCCCGGAGTGTTGGCAACTACCCTAAACGGCGGAGCTTTTTCGTTGCTCGAGCGCCCCGTTTCTTCTCCCAGCAGATGGCATTGTGAACATGACTCGCGACCCAATCTGCGGCCTTCTTCAACGCTCCCTATGTCTGCCCCCAGTACGGGAAGCGTGCTCGCGATGAACACGTAGCTTACCCGCCCGAATACACCGACAATTTGCCATCGATTTCGCATGTGTCGCGCTCCTCAGATCCAGTTCGGATGGGAACCCTTGAGGCCTAGATCTCGGTTCCACGATAGTAGCCGAGTTGGTACTCCACTTGTATCAGCCGGGATCGCCTCCGCCGCACTCTAATGATTTCAAAGCGATAGTGCCCGCCCCGACTAACGATGCCTCGCCAGACCAACGGGAATTGCCATAAATTTGATACTGATCAAGATGGGCCGTGATGGCTGGCCGCAGTATCTATTCAAAACGAAGAGTTGCGCCATGATCTCATTGGAAGATTGCATCGGGCTTTGCGGCCTCAGCGAGGACGAGGTCGAAGCTATCAGCGAGCACGAGCACATCCCCGAAATCGCGGCTGCGGCATTAGCTCAATATCTGTTGAACCAGCCCCACGGCGGCGAGCAGATCCGCACCATGATCATTGATGATATTCACAAGGCGCTCGATGCTGGGCAGGTGAAACACGCGGCGGCGCTGTTCACGGCTTTGCGCCATTTTCTAGACGAGCATCCTGAAGCACGCGCCGGCATAGACACCTGACGGACAGGATCAGGACCGCTTCACCCGTTAAGCCGAGCGACCTAGTTGCTCAAAACTGCCCGAAGAGACAATAGTGTTTCGGCAATGCTTGTCTTAAATGGTCTGTCTTCTCTCCGGAAGAGGAGGCTAACATGGCTGAAATCGTGACCAAGCTACCGATCAAGCAGGAAAAGTCTGGGGCCCCTAGCTCGGGCGAGTTGTGGCGGCCATTTGAAACCCTACGTGGCGAAATTGACCGCATGTTCGATGACGTCGGACGTAGCTTCTGGCCTTCATGGGGACGCCCGTTGCGTGGGGCTGCCTTTGAAATGCCGTCGCTACTCACGCCCGCCGTCGACGTAGTTGAGAGTGATAAGTCGTATGAGATCACTACTGAACTGCCGGGTATGAATGAGAAAAACATTGAGGTGAAACTCGCTGATGGCGTGCTAACGATCAAAGGCGAGAAGCAACAGGACAAAGAAGAGAAGCAGAGAAACTACTATCGCCGTGAGCGGAGCTATGGAGCTTTTGAGCGAAGCTTCGAAGTGCCGGAAACGGTCGAGGTGGACAAGATCGAAGCCAGCTTCTCAAAGGGAGTCCTCAAGTTGATGCTGCCGAAAAAGGTGGAAGCGCAAAAGCCCGCCAAGAAGATCGAGGTGAAGGCTGCATAACGTTCAGATAGCCCTGCCGGGAGACAAGAGGCCGCTTAGTTGGCGGCCTCTTTATTAATTGTTGGATTTGTTCGGCTCAGGCCGAGATGGGCCAAACTCGGACATTGGGATGTCGATGCAAGTTTCCGTCAGAGCCACAACACGCCAAGCGCCAGGGTCACTAAGGTCAGCGGCGCACCCACTTTAAAATAGGTCCAGAAGCTAAGGGCGATTCCGCGATTAGCGGCCCGAGAAGCGACAATCAAATTGGCCACTGATCCAACCACGGTGAAATTGCCCGCCAACGTCGACGCCATCGCGATGACGAACCAAGCGCGCTGGGGATCGGCTAGATTGGGCACAAACGGTTTGAGCACGAGCACCGCCGGCACGTTACTGACCAAGTTTGACAGAATGGCCGTAACCCCAGTGAGCGCCAGTGTGCTGTCAAGATGCAGGCGGCCAATGCTCGCGGCTGTTTGCGGCGTAAACACGGCCTTCTCGAAGCCGGCAATGACAACAAACAGACTGGCAAACATCACCAGCAGCGGCCAGTCGACCTCGCGATAAATTTTGCCAGGATTGACGCGTCGGGTGAACAAAAGGAATGCTCCACCAATGATCGCCACCTTCGCCACGGGCTGGCCGAGGAAGAACAGCGCGATCATTGCCGCAACGACTAGGACGGTCTTTACGACCAGCGGTCCATGGTAACGCGGCAGCTTTGTCTCGCCATTGAATTGTTCGGCGGTGAAGAATTCGCCGCGGTAGACCAGGGCGAGGAATCCTAGTGCGAGAACTAGCCCTATGGCGGCAATCGGAGAGAGTGTCGCCGCAAATGATCCGAAAGGTATGTGAGAGAGCGTCCCCACGATCATGTTCTGCGGGTTTCCAGTGATCGTGGCCATGCTGCCTATGTTCGATGCCATGGCGATCGCGAGGAGATACGGAATCGGATCGCGCTTGAGGCGCAATACAACTTCGAGCACAAGGGGCGCCATCACAAGGCACACCGTGTCATTGACCAGCACCGCAGAGAGCCCACCGCACACGAAGACGATCGCGGCCAAGAGACCGAGTGGACGTCGTACATGCCCGACCACCCAATAGTTCACTAGCCGAAAGAAGCCCGACACGCGCAGGTTGGCGACCACGATCATCATTCCGAGCAGGAGAATGATGGTATCGAAGTTGAACGCAGCGTAAGCCTCTTCGGGGGTCAGGACGCCGGCCGCCACCATCAGGCTGGCCCCGAGCAGCGCAGCGCCGGCCCGGTCCATGCGGTAGATCGGAACCTTGCCGATGGCGAGAACCGCATATGTAGCAACGAAAATTGCTACGGCGGCAGTGGTGGTAGCGTTGTTCACCAAACCCTTTCAAAAGTGCGGCCCACGTCAACTGCGACCAGCACCGGCGCCCCTCCCGTCTCAGCGTGGGCCGCCAGCTACTAGCACCTGTCACCTATCATCGTGTCGTGCGCTCCGGGCAGCAAAGTGGCCGGGCGTGACGACGGCTTGTATTAGGTGGTTGCATAACCCGCATATCTCGTCGGGATGGCACTAGCACCCTTCTTCATGAGACAACAAGAACTTCAACGCCGGATGCGCGCCATCTGCTTTGCCTTTTTAACTCCGTTCTACTTCCTTAAAGCCGGCTCGCTGATCGAAGTGCGTGCACTGATTGCGGGCGCAACCCTGATCGCTCTGTTCCTCGGCATCAAGATAGTGACTAAGTTCTTTGGCATCCTGCCTTTAACGCGCTATTTTAATGTTAAGCCAAGAGAGGGAATGTACGCCACCTTGATGATGTCAACGGGTCTGACTTTCGGCTCAATCTCCGCCTTATTTGGCCTGACCAATCACATCATCGATCAAACTCAATACACCGTTTTGCTGACGGCGGTCATAGGCAGCGCCGTGGTGCCCACGCTAATTGCGCAGGTGTGGTTTCAGCCACATTTCGAGCCGCTGGAGGAAGACGCCTAGCGAATGTTGGATGGTCGAGGTCCAATAGGGGGCGCCATGCAGGCTCCGAAAGACGCCGTCACGCGAAACAGGGACGGGGTCCTACGGTCGGCTCGTCCAGAATCAAAACCTGTGGCCTCGACTATCGATATCCAAATTTGATACAGAAACTTCGGGCTGGGGCGCTGTCTATTGAGAAGGAAGTCGTGAGGTGCCCATTGACCGCCGTTCTCTACTTGCCTGCGGCTCTCTGCTGCCCTTGGTCGGCCTGAATAGCCACCTCGCGCGAGCGACTGAGCAAGTCGCTACGGAACAATCGGCCTACACCTTGCGAATCGCGACCGGCTTGGCCGAACTTGCTCCGGGCCACATCGTCTCGACGACACTCTACAACAGACAGTTTCCAGGCCCGCTGCTGCGTTTCAAGGAAGGGCAGCGCACCGTGGTCGATGTGTACAACGACACAGACACGCCGGAGCTGGTGCACTGGCACGGCCAGATGATCCCGAGCGACGTTGACGGAGCGGCAGAGGAAGGATCGCCTTACATCGCGCCGCACGGCATGCGCCGCATCGCGTTCGTACCGAAGCCGGCCGGTTTCCGCTTCTATCACACGCATGTCGTGGCAGGCAGCGACCTGAACCGTGGCACCTACACTGCCCAAGTCGGCCCAGTCTATATCGAACCGAAGAACGAGCCCGGAGCCTACGACCGCGAGGTGTTCCTCGTGCTTAAGGAATGCGAGCCATCTTTCAGCCGCGGCGGTGACATGGCAATGGACTTCCTGGTCGGCGAGCCGATTAAAGAATTGCAAGAGATCGGCAAGAAGGCGGATGAAGAAGCCAAGGAAAAGGCCAAGGGTTACGAAGTCGGCTACGACCTGTTCTCGATCAATGGCAAGATGCTCGGCCACGGTGAGCCCATTCGGGTCAAGCAGGGCGAGCGCGTGCTGTTTCACGTCTTGAATGGAAGCGCTGGCGAGATTCGAAGTCTCGCTCTACCCGGTCATACTTTCAGGGTGGTCGCTCTCGACGGGAATCCCATCCCGACGCCCAAAGACGTGCCGTTGCTCTGGCTTGGAACGGCCGAGCGCATTACGGCCATCGTCGAAATGAACCATCCCGGCCTTTGGATCATGGGCGATGTTGCCGACGACGACCGCAATCGCGGCATGGGAATCGTCGTCGAATATGCCGGCGCCACGGGCAAGCCGCGATGGGTGAAGCCGAAATCGTTCCGCTGGGACTACGTTCAGTTCGGCAAGACGAACGCGACCCCCGCCAAGCCCGACGAGACGATGGAGTTCGCCATCGTCAAACACAATGGCGCGCTGGACGGCTTCAACCAGTGGACGCTGAACGGGGAGGCATTCTCGATGGAAGCGATGAAGCCGATATACAAGGTGCACGAAGGGCGCCACTATCGGCTCAAGTTTCGTAACGCGAGCGACGACATCCATCCTCTGCATCTGCACCGGCACAGCTTTGAACTCGTTCGCGTGGGCGGAAAGCCGACTGCCGGCATTATCAAGGATGTCGTCATGCTCGGCGGTTTTCAGGAGGTCGAGTTCGATTTCGTCGCCGACAATCCGGGCACGACGCTGTTCCACTGCCATCAGCAACTGCACATGGATTTCGGCTTCATGGCACTTTTCGACTATGTGTGACAAATGGACTTGACCACCGAAGATGCAGCCACAATGGCTAACCAAGGCTCGCCGCTTGAAGTCCTTCGCGTCTTTCTCAAGCTCGGGGTGACCTGCTTCGGCGGTCCAATCGCCCACATCGGTTACTTCCGCGACGAATTTGTCGTGCGCCGGAAATGGATTAATGAACACGCCTACGCCGATCTGGTGGCACTGTGTCAATTCCTGCCCGGTCCGGCGAGCAGCCAAGTTGGATTCTCGATCGGCCTCGCGCGTGCGGGTTATCTGGGCGCGCTCGCTGCCTGGACTGGCTTCACCCTGCCTTCCGCCCTAGTCCTCGTGCTGTTCGCCTACGGGGCCGGTGCACTGAGCGGACCGGCCGGCGCCGGACTTCTGCACGGGCTGAAGCTGACGGCGGTCGCCATCGTGGCGCAGGCTGTCTGGGGCATGGCGCGTACACTTTGCCCCGATCGCGAACGCGCCTCGATCGCAGTGGTGGCGTCGCTCATCATACTCTTCAGTACCTCCTCGATGGCGCAGATTGGCGCAATCGTCCTGGGCGGGGTTGCGGGCCTCTGGCTATGCCGCGGTGAGGCGACTCCGTCGGGGCATGTCGAAATGCCGGTATCGCGCACCGTCGGCCTCGTTGCATTGTCGTGCTTCTTCCTTCTGCTGATAGGGCTTCCGGTGCTGCGCAGTCTCACCGGATCATCGGGAATAGCCCTGTTCGATGCTTTCTACCGATCGGGCGCGCTGGTCTTCGGCGGCGGGCACGTCGTGCTGCCCCTGCTTCGGGAAGCATTCGTCACGCCGGGCTGGGTGAGCGACGATGCGTTCCTCGCCGGCTACGGTGCCGCCCAGGCCGTGCCGGGCCCGCTTTTCACGTTCGCCGCCTATCTGGGAATGGTGGTCGCGCCCGAGCCGCACGGACTGATAGGGGCGGCATTGGGTTTGATCGGAATATTTCTGCCCGGCGTCACGATTCTTGTTGGCGTGCTTCCCTTCTGGGACACATTCCGCAGACGTGCCAGCGCCCGGGCGATGATGCGAGGTGTGAACGCCGCGGTCGTCGGCCTCTTAGGAGCGGCCTTGTACAATCCGGTCTGGACAAGCGCGGTGAAGGCACCCGGGGACTTCGGAATCGCAATGGTTGGCTTCGTTCTCCTGAGCGTCTGGCGAGCACCACCTCTCATCGTCGTCGCACTTAGCGCGGCTGGAGGTGTCGTGCTCGCACTGATCGGCCCATAGCGAGGAGCGTTTGGCAGTCGTCAATGGCTCGCCTCAGTTACACTTTGTGAGATTGCTACGTCCGCCTTGTCAACAGACTGGAGCAGAGCAAAGCTCGCCGCCGAGCGCGAAATCGCGTTCGGGTTCAATTTCTGCTGTCCCGCAATCTCCGCGCTATGTCCGGTCTCTACGCGATAGCGGCGGAAAGACCGACGTAACTGCATTTCAGGTTGGGCCCAAAAGCCGACGTCCTTGCTGCTTCCGCCAGGATCACCTGAAGGCCCGATCGCCCGATTACGAAGGCAGAAAATGCTGCTCTCGCGCGCGCCGCGCGGAGCAGAACTATTTTCCCGATCGCACGCACCGAAGCTGCTTCGATCTTATTTCGCCGCGAATGCTTGCCCGCCTGCCACGCGGCATGGTTCGTTCGTCGTGTGCTCACTCGCGAGGCATCGACCATGCATCACAACGAACGGACGTCGCGCGGGACGTTCATCTCGCGTCGCGCCTTGACGCTCGCTGCGGTAGGGATTGCCATGCTCGTCACCGCACCCGCAAGCGCCGAGACGGTGCTGCGCGTCGGCCACTTCCCGAATATCACGCATATCCAGGCGCTCGTCGCGCATCACCTCACGCGCACTGGCAAAGGCTGGTTCGAGGAGCGTCTCGGTCCAGGCGTGAAGATCGAATGGTACGTGTACAACGCCGGCCCGAGCGCGATGGAGGCCGTTTTTGCCAAGTCGATCGACCTCACTTATGTCGGCCCTAATCCGGCGATCAACGTATACTTCAAATCGAACGGCGGCGAAGGGCACATCATCGCGGGCGGGGTGAACGGGGGTTCGGCGCTCGTCGTGCAGCCGGACTTGACCCTGAATACCGCCGCCGACTTCCGCGGCAAGAAGATCGCCACACCGCAGTTCGGTAACACGCAGGACGTCGCTGCTCGCGCCTGGCTCGTCGCCGGCGGATTGAAAATTCGACAGACAGGCGGAGACGCGCAGGTATTGCCGACCACCAATCCGGATCAGCTCCTGCTGTTCAAACAGAAGCAGGTCGACGCCGTGTGGACCGTCGAGCCGTGGGTATCGCGCCTGGAGCAGGAGGCGGGCGGCAAAGTGATGGTCGATGATCGCGACGCAATCACAACCGTGCTTGTCGGGCGCTCCGATTTCCTCAAGGAGCAGCGTGATCTCGTGCGCAAGTTCGTCGCCGCGCATCGCGAACTGACCGACTGGATCAAGGGGCATTCGGCGCAGACGCAGCAGATGGCGCTCGAAGAACTCGAGGCCGAAATGCACGCCAAGATGCCGCCCGAACTGGTGAAATCGTCGTGGGAACGGATCGTCTTGACAAGCGACACGTCGCTTGATGCTCTCAAGCGCTTCATCACGAGTGCGCAGTCGGTTGGGTTCCTGCGCAATTCCCCGGATTTGTCCCGGCTTGTCGAGACACCATGACTGCAGGCGCAGGAAACGACAAACTCATCGTCGAAGGTGTCTCAAAGTGGTTCCGATCGCCGCGAGCGACGGTGCAGGCGCTCGATGGCATGAATTTGCGCGTCGGCGAAGGCGAGTTCGTCTGCCTCGTCGGCCCGAGCGGCTGCGGCAAAACAACACTGCTCGACATCATGGCCGGCCTCACCAAGCCTGATGAGGGCCGCGTGATCGCTGACGGGGAGGTGGTCGAAGGGCCTGGCCGTCATCGCCTCGTTATGTTCCAGGAGCCGGCGCTATTTCCATGGCTCAGCGTATTCGGCAACGTGATGTTCGGATTGAAGCGCAAGCCGGGCTTGAGCAATGCCGAGCGGCGCGACATCGCCGAAAGCCATCTGCGGCTGGTGGGCCTTGAGAAATTCAAGAAGTCGTTCGTGCACGAACTCTCCGGCGGCATGAAGCAGCGCGTCGCGCTCGCCCGTTCCCTGGCGCCGGACCCGCAGGTGCTCTTGATGGACGAACCGTTCGGCGCGCTCGACGCGATCACGCGCGAGCAGCTCTATCAGGACATGCAGGCGATCTGCCGTGAGCGGAGAAAGACGATTATCTTCGTCACGCATAATGTGCGTGAAGCAGTGTGCCTCGGCGACCGTGTCTTCATCCTGTCGCCGAGCCCGGGTCGCATCCGCGAGGAATTCCGCATCTCACTGCCCCGGCCGCGCGACATCAACAGCCCCGAGCTGGCGGTGATCGCGCAGCGCATCACACAAGCCTTGAAGGTCTATCTCATTGCGTCGCGGGATGCCGCCGCATGAGGCGGGCGATCGTGGTCGTCTGTTTCTTCGCCGTGCTGATCGCGCTTTGGCAGGCTGCGACGATGAGCGGCCGCTGGTCGCCGGTTTTGCTGCCTCCACCGCTCGCGGTGGGCGACTATATCTGGGAGTCGCTGCGCGACGGCACGCTCATCGACGCCGCGCTGGTGACCTTGCGTCGCTTATTCATCGGCTATGCCATTGGGATCGCTATCGGCCTGCCGCTCGGGCTAGCGGTAAGCACGTCGCAATATCTCGAAGACACCATCGGGTCGCTGGCGCTTGGTCTGCAGACGCTGCCGAGCGTGTGCTGGGTGCCGTTAGCGCTTCTGTGGTTCGGGCAGACCGAGGCGGCGATGCTATTTGTCGTCGTCATGGGCACGCTGTGGTCTGTCGTGCTCGCGACCTCGGCCGGCGCGCGCACGATCCCGCCCATATACGCGCGCGCGGCGCGCACGATGGGCGCGGAAGGATTGGACAAGTGGACACGCGTCATCCTGCCGGCGTCCTTGCCTTTCGTCGTCAGCGGCATGAAGCAGGGCTGGGCATTCGCCTGGCGCTCGCTGATGGCGGCTGAGATCTTCGTCACCATCCTGACCGGCTTTGGACTTGGTCACCTCCTGCAATACGGCCGCGAGCTCAGCGCGATGGATCAGGTGATCGGGGTGATGGTCGCGATCGTCCTGATCGGCCTAGTGGCTGACAAACTCTTGTTCTCGCCTTGGGAGCGCTTCGTGCACCGGCGCTGGGGCACGGGCCTGCTCTAGCAGGGGATTAAAGCGCCACGTCCGATTACGCGCAGCGCAGAAGGCCATGTCCGCTTTACCCTTAAAAGCGGATATTGGTGCCGCGTTTGAAAATGTCCCCTTCTCTAATCGGCCGTTTTGGGTCAAGCGCTTTCAAACTGTCCACCACTTCAGTGATCGGTGTCGCTCACGGGCTCGCGCTTCTCTTCGGAATCGGCA